>Ga0209181_10000639_pt1 | contig 64618 bp, 57 predicted proteins | sample MAT05_FD_187208 | JGI IMG/M metagenome (GOLD analysis project Ga0209181, IMG submission 187208) | Freshwater microbial communities from Lake Fryxell liftoff mats and glacier meltwater in Antarctica - MAT-05 (SPAdes) (version 2) | ecosystem: Environmental > Aquatic > Freshwater > Ice > Liftoff...
TGATCGCGCCATTGAGCAACTCTGTCTCGAACTCAATGAGACAGAAACCCGCTACCCAGGCACCAATCTAAAGCTCCACTTTGTCCCGCTGAGGTCATCAACTTTCCCCGCAAGTCAGGATGTCTGAGCCTACAAACTCCGTGATGATTTTCTGACTCCTGTCCCCCAGTTGATGACTCACGGCGCGACCTTTTTTGCAGCGTGAAAATTGGTGAATCTGCCGACTGTTTGGTAAGGTGATTTTTGCTCGGGGGATTTCCCCCGAGGTCGGAAAAATTCTGTGACAATTTGTGACAAAACGCATGCTGCTAAATGCACACAAACGAAATACAAAAATCACATTACTCTGTCGAAGCGCATCATATACAATTGTTTACGCATGCTCGCGCGGGTTCAACTCCCCTCGCCTCCACTATTAAGTAATTATTTTCGAATTACTTACGTATTTTGTGATGTTGTCACAAATTGTCACATCCCCCGAATTCTTCGGGAAACTTTAATGCCCGCTAAGCAATTTGAATCGGGGTGCATCTGCACCAACTTTTGCAAGCTTACCAGGTGCATCTACTCTACCGGTGCACTCCAACACTGCTTTTAGGTTAATTGAAAACTCTCAGCCTCACGAATCGGCGTTGGACATTGATCGGAACGCTGACCTGGATTTGCTGGGTGGTGCCGTTATCGCTGAGGATGGCTGGGGCGCTGACGCCGGTGGTGGTCCAACTGTCCGCACTCAGTGTGTCACTAGTTTCCACGATGAATGTGACTCCCGAGTTCATGGCGGCGATGTTGCGGGGGTAGGTGATGTTCAGTATGGATGCTTCTCTGACGACACTCAACCCGGCGCGGCTGGCGGCATTTGGATTCTGGCCGGTGGCATATTCCAAGAGGTTTAGTTCTCCGTCGCTATCTGCGTCCGCGCCATCCGCTGCCTGACCTGTGTCGGCCGTGGTGCTGAAATGCGACTGACGCCAGAGTTCCTGAGGGGTGAAGTAAGGATAGACCTCGATTTCATCGATACACGACCCGTCCACCACGGTGACGATTCGCATGCCGGTCGCTTGGACTGGTGTGAAGGAGAAGAGATGCCGTTTCGCGGGGCCACCACTGGCTTCCGTGCCGAAGAGCGCGGCATTGCCGAGATCTACCGTGCCGATCGTCGTCCAGTTTGTTGTGGTGGCATCCGGATTGGGAACGGTCGTGTATTGCAGGGAGTATAGACCTGTCGCACGGTCGATTGTCGTCTGCGGGATGGCGTTGTTGCGTCCGAATGCAATGCGATCAAACCGCTTCAATCCTCCGAGATTGATTCCCCCAAACGAGTTCGCGGAGTTATTGATCCAGCTGTTAGCATTGCCGTAAACGCCGTCGTTCAAGTGGGCAATGGTATGGGCGGCGAATCCCGGTATTACGTCTTTGGCGAAGGCACTTCCTCCCTCCACAGCAGACGCGAGATTTCCTGCTGCAAAAGTTCCGCCAGTTTCTACGAGTGTCAATCCACTGCTGATCCCACCAGCCGGTGAGGTGAATGACACACCAGTGCCGGTGGCATAAAAATTGAAATTGGTTTTCACGCCGGTGGCGTTGCTGGCGATGGAAAGCGACGCATGGCGCGCACCGAGTGCGCCGGGGGCAAACGTTAGTGCCAGCGTCGTGCTAGTTCCGGGCAGAAGCGTGGTGGTGCCGAGCGTGCCGAAGGTGAAATCGGCAGGGTTCGCACCCGTTTTGCTAATCGTGCCGAGTTCGAGGTTGGCAGTTCCGGGATTAGTGATCGTCAGCTGAATGGTGCTGGCACTCAGTTGCACGACCGAGCCGTAATTCAATGTGCTCACCCCGGGTAAAAGCGGTTTATAGGCAACTTGCTCCACGATGATGTCTGGCCCGGTGACGTTGTAGATTTCGAGTTCATCAATTCCTAGGCCGTTAGGGGAACCGGCTGCGGCAACCGTGAGGATGCGCACACCGGTGGCCATCACGGGTGGAAAAGAGAACAGTTGCCGGAGGATCGAGGGAGGAAGGAAATAGGGTGCATAGCCGCGATCGATCACCCCAACCGTCGTCCAGGAAACCGTATTGGCATCGGGGTTGGCGACGGTCGTGTATTGGATGGTGTATATGCCGTTCCAGCGCGAGTCGGCCAGGACCCCGGTGTTATCGCGTCCAAAGGCGACGCGGTTGACCATTTTCAAACTACCGAGATTGATCCCGGCAAAAGAGGACGTGGAGTTGCCGACCCAGCTGTTTGGGTTGCCGTAAAGTCCATCATTGAGGCAGCTAATTTGATGGGGGGCGATCGGGATCACGTCTTGGGCAAAGGCACTGCCTCCGTTTGCGACCAGAGCAAGATTGGGCATTCCCGCCGTATTATTGGCTGCTTCCATGTGTAGCCCGAAACCAAACAATCCTGTGACCGAAGTGTTGGTCGGCACCGTCAGCAGAAAGCTGTCCGATGCGGTCTCGACGCCATTGCTGATGGTGAGCGTGATGCTCGCGACGCCCGTCCGCCCCGCCAGCGGCGTGAGGATCACCGTGCGATTGCCAGCCGTGCCGCCGAAGATGATATTGGCGGCGGGAATCAGTGCTGGATTGTCCGACGACGCCGAGAAAGTGAGATTGCTGTCCGCCGAAGTGGTGAACGGCAATGCCGCGGTGCTGGTGTCCACAGCGACGGTCTGATGATCGGGGGCCGTCACCATCAGGCCGGTGGTGCTGTTATAAACTTCGAGCTCATCAATGGCGATCCCGTGCACTGCGGCGATTACACGGATTCCGGTAACAAGCAGTGTTGGAAGATTAAAGACATGCCGCAGCGCAGGATTCGGAAGGGTGGCGGTATCAATCGTGCCAACGGTGGTCCAACTATTATCCGGCGTGCTGGCGTTGGGATTGGCGACGGTGGTGAACTGGATGGTATAAGTTCCGAGCGCGCGATCGGACCAGACCCCGGTGTTATCCCGGCCAAAGGCAACTTGATTGATCAAAATGGGCCGTGATCCGAAGCTTATCCCGGCGAACGAATTCGCCGAATTTCCGATCCAACTATTGGCATTGCCGTAGATGCCATCGTTGAGATGCGGGATGGTGTGATTGGCAAAGCCCGGAAGGAAATCTTTGGCAAATGCGACGCCACGTGTTGCGAGGTTGCTGGTGGTGGTGCTTCCGCCGTCGCCTGTGACGACAAAGGGTGGCGTGACCCTCAGCACCACATCGTTGCCCGTGCCACCCACGTAGCTGATTCCGAATACCTTTCCGTTGTTAACGAAGATGGCTCCTTCCGCAAGGCCGGTAAACGTGCCGGTAACCGGAGCACCGCCGGTATTATTAATGATCGTGATCGGAGTGGCTGGCGCACCTGCACCGAGAATAATATCCAGACTGCCGTTGAGGTTGACGCTCGCTGCATCGAGACGATCACTCGTCGAACCCAAGCGCACTTGGAGTGAACCCGTTGCTGACTGACTGAATGCCCCCGTCGTGGTTGCCACGCCATAAGGACCGAAGACGGCTTGATTGATAATCGCGTTGCTTTTCGAGCCAGTCAGTAGCAGGCGTCCGGCTTCAATGGTGGTAGTCCCGGCATAGGTGTTCGCTCCACTGAGCAAGGTGGTTCCCGGCCCTTGTTTGAGCACGGAAAGTCTTCCGGTGGCGCCAACCCCGCCTCCCCCACTGCCTGTTTCGTCCGCGATCACATCAGCGACCAACTGGATAAAGGAAGCCGTTTCGGGATTAAAAGTAATCGTGTTCAATCCATGACCAAATATCCCGTTTCCAAAGGTGGATCCATACGTGTTCGCTCCCCATCCGGACGCGCCGCCCGTCACAAGGTTTCCGCTAAGCCCGGTACTGCCGGTGATCAGAAGCGTTCCCCCCGTCTGGATAAAAACTCCCCCGCCCAGACCCGCTCCACCGCCTCCAACCAACATTGCATATCCCGTATATACTGAAGGAGATCCTCCAAACCCTCCCGGATCAGCGCCTTCAGAGTAGTAAAAATTGACGTATCCACCGCCGCCGCCGCCGCCATATCCACCATTTCCGCCTCGGCCAAAATACCCAAAATAAGGATAGTCTGATCCACCGCCCCCGCCGCCAAAGCCTAATCCGGCAGCTCCTCCATCACCGGCGGTTGCATTTCCTAAAGTGCTGGATCCGATTCCGTATCCACCAGCTGTCCCGGCATACTGCTGTGGAAATTGACTAACGTAACCAACGCCGACTGACCCGCCCTGCGCGCGATTGGAAAACAGGTTTGCGTTTTGAAGGCGAAGCTTGGCACCAAACGAAACAAACACCGCACCGCCAAAACCTCCGCCGCCCCCTCCGCTTCCCCCTTGAAAAGATTCAAAAGAGTTTCCTCCCACCGCTTTTGCTCCATGAATTGACAGATCCTTGAGGGTAACATCGGGAGTCCAGTATCCGTGACCTGCATCCCCGATCACGAAAGCCGTATGCCCGGCACCATTGATTGAGAAACCGCCACCATCCACGACCATGTCGTGGTACAAATAGGGAAGCGAAGCTTCCAGGGTGATGTTTCCAGTGAGCTGGATAAAGGAGAATACCGGGCTGCCGTTGGCGCTTTGAATTGCAGAAACAAGACTCGCGTGATTTCCGACGGGATAGATCATGGGCGGAACCACCGTGACTATGAATGTATCACTCGTGCTCTGGGTGCCATTACTGACCGTGAGAGTGATCGTGGCCGAGCCGGTGTGGGTCGGAGCAGGGTTGACCGTTACCGTTCTGTTGGTGCCACTCCCGGCTAAAACAATATTCGCATTCGGGACCAGCGTTTGATTGCTCGACGATGCGCTCACGGTCAAACCCGCTTCCTGCGAAATTCGATAAGTCGTAGTTTCTGGGGTGAGTGGCTGCAACGGCGATTGATAAAGCGTCACATCTTTGGACGCCACGATCGCAGGTACAATGTTATAAATTTCCAGTTCGTCGATGCTGGTGCCATTGGCAATCGTCAGGATTCGCAATCCGGTGGCGTTGACTCCCGCGAAAGAAAGCAGATGCCGATCGGAAGGAGTTTCGAACCTGACCGTCTCCACCACTCCCACAGTGTGCCAGCTTGATTGCGGAGTGCTGGCATTGGGATTCGGGACGGTGGTGTATTGCACGGTATAAACATCGAGCGCACGATCAGTCCACACCCCCGTGTTATCCCGACCAAAGGCCACGCAGTTGATCGGCACAACAATTGCCCCAAGGTTGATCCCGGCAAAAGAATTGGACGAACCGGCAATCCAACTCTTCTCGCGGCTATAGAAGCCGTCATTGAGATGGGGGATGGTGTGCTCCGCCCAGCCTGGGATTACATCTTTGGCAAAAGCCACTCGGCCAGTCGCAAGATTTCCACTCCAAAAAGTGCCGCCCTCCTCCAGCAGATTCAACAATGTGGTTACGGCAAATGAATTGGTAACCGTCTGGACACCGTCACTGATACTCAGAGTAATCATGGCAGTTCCACTTCCATTGGTGACCGGCGTAGCTTGCACGGTGCGATTGCTGCCCGCGCCACCAAGGATGATATTGGCGTCTGGAATAAAAGACTGATTGGACGAGGTTGCGGTAATCGTGATGCCAGGTCCCGATGAGGTTGTCAGCGGCAGGACCCCGGTGCTGGTATTAAGCGGGATGAGCTGATTGGGAGGGACAATCACCGATGGGAGAATGGTCGCCACTGTGAACGAATCACTTGCGGTCTGAACACCATTGCTCACCGTCAAAGTGATTACCGTGCTGCCGTGTACGTTGACGACCGGCGTGAGTTGCACCGTGCGATTGCCGGGTGTGCCGCCGAGGGCGATATTGGCGTTAGGAATAAAGGACTGATTTGACGATGTCGCTGTGATCGTAAGAGGTTCCGCCGAGGTGGTAAAAGGAAGCGCCGCTGTGCCGGCGTGTAGAGGGATCAGCTGGTGGTCGGGTGCGACCACCATGGGACCGACGGTGCTGTTGTAGAGTTCGAGTTCATCGATCACGATGCCGAATTCCGTTACCAGCCGAATCCCGGTGGCCATTACCGTCGGAAATTGGACCACGTGCCGCAGCGCGGGATTGGTGAGCATGGGCGGGAATACGAGGCCAATCCGACTCCATGACGTCGTGGCAGCGTCGGGATGAGGAGAAACGGTGTATTCCAGGTGAACGCGCCCCGCTACTTCGGCAGTAAGCACGCCCGTATTATCCCTGCCAAACGCCAGTTGATTGATTGGCACCGCTCTGGATCCAAAACTGATTCCGGCGAAAGAATTGGCTGAATTTCCCGCCCAGCTGTTCGAATTGCCATAAATGCCGTCATTCAGATGTGGGATGGTATAGGCCGCATTTCCGGTCCGGACATCTTTGGCAAACGCGATGCCGCGTGTGGCCAGGTTGCTGGAATTGGCGGATCCTCCTTCCTGAGCGACACTCATCGGCACCTCGATTGTAAAATTGCAAGTTGCACCAAAGGGGTTGCCGGCAAATCCGATCTGGATCCCGCTGCTTCCATGCTGGCCTGCCGCCAGCTGGATGGTGATATTCTGATTGTATGGATCAACCGTAATATTGGTCGTTGGAACCAACACCTCATTGCTGGAGGAAATGCGAACGTAGATGGGGTCAAAATATTGGTAGAACGAAAAGGCCAACGGACCGATGACGCTGTTCATGGGGGCAATTTGATCAGCGACCACGGTCATCCTCTCGCTCTCCGCGCCCCGTCCACTAGTGGCAAGTGCTCCCAAAAGACAGACCGCAATCATCCAGTATCTGAAGACAGTCAGCCTGCGTAAGAAATTCGTAAAGGTCGCGGGCAGACACTGTGCGCAAGGCTCTACGCGAGGATTGGGGACGTTCATGAGGTTAAGGTGAATACAGGAGATGTAAGGGTGGAGAGTGATTGAAACCGCGAAAGCTTTGGCCGCTAAATTTTCAGCGTGCAGATATCAGGCCTTCCCCACGGATTTACACTCTCAAACTCCCCACCCCCTACCTTAGGTGGGGGTGGCCGGTTTTGAGTGCCTGCCTCATGAACAACCCCCATTCGTACAAGAGGCTGGAGTCTGTCCTGATATGTTGTATGCATTGGCACGGTAAATTCTCCAGGGGCGAAATACGGATTGCTTACCACCGCTGTCATGATCACCGATTCCGATCTTCAAACTTTAAGCAAGGCAACCCTTGAGTTGTACTCGCCTGATTTGAATACCGGCAATTGGCTTCAGCACGCATTTCAGTTTCTCGCCACACTAACGGTCACCGATCAAATCAACTACGGGTATCTGGACCCCAAATGCGGGAGCATGGATGTCGCCACCAATTATAAAACGCCGGATTGGGAAGTCGCTGTCACTGGGTTCGGCGCGTGCATGGCGAAGTACCCATATTTCAGTTTTGATCCTTCCGTGGGAGAGGGACGCCCGTTTTTCCGCAGCGATTTTATAACGGCGCGTCAGTTCCGCGATCTCGATATCTTTCAGGATTGCTTCCGGATCCTTGGCATGATGGACCACGCAGCCGTGCAAGTGCCGACTTATAATGGCAAACTCATGTGGTTCGGGGTGGAGCGTTCTGGCTCCATTGAGTTCGATGAACGGGATCGAACGATGCTGGAGCTGGCACAGGGGCACCTGGTCAATTCCCGTCAGTTGGCGAGCGCACGAACGCAATTACGTGACGAGTTTACGCTCACCGCCGATGTTTTACGGGCAAAATTCACCGCTCGCGAGGCGGAGGTGGGTTATTGGCTGATTGAAGGAAAAACGAATGTGGAGATCGGCATCCTAATGAAACTGCAAACCCAGACCGTCAAAAGCCATCTCACCGCGCTTTTTAACAAAACGGGTACCGGTAATCGCCTGGCGCTCACATTGCATCTTATAGAACTAAGCCGCCGAATCCTTTGCACCCCGCCCCCCATGCTCCGGGTAGCGTTATCTTCAGGGGATTTACAGCAACCGTGATGAACCACAACCTTCAACCTTCGTGAACCTCCCGCGAATCACGAGCAGCGGGGAATAAGGCTGTGGGTGCAGGAACCTACTAACTAACTAGGAATGTTTATAGTTCGTCCGGGGGAATGTTCCTCATCCGTTATTTCGTTATTTTGCTCAGAATTCCTGTGACAATCCGTGACAAAATTCATGCAACTCAACGCACGCGAACAAATATCTAAAAATAGTTTACCCTGACGAACCGCGTCATATGTATCTGTTTATGTGGCATTAAACGGGTTCAACTCCCCTCGCCTCCACTTTTTGTAATATATACAGGACGTTATTTGACTATATATCCCGTATAAGAGACATTAAACCCATGTCGGAACCAATGTCTTTACCGCTTCCTGCCGTTTATGCGCTCAAGAAGCTGGGGCTGGAACTCGCTTTAGCGCGTCGTAAGAGAGGGATTTCCACTGCGGACATGGCGAGGCGATTGTTTGTAAGTCGGAACACGCTCTGGCGGCTGGAACGCGGGGATCCGACAGTCGCTTTGGGCACGCTGGCCACGGCTACTTTTATCCTTCAATTGCATGACCGCCTCGCAAACCTCGCGGCTCCGGAAACCGATGCACTCGCCCTCAGTCTTGATGAGGAACGTCTGCCAAAAAGAATACGACGGAGCAAACAATGAGCATGGAAGTTCATATTGATTGGAAATGCGAAACCCATCTGGCAGGACGTATTCATACTGCCGAACGCAGCGCATCGGTATCATTTGAATATGCAAGGGAATGGCTGAACCGTGCTGGTGCGTTTGCGATTGATCCCACTTCGCTCCCGCTGCAAACCGGTCCTTTTCACAGTCAGCTACTTTTCGGAGCCATACAGGATTGCGGTCCGGATCGTTGGGGACGAGTCCTGATCGAGCGGGCGGTTCGCAAACAACTGCTTGAACGCAAACCCTATCGCGACATTGACTACGCGCTGGCTCTTAATGATGAGACACGGATTGGATCCCTTCGTTTTCGCGTGGATTCAAAAGGAGCATTCCTTGCCGCTCGTGACACAAAAATCCCGCCGTTGATAAATCTTGCTGCGTTATTGAATGCCGCCGATGCGGTGCATAGTGATACCGAGACCGCACAGGACTTGCGCCATCTACTTGGGCAGGGATCGCCGCTGGGTGGAGCGCGTCCGAAATCCACGGTCATTCTCCCGGATGGAAAACTGGGGATCGCCAAATTTCCGAAGCCTGACGACACTCGCGACATCGCAGCAGGCGAAATTCTCGCGCTGACTCTGGCTAGAGAAGCGGGGATCAATGTCGCAGAACATCAGCTTGTAGCGGTGAACGGCAGAAACGTGGCGCTCATCACGCGGTTTGATCGTAATGCACAACAACGCATTCCATTTCTCTCCGCAAACACTCTGTTGGGATTGACCTCTGAAAATTCCGGCGCCTACACGTTGATAGCGGACGGCATTCGTCAGTTTGGATACGATACTCCCGCTGATCTTGAGGAAATGTGGCGTCGTCTGGTTTTTTCGCTCCTTGCCAGTAACTACGACGACCACCTTCGCAACCACGGATTTTTGATGCGGGAGCCAGGACGCTGGGCGCTTTCCCCAGCCTATGATTTGAACCCCGTTCCGGAAATAGATCGTTCACTCACGCCAAAAACGGCCATCACGGAATACCAGAATGAACCCAGTATGGATGCAGCACTGAAAGCAGCGTCCCGCTTTGGGCTCAAACTCGATAAGGCCAAAGCCATTCTGCGCGAAGTGTTCACGGCAGTTTCAGGTTGGAGGGAAAGTGGAAGACAACTCCGGCTGAAAACATCCACGCTTGATGCATACGCCAGTGCTTTTGAGCACCACTTGATGGATGAAGCCAAACTTTGCTGAAACCGAGGTTGTGCAGGAGCGGATTTCATTTTCTATGGTTCAGGTTGTTTTACAAAAATTGCTTGAGGGAAAATCCCCCGGCTAAATTTCTTCGTGTGACAACTTGTGACAAAACCTCCCGTTTCCGGTCTCCGCACTACCCGCTCAGGCTCCGCCACGCATGGAAATTAGCGCGTCTTTTTTACCGAACTTTGGACACCGTTGATCTGGAAGTGAACGAGTGCCTAAGCAGGAGCCGCTTATATCTTCTCGCTACGCCACGGGCTTGGCTGGGCCAAAACGGGGTGGCTCTGCAGCTAGAAGCTGTGCGAGTAATTCGCTTTTTGGCGGAATAAAGGTCAGGCGCGCTTCGCCATCAATCATGCCCTGCATCTCCATAATCTCAAACATCGTCGAGAGGATTTCTGGGTCTGCGGATATTTGCTGAAGCGCCTCACCCACAATGCGCGGTCGCATGGCTGCCGCTTTTGCAAATTCGACAGATGCCTGACGCTCTGCAGTGCTGGTAATAATGCTCACCTGATTCGCACCGTCCTGCTTGATGGCGCTCGTGACCTGACGCAACCGGTTCACGACCTTCTCTTCAATCTGCCGGATCATCCCGACATCGCGGAAGTGAACTTTCCTAATATAAATACTGCCCAGCTTGTAACCCCACTCGTTCGACTTAGGAGTCACCTCGTCGCGAACGGTCTGGGACATCACATGTCGATTCACCAGCATGTCACCCAACGGCATATTACTCAGGCAACGAACGGTCGCGCTGCTGACGTTTGCCTTGATCGAGCCGCGCGGGTCTGCGTTCTTGAATAAATAGGAGACAGGCTCGTTGATGCGCATTTCAAACCACATGCCGATTCCCATCGGCGCACCTTCCTCACTGTTTACCGGCTGGCTGCGGAGATAGGTCTGATCAAGCCTGAGATCGAGAACGTGGCATTGTCCAAGCCAGTTGACGATGAGAGCGCCCGGTCCGATACGAAACCAGAGAAAGTGAAGCCCCGGCTCATTCAAAACTCCCAGAACTTTACCAAAGAGCACATAGACCCGACTGCTGCCCTCCTGGACGATAGTGTAAAAACCAAGAAAACGACTCAGCCCCAATATAACAGGGACAGCGAAAAGCATCCCTATACAGCTGAAAAGGGCCACAGTGAAAACGTGGGTATAGTTCATTGTTTGTCCTCCATCACTACGTGACCTGCTTCGCGATACAGCTTGAGCCGGACATTCCGCCGGTAGGCAGCGAGCGCATCGGGTCCATTGGCTTTCAATGCTGCGAGCTGCTCTGCGAGCGCTCGCAAAGGCTCCACCTCCGCTTGCGCGTTGAGTGTTTCGATTTCCACGGCGCGGCGTGACTGGACTATTTTCTGGTCAGCAGATGCCTGCGCAAGACTGATATCGGAGCTCACATGATTGTGGGCGGTGTTGATCGCCGCCAGAGCGCTCTCCACTTCCGTGGGAGGATCAATCCTGGTAATGAGGGAGGCGTCAAAGGTGATGCCGTAACGAGCGGCTGAGCTGACACACTCACGCTCCATGTGCTCGTTCAGCGCCGAGAGATTTTTACGCAAATCATTAATCGAAACGCCCGCCACACTCACCGCAGTGCTCGCAGTGTCCTCCTCACTCCCTTGCGGCGGCGGAGCGACAAAGTTTGCGATCCTTTCACGCAGCACGCTGATAAAATAGCTCATGACATGCACGATGGGTTGTTTCACCCCAAACAAGTAGGCGTAGAGATTTCGCTCCGAAATGCGGTAACGAATCTGCCCGGCAAGCCCGGTATCGAGCTGATCTTTTGTTACAGCGCTGATTCGTGTGCCACTGTCGTTGGCACTGGGATCCTCGGGATCATGCGCCATGTTTAGCGTCTGGGTTGCCACGGAGACTTTGTAAACTTTCTCCCACGGCCATTTGAAATACAGACCACCGGCGGGAATGACGCGAACCTGAGGATATTGATAACGCTCTCGCTCCTCTGGCCGTAGCGATTCCGAAATGGGATCATCCAGGGTGGTTTGAGTTCCAAGCCGTTCCGCACGCCCGAAGGATGTTTTAACGGCCCTTTCATTTTGATCGATCGTATAAATCCCAGCAACCACGTATCGGACGAGGAACCAAACGACAAAGCCGATGGTGAATCCCAAAAGTATTTCCCCAAAACTGTATAACATTCCGCATCCATGCAGGAAGCGGGGTCGGATGAGAAGATATAATTTCAAGACACCTTCATCAGCGGGTGTGAATGGAAGTGGTGAGAAAAAGAGTGGATGCAGAGTGAAAGAAAACCCCGAGGGTTTGACGGTCCGTAGCCCTGGGTAGGACTCGGGGATAAAGACTTTCACCCCGGCAGGGTCGGCAGGGGTGGTGGACAAAACCCGTCCAGCACACCACCGGCGTGCATGCCTGTTTTGCCTTTTGCCGGGGTTGCTACCCCCGGCTACGGTCCCATAAACCCTCCAGGTTTCAGCTCATACCAAAAATCCTTTCTCGTATTTTCTCACCACTTCCAATCACACCTTCACCGTCCGCCTGGTTGCATCTTCGAGAAGCCCTGCTTCCATGCACGCCGTGGAAACCGAACCCATTCGCCGCCGCATCCGCAAACCGCCCGCAAAAATCTCCAGGCTGGAATGGATGCTCAAAACGCTCCGTCATCCGCTCACGATCCTGCTCATCGGCACCATCATTAGCTCGCTCGCGATTCCGTGGCTCAACGCCCGCAGCACACGCGCCCGCCAGATTCAGGATGCGCGCCAGGCAAAAGCGATGGAGATCATCAAGAGCATTGGAGCCGACAATGTCCGCCTCAACTCAGTCCGGTCTGCATTCGACGTCTTTGAAAAAGAAGGGGGTCTCGCAGGAGGCAACGCGCTAATCGAGGAGCGTCGCTTGGAATTACGAAAGCGCGTTTATGACAGCTATGGTGATTTCGAACAGACGGCGTGGTGGTGGTATTGGGAAATTGGCCGCGAGTCCGAGCTTTTCGGCTGGCTGCCAGAGGCGGATATCTCCTCCTTTCAAGCGCTCGCCAAACGGTATCAAGAGAATCTTTACCAATCCACGACCAGCATTCAGAAGCCTTGGAGGCGTTACCTTTCGGAAGTAAAAGAAAGCACCTCAGAAAAGAAAATCCCCCTCATGCCCATAATCGAGACCGAGCTCGGACGCAAACAAGCCGAGCGCGATGAACTCGGCGCCGCCATGGTGCGCCTGTTTATTAAATAAGCGGCGCGAAGCTCCTGACCCTTCTTCCTTTCTCATTGGTCCTTACTTCTTCTGCATCCCATTCCCTCCTGTGGACAAATCGCGCTGATGCGTTACACCTAGGGGCTCGATTTTAAACACGATGCCCAAGGTATTCCTCAAAACATACGGCTGTCAGATGAATGAGCGCGACTCTGAACAGGTCGCCCGCGATCTTATCGACCGTGGTTATGAAATGACGACTCAAGAAAAAGAGGCGGATGTCGTCCTGCTCAATACGTGCAGCGTGCGGGATATGGCGGAGCAAAAGGCGCTCGGAAAAATGGGGCTACTTGCCCGCCTCCGTTCCAACAAACCCGAGATGGTTTTTGGCTTCCTTGGCTGCATGGCTCAAAGCCGCGGCAAAGAGCTGGTGAAAGATCTAGGACACGTCGATCTCGTTGTCGGCACCCAGAAATTCCATAAAGTGGCGGATTACGTGCAGCAGCTCCTCGAGCGCAAACTTAAGCTTCGCAACCGTCTCATGGACGACGAGCGTTTCAGCATCGTGGATGTCGAGGAAGAAGCTGGCTCGCAGGAGACGATCCGCGAACACACGCTCAAGGAAAAACAGGCGACGGCTTTTGTGAGCATCATGCAGGGCTGCAATATGCACTGCACGTTTTGCATCGTCCCCAGCACACGCGGAAGCGAGCGCTCGCGACAGATCACCGAAATTGTCTCCGAAGTGCAGGGGCTTGTCGAAAAAGGCGTCCGGGAAGTGACCCTACTCGGACAGATTGTGAATTTATACGGACGCAATGAGTTCGCTGCAAAAGACGGCAAATCCGCCTTTGTCCAGCTTCTGGAAGCGGTGCATGAGGTAGAAGGACTAAGACGCCTCCGTTTTACTTCGCCACACCCGATTGGATTCAAGGACGACTTGGTCGAGGCGTTCGCGCGTCTTCCAAAACTCATGCCGCATGTGCATCTCCCGTTGCAAAGCGGCAGCGACCGTATTCTGAAAGCGATGCACCGCGCCTATACCGCCGAGAAATACAGCGGCCTGGTGGAAAAAATCCGCAAGGCTTGTCCGCATGTCGCACTCACCACCGATGTCATCGTCGGCTTCCCCGGCGAGACCGACGAAGACTACGCCGCCACGCGCGCACTGGTGCAGCGGATTCAATTTGATAACGCCTTCATTTATAAATACAGCCAGCGACGCGACACCCCGGCGGCGACCATGGGAGACCAAGTTCCTGAAAGCGTGAAAGAAGAGCGCAATGCCGATCTCCTCGCGATCATCGATGACTCCGCAATCGCAAAGGGCGTGGTGCTCGTCGGCAAGCGCGTGGAAATTTTGTGTGAAGGTCCGAGTAAGACAAATCCTCACACACTCATGGGACGTTCCCCCGGCAACAAGGTCGTGATTTTCGAAGGCGACCAACGTCATATCGGCGAAGTATTCGACGTGCAGATCGAGCGTTCCACGGGGTTCAGCCTCTACGGGACACCGGCGGTGCTGTGAGCAAAGGAAGAAGGAAGAAGGGCGTGGTGCTTCGCACAGTATTGTAAATGGTGTAGCCGCGTCAGGTGGCTTCGTTTCCTTCTCAAAATGTGCGAAGCACCACTCCGATCTCCGCAAAACGCTTCTACCGAATCGTCGCGTTGTAGCTGATATCTGGAGTGCGGTGGCATGACACCGCTCTGGAGGTGAAGCTTTGGGCGGGTAACGTACGTATTTCACTTCGCGTGACCAGATCACAGAAACGCAACACCTCTCCACTCAAAACACTCCTGCTACCGTAAAGTCATCAGCAACATTCAGCGTATCTGTTTTTAGCCCGTAGATGGTATTCACCTGCGCAGGGCTCGCAGTTCTTTCAAACCACCCAGCAGAACACCAAGGATACTGATTTCCGACTTCTACCAAACCATGCTTTACCGCATTTTGATGCACATAATTTAAACGGGCAAGATAGCTTCCTTCGATAGTCAGTCTTGTTTCCCGGTAATTATGCCAGATCGTGCGACCAGATATATTGTCCCTTTTATTCAGCCAATTTGCAGTTTTTCCATGCAGTTTTCCCAACATCACTGTGAGCGACAAGGCATTCGATTCAAGTTTGGGAGAATGAGCTACGAAATGATAGTGATTCGGAAAAATTGCCCATGCTTCCAAATGCCACTTGAATTCACTGGCTACAGATAACAACCCTCGCTGGAGAACATCGAGTCGTTCACGAGTATTAAAAAAGTGCGCTTTTTGATAAGTACCAGCGGTTAGAAAATACGTTCCCCTTAACGCAAGGCTGTGTGAGGGAGCATGAGGCCACTTCATTTCACTTTTCATTCGCGAAGAAATAATTTCCAAAGCAAAGAAAACCAGCACGAAGTCTGCGGAAACCCACAGTGACTTACTTATCAAGATGATGAATGAGGAAATAAAATACGCCACTCTCCACTGATATGTTTCCACCCAAGGCTTCACCTCCAGAGCGGTGGCATGCCACCGCACTCCAGATTCCTATTCCGCGAGATACTCGATCACCTTTGCCAGGGTGTCCTTTTTGGTGAGGATCTGCATGTGGTTGTAGTTAAAGCCGAACACTTTCACCGCCCCATTCTGCGCGGCATAATCGAGTTCGCTGTTTGCATAAACGACGGTGTCATTGTCGCCTTTCATGACGACAGACTCCTTCGTTTGGTAACCGAAGATCAAATAGTGCTGCGTTCCAGACGGAAGCGGTTTTGCAAAAAGACAGTCCACTCTTGTCTCACATTCGGCAAGCTTGCTGACTGCGCTGCTTTCAGGCAGGAGTGAAGTATGCAGAATAAAACCGTAGTCGTAACCGGCGCAGGCAGTGGCGTCGGACAAGCCGTTGCCATCGCACTTGTCACCCAAGGCTGGAATGTGGCTCTGGTCGGGAGAAGACAGGACGCCCTGGAATCCACCGTAAAAGCAACCGCTTTGGCAGAGCGCTGCCTCGTATGCCCCTGCGATATTGCCGACCGCTCCGCTGTCTCAGCGATGGGCGAGAAAGTCCGGGCTCAATTTGGACCTGTCAGCGCGCTGATCAATGCCGCTGGAACCAACACACCCGCACGCTCGCTCGATGTTTTGACTTATGAAAACTACCAGACCGTTATGGATGCCAATCTTAACGGCGCGTTTTATTGCGTGCAGGAATTTCTTCCCGGTATGCGTGCCCAAAAGAGCGGGACGATTATTAACGTCATCTCCGATGCTGGAAAAATAGCGTCTCCCAAAGCGGGACCATCCTACGTCATGTCCAAGTTCGGTCTCGCAGGACTCACCCAAAGCATCAACGCCGAGGAGCGCGGGAACGGCGTTCGTGCCTGCGGAATCTTCCCCGGCGACATCAATACGCCGCTGCTGGAAAAACGTCCGACTGTGCCCGACGCCTCCGCACGGGAACGCATGATGCAACCCCAGGACATCGCCGACTGCATCCTGCTTTGTCTCAACCTCCCGCCGCGGGTCATTGTCGAAGAGATGCTCGTTCGCCCGGCTTAGCAGTGACTATGCAAGAGTGAGGTTTTCAGCACCGTAAAAGTCAAAAATTAACTGTCGCCTGCACGTAGAAGAAGTCGGCGTCATCAGAGGTGCCAGTGTCGGCGAGATATTCGCCGGCGAAATAGTGGCTGTATCCGGTCTCCATGGAGAGCCACTTCGTAGCTGCATAAGTCACCATGACGTCTACCTCCGAGCCTGCATAGTTACTGGCCGAACGCGCCGCAGACGTCAGCGGACGCACCGCTGTCGTTCCGTTCGCGCGGTACCAAACATCATTTGTGTTCGCCAACCAGAAGGCGTGATATTCGGCCTTCACGTTTACCTTTTTTAGCGGAGTAAATTTCAGGCTAAACTCCAGTTCGTGCATGTTCTGCCAGGAAAAATTGTCCATCTGACCATAAGGCTTGTGGTTGGTCGGAAACAAATTCTGAAATGTCTGAATGTCACCATCCGACGGGTTTTGATCGCCGCTGCCGTAGTTATACGCGAGCCCCACTCTCGGCAACCAACCCGCATCAAAGGTGTATCCCAGTCCGCCGTGGAGCGCGAAAGCCGTGAGATCCAGATCCATCACTGTCCCGTTTTGGAAGACAAACTCCCCATCGTAATCAAGACCCACGGGCTTCTTCTTTGGTGTCACCACAGTCTTGCCATCCTTGCTCATTCCACCTTCTTCCTCCGCAGCAAAATATCCGGGCTTGGATTTCATCCGCATGCCGAGCGTCATAAAATTCGTGCTCGTGGAAGGCTGCTCCTGATGCAGTTGAAGCGCGTAGAGGTCCGTCGTTTGGAACTCCAGCGCAGTGGTGGAAAAATACAGGCCGCTAAACACCTGCTCCCGCTCCGTCTCATTGCCGTTCATGAAGTCGGACTGGTTATATCCTTCATCCCTCGGAACCACGACGCTGGAAGCAAAAGCATCCACGTTCCATAAGGGCGCTTTATAGCTTAATTTCACCGCATCAAACGTGCGCCCAAAATTTGTCCATTCAGAAGCGCCGATCAACCGCTCGTCGCCATAGCTCAGAATTTGACGCCCCGCCTTCAGTCCGAACGGAATGTCCTTCGTATTACCGAGTTCGATATATCCCTGACGCAGATCAAAAGCGTCATCTCCTTCTGCGCCCAGCACGCCGGGTATATCCGGACGATCACTCAGCCACTCGCGGCTGTCCTGACCCTGCGCATAGATCTTCAGCCATTCGATCGGCTTGATCATCATGCCCAAGCGGGTGCGGATCAAAAACCAGTTGTCGTCCGTCAGCACCTTCACTCCTTCATTGAAGTCGAAATTGTTATCGCGCACTTCAAAGCGCACTCGCCCTTGAAAATCAAAGACCAGCTTCCCGTCGAACAAGGACAGAGGATTGGCATCAGCATGCTTCTCAATGGGAGACTTGATTTCAACAGGTTGTTTATCTTCAGCCCTGAGAGCACCTGGAACACAGGCCACCAATAATACGAGCAACGCCGGATGCCGAACTACATGAGAAAGAAAGAACCGGATATTCATAATTGTGATCAGACTAAATTTTGATGAGAAACCCGCCTTGACTCACATCAAGAGTCACAGCCTTTCAAGCTAACAAATGCCCCGCTCAAAAGCTTAACCAGCAACATGACCTTGATCAAAACAAGTGTAGCGCTGCTGATATTTTCATTACTGTCTGGCAGTATTGTTGTGGGACACGCTCAAGCGCCCTGGAAAACAGCAAACAGCGAAGACGCCTATATTACCGCCACCGGCAGCTCCTGGAAAATGGGGACCGCTAAAGTAGAGAAAATCGTGACTTTTTCGGAAGGCGGATTTTATGGAGAATCGTGGATTGATAAGGTCACCGGGAACGCACTGATTGCGAGCGGCGCAAAGCCTGATGAGTTTTTTATGATGCTGGAGAAAAAAGACCACCGTGTCGGAAGTTCGGAAGGCGGATGGAAGCTGGTAGAAGCAAAGCAGCATGAGCAGTCCGATAAGACACTGGAGCTGGAAATTGCACTCCAGAAAGAGGCACTGCTGGTGCGCAAGTTTTACGTTATTTATCCTGGATCGAGCATTATTCGGGAACGATGTGAGATAACCAATACCGGAGAGAAACCGCTCCGGTTAATCGATCCGGGATTTCTGGGTGTTTCGGCGCGGTTTGGAAATTTGGAGAAGCTGGATTTCAACTGGATGACCGGCGCGGAAAATCAGGCTGGGTCGTGGACGCTGAAAACGGAGCGTTTGCAGGCGGAGCAGACGCGGGCGTTCGATTCCTTTGATGCTTTTCCCGCAACTGCGGATATTAAGCAGTTTGCGGGAGACGGTGTGAACGTGAAGGTGATGCTCAATGAACACCAGATATGGCCAGAGAAGGACTGGAAGCATGTGAGTAATGCGGAGGCGCAGCTTGCGTTTGATCTTCGTGTGAGTGTGGTTGCCGGTGATCGGGTTGCCTTTATCGTCAATGCAAAGAAGAACGACGGCTGGGACTCCACATCACTCGATCCTGTCATTATGACGGCTGAAGGGGTTCGCCATCAGGCTTCTGAGAAGTTTTCTGGATCACAAGGGAAGGATCAATGGTGCTATCAATGGGAAAGGGACGGGGTATTCAAAGACATGATTTTCGACCCGCAGCTCCGGCAATGGCAGCGGGAGGATGACAGGGGAACAGGGCGACCATTTATTCGGAGCGGAACGGCACACCCGGACTCAGCGGCGAATGCAGCCCGTGTCTGGACGGCGGAATCGGCCGGAGAAATACACATCAAGGGTGTGGCATCCAACTCTGGCAATCGTGTGAATCTGGGAAAAGGCTCCGGGTTCAAACTTGGCTCCAGTGCTTATGCTCCCTGGTATTCCCTACTTCATCAGGATACCAAGCAAGGCGTTTTTATAGGTTGGGATTACCTTGGACACTGGCGTTCTGAATTTACCACTGACCGAGAAGGAAATGTCCGTGGTGTTCTAAAAGTTGCGGGGTTCGACAAGCTTTTAAAGAAGGGTGAAACCGTCCAAACTCCAGAAGCCTTTACCGGCTTGTTTCAAAATGACTTAGATCATGCAGGAAACGAATGCCTCGACTGGCAGTATCAGTATTTATGGGACTACACACGGAACGACTGGTTTTCAAAAATCCGGATACTCGGAGACTGGGCCGGTGGGACGGCGTGGGGGCTTCCCGAAACGCCATGGACCGGAGGAGACGCTGATCTCCGGAGCACATATCTCAAGATATTTCGCGTGGCGGATTTGATACGGGAAGTTGGCGGAGACGTTTATCATCGCGATTGGGGATGGTGGGACCGTGCCGGAGACTGGAATGGTGCGGACTTTGGCAGCGCTAATGAGTATCTAGGGAAAAGTGGAATCGGTCTGCTCATGTATGCGTTTCTCTATACAGTGGACCCCGCATCTCGTGTCGCAGTAAATCATCCCGACTGGGTGCTAAATCATAACACCCTCGATTTATCCCGACCGGAAGTGGCGGCCTTTATCCTTTCTCAGCTCGACGACTTCATGAAGCGCTGGGGAAACTTCGAGTGGCGGAACGACAGCAATCCTTTGAGTCCCCGCTATGATGATGACACGCCCCTGCTCGCACAGGATCAGGCCTACCGCAGAGTCATCCGCACATTTCTAGATAAGTATCCCAAAGCATCTTTTCAATCGGTGAACTCCGGCGGCAATGCTGCGGGGTATGATTATGTCCGCTACTCCTCTGTGCTGCAGTTCAGTGATGGAGCGGTGGGCAATCTCGGCAGCTACTATGCCTCCCTGCTTTTTCCGCCGGATAAAATTCAGGACATTCCTGATCTCCGCCATATTGAACACTACAACAAGACGGTCTGGCGTGGAATGCTTTGCAGCAATTTCAGCATAGGAGGAATGGGCAATGGGCCTCAAACATTAGAAGGCGCGCGTGAACTCATTCAAATTTATCATTACCTGCATCGTGAGGGAGTCGTCGGGCGATGGGTGCACGTTTACCGGCCGAATGTCGCTGGGGATGATCCCAGCATGTACTTTCAGCGCATGAGCAGGGATGCGCGGCGGGGAATAATCATTCCAAAACACAAGGCGCTCCAACCCGTCACGATCAAACCCAAGGGGTTGCTGCCTGATACAGATTACACGATATCGCTGCACGAAGCTGGCACTTCAGAGGTGAGGAACGGGCGGGATTTGATGACCAACGGAATCACTATTGAAAAAATGAACGCGGGGGAATTGATCTACTTTAATCTGACATCATACCCCGGCAACAAACTGGATACACAGCCACCAGGCGCGCCATCTAACGTGCAAAAATCCAACGAAAACAACATGGGGTTTCCCGGTGTTGAAATCACCTGGAAGCGCGCGACGGATGATCAATGGGTGGCGTGCTATGAGCTATTCAGAGATGGCGTGCTTTTGGACGTAATTGCAAAAGGCACTTACTGTTTCGATCACTCGGCGGGAGCCAATATCGCCTCACGTTATGAGGTTTGCACTGTGGACGGGGCTGGGAATAAGTCTGCGCTGAGTTCTGCATTAAGCCGCCGCCAGGAGCAGGGTGGAAGTATGATTACGATACTGGACGATCGTGAATCCAGCCCGGGTCGATTTCAGGGAAGGTGGACGCCTTCAGATAATCTGGCGGCTCCGATTCATCTTGGAACTATGACATCCTCCTTGGAAACGGGAGCTTCGTTCGAACTGGAGTTTGAGGGCACGGAGGTGCGTTGGTATTCCAAGCTGGGGCGTGACGGCGGAATCGCTCATGTTCAGGTCGATGAACTGCCACCAGATGCTGTGGACACTTATGCGGCTGATGAAATCACCGGAGTTTGTTTATACAGTAAAACGCTCAAGCCAGGTGCGCATAAAATCCGAATCACTGTCAGCGGCGAACAATCCCGCTACTCTTCCGGTAAAGCGATCTACGTGGACGGCTTTCAGATTAAAGCGCGCTGATTAGTTGTTGTAAGTAGCCATCCATTCACGATGGGCTTTCGGAGAAATTTCACTGGGCTTGATCTCACTCCGCCCGCCCCAAAACACATTCGTATAACTGACCGGAATGCCGATGCTATTCAGGTGTGCATCTATCGCCGCCTTGTGTAGGAGGACGCGCTCCTTGTCCGTGCCGTGACAGACCGCCATGATATTTACATCAGAAAATTCAGGACCACCTTCACGCCAGTAACAATGTGTAAGAATCGGGTGACGCCCGACTTCCCCGCCTGCGCGTTCCTGCATTCCCTCTGGCACCTTCCAATGAAAGAGCGCGTTAAATTTTGTCACACGCTGACCTGTTGCCGAGGGCTTCACATGCTCCAGAAAAGTACTGAAGCGCCCGATAACCTGACGCTTGTTCAAGTCCTCCGCTACACTGCAAAAAGTCTTCAAGTCAACGCCAGCCTCTACTGCACGTTCGCTCCAGAATCCCACTTTGATTTCATCGGGCGTCAGTTCGCGTTTTAGAGCCAGTAGCACGTTCCACTCACGATCTGTCAGATTAACGATCCCGACAGGAATCATCTTTGCAGGCTCATCTGTCTTCTCCCTTGGTTCGATTACCTTCCGCCGCACATGCCCAACGCCGAGCGCAAATATTCCTTTAGCGGGCATGAGCTTAAATCCGGTGCATCCGGTGTGACGCATCAACACGCGGCAGTGCGTTGCCATGTCGGCGCCGACGGGCGTCTTGAGTGTCGTCCATAGACGGTAGCAGCTTCCTTGAGTTTGCTGGTCAGTAGAGCGCACAACGACATGACCGCTGAACGGATCGTTTTGGAACATCCAGTCGAAGGCGTGGTTCAGCTTCTCCTCTGGCACCGTCCAAGCCACTAGCGCGCCTTCTGCTAGATTGGATGCCACCAGCGTTTGCCTCACGCGGCGTATTGTTCCAGCGAGCAGCATGCCTTTGATCCGCTCCAAGACCGTCTCCAACGGCAGACCACACTTTTCTGCAATTTCGACAAACGGTTCGCGGACGAATCCGGCGATTTTATCCTCCGATACCGTGAGGATTTGCAGGTTGATGGGATCGGTGTGTTCCACCGAAGGGCAGATAGTTGTCATTTTTATAAAATGCTATTTGGAAATTTCCGGAATCTTTTTGAGTGCTGAAAGTATCTGATCTGTAGCTGTATCCAGCCCGGTCTGCTGAAATGCAACCTCCCCGTCTTGATTGAGAACCGTGATCAAGTTGGTGTGCGTAAACTGTCCTTTGCCGTCGCGCTTGTAATTGATTCCCAAAAGCGCAGCGAGTTCACGGACATCATCCTCTCCTCCTCGCAGCAACGTCCAGTGCGCCACATCGAGATTGGTTTTTGTGCGATAATCATGAAGCGCTGCAACGGTATCGCGTTCGCTGTCCATGCTGATGAGCAGAAAGTCCACTTGATCGCGCATGAAATCCGGCAAGGCTGCTTCCAGCTTTTTCATCTGACCTACGATAATCGGGCAGGCGTATTCGCACTGCGCAAAAAACATTGCCACGATCTGGATTCGTCCACGCAAAGCACCGAGCTTGATTTCCTTGCCCACATCAGAAGTCCACATTGAATCCAGCAAGTAGAGCGATTGATCTGTATAAGGACCCGCAGGCGGTGCATCTCGGCAGCAAGGTGGTTTTGTCGCGTCCTTCTTGTCCGATTCACCGTGTGCCAGACTCAATATACCTACGATGAGAAGGATCGGTAATTGTGCTTTCATAAATCGTATGCGCAGCGAAAGCCGAGGTTATGCACCGTGTAGGACGCCTTTAGGCTGCTACGAAAACCGTAGCGCATAAATGCCGCGTAATCACTCCGGTCGCTCGCACCTAACGAGCCTGAACCGCAAAAAAGCTGGCGATCCAATCCATTATCGCCCCGCGCATCGCCGGACACAAAAGCGGAATTAAAATCACTGGTCCACTCCCAGATCAGTCCGTGCATATTCTTCAGACCATAAAAATTTGCACGACCTGCATCCACCGCATGCAAAGTTTCCGGGGACGGAGTGAAATACCATGTCTGAATATCCTTTTGAAACTCAGGTTCATTTTTTGCGTCCGAGGATTTATAGCCTGCTGCCCCTGCAAGCTCCCACTCTGCATTGGTGGCAAGGCGTCCTCCTTTCCATTGAGAATATGCTTTGGCTGCGAACCAAGAGACAAAAACCACCGGCTGATTGCCATTGGTTTCGTCTCCAAAATCAAGATTGCCAGGCCAATTATTCAGATAATTACTATCGGCGAATATCCGTTTCACCTGATCCCTTTGCCATTTGGGATTTGCCCTCACGAACTTCAGATAATCGGAATTACTCACCGGTGTCTTATCCAGTCGGAATCCGCGAACTGGAATTTTCTTCAGGTCATCCTCACTCCGAAAAAGCGGCTTAAAGTCGCCGGCCGGAATTTCCACTGTCTTCTGCAGGGCGACTTCTGTCCCGGCGTCCAGATCCAATTGGAATGCCGGGAGCAGAAGTGTAACCCACAGTAAGCAATGTGCATTCATCCATTTATTGGTGAGCAAGCTCGGCGCGAACCTTCTTCACTTCCTCCACCATTACGAGATCGCCGGTATTTCCCCAGCTATTACGAATAAAGCTGATTACATGAGCGATCTGATCGTCGTTCAGCAGAACAGGCGGCATCACGCCGTTGTATTCCTTGCCGTTCACTTTAATCGCGCCTGTTACACCCTTGATGATCGCGCGGATACTGCGCTCTTTGTCAGCCATGAGGTAATCAGATTTCGCAAGCGGTGGAAAAACACCGGGGAGACCTTCTCCTGTGGCTTGGTGACATGCAAAGCAGGTCTGCATATACACACGCTTTCCCTTTTCCATCACGATCTCCTTGTTGAGTCCGGAAATTTGCGGATTGGTCTGAATCGCTGTTTTTACCTGCTTTTGCAGATCCAGCATCTTCTTTTCGCTGTCACTCCCGGCTTCCGCGGCATTACCGAGGTAAACGGCGTCCACTTCCTTACCGGAGTAAATTAAAAGATTTGGCTCGCCTTCCACTTTCAGCATCCCCAACGCGCCTTTATTGAATGCACGGAACAGTGAGTGATCCACCAGAATGAAGGTTCCAGGAACATCCACCTTAAACTCAACTATCGTAGAGCCACCGGCAGGTACTAGTGTGGTTTGAACCTGCTTCTGCGAGGGAAGAATGCCGCCCTCCTGATAAACTTGGTCAAAAATTTCACCGATAACATGGAAGGATGAAATGAGGTTGGGGCCGCCGTTTCCGACATAGAGCCGCACAGTCTCACCGACCTTTGCTTTGATCGCATTATCTCCCACTAGCGAATTCGCCGCGCCATTAAAGACGACGTAAGGAGGGCGTTCGTCCACAGCCTTGTTTTGGTCGAATGTTTGAAGTCCTTCCTCACCGAATGCGCCTTGTGTATAAAACTCGCCCTGCATGATGTAATACTCACGATCCACATGGGGTAGTCCTTCTTTCGGTTCGACAAGAATTAAACCGTACATCCCGTTTGCTACATGCATACCGACCGGCGCTGTCGCACAGTGATACACATACAAACCGGGGTTGATTGCTTTGAACGAAAACTGACTGGTATGACCAGGTGCCGTAAAGCTTGATGCCGCACCGCCGCCGGGACCGGTTACGGCATGAAGATCAATGTTATGCGGCATTTTCGAAGTTGGATGATTGTGGAGATGAAACTCAACGAGATCACCTTCGCGGACCCGGATAAAGCTGCCAGGAACCTCGCCGCCAAACGTCCAGAATAGATACTCGACTCCGTCAGCGAGTTTATTGACGACTTCCTTCACCTCCAATTCGACGATGACCTTCGTTGGCTTTTTACGGGTGATCGGCGGTGGAACATTGGGAGCTTGGGTAAGCACGGCTTTTTCTTCGCCGACTATTTCTGGGTCCACGCCTTTTGCCTTTGGACCTGCTGGCGGAGCAGCATCCCCGGCGGTTTCAGCAGCGGAGACAAAGTTTGCTATGGAAAGAATGGCGATGCATGCAAGCCAAGCTGGAAGTTGAGTAAATGATTTCATGGGTGTTTTAATGTCTGCCAATCTTATTAGGCGTGGAGTTCTACTGCCTTGACCCAAGTCAACCTAGATAAAACAAGTGTCCAATTTTCGGAGATTGATCCGGTTCGCCTATTACGCACACCCTGAACGGGAGATTTCTCTTCACCGGGCAGCCCAGCAATGAGTGTGTGTCGTCTTTTTCGTGGAGTGAAACACCGTCCTTACTGTTCCTTCTTTGTTTCCGAATCTTCCGCTTCCGGTAAAGCATTCAAAAAGTTCAGCCCTGCCTTTCCGGCATTTAATGCGGCCCCAAAGTAGTTACCCTGCACGGCGTGCTTAATAGCTGACTGAATGTGATTTCTTTGCTCTGATTCTTTATCAATTGCATTCGCAATTGGTGAGAAGCTTTCCCATTCCTGCATACAGGACGTGCACAAAGTTTCCTTAGTAATCACCTTAGACTGGTAAAGAGCTATCATCTCCTCTTTAGAACGCGGTCCATAGATACGGTTATTACTGATGTAATAAAACGGCAGATCACCATCTAAAGGTACCCAAACCCGACAAGGGAACGGCGGCAGAAGCGTTTTCCATTCCTCTGATTCCAGGTTGTAAAATATGTCCGTTGGAAGGAAATCGCCTTTCACAATTTTCTCATGGATTTGCGGCAAGGTGTATTCACCAAGCACATCACTACCTCTGGCTATATGGAATAATGGTGAGTCTGGCATGAGTGATAAAGAGCTAATGGCAGGGAAGATAGGAAAGTCTTCCTTTCTACGAAATTTAACAACGCTCCCGCAAGTGCATGATTATCAACCTCCACTTTAATAAGCAAAAACATTTCTCAAAATGGATATACCCCCACCCAACACTTCATCCGCAAAAATCACAGCTGAGAAAGAGATGGAAATTGTGTCAATGTGGATACGCAAAGCACTTCACTCTGCTCACATGCCGATGATAGGGCTGCCGACTTTGAAGTGATTTGCTGAAGTTTGACCGAAGTCAAAGCGGACACAGTGCGGGTGAGACATAAGCGAGGGGTGAAGACCAACGTAACTTTTCATCCACCATGCTAACCAAACGTCAGGCCCGTATATTTTTCATAGGAGGCACCGGCGTTTTCGCTGCGTGTTTCATCGCGCTCACCGTGGACAGTATGCGCAGAATTCCCAATCAAACGCGCGATGCAGAAATCACCCCGGCAGTAGAACGTGGAAAGAAGATTTGGGAGCACAACAATTGCATGGGTTGTCACACACTTTTTGGTGAAGGTGCCTATTATGCACCGGAACTGACCAAAGTGGTGGAACGACGCGGTGAGGCGTGGATTAAAATCTTTCTGAAAGATCCTGAAAAAATGTTTCCAGGTCAGCGTAAAATGGTGAACTACCATTTCACGGATGAGCAGATTGATGACACCCTCGCCTTTCTGAAGTGGTGCGGCAAAGTGGATCTCAACGGCTTTCCGGCAAAACCGCCTTTGCAGCCGGTTATCCAGCCTCCAGCGACAGCGCCTGGGGGTGTGGCGCGTGAAGTCCCGGCCATTTTCGAGCAGAAAACCTGTCTGGCATGCCATCAACTTCTCGGAAAGGGCATGGCAAATATGATGATGCCTGACGCCACCGGTGCAGTCGCGCCAGTGCCTACCCTGGATGAAGTTTACAAACGGAAGAACCGGGCAGAACTCATCGCCTGGATTACCGATCCACAAAAAGTGAAACCGGGTAGCACGATGCCGAAGCTGGTTCCCGATGTGGTGAGTCCACAGGAGGTCGAGCAGATCGCCGATTTTCTAATTAGCCTGAACCCCGATGCAGCACCTGCATCCACACCGCAGCAGCCCTGATCCATATTCTTGTCATGAAATATCAAACGCAAAAAATCGCTTACTGGTTCTTCGCCTCCTCGCTCGTACTGCTGGTGTTGCAAATCGTGTATGGCTTCATCATGGGCTTTGCCCATATGGGTTACGATGGTCTGCATCAGTGGATTCCATTTAATACCGCACGCGCGGTGCATACAAACCTGCTCGTTGTCTGGCTTCTGCTTGGATTCATGGGCGCTGCCTATTATATCATTCCCGAGGAGTCCGAACGGGAGCTCCTATGGCCTCGTCTTGCATACGCGCAGCTCATCTCTTTTCTCGCGGTTGGCGTCGCAGCTATCGTCTGTTACCACATGAACATATGGGAGGGGCGTAAGTTTTTGGAGATTCCACGACCGTTGGACTACCTAGTCGTGATCAATGTGCTTCTATTCCTTGCGAATATTGGCGGGACGATGTGGAAGGGAAAACGAAACACGACCACGTCTATCGTGCTCTATATGGGACTGGTCTCAGCGGCGTTGTTGTATTTGCCGGGCATGATTGAGTTCAAAAATCAGACGATTGATTCGTTCTATCGCTGGTGGGTGGTTCATCTATGGGTGGAGGGAGTCTGGGAGTTGATCATGGGCGGCATGCTGTGTTATTTATTGATCAAACTCACGGGCGTGGACCGCGAGGTCGTGGAAAAGTGGCTCTACATCATTGTGGGGCTGACCTTTCTTTCGGGCATTCTTGGGACCGGACATCATTATTACTACATCGGCACGCCTCGCTATTGGCTGATTATCGGCGGGATATTCTCGGCGCTTGAGCCTCTGGCATTTCTGGGAATGGCGATTTACGCATTCGCAATGGCCAGAAAAGGAGGGCGAAAGCATCCGAACAAGATTGCACTAACCTGGACGCTTGGCTGTGCGGTGATGTCCTTCGTAGGTGCGGGGTTCTTGGGAATGGCGCACACACTTCCTCAGGTGAACATGTACACGCATGGCACACTGGTAACTGCCATGCACGGGCATCTGGCGTTCTGGGGGGCCTACGCAATGATCAACCTAGCAATGATGGCTTACGCGATGCCACTCCTCACCGGGCGTAAACTTTGGGACAGCGCCGCCGCAATCTGGGGTTTTTGGACGAGCAATATTGGCATGGTTGGAATGACTGGGGCCTTTGCTGTTGCTGGAATTACGCAGGTAAATCTCGAACGTAGAATGGGAATGGATTTTCTCGCGGTGCAGAAAGAAGTGGAAATGCATTTCATCGGACTGGTGCTTGCCGCCTCACTTTTCACCGTGGGTGTGGGTTGCTTTATATGGTGCTTTTTCCGCCATGGACTCCCCAATAAGGAAGCAATACACATGAACATCGAAGAGGAAGGCACAGGCGCCTAAGGTGATTATGAGCGTATTCTATCTACCCAACGGCCAAGAGGAGGAGGTCTTTCATCGAGCTTATGAATCGCGTCTTCCGCTGATGATTAAAGGGCCAACTGGAAGCGGAAAAACCCGGTTTATCGAACATATGGCAGTCAAGCTTGGGAGGGAGCTGGTTACGGTTTCTTGTAATGAAGATACCTCGGCAACCGATCTGCTCGGACGCCACCTGCTGCTCGGAGGGGAAACCCGCTGGGTGGACGGTCCGGTCACGCGTGCAGTCCGGAGCGGTGCGCTGCTCTACCTTGATGAGATCGCCGAGGCCCGCGCGGATGCCCTGGTTGTGATCCACGCACTTAGCGATCACCGTCGTGAATTGTTTCTCGATCGGACGGGAGAGGCGTTGCGTGCGCCGGAAAACTTCATGCTCGTGGTCAGTTACAACCCCGGTTACCAGCGTGCAATGCGTGAGCTGAAGCCTTCAACGCGGCAACGTTTCGTCGCGCTGAGTTTTAACTACGCGACAGAAGCATCCGAAATTCGCATTGTGGAGACGGAATCTGGCGTGGAAAAGTCGACGGCAAAACGCATCGTCCAAATCGGACGTAAAATCCGCACACTCACCGAGCTATCGCTCATGGAAAGTGTCTCCACACGGCTGCTCGTCTCTGCGGCTCGACTGATCTCCGCCGGTGTTCCTCCCAGGCTTGCCTGCCACAGTGCTATTGCGGAGCCGCTTAGCGATGAGGCTGATGCACTCGCCGCCATGAAAAACGTCATAGATCTCACCATCTGATATTATGCTCGACTGGGAGGAAAATATCTTTGTTGGACTCAAAGCCCTCCATCGCAGGATATTTATCCGACCTGAGGAACGACTGCGGGAGGTGGTAAGGGTAACGCTCAAAGAAAAGCGTGGTGAACTTTTGCTGCTCGCGCAAATGCTGGCTGATAGACCGCTTGCAATCTTTGAGTCGAGGGACGCCGTGCTTTACAGAGAAGATCGGGTTTTCCTGCCGAGCGAATTCTCAGTCGCGAAAACCCGTGAAGGCAATGCGCAGTTGTATGAGTTAAAGGCGATCGTTGCGGCTCTCGGCATCCGAGATGAATGGCATCGCAATGCCAAATCCATCCCGGAAATTTTGTCCGGTTATGCAGGTGAGTTTCCGAATCTTGCGAAGAGGATACAGGATGTCAGTGACGTGCTGCAGCCCGAACACGATGTGATCAGGTTGCTTGGTTCAGTTTCGGGAAAAGTAAAAAAGTCCGGATCCGGCATTTCCGCGATCAACCTGCCTAAGGAACCTATTAATTCCAAAGTGGAGGTTGTTACAGAAATCGCCGGGGAAGGGCGGGCGGACGTGTCCATCGCGAATCAACCTGAAGACGATGGAGAAGGGCACGAGATGCCTATTCATACATTTGAAAAAATCGAGACACTGGAGGAATACACGGGGCACAGTCGGAAGACCGACAGTGAGGACGAACTAGCGGAGCATGAGGAGGCGCTGAACGCGCTCAATATGACCAACCTCATGCGGACCCAGGAAAGACCACGCTCGATTTACCGAAGTGATCTGATCCTCGATGGGCTGAGTCTGGAAACCAAAGACGATCAGGCGTGCGTCGGAGAGCCTTATCCTGAATGGGATTATCGTCGTCGCGATTACCGGAAAGATTGGTGTTTTGTCAAAGAAACGATTGTGGATCGAGAGGATCATACATGGGTCAGAAAGGCGGAGGTGCGGCACAGTGCGCTGATCCAGAGACTGAAGCGCCAGTTCGCTCAATTGCAGACGGAGCAGGAGCGGATGAAACGCCAGCCGCTAGGCCCGGAGTTCGATATAGACGCCATTGTGGATAGTGAAACCAGGCGACATACCGGAGGCACGCCTTCGGAGAACATCTACTTAAACTCACACCGCTCCCCGCATGATCTGGCTACGTTGATCCTGCTCGATGAAAGTTTTTCCACAGACGCCTATCTGAATGATCGTCGCGTGCTCGATCTGATCACCGAGACCGTGTATTGCGTCTGCGAGGTGCTGAACGAAACCATAGCGCATCTAGCGGTTGCCTCTTTTTCATCAAATACACGACGCTCTTGCCGCTTCGCAATGGTCAAAGATTTTCATGATGCGTGGCCAAAATCCCGTCATCGCCTCGGCTCAATCCAGCCTCAGGGTTACACAAGGATCGGCCCTGCCCTCCGACATGCGCAAGAGCGTCTGTCTAATATCAACGCCAGCCGTAAACTGATCATTCTGGTTACCGATGGACGCCCTTGTGATTACGACCGCTACGAAGGCGCTCATGGGATTCATGATATCCGCAAGGCGCTGGAGACTGGCCGACTGCACGATATTCAAACCCACGCTTTCGCGATAGAAAAGCGTGCGGCGGAATATTTCCCGCAAATGCTCGCGCCCAGGCAGTTCGATATCATCACCACGCCGGACAAGCTCGCCACTACTATGTGTTCGCTTTTTGCCAGGTACCTTCAATGAACGAGGCCCACACACATCCGAATTTTAAAGCGACGTCTGTCTGTGCGGGTGTTATGGCTGGTGGCAATGTTGAAAAACTCGCCGCAATTTCGTCACGCCGTTCTGCTGAATACACTGCGCTCCTGCCAGCTTTTCAGCGATCTGCCATCCTCAGATCTGGATACCATCGCGTCTTTTGTGCGTGTCCAGAAACTGGAGCGCGATCAGTATCTCTTCCGAGAAGGCAGCAAGGTGGAGGGGTTTTATGTGGTGCAAACGGGAGCGATCAATGTTCACCGGGTGAGCTCGCAAGGAAAGGAGCAGGTCATTCATGTCTTCCGGGATGGAGAGCCATTCGCGGAGGCGGCGATGGCTGGGGCGGACGGCTACCCTGCCGATGCGCGCGCTATCGAGGAATCGCGAGTGGTGATGATTCCCAAGCAGCAATTTCTGGAGCTGTTACGGAATCGCCCGGCGCTCTCACTGCGCATCCTGGCTTCTATGAGCATGCATTTACGAGTGCTGGTGGGACGACTGGACGACCTGACATTAAAGGACGTGGAGACACGTCTCGCAAACTGGATTTTGAAACGCTGCCCGCGTCCACTCACCAAGGCAGCGTTCAACCTCGAACTCAGCCACACCAAACGGGTGCTCGCAGCAGAGATCGGAACGGTCAGCGAAACACTTTCCCGCACACTGGCACGCTGGCGCGAACAAAAGTTGGTGGTGGCAAAAGGCAAAAGTCTGCTCGTCCAAAATCCGCTCGAACTCGATACCTTGATGCGCCGGAATCTGGGCGAGAGCTGAAGCTGTCCCAAGGTGGAGCACTGCGTGTTACTAAACATTCAACATCATCCATCCCATGAGTTTTCCAGCGTGTAGTCACGGAGCAAAAAAAGAGCAGCAGCCGAAACCGCTCAAGCGCCGCCCTCCCTTAATCGCCTTCATATGCAACGAACCCTTCCGGGTGTTTTTCCCGCTCGGTATCATTGCCGCCACGCTGGGTGTTTTACTGTGGCCTGCATTCTACGCCGGATGGATCAGCTTTTATCCCGTGTTCGCGCATCCGCGTATGATGATTCAGGGGTTCCTCGCCTGCTTTGTGATCGGGTTTCTGGGAACTGCAGGCCCGAGGATTCTCAGTGCGCCTCGAATCAAGCCACTCGAACTGCTGTTGCTGCTGAGCGGAGTAATCAGCTGCATATTTTTTCAACTCAGAGGCGACTGGCAGACCGGTGACAGTATTTTTCTCGGGACGATCATTCTGCTTTTGGGCGGGCTCCTGACTCGTGCGCTCTTTTTGCGGAAGGACCTACCGCCGCCGCCTCTGCTGCTTGCAGTGTTTGGATTGCTTTCTGCGATTGCTGGGATTGTCATTATCAAACTCATCATGAAGGTAGGTGGCGACGCCTCCGTCATGCGCTTCGCAAACTTGCTGTTATATCAGGGCTTTCTACTTTTACCCGTGATGGGAATTGGCACGTTTTTCTTTCCACGATTACTGGGTGTCGATGCAAAGAAAGCGCCCCCAGGAAGAAGTCGTTGGATATTCACCGGAGCGTTTGCGTTGGCAATACTTGCGACATTTGTGGTGGAGTCATGGCTATCAGCACAGACCGGATTGGCACTGAGAGCCGTGCTTTGCTGTGCGTTTATGCTGCGTGAAGTGCATTGGTTGAAAAAAGCGGAGAAAATTCCTGGCAGCCTTTCCATGGCTATGAAAACAGCACTCTATTGCGGGGCGTATGGTCTGCTAGCAGCCGCGATCATTCCTCAAAGGCATGTAGCGTTTGAGCACTTACTTTACATCGGGGGCTTTGCGCTTCTGACACTCGTAGTGGCAAGCCGTGTCTTATTGGGACATAGCGGTGACATTGCGATTGCTGGAAAGAAATTGTGGATCGTTCGAATACTCACCGGTCTTACCGTGCTTGCCGCCATGACTCGGATCAGCGCCGACTTGCTTCCGAAGATGCAAATCTCGCATTACAAATATGCAGCCTGGCTTTCCGCCTTCGTATTTCTTTTGTGGGCTGGCTGGCATTTCCGCCGATTTTTCAAAGCCGACCCAGAGGATTAGGGCGGACCTCTCACAGGTTGCGACAAAGAGTAGGATTTGCTTCTGAGAGCTTTTTCCTACCCCTGTATTCTGCGTGTGAGAAATACAGGAGAGAGCGAATCTCAAGTAGGTTGATGCAGGTCAATGTGTGAGAATTGGGCATGTGCGATAAATGCCAGCGTGAAACCAATCCTCGATCTTGATACTTATCCTTTCGTGGCAATATGGGAGGTCACCCGCGCATGTGAGCTGGCGTGCCAGCACTGCCGCGCCGAAGCCATCAAGCGCCGCGATCCACGGGAACTCAATCATGCTGATTCACTGCGTCTTCTGGATCAGGTAGCCCGCGCCAAACCCACCGTCTTTGTACTCACGGGCGGGGATCCGATGATGCGTCCTGACATTCTTGAGATCGTTGCAGCCTGCACGGAGCGCAAGATTCCTGTTTCGATGAGTCCGAGTGCCACGCCACACTTTGCAAATAGCGATCTCCGTAAATTTCGCGACGTGGGGCTTAAGCGCATTTCGCTGAGCTTGGACGGAGCAATACGGGAAACGCACGATCGGTTCCGCGGTGTAGCGGGCACTTGGGATAGAACAATGGAGGCTATTTATCATGCGAAGGAGACCGGTCTTGAGGTGCAAATCAACACCACGTTTTCAAAACAAAACCTTCGAGAGTTCGAGGCATTCACCGCCTTGATGGATGAAATCAACCCTACGCTATGGAGCGTATTTCTTCTGGTGCCGACAGGACGCGCGAAGCCGGAGGATATGTTTACCGGAGAAGTAACTGAGCGACTTTTTGAAAGGCTCTATCTACACTCCAGAAAGGCGGCGTATCCGATCAAGACCACGGAAGGTCAGCACTACCGTCGTGTGGCGCTACAAATGTGGGGGCGTGACCGAAAAGGCCCGCGTCCCCGAATTGTGCCGATCAGCGACGGCAAGGGGTTCGTGTTTGTCTCCCACACTGGCGACATCCAGCCCAGCGGATTTTTGCCGATTACAGCGGGGAATATCCGCCACGACGAGCTGCTAGATATTTATCAAAATTCCCACCTGTTCCGCGACCTCCGTGATTCGGAAAAACTGGGAGGCAAGTGCGGACGCTGTGAGTTTCGTAAAATCTGCGGGGGCTCCCGCGCACGCGCTCACGCCACCACGGGCAACCATCTCGCGGAGGAACCACTCTGCACCTACCAACCCGCTCCACTTTCCAAGTTGGGCAAAATTCTAACCCCTGTTGTTGTATGACTAATCTCACCCGACTCATTTGTGACACACCCCAACCAGCAGACGCGCTTCGCTATGGAAGGGGACACGGCGCGCCCGCTTCCGCCGCAACACGCAAGCCCATCGTCGTTTGGAATATCACGCGTAGCTGCAACCTTCGTTGTGCGCACTGTTACTCGGATTCCACGGCAAATCGTTACCCGGGCGAACTTAACATGGATCAATGCAAGGCTGTTATCGACGATCTTGCGGACTTCGGCGTGCCGGGTTTGTTATTTTCCGGCGGTGAGCCAATGATTCATCCGCAGTTTTTCAATCTGGCTGCCTACGCCCGTGAGTGTGGCTTGCGTCTCACGCTATCGACAAATGGAACGCTGATTGATGCGGAGGCGGCAGAACGTCTGAAAGAACTGCAGTTTGCCTACGTGGGAATCTCGCTCGATGGAATCGGCGCTACACACGATCATTTCCGTGGAAGAGAGGGTGCCTTTGATAAAAGCGTGGCGGCATTTCGTCATCTTGCAGGCGTGGAGCAGAAAACAGGGCTGCGCCTCACGCTCACACGACATACGGTGGGTGATCTGGATCGCATCCTGGATTTTATCGAGCAGGAATCCATTCAGCGCGTTTGCTTTTACCATCTCGTTTACAGCGGACGCGGCTCCCAACTTTCCCTACTCACCCCGGATGAAACCCGTAACGCACTGGATAAGATTATTGCACGGGTGGAAGCTTGGAATCGCGCGGGACAGCCCCGGGAAGTGCTCACTGTGGATCAGCCAGCCGACGGCGCATATCTTTGGATGCACTTGCAACGCACTAACCCGGAACGTGCAGACCGCGCGTATGAATTACTCCGCTGGAATGGCGGCGGAAATCACAGCTCCGGGACCGGACTCGCGAATATTGATACCCAAGGCAATGTGCATCCTGATCAATTCTGGCAGGATCACACGCTGGGAAATGTGAAGAGGACGCCGTTTAGTCAGATTTGGACACGCAAAGACGATCCGCTTCTCAATGGGCTGCGCAGCAGTGAACGACCACTCATGGGACGCTGCGGCGATTGTCGCTTCCGCGATATTTGCGGAGGAGGATTTCGCGTGCGGGCGTGGCAGCGCTATGGAAATCCTTGGGCAGAAGATCCAGGCTGTCCGCTGACGGATGAAGAAATATCGAAAGGCGCATACGCTGCTGTTTGATGATCCAGCATCCCGAAATCATTCAAGGCGGCATGGGAATCGGCGTTTCCAGCTGGAAGCTTGCTCGTGCGGTTTCTCAGTGTGGACAGATGGGGGTCGTATCTGGCACGGCGCTCGACACGGTTTTTGCGCGTCGTTTGCAGGAAGGCGATCCGGGCGGCGATTTACGACGTGCGCTTGGGAGGTTCCCGTTCCAGGACGTCGCGCAGGAAATTTTAAAGCGTTACTTTATCGAAGGAGGAAAAAAAGCGGACGAGGCGTATCGGCCCATCCCGATGCATTCGATCAACTCACCGAGACCTCTGATAGAACTCACGGTGGCTGCGAATTTCTCCGAAGTGTATCTTGCGAAGGAAAATCACAATGGATTGGTTGGGATTAACTTTCTCGAAAAGATTCAACTCCCGACGCTGTATTCGATCTACGGAGCCATGCTCGCTGGAGTGGGTTACATTCTGATGGGCGCGGGAATCCCCCGGACGATTCCCGGCATTCTGGACGACTTTGTCGCTGGACGACCTACGCGACTGCGGCTGGATGTGAGCGGAGCAGCGGGGGATGAAGAGTTTGCGTCGTCGTTTCATCCAGCGGAGTTTTTTTGTAGAAGAACACCGTCAGTAAAGCGCCCGCTGTTTGTTGCAATTGTTTCCTCAGCGACACTGGCAACCACACTGGTAAGAAAATCCACCGGACGTGTGGATGGATTTGTCGTCGAAGGCCCTACGGCAGGCGGACATAATGCACCTCCTCGTGGCTTGCTGAAATTGAGCGAAAAAGGCGAACCGCTTTACGGTGAACGTGACGATCCCGATCTCCAGAAAATCAGGGCACTCGGTGCTCCGTTCTGGCTGGCGGGTTCGTATTTTACTTATGAACGTTTCGCGGAAGCTCTTGAGCTTGGAGCTGTCGGCGTTCAGGTGGGGACACCGTTTGCATTTTGTGAGGAATCCGGAATCGATGCTCAATGGAAGCGGCGTGTCATCGCAAATGTGCGTGCCGGATCGTTGAGTATTTTTACTGATCCCTTTGGATCACCGACGGGCTTTCCTTTCAAAGTCGTGCAGACGGAAGGTTCGCTTTCCGAAGAGCCGGTCTATGAGGCGCGTAAGAGGGTGTGCGATATGGGGTATTTACGGCAGGCTTTTCGAACCCCCGATGGCACCCTCGGCTATCGCTGCGCAGCTGAACCGGTGGAAAGCTATGTAATGAAAGGTGGAAACGCAGAGGATACAATCGGAAGAAAATGCCTGTGCAACGGACTTATTTCCACGATTGGTCTTGGGCAGGTTCGGAGCGGAGCCACCCATGAGCCACCTTTGATTACTGCTGGAGACGATCTCATAAAGATCGCTAATTATCTTCTACCAGACCGTGATACGTATCATGCCTCCGATGTCATCCTTTCCATCCTCCATCCTACTCCTGCGTTATGAATGACGAATCCGCTTGCCTGCCAGACATAGCTGACCGAGCCGACCTTGTTCGGCTCGTGGACAATTTTTACATCAAAGTGCGAGCAGACAAAGCGTTGGGGCATGTTTTCGATGAAGTCGCGCAGGTCAACTGGGAGACCCACCTCCCCAAGCTTTACGATTTCTGGGACAGCGTCATTTTTCGCGCCGGTAACTTTCGAGGCAACCCGATGGCTGTGCATGCAAAGCTCGCGCCGCTGACTGATATGGGGTGGCCGCTATTTGAACGATGGTTGGAGCTATTCAAGCAAACGGTTGACGAAATGTTCGCCGGTGAACGCGCTGGGCATATCGTGCGGAGCGCGGAGGATATGGCGAACGTCATTTACAGTCGCATTCATGGCGTGCTCGATCGCCGCTTCGATCCAGCCAAGCTGACTCCTGAGCAAAAGGCACGCTACGCAAGCTATCGCGAGTGATGCCGGCTACACTTATTTTCAACTGCGTATCTTACATTGATTACTTGAGCGAAGTGTTGCGGGGAAACGCAGATTGCTGGATTTTTCAGGAGCGTGACGCTCTCCGATAAGCCCTAGCCAGCAGCGTGATCGGATGCACAATCTCCGTGTCTTCGCCCCGCGCCCTTACTCCTGCCTCAAGCTGAACACTGCAACCTGGGTTTCCATTCGCCACACACTTCGCACCGGTTTTGGCAATGTTCCCCATCTTGCGCTCCAGAAGCTGTGCCGACATTTCTGGCTGCGTAATATTATAAACCCCGGCGCTACCACAACACCAGTTCGCCTCCGGCATCTCGACGAGCTTGAGACCCGGAATCAACTTCAGGAGTTCGCGTGGCTGGGTGGTGATTTTCTGCCCGTGGCAAAGATGGCAGCTCTCGTGGTAAGTCACCGTCTGCTCCTCGCCATCCCCAGCAGGCTTCACGGTTTCGATCGCAAAGAGAAACTCATGGATGTCCTTGACCTTTGCCGACCATTTCCGAGCGCGCTCTGCGTAGCGTGGATTATCATGCAGCAAATGATCATAATGCTTGAGATGCGAGCCGCAGCCACCTGCGTTGGTAATGATAGCATCCAGAAAATCGAGTGATCCGCCAGCGCTGAGTTCCATCGCCTCGATGTTTCGGATCGCCATCTCGCGTGCCGTTTCCACCTCGCCGTTATGTCCATGGAGCGAACCGCAGCAATGCTGCATCCTTGGCGTCACCACTTCACACCCATTCGCCAGCAACACATCCACGGTGTCGCGATTCACGTGGGAGTATGTAAGATCCTGCACACAGCCAGTCAGCATCCCCACACGCATGCGTGGCTGTTCCTCGGTGGTTTCAATCTCCCGAATCAGGTCATCTGAAAAATCCGCCTGGATACGCGGCGAAAGCAGCTCCAGTTCACGAAGGTTTTTTGGCAACAGACGCAGCAGGCCCGACTTCCGCACCAGCTTCTCCATCCCGCTTGCCTGATAAATCCACATAGCCCGGCCAATCACACGCAACAGCCAGGGTCGGGTGAAAATCCCGCGCAATGTCAGACTACGAATCCAGATCCGCTTTTCCGTATTCAATACTCCAACTTGCTCAATATCCGCCCGTGCCTCTTCAAACATCCGCGTGTAATCCACCCCGGCCGGGCAAGCCGTCTCACACGCCAGACACCCAAGACAGTAATACATCTCGTCTGCAAAAGTTTTCGTTACCTCCAGATTCCCCTCCGCGACATGTTTCATCAGTTGGATTCGTCCGCGCGGACTATGACGTTCCAGTTTCGTCGCGTCGTAAGTCGGGCACGTCGGCAAACACAACCCGCAATGGATACACTGGGAGAGCACTCCGAAATCCAGCTGCTTCAAATGTAACGGGGCCTTATGTGCCTCATTCAATCCTTCGTCCATGGCTATAGTTTCCCAATACGCGCAAGCTCACGCAAAAAGAGAATATCAAGTTGATCTTGCGGACGATTCGCTGCCTCTTTTGCAGCAAGGAGATCTGCTCCACTCATGGAACGTATTTTCGTTCCGTTATCAGCTGTAATTTCAACTGCCCTGCTTTCTGCTGCGCTAAAGTCATTAACGCCGGGAAGTAAAAGATGGAATTGTATTACTCCCCATCTTGTCTGATGAGTCTGCACAAAACCCTGACCCTGCTTTCCCAAAGGAACTACAACATCATCAATGTCGTCAGACACAGCTTTGTTCAGTCGCTCAAAGTTGTCGACATCCCTAGGTGGAATATACAAATCCCAGTCCATAGAAAAACGTGGCATCCCCTTAAGTCGCATTGCCTGACCACCAATCAGCAAGTAGCGAACGCCAGCCTTGTTTAATTTTTGGAAAAATTCATCCACGTGCAGCAGCTATTTGAAGAATGAGGTTTTTTTTCCACTCGTTCATTTCCTCATAGGAATTGAATTTTTGGGATGAAAACTTCGGGATGGGTGGACCGGGAGGTAATGGCCAAATGCGCGGATTAGCCGCCCATAGGCGGATTTTCGCCGTGTAAGCATCGGCAAGATGTTCAGTAGTGGGCCTGTCTTCTGGCTTCATTCAGTAAATCTAGCACGTCTCAGCCTTTAGCATCAAGGGTAGTGATAGATGCGAAACCGTCCGCACTTCCTTACTCCCCTTTTTCATAAAATCTTCATGTTCCAGCGCTTGCCAAACTGGAAATCGCCTCGCAGTCTCCGCGCCGATGAAAACCATTTATTCACTCCTTTCTATCGTTGCGACGTTCTGTTTATCAGGATGCCTGCAGGTCGATTCACTCGTCACCGTAAAACCTGATGGCTCCGGAACCCTCACACAGACTGTGATGATGAACAAAGCCGCCGTGGAACAGATCAAATCCATGAGCGGAGGCCTGGGAGGCAAGGAAGACGCTGCCAAGAAGCCCTTTGAACTACTCGATGAAGCCAAGCTTAAGGCAGCCGCTGCAAAACTGGGCGAGGATGTGACTTTCGAATCCGCCAAAAAAGTAACCACAGATTCCTCTGAAGGCTACACGGTCATTTATAAGTTTGCAGACATCAACAAACTGAAGCTGAACCAGAATCCATCCGGCGCGATGCCCGATATGGGCGACGGCGGAAAGTCCGATGAAAAGGTCGAGCTTGTCACCTTCCAGTTTACGAAAGGTTTCCCATCCCCAAGCAAGCTGGTCATTAACACTCCCGCCAAGGACATGCCGAAGAAAGATGACGCGAAGAAAAAAGAGGGCGGCGAAGGTATGGAAGATATGGCCGTGCAGATGATGCAACAAATGTTCAAGGATATGAAAATCAGTCTAGCCGTTCAGGTGGAGGGCCAGATCGCCGCAACCGATGCCGAGTTTGTGGATGGCAAGCGCGTGACCCTCATGGAAGTCGATTTCAACAAGCTTCTGGCCGATCCCGCCAAGCTCAAGGAATTGAGCAAAGCACAGCCTGATACTCTCGAGGAAACGAAAGCACTTCTCAGAGGCATCCCCGGCATCAAGGTCGAGACCAAGCCGAGCATCAACGTCAGCTTTCAGTAAGCACTCAAGCTGAACCGTTAATTAAATCAAAAAAAAGCCCGGCTGTTCGCAGCCGGGCTTCTTTTTTGGAGACCACGAGTTATAGAATCAAGGAGCTATTTGGGATTTATGATTTTGGATTACGGATTTCCGATCCGCCTCTGCACATGCAATCCAAATCCTACCTATAATCCGCCGTCCTCAATTCAAAATCCCACATCCGAAATCCCCAATACGTCACCGCCTCATCGCGGCGATCTTGGCGGATACGAAACCCCAGGCCATTCCTACGAGCAGTCCTACTCCGTGTGCCGTGTTTGCCATACCCGGCACCACATTCACCAGTCCGATAAAAAACCAGACGAGCATCGACTGAACAATCATCGGGTTCATCTCCCAGCCGAACTTGCGGTCGTATTTTCCCCGCAACCAAAGGAAACCGAACAATCCGTAATTCACTCCAGACATTCCGCCAAAATTCGCACCCGACATATAAAACTGCATCAGATTCGATGTGGCCGCTGCAATGACCACCAGCATCAATAAATAGGCTACTCCAAACCGGTTCTCGATGTATCCACCAAGATTACGTAGCCACAGCATATTAAAAACGAGGTGTAAAAGTCCGTAATGAATAAAAGCCGGGGTCACTAGTCTCCAAACTGCTCCATGCTCGATTTCAGGCAGGTAGCGTCTGTTTGGTTTATATTTAAAACCATCCTTTACATCCAGCACCCCCATCTTCGCGGTGATCGCCAGCAACCCGATCGTCTCGGGGTTCCCTTTGGTGTCCATGAGTTCGTCAAGGGTTTCAGTCCAGATTCCTGACGCCACGCAAATGATGATGAGAAATGCGGGCAGCCATGCAAACGCGCGGTAGTTTTTCGCATACTGAACCCGCTCGATATCCGTAACAACCGATTTGCGCCCCTTCTCCTGTGAGAGCTCGATCGTGCGCTTCTTTTTTGCCACAGCTATCACGTTTTGAAACTCAGGGGCCTCGGGATTTACACGGAATTTCTGGAGAAGCTCACGGGCCTCTACAAGCTTATCATCGTCGAGCACCCATACGGAAATCTCACCTTTTTCCTCGTGCTCAATCTGGGTCTCGATGCCGGAAACATAGAGAATGCTCGTGAAGACCACCGCCTCATTTTCTGTTGGAAACTCTCCGATGCATCTCATGTGCGTGTGTCGTAAGGCTGCGGAACCTAGTCTGCAAACGCAAAAACCACTTCAATACTTCAGGCGCACGTTCAAAAACCTAGACTTCTCCTTCGCGAAGGGGTGGGAAGCAGGAGAAAGGAAAAGGGAGGAAGGAAGAAGGGCGTCATGCTTTGCAGTATAGATAAAAGGCAGATTTTATACCGCGCGGAGCGCCTGTCCCTTCTTCCTTCTTCCTTCTTCCTTCTTCCTTCTTCCTTCTTCCTTCTTCTACTCCACCAGCTTCACCGTGCGTTTTTCGAAAGCACTCAACGTCGCACTATCCACTATCTGCTGACCAATCCTCGAGACCTCTGGCGATAGTGGCCCCTCAATCGGTAAGCCGTTTTGAATGCAATGCACCATGTATTCGATAGGATTAGTAAATGGTGACTCCATCTTATCGCATGGAATCTCGTAACCTTCCGGACGCTGCCGCGTCTGCACGCGAAGCGTTTCCGCATAGTCGTAGCAACTAATCGTTCCCTCGCGTCCACAAATCACAAATCCGCATTTTGGCTGTGGCTGAATCGTCCATGGATCGGTAAAAGTCCCCCACCGTGTCTCGCACTTGGAAAGCCCCACCTCATAACGCGAAACGACGACACTATGCTCATCCACTTCGAGACCGACTGGCTCGTCCACCACCGCCGTTACTTCGATTGGTTTACGGCCTCCATGAAACCACGTTCCCATCGTCGTTCCGTAGCCGAGATAATCCTGTAACGAACCGCCGCCCGCTTTTTTGTGATAAAACCAGCTCGCCGCCTTGCGCTCCGCCGTCGGTTCCAGCTCGATCTTGTCGGCTCCATGATAAAGCGGTCCGCGATTGCCTCCGTAGTGATGCACATTAGTCACCTCGCCGATAAAGCCTTCGTCAATCAGGCGCTTCGTTGTGACAATCCCCGGCATCCAGCGCACAGGCCAGTTGATTGCAAGTAATTTCCCCGGCTGCATCGCGGCAATCATTTCGTCCGCCTCCGCAAGCGACGCCGAGAACGGTTTTTCCACAAGAACATGCACGCCATAGGGCGCGACGAGCTTCGTGTATTCGCCATGACGCGCCGCAGCCGGACAAAGTATAACCAAATCCGGCTTCGTCTGCTCCATACAGACGTTCACATCGGTAAAAACCTGACTGTCTGCGATCCCGAAATTGCGCTGTGCATCCTGCATGCGCGCACGGTCCTCATCGCACAAGCCCACTAGTTCCACGCCGGAATGCTCGGAAGCCATCCGCAAAAGATCGCCCATATGAAAATGATCAAAATTAATCCCGGCAATGCGTAGTCGTGAACTCATACGTCGCATTTACGCGAGACGCCCACTTCCAGACGAGATGTTTTTCTGAATGAAAACCAACCAACAGGTGACGGACTGTGCCCCAATCCGCAATTCATCCTTGGATCTCACTCATCGAGGTAAGCCTTCAACTTCTCGCGAAGCTCCATTCGCGCGCGAAAGAGCAAGCTTTTTACAGCAGGCACAGAGAGCTTTAGAATCCCCGCCATCTCCTCATAACTGACGTCCTGGTAACGTCTCAGAACTATCGCCATCCGCGAAACCTCCGGCAGATCCTGAATCGCCCGCTCTATTGCATCCTGCATTTCTGTGTCTAGCAATGCCGCATCAGGAGTCTTTGCATTGGTATCGGCGTATTGGATCTGATGATGCTGATCAAAATCCGAGGGCGCATCGATCGAACGCGTAGGATGCCGCGACCTTCTCCGGGTCTCATTAAAAACCAGATTCTTGGTGATCGTATAAAGCCAGGTCGTAAATTTCGCCGTCGGCTCCCAGCGTCCCGCGCTTTTCCAAATTCGCACAAAAACCTGCTGCGCCAAATCCTCGGCCTCAATCGGATCGCCCATCAGCTTCACGCAAATACTGATCACTCGTTGTTCGTGTAGCTCCACTAATTCCCTGAAGGCATCCTCGTCCCCGGTCTTGATCCGTTCCATAAGACGGAAGTCATTTTCCGAGCTTTCAGAGCTGATTTGTTCCGGGATTTCTTCGGGTGATGACATGCAAAAAGGAAACACGAGGCGAGGATAAGTGATGAGGCTTAAAGCAGGATGAAGACATAGAGTTACAAGTTTTTTGAAAAAAGCTGTTGAATTCCTTTTTGTTTTATCCCAACTAGATTAGTAGGAATTAAAACCACAACCGAATGAAGCTATCTAAAAAAGGTGAATACGCGCTCCGTGCATTACTCGATCTAGCAATGGCACATGCCTTGGATCGCGTATTAGTGCCACTCAGCGCGCTGGCAGAGGCGCAAAAAATGCCTGCCACCTTTCTCGAGCAAATCCTGATCGAACTCCGTCAGGCAGGAATTCTCACCAGCACCCGGGGGAAATACGGCGGCTACTCGCTAGCCCGACCAGCCGACGATATCATGATCGGCGAAATCGTCCGCCTCATTGATGGCCCCCTGGCTCCCATCGGCTGTGTGAGTCACACCGCCTACGAACGTTGCGCCTGCCCCGACGAAGCACACTGCGGCCTACGGCTCATCATGATGGACGTTCGCAACTCTATCGCAAACGTACTCGATCGTTACAGCCTTGCGCATCTCGCCGACATCACCCTGCAAAAACTCAAAAAGGACGGAATGCTTCCGCCAGTCGTACAACTCATCCGCCACGTCTCGCTCGCCGCACGACCCAAACCTTCCAACACAAACAACCGTTTCAATAACGAACCCGAATTTTTCATATGAAAACCAACCTATTTACCACGATTACCATCGCGGCAGCTCTCGCCTTGACGAGTGCGTGCAGCAAGAAACCCGAATCTGGCAAAGACGGCGCACCTCAAGTGCTGCGAGTGGGCTTCTTCCCCAATATCACCCACGCGCAAGGCTTGGTTGGTTACCACGAAACCAATACCAAAGGTGCTGAGGCGTGGTTTGAAAAACGGCTCGGAGTGAAAATCGAATGGTATCAATTCAATGCCGGCCCAATCGCCATTGAATCTCTCCTGGGTGACGCGCTTGATATCACCTACGTCGGCCCCAACCCGGCGCTCAATGGTTTCACACGCAGCGAAGGTAAGGATGTCCGCGTCTTGTCCGGTGCCGCACGTGGTGGCGCTTCGCTGGTAATTCATAAAGATAGCACTTTTGCCACACCGGCTGATTTCAAAGGCAAGAAGCTGGCGTCACCGCAACTCGGTGGAACTCAAGACATCGCAGTGCGCGCATGGCTCAAGGCAGGCGGCCTGAATATAACCATGACTGGAGGAGACGCATTTGTGACGCCTACACAGAACCCCGACCAACTTGATCTCTTCAAGAAGAAGGAACTCGACGGCGTCTGGACTGTGGAGCCCTGGGTTTCCCGCCTGGAACTGGAAGGTAACGGTAAAATTCTCGTAGAACAAAAGGAGGTGCTCACTACACTACTGGTGGCATCCACCAAAGCGCTGCAAAGCAAACAGGAGCTGATCAAAAAATTCGTCGCCGCACATGAAGAACTGACCAAAAAAATCGTGGCAGAACCTGATTTCGCAAAGCAGGCAGTCGGTGCGGCTTTGCTCAAAGCAACCACGCGCCCGATTCCACCCGCGCTGCTGGAAAAAGCATGGCCTCGTCTCACCTTCACCACAACTATCAGCGTCGAGGACTTCGCCGGAATCCAGCGCGACGCAAAATCCGTAGGACTGCTTCCGAAAGAGGCCGATCTCGGAAACTTCTTTGTAAAACCATGAGCTTGGACAGCGCCCTGGCAACACCGCCGCCTGCCAAAATCCGGCTGGCTGGTGTGAACAAAACCTTCACCACTGAGCGTGGAATGGTTCACGCACTTCAGGACATTAATCTGGAGGTCAGTGATGGGGAATTTGTCTGCTTCGTCGGACCGAGCGGCTGCGGCAAAAGCACGCTGCTTCGGATCGTCGCAGCACTGGAAAGAAAGTTTACCGGAATCGCCGAGGTGAATGGCGAAATGATCATCGAGCCGAACCGGGATCGCACGGTGATGTTTCAGGAACACGCACTTTTTCCATGGCTGGATGTGCTGGGGAACGTGATGTTCGGGCTCAAGCTCAAGCCCGGCTTGTCCAAAAGCGAACGCCTGGGGGTCGCTCACTATTACCTAAAGCTCGTCGGCCTCGAGGGCTTCGAACGCGCAAACATTCACGAGCTTTCCGGTGGCATGAAACAACGTGTAGCACTGGCACGTTCGCTCGCGCCAAACCCTCGCGTACTGCTCATGGACGAACCCTTTGCAGCGCTGGATGCAATGACCCGTGAACAGCTTTACGGCGATCTTCAGCGCATCCACGCCGCCCGCAAAAAAACGATTCTCTTCGTCACCCACAATGTCCGCGAAGCGGTATGCCTCGGAGACCGCGTGATGATATTTTCGCCCCGCCCCGGGCGCATCCGCGGAGAATTCACCATTGATCTGCCACGTCCCCGCGATTTTAACGACGTCGCACTCGCGCAGCACGCCTCCGCCATTACCACCAAACTCAAAGCCATACTGGCCGAATCCCCGGAAACAGTGCCGACCGCAGCATGAAACAATTTTTCGCAGCTCTTCTGTTTTTTGTCGCCCTGCTTGCCTGCTGGGAATGGGCCGCCCGCAACGCAGCTTCTTCCATTCTGATTCCCCCGCCCACCAAGGTCTGGGAATATCTAATTGGTGCGGTAAAAGACCACACCTTGTGGGAGGCCACCATGGTAACCATGAAACGTCTGATGGTCGGTTACTTTATCGGTCTGGTGATAGGAATTCCACTCGGCATGTGTGTCGCTAGGTTCCGCTTTTTTGAAAACACGGTCGGTGTGTTGTCACTCGGGCTGCAGACCCTTCCAAGCATCTGCTGGGTTCCACTCGCGATTAAGTGGTTCGGGCTCACCGAGCAATCCATGCTCTTTATTGTGATAATGGGAACAGTCTGGGCCGTGATTCTTGCGACCAGCCACGGCATCAAACAGATCCCGCCACTCTATCGTGAGGCCGCTGCGACAATGGGCTCCAAAGGATTCCACCTATGGCTGCGCGTGCTCGCTCCTGCATCGCTTCCCCACATTGTAAGCGGCACCAAACAGGGCTGGGCTTTTGCCTGGCGCTCGTTGATGGCTGCGGAAATGTGTGTTGCCATTTTAACCGGATACGGTCTCGGACATCTTCTGGATTCCGGACGCAACCTCGCGGCAATGGATCAGGTTGTGGGTGTCATGCTCATCATCATCTTCATCGGATTTGCCGCAGACAAAATTCTCTTCAGTCCCTGGGAACGGTTCCTACGCCGACGCTGGGGGTTAACTTAATCCTAAAACCAATATGAACACTGCAACTGCCACCACCGAGTCCCGGGTCGAAATCGTCCGCCGCAAGACGAGCGCGATGCGCTTCGGTTCGATCCAGATCACCGTTCATGAAGGTAAGGTGACCCAGATCGAATCCACCGAAAAGACGCGTCTGCAAAATAACGCACGCTCCGAGTATAAGGAAAATTAAGCCTGCAATTCCATGGCCATTCATGAAGAACCGCTGATTGCTTATGCGCGCTCCATCATCACGGAAGCCTCAAGGCATGTGGAGCGTCGCGTCGCACGCAACCGTAACCTTAGCGTGAAACAGCTCCTGCTCCCGCTTTTCCTTCAAGTCGCCCACTCGGATTGCCTGCGTGCCGATTCGCTCGGCTACTGGACGGAAGGAAACACGCGACACTGGCTCCCGCGTTTTGTCTTCCAACGCACCAAAATCCAAAAGCATCGCATCCGTCTCGGCATCTTTGCCGGCATTCATGGTGACGAACCAGCCGGCATTTTGGGACTCATGGATTTTGTCCGCGAGCTCGATGAAAACCCTGAGCTTGGTCGGGATTTCGAGCTCTTTATTTATCCGCTCTGCAATCCTTCAGGGTATCTGACAGGCACCCGAGAATCCGCCTCGGGACGTGATCTCAACCGCGAGTTCTGGAAAGGCTCGCCGGAACCGGAAGTCGCCCTACTGGAAAAAGACATTCTGGAACGCAAATTCGACGGGATCATCGCGCTTCACGGTGATGACACCTGTGACGGCTTCTATGGATTCGCTCGAGGCTCCGTGCTTGCCGAACAGCTGCTCGCTCCTGCGCTCACCGCCGCTGAAATGGCGCAACCCCGTGATTCGCGCTCTGTCATTGATGGCTTTCACGCAGTCAACGGCATCATCCACAGTTGCTACGACGGCATTCTCAGCGCGCCGCCCACCCAAAGTCCGCAGCCATTTGAAATTATTTTGGAAAGCCCCGCGAATTGCCCACTGAAAGACCAACAGCTTGGGTTCAGTCTAGCACTCAAATCCATCCTTACCGAATACCGCAAGTTCATCTCCTACGCTGCGGATTTATAACCAATTTCTCCGACCAGTATCACTAGAGGAGCAACGACACATTGGCAGGCAAAGCCGACCGGTTCACCGGAGGCAGCCTTCACAAAAAAACACTATTCATGTACTCAAAAATCCTCGCAGGGAGCTCAGCCCTTGCGCTCATCGCACCCGCATTCGCAGGCACTCTTACAAAGTCAGCAGATGTTTCAAAGCCAGCAGAAAAATCCGCACTCACCTTCGCCGACGGTCTTGTCACCGTGGATCTCGAAGGACGTCTCCGATTCGAAGCCCGCAGTAACAACCGCAACTTTGATGATTCCATCAACGACGCAAACGACGACTCGTGGGTGATCAGCCGCTTCCGGATCGGCGTCGCGCTCCAGCTCGCACCTTGGGCTAAACTCTACGCGCAAACGCAAGACACGCGCGAATGGAACTCGGAACGAGTCAATGTTCCCGGTGTAAACGGCACGGAAGGCGGCGACGAGTTCGATCTCCGACAGGCGTATCTCCAGCTTTCAGATTACAAGGAGTTCCCCCTTGGCATAACGATCGGGCGCCAGCCATTGAACTACGGCGACAATCGTCTCGTTGCCGACAGTAAATGGGGCAATTTCGGACGCACCTTCGACGGCGCTAAACTGCGTTATCAACAGGACAAATTCTGGGTAGATGCATTCGCTGTGCGCCCCGTGCAGACAAAGGAAGAAGTTTTCAATAACAACGATGCGGAAGATAACTTCGCCGGGATCTACGGCGGAACCGACGCGCTCGGCTTCCAGTCCACAGAGCTGTATTTCCTCTATCGCGATAAGCAGGACAATCAGTCTGATCTTGATCCGACCAACAAGCTCGATCCACGCGGAGCCTGGAACGGCCCCGCCCAGCGCATCTACACGGTAGGAACGCGGTGGAAGTCGAAAAAGGATGCACTCGGTCCATGGGATTACAGTGCTGAATTTGCCTATCAGTTTGGCGACACCTGGACGAATGACCGCGCAACCCCACGTCTCGAACACAGCGCCTTCGCCACAGCAATTACCGGCGGCTACACATGGAAGAATGCCGCGTGGAAGCCACGCCTCAGCTTGGAATACGATTATGCAAGCGGCGACAGCAACCCCGCCGACGGAAGCAGCCAGTCATTCCAGAATCTCTTCCCGTCCAATCACGCGCATTACGGATTCATGGATGAATTTGCATGGCGCAACATCCACGACCTGCGCCTGCAAATGAACGCCAACCCAACAAAGAAACTGGAACTCGAACTCGACTACCACCTCTTCTGGCTCGCAGACACCGGCGACTATTGGTACCGGTCCAACGGTTACAGCACGCTGCGCACAACCACTCCCACCGGAGCCAACGTGCGCACTGTCGGCGCCAATAATTTTGCAGGTAGCGAAATTGATCTGACTGCAACTTGGAAAGTGACCTGCACCCTCACTATTCAGGGTGGATACAGTCACTTTTTCGCTGGCAGCTACCTCGCGGATACTGGCGCAAGTGACGACGCCGACTTCGCCTACCTGCAAGCTACGGTGGTGTTTTAGTTTAGAACCCCTTCGTGCAGCTGATCCGCCACGTCTCCCTGTCTGACAGACCGAAAGCACTCACCGCCAAACAGCCACTCATTTACGAGCCCGAATCTCAATATGAAAGCCAAGCTGTTTACAGCTATTGCCGTCGCTGGGGTTTAATTCCACCTGCAAAACCATCGAGTCTATAATGTTGTTGAAAACTGTTTACGGAATTGATGAGGGAAGTCGAAGGTTCAGCTTTCAATGGGATGCGACGACTGGGAAACTGTATCATTTTAGATGTAAGATCGCCGCTTCCTCCTGCGTAAATATATCTTTCGTATCAGTCGCATCCGCACATTTTGGAATTCAAAGCTTTCAGAACGAACACGGGGGATGGATAGATAATGATCTTCATATGCGTATCATTCTCTTTTTCATCACGGGACTCGTTGCCATCGTATTGCAGGGATTTGCAGAGGAAACACCCATTCACCGCGAAGACACCGAATGGGTGGAAATTTCCGTTCCTGGAATTAACAAAACCACCCCTGCCCGCGTGTTGCTCATCGGGGACTCCATAACCTCCAGCTATTACTGGGCGGTGGGAGAAAAATTAAAGGATCAGGTTACCGTTTCGAAGCTGGCCACATCAAAATCCATCGGAGATCCCGCGCTTTTGAAAGAAGTCGCCTACGTGCTCGATCACTGCAATTTCGACGTGGTCCATTTCAACAATGGCATGCATGGACGTGATTATACCGAGCAGGATTACGCCAAAAGCTTTCCTGACCTAATCGCGACCATTCGCAAACATGCACCGAAGGCAAAATTGATCTGGGCCTCAACCACCCCAACCCGCGAAGGCGAAGGTTTTATAAAAGTCGAAGTCTTTACCGAACGCGTAAAGGAACGCAACCGACTTGCAGCCGAGGCAGTTTCAAGTGAGGGAATAAAAATTAACGATCTCTTTGCAGTCGTGGCAGCGCATCCTGAGTTTTACGCGGACGGAGTGCATTTTAATCCAAAGGGAATCGAGGCGCAGGCGACCGCAGTCGCGGGTCATATTCGGACCGCTCTGGATGCAAAGTAAAAGCCGTGTCTCAGGGCATTTCAGACACTCGCCGTAGCTTCCTGCCGTTTAAATCGGTGGTTTTTGTGCAAGGGATTTACGATCTTACCCCTGAAAATGAGATTTCAGAAACGACAATCGTCTCCGCTCTTACGCTTCGCCCTTTTTTCGCTCATCATCCTGCTCTTTAAATAGCTGGTGAATGACGTCTTCGATCGGCGGCTCCTGCACACCAAGATCAGTCACATCAAAACGGCCCAATAATTCCCGGCAAATTTCCGTAACCCGTCCACGCCGGACTTTTAAACGGATCGTCTGGGGCGTCTGTTCCACCACTTCCCCGAACGACGATAAATCGCGTACTCCTGCGGCATCGTTGAAAGTCAGACTAAGCACTTTGTGCGCAGCAAAGCGCTCGATGATGTCTTGTAGTGGACCGTCGAAAAAGATGCGCCCGTGATCGATGATGATCACCCTTTTACAAAGCGCCTCGATGTCGCCCATGTAATGGCTGGTCAGCATGGTGACGATTTTTGCGTCGGCGTTGTAGCTACGTAAAAATGCCCTGACTTTCTGTTGTGAGGTTACATCGAGACCAATGGTCGGCTCGTCGAGAAACAATACCTTGGGCGAATGGAGCAGCGCAGCGATCAACTCAAACTTCATCCGCTCTCCCAGACTCAGTTCTCGCACCATCACATCCATCTTGTCTGTGCAATCCAGCATCTCAGTCAGCTCACCCACCAACGTTTTGAAGCGCCCCATTTCGATTCCGTAAATAGCACGATTCAACTCCAGCGATTCGCGTGCAGGTAGATCCCACCAGAGTGCGTTTTTCTGCCCCATCAAAAGACTAAACTGTCGCTTCAACGCATCCTTCCGCTCCCACGGGACATAGCCCAGCACCTTCGCCTCCCCACTGGAGGGATTCAGCAGGCCCGCGAGCATTTTCAATACGGTGGTCTTTCCTGCACCATTCGGCCCCAAGAACCCGACAAACTCCCCTTCCTCGATGGTAAAGGAGACGTTATCCACCGCCTTCAGTTCTTCATAGCGACGCTTGAAAAGCCCCTTCACTGCACCGCGCAATCCCGGCTCTTTTTTATAAATCCGGTAAACCTTGTGAAGGCCGTTGGCAACGATAGCGGACATGATGACTTGCACCCAACCTCACTCCTTGCAGACAGCGATCAGGCAAAGCTCTTTTTAATCGAGCCCGATTTCCCAATGAATGGAAGCATCTTTTCCACAGCTGCATCGGCAGTCAGCCCATGTTTCTTGCGAAGAATATCCACTGCTCCGTGCTCCACAAATTGATCCGGCCAGCCAACCCGCACCACCGGCGTGGTAATACGCTGTTCGCTGAGGTGTTCCATCACTGAACATCCAAATCCATTATGCAGCACATGGTCTTCAATCGTGCAGATGACATCCACACTGCGCGCAAAAAATTCAATCGTAGCGGTATCGAGCGGCTTGATCCAGCGAGGGTTGATAACTGCAGTCGACATCCCCTGCTCCTCCAGCTTAACGGCGGCTTCCTCCGCCATCTGACACATCCCGCCCAATCCAAAAATCGCCGCACGCACCGGTTGTGTGCTGCCATGTTTCACGACCTCCGCCTTACCGATCTCCAGCAGCTTCGGCTCAGCTTTTGGTTTTACGCCTGTTCCAACACCGCGCGGGTAGCGAATCGCAATCGGCCCCTTGTAATGGCTCATCGTCCACAGCATGTCCACAAACTCATCCTCATCCTTCGGCTGCATGTGCACGATATTTGGAATGTGACGCAGGTAGCCGATGTCAAAAAGACCGTGATGCGTCGGACCATCATCGCCGCTCAATCCGCCGCGATCCATACACAGCGCGACGTTCAGGTTTTGCAGGGCGATGTCGTGCACGATCATGTCGTATGCCCGTTGCATAAACGTCGAGTAAATCGCGAGGAACGGCTTGAAGCCTTCGCATGCAAGCCCCGCTGCAAATAAGGCGGCGTGCTCTTCTGCAATACCCACATCGAAATAACGGGTCGGATGCGCTTTCGCAAAAGAGATCAACCCCGTGCCACTCGGCATCGCTCCGGTAATTCCCACGATCTTGTTGTTGGTGTCTGCAAACTTGCTGAGTGTCGTCCCCAGTAACTCACTATAGGTCGGAGAACTCGCGCTTTGCGTGGCACCGGTCTTCGGCTCAAAGCGTCCAAGACCATGAAACTTCAAAGGCTGTTGAAGCGCCGGATCGTAACCCTTGCCCTTCGTCGTCAGGATATGCAACAACACAGGCTCGTTCTGCGTTTTTAGAAACTCCAACGTGCGCAGCAACGTAGTCTGATCATGTCCGTCAATCGGCCCATAATACCGGAAGCCAAAATCTTCAAAGAACACACTCGGTGCGATCAACCCCTTTACACTCGCCTCCACTTTGTGCGCAAATTCCTTCACGCGTTTACCGAGAAGCTTCTCCACAAATTTTGCGGCGCGATCGTGCAAACCGGAATAAGTCGGGCTCGTCGCGATCTGGCTGAAATACTTCGCAATCGCACCCACATTCCGATCTATGCTCCACTCATTGTCGTTGAGAATGACAATCAAGCGCTTGGTCTGTTCTGCAGCATTGTTCAGCGCCTCATAGCTTACGCCGCAGGTAAAGGCGGCATCACCGGCAACACACACCACATGATCATCCCCTCCCCGTAAATCGCGGCCGACCGCCATACCGAGCGCTGCGGAAAGCGCAGTCCCCGCATGACCAGCCCCATAAGCGTCGTGCTCACTCTCGGTGCGCAAAAGAAAACCATTCAGCCCTTCATACTGTCGCATCGTATCGAAGCGATCGCGACGACCGGTAAACATCTTGTGCACATAACCTTGATGACTCACATCCCACACAAATTTGTCCTTCGGCGTGGAAAACACCCGATGCAACGCGATGGTCAGTTCCACTACGCCGAGATTCGGCCCGAGATGTCCGCCGACTGATTTTGGATTATCTTCTGAAAGCACCCGGATCAGTTCCTCACGAACCTCCTGGGCAAGCTGGGGAAGCACTTCCTCCGGCAATGCTTTTACGTCTTCAGGAGAATTGATGGTCGGTAAAATGGGCTCCATGGTTTGAGGTGCTGCTGGGTATTCGTCTGCGGGATGGCTGTTCACGTGTATTAAAATAGACTGATGTCCTTCGAAGGTTTTGACTCCTTCGCTTTCCCGGGTTTCGCCGGGATCTGGGTGGATGATTCGTCAAAAGATCGCAACTCCACTTCTCCCGATGCTTTCTTTTGGATGATTTCGATCTTCTTTTCCGCTTCAGCCAGCTTGTCCTGGCATATCTTCACCAGCTTCACTCCCTCCTCATAATTCACCAGAAGCGCTTCCAGCGGCATATCCTCGCCTTCCATCTGTTCTACCAGATGCTCTAGCCTGCCAATGGCATTTTCAAATGATTGCTTTTCGGGCGTGTTGGACATGGAGCGCGGTTACATAGCCACTAATCGACTCTGATGCAATTGGAATGGCCCGACTTTTACTCCTGCACAAGCACAGGCGTTCCTAGGCTGGAACTGTTGAAAAAATGCTCCGCCATGTTGTAGGGGAGGCGCACGCAACCGTGAGATGCCGGATAATTGGGAACCCGCCCGGAATGCATTCCATATCCCCCGTGAAAGCGGAGAAAAAATGGCATTTTGGCTCCAGCAAAACTCGCCCCTTCCGGAGCTTTCATTTTGCTGGTGTCCACGTCTTTTTCTAAAACAACCCCGGTGGCATCGACGAAATTTCCATATAAGTTAGAGACGTGATTCTTGTCTCTTTGCGTCACTTTATATTCCCCAGGAGGAGTACGAAATCCCTTTTTGCCACTCGAACAACGCGTCTCACCCACCAGCAGATCCGCCTTAAAGAAATAGGCCCGCTGCTCAGATAAATCGACAATGATGCTTGGGTTCCCCTGTACACCCGCACCACGCCAGTAACTCTTTTCAGATGGCTGCTCAGGCTTTTTAGGTAGTGGCGGCGTCTTGGGCTGCCTCGTCGCGCAACCCGACATAAAAAGAACAGCCAAAGCTGCACATAAACTGAGAGGGATGGATTTCATCTAACCCCACATTAATTGCGAGTCGTTCGTAGTAAAGTAAACATCTGTTTCCGAAGCACCGCCAAGCACCACCTGTGATCATAAATTTGGCATTGTGATTTATCACAAATCTCAGCAGCTTGACTGCTTATGAAATCCAGCAATCCCCGTATTTCGCTATATAAGGAAGCAATGTCTCTCGAAACCAAACGAGCGATCTTGCAACACCAACTGGATGAAGTTCATAAACGCCTCAACAGTATCCGCTCGAAGCTTTTCGGTCAGGAGTTGAAATCCACCATCACCAAGACAGCACAACGGATTAGCGCTGGAGGTCGTGCAATCAAGGGCACCCTCAAAACACAGATTTTGGAAGCACTAGAGGCTGCCGGGAAAGCCGGGATGCAGGTCAGGGACCTCGCAGAAAACCTCGGCGCGAAGCTTCCCAACGTTCATGCATGGTTCCAAAGTGTTGGGAAAAAGATCCCAACGCTGAAGAAAATCGGAAGAGGGCACTACCGCCTCCACGGTTCGGTGGAAAAGGTGAACCAAACCGCGAAAACTAAAAAGACTGGCACCAAAGGAAAACAGCGAGGGAAGCGCGGAGCACTGGCCGCTAACATTTTAAAGGCACTTGAAGACGCCGGCAGCCCGGGCTTAAAGGTTCAGGACTTAGCCGATTCTCTAAATATCCCCCCCAAGAATCTTTTCATCTGGTTCTCAACAACCGGCAAAAAGAACAAGACCATCAAAAAGGTCGGGGAAGCGCATTACCGCGTGTAATCAGAAGTAGTAAAAAAGACTAGGAGGCAGGAAGTGGAGGCGGGCCTCTTCCTTTCTCCTTACTTCACCACGGCATCAAATGCATCAAAACAGGCCTTCCACACGATCTCCATATCCTGAGCAGCATTGATCTTGTTGATATAAGGTCGCTGAATTTCCGAGTAGATCCGGCGCACTTCGACGAGTTGATTGATGTCTTCGAAGGAATTAGGGGTATCGCCGCGGCTTTTGATCCGTTGAAACCCTCCCACTGGCTCAAAATCCAAAAGTAGAACCAGATCCGGCTGTGGCACATAGGTTTCATTCAGTGTCAGAATTTGCTCCGGGTCTGCACCACGCGCCCCTTGATATGCCGCATTGGAAAAATAATACCGATCCAGAATCACCACCTTTCCGTCCGCTAGACCGGGCTTTACCACTTCGTGATAATGCTCCTTCCGGTCCCGTACAAAATACTCAAGCTCCTTATCCAGTGGAAGTCGTGCGCCCTCCGCCATGCTCTGCCTGAGTTTCATCCCCCACATACCGCGCGTCGGTTCTGCGGAAGCCACCCAGGGAAGCCCGCGCTGCGCAGCGTGCAAACACAAGCGCTGAAGCGCCGTACTCTTGCCTGCACCATCAATTCCTTCAAAGACAACCAGATAGCCGGGGGCGTTTGGGCGGGACATAATAATTAATAAAATTGGAGTTTATGAAAAAATGGAGACCAGAACCAAGCCAGTCTTTAGTAGCCTGTAAGAATTTTGCGCGATATTTCAATATCTGATTTCGGCGCGAACACCATTTCAGCGGGATTCCTTTTTCATCAATGTTTCGCGTGCGCGCTGCAAAACCTCCCGCTCTTTTGAATCGAGGCTGCTCAGCCCGGTTTTTGCGATCTTGTCCAAAATACGATTCACCTCGTCATCAAGTTCGGGAGCAACCGGCGGATCATACGAATCCCCCATCTCCGCTTTTGGCACCACGGAGATTTTTGGCCGCCGCTTCAAAGACGCTTTCAGGAATGAAAAGCTAGGCAGACTCCAATGCCCCATTTCATAGCGTGTGTAAATGTGAGACGCGACACACAGACTGAGAAAAGCTGACAGCCCCAGCCAGTCACGAAACGGGAAAAACTGAATGGCCCCAAATGCAATCGAGAGGCCTGCTATCCACTTCATAGGAATCACGTTCCACCACTCTACGTTTGGATACAAGGTCGCGAATGCAATGATCAAACCCATACTCAGTGTAATGACGCCGCCTACTTGCAGCGAATAGCCAGTCACCAGCCACAGCATCGAGCTTACCAACGCCGGAAAGATACAGAGCAGCAATATCAGCCGGATCATGGCTCGACGCCCCAGATGCGTTTCGATGCCGTTCCCCATCGACCAGATAAAAAACAGACCAAACAGAAAAAAGAAATTCAGCTGGCCGATAAATGCATGAGTCAACAACTGCCACACCTTCCCCTCCTTCCAAAATGACACCGGATTAAAAAACAAAAGTTCAGGGGAAGCCCAAGAAGACTGCATCAGAAACACCACAACGGACATCACTGCCGTCAGCAAAACCACCACGGTCGTTACATAAACCGGCAACCGTCCGATGTATGCAAATGGCTGGGTATCACGGTGGGTTTGCTTGGAGAACATCGCGCAGTGTTTTTAGACCACATTCCTTCCTCCGGCAAATGCTAACCTTTTTAAAAAAGACGCGTGCTTTTTAAACTCACATGCTTAGTTTTTCAGCTCCCACTCCCCATGAAAAAGAACCACGCATTTACCCTAATCGAACTTCTTGTCGTCATCGGCATCATCGCACTCCTTGCAGCGATCGCGACCCCCATGTTTAGAGCAGCGCAGGAAAGAGCAAGAGCCACGACCTGCTTGAACAATTTAAAAAACCTCGGCTTGGGATTTTCAAATCACCTCATTACCAACGATGGCGTCATGTTCGATCTCTCGGATGCTACCACATGGCCGCAGGAACTTCACAAAACCTTCGTGCCGGACTGGAAGTCATTCCGCTCGGCTTTTGACAGACCCACCGCCGCCCGTCCGGATACGGACTCTTCACCTGCAACAGTCAGTTACGGCGTGAACTCCGTGCTCTTTGACACCATTGCAGACAAGTGGGTAGCTCCACGAACCAAACTAATCTTTGCCGCCCCTTCCATTCTTTACACCCCTGGTCTGTTAACTTGGAGTCCAAGCGGCACCAGCACCAATCAGGTCAGTATCATAAAACCTTCAGGGACCACCAAAGGCATCGGCACTCATGAATCCCGCGAAGCGATCAATGTGCTTTTATCCGACTGGCATGTAGAATCCATGAGTAGCTCTAAGTTCAGTACTTCGCTTGGAAATGATGCCGACCGCTGGGATCCATTCTTTGCAGCGCCTTAATCGCGCTCCTTGGGCAATTTATAAAAACTGGCAGGTTAGCCCTGTCGCTTTTCGTAAATGCCGCAGATATTCGCCCCTGCGGATTTCGTAGCACCCGAAAGTCTTGAGATGCGGAGTCGTCCACTGGGTGTCCAGCATGGCAAACCCGCGTTCACGCAAACGAGACACCAAAGCGCAAAGGGCAACTTTAGAGGCATCCGTCACATGATGGAACATCGACTCGCCGAAAAACACGCCCCCCACAGCGACCCCGTATAGTCCGCCAGCAAGCTGACCATCCTTCCACGCTTCAAGCGAGTGTGCGTAGCCAAGGCGATGGAGTTCAACATAGCTCTCGGTGATCTCGGAGTTGATCCAAGTCTCCTCCCTCTCGGAACAACAGCGCATCACCTCTTCAAACGACGTGTTAATCCGGATCTCAAACGGATTCTTCTTCAACACCCGCTTCAAGCCGTGCGGAATATGAAACCGTTCATCCAGTGGAATCACCGACCTTGGATCTGGAGAGAACCAATCGATCTCCCCATCCTCCATCGCCATGGGAAATGCACCGTTGCTGTAGGCGTAGAGGAGCAGGTCGGTGGCGATCACTTTTGGGAATGCAGTGGGGACGGGAGAGGTTTTACTCCCATCATATCGATATAAAACCTAGCGTGCGGCGATCAGAAATTTAGTCGTTTTCTGTGCCGTCTTTGCGTGTGAAGTTCGGCATGGCGTAGAGAGCAACCTGCCGTGAGACAACCACGGCAACATATAGCACGCCTGTCATCGACTGTTCATCCGGCGCGTTGGTATTAAACACAAATGCGCGGGGATTAATCTGTGCGATCAAAGTATAAACAAACGCCCATAGCAGCCCGAGCATTAGTAATTGGCAATCCCTGCACAGAGCACCTCCTTGTCCACCACCGGCGCCCGGAAGATGTAAAGCAGGAGATACGCATTCGGCGGTGTTATAAAACAAAAGACTTAAGCGCCGGGGACGGACCTTTAGTCTTATGGGATTCTCAGCGCGAAGCCTCCTTATCTCCGCACGGCTTTCATCCGTCTGTATGGGGGCCAATGACGATGCGAGGACAGCTCCCGCTGTCCGTGGTATGAGAGCTTCCGATGCGCGATGAGTATCCCAAGCAGCCCGCCCGCAGACACCCCCGCCATGCGAAGCAAGAGCGTTCGCTCTCACTGTCATTACCAAGCTGGAGCTTATTAACGAGGATCAACACCCAGTTTAAATCACACCCATGAACTTCTTCCATAGCGCGAAGCGCCACGCCCTTTTTCCTTATTCCCTTTTCCTTCCTCCTTGGTCCCCAACCTTACCTCACACCAAACATAAACCGGTCGTTGTCCTGATAGTCTTTCACCGCACGGATGTCGTGATAGCCTCCGGCTTTTAGCAGCGCTACAATCTTTTCAGTCTGTGAGAGGTGGTATTCCAGGGCGAGGGTGCCTCCGGAAGCCAGCTTTGCGGCAGCCTGCACGATTAGCTTTTCGATCAAAAGTAGACCGTCTGCACCGCCATCGAGTGCGAGCAAAGGATCGCGCTGCACTTCCCGTTGAAGTCCGGCGATTTCGTCCGTGGGAATATACGGCAGATTCGCCACGATGAGATCGAAAGGGCCGCTCGCTTCGTTAAGAAGATCGCTTTTTAAAATCTTCACTCGCTCTGTCAGTCCAAGGCGCGCTGCATTCTCGCCTGCCAGCGCAAGTGCGTCGTCGGAGATATCGAGCGCCGACACCTCGGCTTCTGGCCAGGCGGCGGCAAGTGTCAGCGCGATACAGCCGCTACCGGTGCCGACGTCCACAATGCGTCTCGCCTTGAATTTCTCACCCTCAGCCAGAAGAAGTTCGCATAGCTGCTCTGTCTCCGGGCGTGGGACCAGTGCGCGTTTGTCGCACAGGAGCGAGTGCTGGAAAAACTCGACGGTGCCGAGGATGTGTTGAAGTGGTTCGCCTTGCGCGCGACGGCGCACGAGATCGCGGAGGGGGGTCAACTCCGGATCGCCGAGTGGGCGATCAAATTCCATATAAAGTTCCATCCGTTTTTTGCGAAGGACATGCGCTAGGATGTGCTCGATGTTTAGTCGCGGACTTTCTATCTGGTTTTTCGTAAAGTACTCGGTCGTGGAGGTAATGATCTCGAGGACGGTTTTCATCAAATTCGAGGAAGCCAGTCCGGCTTAGAACAGCTCGTGTCCAAGCACGCTGATGCTATAGATCGCGGCTGTTTCGGTGCGGAGGATGATGGGGCCGAGAGTCAGCGAACGGCAGCCTGCGCTTTTCGCGAGCGCGGTTTCAGCAGGAGTGAAATCGCCTTCTGGACCGATGAGCACCAGCACACTGCGCGGGCGTTTCTCACCAAATTCGGCGAGCATCGCCTTTAACGGACGGGCATCGTTTTGAAGCGAGGCGATCAGCATGAGGTCGAACTTTTCGCCACGATCGAAAAAAGCCTTGGGTGCCAGGGGCGTCTCCACTTTGGGAAGCCAGTTTTGTCCGCACTGTTTGCAAGCTTCCACGGCAACACGCTGCCATTTCAGCTGCTTGCGGGCGGCGTCGTTTTCGTCGCCACGAATAATCGTCCGCTCGCTCACCATCGGCACGACACGGTCCACGCCGAGCTCCACTGCTTTCTCGATGATCAGCTCCATGTTTTTCCCCTTGGGGATGGCTTGAGCCAAGACGATCTTGCTTTTGAGTGCAGGCGTTTTGTTGAGGCTGATATTTTTGAGTTCCGCTCCCTGCTTTCCGATTTTCAGCAACTCCACTTCGGCTTCGACTCCCTCGCCGTTAAAGACCGTCGCCCGGTCTCCCGTCTTCATCCGCAAGACATCCGTCGCGTGGTGCGCCTCATCACGGTCAAGAACGAGACGGTCAGGATTCCACGCAAAGGACGGGATATAAAAACGCGGCATGCGGCTATTGGAAAAATTGTTTCGCGCGCTCGAAAAAGCCCTTCTGTGCGGTCGGCGGCTCGTCGCCCACCAACGCGGCGTATTCCTCCAGCTTTTTTCGCTGGTCGTTTTCGAGCTTCTGGGGAACGGCTACGATCAGGCGCGCCATGAGATCGCCGCGGGTGCCGCGATTCAGCTCGGGCATTCCTTTGCCGCGCAGTTTGAAAATGGTGCCGCTTTGGGTTCCAGCAGGAATCTTGATGGCAGCAGCGCCATCTAGTGTCGGGACACGGACATCGCCACCCAGGGCTGCTGTGGTGAAATTAATCGCGACGTCGCAGAAGAGATTCACGTCCTCGCGCTCGAAAATCTCGTGCTCTTTTAAATGCATCACCACATGCAAATCGCCGCGCTGACCTCCGCGAATGCCCGCTTCGCCGTTGCCGGTGATCCGTAGCCGCGAACCGTCGTCAATCCCGGCCGGGATTTTGAATTTGATCCGGGTCGGCTGTTCGGTGCGTCCTTCCCCCCGGCATTTCTGACAGGGCCGCTCGATCATCTGCCCGGTGCCGCGGCACTTGGGACACGTCTGCGAAACTTGGAAAAAGCCACGCGCACTGATGACCTGGCCGCGTCCATTGCAGGTGGAGCAGCCGACTACCTTCGAGCCGCTTTCTGCTCCGGAGCCACTGCAGCTTTTGCAGGCATCGAGCCGGGCGATTTCGATTTCTTTTTCCACCCCGGTGGAAGCTTCCTCAAGCGTGATCTGTAAATCATAACGGAGATCGCTTCCGCGCTGACGTGATTCGCGGTCCTGCCGCCCGCCGCCGCCACCTGCCCCGCCGCCGAAGAACTGCTCGAAAATCCCGCCGCTTCCACCGCCGCCGCTGGCGCCGAATACATCGCGGAAAATATCAAACGGATCGTGGAATCCACCGCTTGCACCACCGCCTCCCCGTGGCATGCCACTGCTGAATGCTGCGTGCCCGTAACGATCGTAGGCCGCGCGCTTGTCGGAGTCGCTCAAGACATCATACGCCTCGCCCAGCTCCTTGAATTTTTCCTCTGCCGAGGAATCCCCGGGGTTTTTGTCGGGGTGAAATTTCACGGCCAGCTTGCGGTAGGATTTTTTGATCTCCTCACCGTTTGCCGTCCGCTCAACTATCAGAATTTCGTAGTAATCCCGTTTGGTGGCCATCACAACGCTTGTAAATTAGGCTTTGCCTTTGCTGACCACCACCATGGCGGGACGAAGGAGACGGTCGCGCAATTTGAAGCCACGGCGCATCTGTCGAACGACGAGACCCTCCTCAACCTCTTCGCTTTCCTCTTGGCCGACGGCTTCGTGGAGATTGGGGTCAAATTTGGTGCCGGTCGCATCGATCGCTTCCACGCCGCTGCCCGCCATGAATTCCTTGAGCTGGCGCTCGATCATTTCCATTCCGATGACGATGGGAGATTTGGGATCGCCCTTGCGGACTTCCATCATGCCAAATTCAAAATTGTCGAATAGCGGTAGTAGCTCCTCGATGAGCTTGGTCTGCGTGCGCCGGATGTCGTCGTCGCGATCGCGCGCGACCCTTTTGCGGTAGTTTTCAAGATCGGCCTGCGTGCGCAGCGCGGTGTCCTTCCACTTGAGTGCCTCTGCCTGCGCCGCCGCGATGGGCTCCAAGTTCGTGTCTTCGTTTGCAGACGGTGTTTCTCCGTCGGTGGGTTCCATTTCCGGCATGACTTCCTGTTCGGTTTTCTGACTCATTTTTTTCGTATGGCTATCAATGTAATATCGTCGTGCTGTGGGTAATCTCCGATGAAGGCCCGCACATCGGCCGTCACTCTCTGGAGGATGCCCAGCGCCCCAGAAGGCGCGCTCGCCTTGATGGAATCGATCAGCATCTCCAATCCGAATTCATCCCCATGCCGGTTAAGGGCTTCCGTGATCCCGTCGGTGTAAAGCACCAGCGAATCACCAGGCTCAAGGCTTAGGGAAAAATCGGACGTGACTCTATTGAAGGTGCTCCCGCTGTCAATCCCCACGGCCAGCCCGGGTTTGCTAGGTGCCTTCACCACAGACCCCCCGACTTCCTTCCAGATCAGCGGTGCGTCGTGTCCGGCGCGCGAAAATTTCACGACATTGGTGCGTAGATCAAGGAGGAGATAAGTCATGCTCATGAACATGCCCTCTTTGATGTCGGGATAAATGAGGCTATTGAGCCGGTGTAAAATTTCCGACGGGGTGTCTCCGCTCAGTGCGAGAAGACGGAGAACGCTGCGTGCCATCGCCATAATGAGCGCGGCCGGCACGCCCTTGCCGGAAACATCCGCGATCACGATGCCGCAGGTGTTTTCATCCAACATGATGTAATCGAAATAATCGCCGCTGAGATATTTTGCCGGGATATTTGTCCCCTCGATTTCAAACCCTTCCAGCGAAGGCGCGCGCTGCGGAAGAAGAATGCGCTGCACTTCGTTTCCAACCTGTAGATCGTGATCAAACTGGCGCTTTTCCGCCGCATCCATATGCAGCGCCGCATCGAAGATCGAAAAAGCGGATTGCTCGGCTAGCGCACGAAATGTCTGAAGATGATCGAGCGTGAAAGGTTCGTTGCCACTGCGGGTAAGCGCCAGCACGCCGAGGTTGCGTCCCCCGTATTTGAGCGCGGCGATCATCGCCGAGTTGGCACCATGCGCTTTTGCCGCTGCTAGCCGGGGGTCGTGTTCTTCGAGCAGGACGGTGATTTCCTTTTCCCAAGTTTCGCCGATGACGCTTTCACCAATCTTGACCGCCTGCATTTTGATCCTGGTGGAAAGCGATCCCCCTTGGTTGTTGGCGGCGAGTTCTACAAGGGGAGGGCATTGTTCCGAGACATAAGCCGGACGCAATTGGGTGCCGCTTTTATCCAAAAGATACAGCACGCCGCCTTGGGACTCCATAATTCGGATCGCGCCCTCGAGAATCAGCTTATGGATGTCATTGGGCCGCGCCTCATCCGCTAGCGCCTCGCCGATTCCATGGAGGAAATCAAACACCCGCTTTTCCTCGGCCAGAATCTTCATCTTCTGTTTCACGAGAGAGTGAATCGTCTTTTGCTGACGCCGATAAAGATAAAGGCTCCACCCGATGGTGGCTCCCAAAGCTAAGGCCAGAGAAATAATGGTTGGCATGGTTCACTTGTGCGACAGACGAAGAATCGCACATTACCCGCGCAGTTCTCCGCCGCCCCTCACGGGGTGGCATCCGCGATCACCAGCCTTTTAACCGGAACCGCAGATAGTATCAGTGTGCCCAAGGAGACCTTTTGACAAGCGACAATCTTTTTAGACGGATAAGCGGGGGTGATTGGAAGTGATGAGAAAAACGAAACAGAACGGGGGCAGGAATAGGTCAGGAATTAATGGCGCTCAGTTAATACGTAAAACTAACGCGCTGAGGCATTTATGTTATTTACACGCAAGCTGTTCTGTGGCAGTATGTTACGATGAATAATCGTCAATCTGACTTTCCAGCCTTTCGCTCGCAACTCGCCCCTATGCGGAGCGCTCGTGAGCGGTTGAGCAAAGTCAAAAATCACCACAGTCTGGAAAGCCTTGCCTCCGGGTTTCTTCCTCGGGAACTGCTTGTTGAACTAGCGTCTCTCCCGGGTCGCCGCCTTCGCTGGCTGCCGCTGCCGCTCTTGTTTTGGGCATTCCTAAACAT
>Ga0209181_10000640_pt1 | contig 64577 bp, 60 predicted proteins | sample MAT05_FD_187208 | JGI IMG/M metagenome (GOLD analysis project Ga0209181, IMG submission 187208) | Freshwater microbial communities from Lake Fryxell liftoff mats and glacier meltwater in Antarctica - MAT-05 (SPAdes) (version 2) | ecosystem: Environmental > Aquatic > Freshwater > Ice > Liftoff...
TGTCTCGATCGCCGCCACCTGCGCCGTCGTCATCGCAGCGATACCGCTGGTCGTGACCACACTGATCTGTGCGGTCGTGAGGGCTGCCACCTGGTCGGTCGTGAGCGCCGCCACACCCGCTGTGGTCAGAGCCGCCACCTGGGTGGTCCTGAGCTGCGCTATATCCGTGGTTTCAATGGCCGCCACCTGGGCCGTGCTCAGGACGGAAACGGCCGTGGTCGTCAACGCGGAGATCTGCAAGCTTGTCAGGGCAGCCACCTGGCTGGTCTTGAGCGCCGCCACTTGCGTCGTCTTGAGCGCAGCGACACCGGAAGTCGATAAAGCCTGTATCTGGTCAGTCGTGAGGGCTGCCACCCCCGCTGTCGTCAACGCCGCAATCTGATTGGTCTTGAGTACCGCTACATCCCGGGTTTCGAGCGCCGCAACCTGCGCCGTCGTAAGAACGCCAACCGCCGTCGTTGAAAGGACAGAAATCTGACTGGTCTTGAGGGCTGCAATCTGGTCGGTGGTCAGTGCCACCATCTGCGCCGTGGTCAGCGAGACGATGTCCGCGGTCGTTAGCGCCTGGATCTGGTCGGTCGAGAGCGCTGCGATAGCCGAGGTTGAAAAACCGCTGACATTACTCATAACTAATCCCTTTTGTGCCGGACATTCACCCGAATGGATGCACGTTGCGCCTACGGAGGCGACTTGCTGGATCTGCCAAAAAAGCCATTCATTTCAATGACTTGCCGAAATTTTTGCCAAGACGCCCCGACATCCAAACATTGGCCGGGAGGTACGCCTGTTCCCCCTGTAACGGCATGCCAATCGAAAACTTTAGTAACAATCTCGACAGCCTGGTCCGCGCGCAGCAACAACCAGACACAGCTGTACCGCTGGCAAGCTTAGGGGCTGCAGCGGCGGTCAATTGCCCGAATCAAACGGGAAAATGTCAGCAATGGACCCGGTCGTGATCAGCCGAAAGTGTTAATTTTTCCGACGCTTTGATGCTACGGAAGGCGGCATCTTCACGATATCCGGGGCACACCTGAATTCGGCCAGGAAAACACCTGATGCACTGGCCGGTAGAACTGCCTGGCCAGAGTGGATAGGCAACTCAGGTATCGGGCTGGGCGCGGCGCTCGGCTTCCGCGATCTGGGTCGGGCCCAGCCGGGCGCTGGAACGGGCCAGGTTGGCCTGTGCCACGGTGTCGCCAGCCATCGCCGCGCGCTTGAACCAGCGGTGCGCTTCGATCGAATCCACCGCCACCCCCTCCCCCACCGCATACAGCAGGCCCAGCTTGGACTGTGCACGGGATACCCCCTGCGCCGCGGCCTTGAAGAACCAGTGGAAGGCCTGTTTCGGATCCCGTTCCACGCCTTGGCCCTTGCTGAGAGTCACCGCCAGATTGAACTGCGCCTCGGGGTCTCCCTGCTGTGCAGCCTTGTCCCACCAAAAAACAGCCTGGGCCGGCTCCTTGATGCGGGCAAACAACACGCCCAGGGTGGCCTGGGCCGGCACAAAACCCAGATCGGCGGCATTGTGGCACCAGGCAAATGCCTGGCGAAGGTCCTGTTTAAGCCCCTCGCCGCCACTGGCGTACAGGGCGCCAAGATTCCACTGCGCTTTGGCATCGCCCTGCTCTGCCGCTTGCCTGAACCAGTCAAGGGCCTGCGGAAAACTGCGGGCCACCCCCTTGCCGGCCACGTAGCTCGCACCCAGTGCACTCTGGGCCGGGGCATACCCCTGGCGGGCGGAACGCTCCCACCAGTCGACCGCCTGCTGCGGGTCCGGATCGACCCCCTTGCCCGATGCGCATTGCTGCCCCAACATGAACTGCGCCTCGGCATCCCCTTGTGCGGCCGCCTTGCGAAAGCACTCCACCGCCAGATGCTCCAGCGGGCTGCCGGTGCACAGCAGGCCCACTGTCATCAAAGACCGCAGGTCACCCTGTGCGCCAGCCTTCAGGTACCACGACAGGCCCTGGAAAAAGTCCGCCGACTCCGCTACGCCTGAACAACCGTGGCGACCCAACGCAAACTGGGCCTCGGGTTCGCCCTGCTCGGCGGCCTTGCGGTACCACTCCAGCGCCAGCGGCCGGTCGGTGGCTTCCACCAGACGGGCCAGGGCGAGTTGCGCCCGCACGTCGTCTTGGCGCGCCGCAGCCAGCCACCAGGACTGCGCCTTGTCCAAGTCCTGATCGACACCCAGCCCCTGGGCATACATCAGGCCGAGGTGGTAGCGGGCAGACGCGTCGCCTTGCTCTGCGGCCTTGTCCCAGCGCTCGGGGCTGCCGCGACGCTCTGCCGATCCGGGCTTGCGGCGCGCGGGTTCCGCCGCGCGGGCGCGCGCGCTGGCATCACCTTCGATGAGTTCCAGTGCCACTTGCGCTTCAGCATGGTTCTGGCGGGCGGCGCGGCGATACCAGGCAAGCGCCTGCTCTTGGTCCTGGCCTACGCCACGGCCGGTCGCGTAAAGATCGGCGAGCACGCATTGCGCTGCAGCCACCCCCTGTTTGGCAGCCAGCAAATACCATGCGGCGGCCTGCTGGAAGTCGCGCGCAACTCCTGCTCCAGATGCCAACAACCCGCCCAGCGCGTACTGCGCCTCGGGCAACTTGAGCTCGGCAGCCTTCAGCAAAAACGCATGGGACACCGCCGCACGACCATTGCCAAACAGTTTTCCCAGACGGAACAGCGCCTTGCCATGCCCTTGGTCGGCAGCCTTGAAATACCACCAGACCGCCTTGTAGTCGTCCTGCTCCATACCGGCGCCCATGGCGTAGCGTGTAGCCAGCAGATACTGTGCCGCCGAGAGGCCGCGCTCCGCCGCCTGCCGGATCCAGTGCACGGCCTGCTCCAGGTCCGGCTCGACCCCGACTCCGTTGGCATACATCAGGCCGACCTCGTACTGGGCCTCCGGCATGCCGATCCGGGCGGACTTGATCGTGCTGTTGAACAGGCGCTTTTCCCTGGCACCGACCTTCGCGACCATGCAAACCTTTCATTGGGGGAGCAAACCCGAAGGACGGGCTGCCGGGCCGGATCAGCCCGCCCAGGCACAGCCCTTGACAAGGGCGTGACTCCGAGGTCCAAGTGTGCCATTGCGCCCGCCCGCCGGCACTGTGTTAACTAATGGGAAGTGGTGGGTTATCGGCCGTCTATTCAGACTTTAGTGGCCAGGAGTGCCCGGGACAATCAGCGCTTCCCATTCTCATCAACTCATGGAATCCAGCAGCCAGGACCGTAACCTCCCCGCGTCGGAGCGCAAGCTCCAGCGTGCGATCGACGACGGTCAAGTCACCCGCTCGCGCGACCTCTCGCACCTGGCGGTACTCGGCGCCGGCGGCCTGGCCCTGCTGGCGCTGGCGCCGATGCTGTTCGACCGCCTGAAACTGGATCTGTCACGCCAGTTGTCGTTCGATGCCAGCACCCTGGCGCAGTCCGGATCGATGCTGACCCGCCTGCAGGACGTGGTGGTCGCCGGCCTCGTGGCGTGCAGCATTTTTGCGCTGATCGTGATGGTTGCCGTCATCCTGAGCTACATCGCCGTCGGCGGCTGGGTCAACAGCCTCAAGCCCTTGATGCCCGACTTCAGCCGCCTCAATCCGCTCTCTGGCCTGGGACGCATGTTCACCAAGGACAAGATGGCCGAAGTAGCCAAGATGCTGGCGATCGTCATCACCCTGTGCGTGGTGGGCAGTATCTATATGTATTCGACGTCCCACACCATTGTCGCGCTGGTGATGCAGCCCTCTGCAGCGGCCATCGCCAGCATGAACCATTGGCTGGTGTCTGGCATGGGGCTGCTGCTGCTCATCATCCTGCTGGTGGCCGCGATCGACGTGCCGCTGCAGACCTTCCTGCACAAGTCGCGCCTGAAGATGTCGCACCAAGAGGTCAAGCAGGAGCACAAGGAGTCCGAAGGCAACCCGCATGTCAAGGGGCGGTTGCGCCAGCGCCAGCGCGAGCTCTCGCAGCGCAACAGTATCTCTGCTGTGCCCAAGGCCGACTTCGTGGTGATGAACCCGACCCACTTTGCGGTTGCCATCCGGTACGACGAGCACAGCATGCGGGCGCCGCAGGTGGTGTCGCGCGGCGCCGATCTGCTGGCGCTGAAGATCCGCGACGTCGCGCGCACCCATGCCATCCCGGTGCTGCAGGCCCCCGTTCTGGCGCGTGCCTTGTACGCGCATGCCGAACTCGAACAGGATATTCCGAGCAGCCTCTTCACCGCGGTTGCCCAGGTTCTGGCCTATGTGTATCGCCTCAAGGCCGCCTTGCGTGGGGACGGGCCCATGCCTGAGGCGCCTCCGGTGCCCGAGGTACCGCCCGAGCTCGATCCGCAGGCCGCCACGGTGCTTGCCGCCGCATGATGGAAATGTTCAAGCCCCTGCAGCGCTGGATGGGCGCGAACGCTGCTTTCGCGCAAGGCGCTGCAGCGCCACTGCTGGTGGTCGCCATCCTGTCGATGATGGTGCTGCCGCTGCCGCCCTTTCTGCTGGACGTTTTCTTCACCATCAATATTGCCGTGGCGCTGATGGTCATGATGGTGGCAGCCTACATGCTGCGCCCGCTGGATTTCGCCGCCTTTCCGGCAGTGCTGCTGCTCACGACACTGATGCGCCTGTCGCTCAACGTCGCCTCGACCCGGGTGGTGCTGCTGGAGGGCCACACCGGCCCGGGCGCCGCGGGTGAAGTGATCGAGGCCTTCGGCCACTTCCTGATCGGCGGCAATTTCGCGGTCGGTCTGATCGTGTTCACGATCCTGGTGGTGATCAACTTCGTCGTGGTGACCAAAGGCGCGGAGCGCATCGCCGAAGTGTCAGCCCGCTTCGCCCTGGACGCCATGCCCGGCAAGCAGATGGCCGTCGATGCCGACTTGAACGCCGGCACCATCGACGAAAAGGAAGCCCAGCGCCGGCGCGCCGAGGTGGCCGAGGAGGCAGACTTCTTCGGCTCGATGGATGGCGCCTCCAAGTTTGTGCGCGGCGACGCGATCGCCGGCATCCTGATCCTGCTGATCAACATCTTCGGTGGTTTTGCGATCGGCGTACTACAGCACGGCCTGTCGGCGGGACAGGCCGCAGACACCTACATTCTGTTGGCCGTGGGTGACGCGCTGGTGGCTCAGGTGCCGGGCCTGCTGATCTCGGTGGCGGCGGCAATGGTGGTGTCGCGTGTCGGCAAGGAGCACGACCTCGGACGCCAGATCACCACCCAGATGTTCATCTCGCCGCGCGTGCTGGGCATTGCTGCCACGATCCTGGGCGTGCTGGGGCTGATCCCGGGCATGCCACATCTGGTGTTCCTGTCGATTGCGGCCATCCTCGGGTATGCCGCCTGGGCGCTGGCCCACCGGCCACCGGCGCCCGTGGCCGATGCGGTCGCACCGCCGGCGCCATCGGACGGCGATGCCAGCTGGGACGACCTGCAACCGGTGGACCAACTGGGCCTTGAATTGGGCTATCGGTTGATTTCTCTGGTGGACAAGAAGCGCCAGGGCGACCTGCTCAACCGCATCAAGGGCGTGCGCAAGAAGTTCGCGCAGGAAGTGGGCTTCCTGCCGCCGGCGGTCCATGTGCGCGACAACCTAGAGCTCAATCCGAGCGGCTACCGGATCACGCTGCGCGGCGTTGTGGTGGGCGAAGGCGAGGCCTTCCCCGGCCTGCACCTGGCCATTAACCCCGGTGGCATCACCACACCGCTGATCGGCACGGCCACCACCGACCCGGCTTTCGGCCTGCCCGCGCACTGGATCGATGAGCGCCAGAAGGAAGCAGCGCAAATGGCCGGGTTTACGGTCGTTGATTCAGAGACCGTGATGGCGACACATTTGTCACACTTGATGCAGGTGCAGGCCTCACGATTGCTGAGCCGCACAGAGACCCAGCAGCTGGTGGATCACGTGGCCAGGCTGGCGCCGAAACTGATAGAGGAAGTCGTTCCCAAGATGGTGTCCATCGCCGTGTTCCAGAAGGTGCTGCAGTTGCTGCTGGACGAAGCCGTCCATATCCGCGACATCCGCACCATTGTCGAGTCGATCGCCGAGCATGCGCCCGCCACGCCCGACCCGGTCGAACTGGCCAAGAAGATCCGCATCGCACTGTCGCCTGCCATCGTGCAGCAGATCTATGGCCCCACCCGCGAGCTCCACGTGATCGCCATCGATCCGCCGCTGGAACGCCTGCTGGTGCAGGCCCTGGGTGGCGTCAGCGGTCCGGCCCTCGACCCGGGTGTGGCTGACATGTTCACCCGTAATGCCGCCGAGGTGGCTCTGCGCCAGGAGGAGATCGGCGTGCCGCCCTGTCTGCTGGTGCCCGACCAGATCCGCGGCGCGATCGCCCGCCTGGTGCGGCGCGTCGCGCCCCGGCTGCAGGTGCTTGCCCACAGTGAAATACCCGATACCCATACGATCCGAATTGGTCCGATTCTCCGAGGTGCAGCATCATGAACATTCAACGTTTTACCGGCGCTACCGCGCGTGAGGCGCTGGGCAAGGCGCGCATGGCGTTTGGCGAAGGCACCCTGATTCTGTCGAATCGCCCGACCGCGCAGGGCGTGGAGGTGATGGCCACCGGCGAAGAGAACCTCAGCGACCTGCAGCGGCTGGGCTCGCCGGCACCCACCATGCCCGCCCGCCCCGTCACCGCCAAGGCCTTGGTGGCAGCCTCGGCCGGGGCGAGCGCAGGCACCGCGACGGCGACGGCGACCCCGGCACAGCAGGTCCAGGCCGACACCGAACAACTGGCCATGAGCACGCTGTCGTTCCAGGACTATGTGCGCGAGCGCATGCTGCGCAAGCGCGAAACCGAGACGCCAGCCCGTCAGGACGAGGTCGCCCCGCGGGTGGCCAAGGCTTCCATGCCAGCGCGGCCGGCCAGCGCGCCAAGCGCAGCAAAGCCGGTACCGCGGCCGGCCCCACGGGACGCCACTGTCCCGGTCGGTTCGCGCAGCATCGTGGACGAACTGCACGCCATGCGCGATCTGATCGAGGATCGGTTCAACACTTTCGCCTGGCTCAACCAGGCCAAGCAGCATCCGATCCAGTCCAACCTCATGCTCAAGCTCATGCGGGCCGGGTTTTCGCCCACGCTGTCGCGCACGATCCTGGAGCACATGCCCGAGACCCTGGGCGCGCCCGAGTCCATGCAGTGGATGCTGGAGGCGATCGAGCGCAACCTGAAGACCTCGGGACCCGCCGACAGCCTGCTCGACGAAGGCGGTATCCATGCCCTGGTCGGTGCCACGGGCGTGGGCAAGACGACCACCGTAGCCAAGCTGGCCGGCCTGTGCGCACGGGCGCACGGAGCGGCGAGCGTGGGCCTGATCACCCTGGATACCCAGCGCATGGGCGCGCATGGACAATTGCGCGAACATGCGCGCAGCATGGGGCTGGTCGCCCATCTCGCACACGACCGCGCGGCACTGCAGGACCTGCTGGGCCTGTTTGCCGCCAAGCGCATGGTGCTCATCGACACCAGCGGCCTGGCGCCCCGCGACCTGGGCAAGGATGATGCGCTGAGCGTGCTGGACCTGCCGGGCGTTCGCCGCTTGCTGGTACTCAATGCCGGGGCCCAGGGCGACTCGCTGGACCAGGTTGTGGCAGCGTTCCGATCGGACGGCGTGCAACAGGCGGTTTTGTCTAAACTGGACGAGGCCGTCAAGCTGGGGCCGGCGCTGGATGTCGCCATCCGCCACCAACTGCTGCTGCGCGGCGTGACCCACGGCCAGAAGGTACCAGACGACTGGGCCGATGCTGAAGCACATGAGCTGGTGCGCCAGTCCATGCGCGTGAGCAATCCATCGGCGTTCGACCCGAAAGCAGCCGACCTGGGCTTTTATTTCATCCAGCCGTCCGCGGCGGGGCGCCTCCATGCCTGAAAACTATCGGCAGCTGATGGTGCGTGTCATGGGCACACCGGTTCTTGGTATGCTGACAGCGTCGCACGCACACTGCCCCAATGGGCTTTTTCAACCCGTGAACTGCAACTGATGTACACCGCCAAAGGCCAGCTCGACCGGGATGCCCTGATTCGCCAGTACCAGCCCCTGGTACGCAAACTGGCCCATCACATGATGGCCAAGTTGCCGGCCAGCGTGCAGGTCGACGACCTGATCCAGGTCGGACTGATCGGCCTGTCAGAGGCGCTCTCGCGCTACGAAGCGGCTCAGGGCGTGCAGTTCGAGACTTTCGCCACCCAACGTATCCGCGGCGCCATGATCGACGAGCTGCGCGACAACGACTGGATGTCGCGCGGGTCACGCAAGAGCCAGAAGGACATCGAGCAGGCGCTGCGCCGACTCGAGCACCAACTCGGCCGCACGCCACTCGAATCCGAAATCGCCAAGGAAATGGGCATGACACTGCCCGACTACCAGACTCTGCTGGGCAAGGTCCGCGGAACCCAACTGGTTTACCTGGAGGACATGTCGCCCGGTGGCGACGGCGAAGACGGCTTCCTCGAACGCCATGAAACCGCCGACACCCAGGGCGACCCGATGCAGATGCTGCGCGACCAGCGCCTGCGCCAGTCGCTGGTGGCCGCCATCAAGGGTCTGCCGGAGCGCGAACAGTACATCATGAGCATGTACTACGAGCAGGACATGAACCTCAAGGAAATAGCCTCCGTGTTGGGCGTGACCGAATCACGGGTTTGCCAGTTGCACAGCCAGTCGATTGCGCGGTTGCGATCCAAGATGCGCGCGCACTGAGCCAGCCCGCGCCGGGCGGACTGGGTCAGGCCGATATCAGCTTGAACGCACCGGTGCGCCGCGCCTGCTGCGCATAGGGAGTAGCCCCACCCCCATAGGTGGTCGAACGGCTGGATGGAATGATCGAGTGCAAAGCCCGATCCACCACAGCCGAACGGCGCAGGCAGGCCTCGCGCTGCTGCACCAGCTCCTGGCCAAGACGGCGCAGGCGCTGGGCCGAGGGGCCATCCAGACTGGCGCGCACAGCTGCCTTTTGCAGCGAAGCCGACATGACTTGCACGACCTGCTGCAGTTCCGACGAGGCCACTGCGATCGGGTCTGCCTCGCCGGCCAGCAATGCCTCCGACAAACAACGGGACCGCTCCTCTGCCAGCGCCAGCAACTCCTGGAACCTGGGGGCAGTGACGGATGCTTGCATGCGGAAAATAATGGAGGGAAAACCGCGTCAGCGGCGGGTGGCGTCCAACATGTCGCGGGCATTCGCCAGCAGCTTGTCGGCAATCGTCTCGGCATTCACCTTGTAACTCTTCTCGTCGATCGCCTGGCGCACCGCCTTGACCTTTTCGGAATCGACCTCGGCGGCGCTGTTCGACTGCTCCAGTGCGCGGGCCTGTTCGGACACTGTCACGCCGACGCCCGGCGTCTTGCGGTTGTTGTTCGGCACCGGCGTTGCCGCCTGCCCCACGCGGGACGCCGCTGCCTGGGCGGTCTGCCCTGCGGCAGGTGTCGTTTCGGGCTGTTGACCAATCTTCATGATGTTCCCCTTGGCCGCGTCATTCGTGCCATCGTACGATAACTATCGGCCGAACGGGGGGAAACTTGAGCCATCATCACGCCAGCATTGGTAATCAAAGGTCGACCCGCACAGTCCGGTTATCCGTGACGATTCCGGTAAGTATGCGCCCACCTTCCATGCGAACCCGGGCCTGGGAGCCAAGAGTGCCTGCAGAAAGGGCCTGCCCGTCCGAGGTCACCGTGAAGCCGGCTCCCTGGGCCACGACCCGAACCATGGCACCCGCCTGGAACACCTGGGCCGGGCGTACCATGCCCGAGCGCAGGGTCTGGCCGGTGCCAAGCGGGCGGGTTGCCGTCTGGCCCAGCCACATTTCCATGTCCGCCAGCACCGTCTGGGCGTCCTGCGCCCAGTCCACTTCGGTCTGCACGGCATCACCGGCATCGAGCACCTTCCCTGCTGGCACGTCGCCGCGCACCACCCAGGCCACGCCGAATGCCTGAACCTGCACCGGCAAAAATACGTTCCAGCGCGCCTTGCCGTCGGTGCAGCGCAGGCCCAGGCGCGTCTTGCCCCAAAGACGCATGCCGGCAGGAATGTAGGGCTCGACCTGGGCGCACGGTGCCAAATTCAAGCGGCTGTCCAGGGAGCCTACGCTCACCACCAGGCGCAGCGGTGCGGCGCCGGCCGGCCGTGTCGCCGCCACCGCCTGATCGAGCCATGCCTGGGTGTCCTTGAGCAAGGTAGCGCCGACATCCTGTGCGTGGGCCAGCGTGCAGAGCAGAAGGCCTGCCAGTGCAGTTGCGAGCCGTGCTGTTTTCCATTTCCCCACCTGCCATGCAAAGAGCGTCGTCACTGTGTTCACCTGATGTGTAGCCTCAGCATGACTGTAGCCAGCTGCCGGCTGCGCAAAGCACCCAAGTGATGGCGGAAACCGGCGTTATTCCAGTGATCGCAGGACTACAGCTTTTTCATAATCGTTCCACGCCTCGGGCCCTGTCGGCTGGTGGCAACTGAAACGCATCTTGGGAGGCTTACTGCATGTTTGCACAATTGACCAGCGGAATGAATTTCCACGGCAGTGCACTCATCGTGCGCGCCGAACGGCAACGGGCGATCGCCAGCAACATCGCCAACGCCGACACCCCGGGTTATGCGGCACGCGACGTCAACTTCAAGGACGCCATGGCAGCCGCTCGCGGTGAAAGCCGCCTGGCCCCCAGCCAGCCACTGATCGCCAGCACCCAGCGCCGCCAACCAGGGCACATCCCGACCAGCCGCCCGGGCGACGGCTCGATTGGCGATACCGGCACGCTGGGCTACACCGTCCAGAGCCAGCCGGCCATGGACAACAACAGTGTCGACATGGACCGCGAACGCGCCAACTTCGTCGATAACGCGGTGCGCTACGAAACCACCCTTCGCTTCATTAACGGCTCGGCCAAGACAATCTTGAGCGCGATCCAGGGCCAGTAGCCACCGACGGACCGAGGTACTCCATGTCCATGTTCTCCATCTTCAGCGTCTCCGGCAGTGCCGTGAGCGCCCAATCGCAACGGCTCAATGTCGTGGCCAGCAACCTGGCCAACGCCGACGCGGTGGCCGGCCCGGATGGGCAGGGCTACAAAGCGCGTCAGGTCGTCTTCCAGACCGTTCCGATGGGATCGAATGCCTCGGCCGGTGTCAAGGTCACTGCCATCACCGAGAGCAACGAGCCGATGAAGCGGGTTCACAACCCGACCCATCCGCAGGCCGACGCCCAGGGCTACGTGACCCAATCCAACGTGAATCCGGTCGAGGAGATGGTCAATATGATCTCCGCCTCGCGCTCCTACCAGAACAACGTGGAGGTGATGAACACCGCCAAGACGCTGCTGCTCAAGACACTGCAGATGGGCCAATGAGCCCCTCCCCGCCGCCATGATCACCACCAACACCACCAACACCACCAACTCGGCCACCGCCGCGCTGGCCAGCGCCAGCAGCAGCACCGCGGCGCCGTCCACCAAGAACGCCGCCGGCTCGGAAGACCGATTCCTCAAGTTGCTGGTCGCCCAGCTGAGCAATCAGGATCCGATGAACCCGATGGACAACGCACAGATGACATCCCAGATGGCGCAGATCAGCACCGTCACCGGCGTGCAGCAGGTCAACCAGACCATCAAGGACCTGACAGCCCAGCTCAACTCGATGCAGATGCTGCAAAGCAGCTCGCTGGTCGGGCGCAGCGTGCTGGTCGAAGGGTCCAGGCTGGCCGTCAGCGCAGGCAAGGCCGCGGGTGCGATCGATCTGGTCGCCGCGGCCAGCAGCGTCAAGGTGGACCTGTTGTCGGCAGGTGGCAAGATCATTGACACCATCGACCTGGGCGCCGTCGCCGCAGGCCGCAAGACCTTCGATTGGGATGCCAAGGGCCGCATGCCCGATGGTCCGGTGTCCTACCGCGTCACAGCCATCCAGGGCAAGGACGCCGTAGCCACGACCGCGATGGCACGCGCCACAGTCGACGGCATCAGCTCCGACAACGGGACCTTGAATGTCCAGCTGCGCGGGCTGGGCAACGTGGCCTACGACAGCGTCCGGGCCATCCAGTAACGCCCACCCATTTCACCCTTTCCCCTCTGCCAGGAAACACACCATGTCATTTCAAACCGGGCTCTCCGGCCTGAACGCCGCCAGCCGCAATCTCGATGTGATCGGCAACAACATTGCCAATGCCAACACCGTCGGCGCCAAAGTGGCGCGGGCGGAGTTCTCGGAAATCGTTGCCGCATCCACCATCGCAGCCAGCGGCCGTACCGAAGGCATCGGCGTCGAGGTGTCCACGGTCTCGCAGCAGTTCACCCAAGGTAGCGTCAATGTCACCGGCGGCACGCTGGACCTGGCCATCAACGGCGCCGGATTCTTTCCGCTCATGCAAACTGATGGCACACCGGCTTTCACCCGCGCGGGCGAATTCAAGCTCGACAAGGTCGGCCATATCGTCACCAACACCGGCGCCAACCTCATGGGTTATCTGACAACGATCACTGGCGTGCCGACCAACAGCACCCTGCAGCCGCTGCAGTTGCCGACCTCGACGCCGATCGCGGCGAATGCCACCACTGCCGTCGGGGCCGAATTCAACGTCGATACGCGTGCCGCGGTGTGGGACTCGGTGCTGCCTACCATCCCGCTCACCACTTACGGTACATCGGTCACCACCTATGACTCGCAAGGCACCCCGATCGAGCAGCCAATCTACATGCGCAAGGTCGCCAACGACACCTGGGAGGTGTTCACCAACCCGACCGACGCCACCACCGCGGCGGCCACGGTCGCTGCCACCCTGAGCTTCAGCGTCAACGGCCAGTTGCTGTCGACCGTCCCCGCGTCGCCTACGCTCAGCATCACCTCACCCAATCCGAGCATCGGCGTGTTCACGCCGACCCTCGACCTGTCCAAGGCCACGCAATATGCGACCACCTTCGCGGTATCCGACCTGATCCAGGACGGATACGCGCCAGGCGACTTCGTGTCGCTCAAGATCAACGACAACGGCATCGTCACCGCCACCTACTCCAATGGCCAGAGTCAGGCCGCCGGGCAGGTGGCGCTGGCCGACTTCCGCAATGTGCAGGGCCTGCGGCCTTCGGCGGGGGGCACGTGGGTCGAGACGGTCAGTTCAGGCCAGCCGGTACTGGGCTCACCCGGCGTCGGCAAGTTCGGTGCGTTGCGCGCAGGTGCACTGGAAGAGTCGAACATCGATCTGACCTCCGAACTCGTCAACATGATGACCGCGCAGCGTACTTACCAGGCCAACGCACAGACCATCAAGACGCAGGACCAGGTGCTGGCGACGCTCACCAACCTGCGTTGACGCTCTGCGCGACAGCCCCACCCCGCCCTGAATCGAGCCCGCCATGGACCGCCTCATCTACACCGCCATGACCGGCGCCAATGCCGCCGCGCACCGGCAGGCGGTCTTGTCCAACAACCTTGCCAACGCCTCGACCAACGGTTTTCGCGCCGAGTTGTCGGCCTACCGCGCGGTGCCACTGCGCGGCGACGGATCCACGACCCGCGTGTTTGCGCTGGAAACCACCTCCGGCCACCTCGATCTGCCCGGCGCTGCGCAACGCACCGGACGCGCCCTGGACGTCATGGCGACCCGCAATGCCTGGTTCGCGGTGCAGGGGCTGGACGGTACCGAGGCCTATACCCGCAACGGCTCGATGGAAGTCTCACCCGATGGCACGCTGATGACCAGCAATGGCCTGGCCATGTTGTCCGACGGCGGCGGCCCGATCACGGTGCCGGCCAACTCCGAGCTGTCGATCGGCAACGACGGCACGCTGAGCGCCAAGGTGCCCGGCCAGCCGGCCAACCCGATCGGCCGCCTGAAGTTGGTCACGCCCACGCCCGATGATCCGCTCAAGCGCGGTGACGATGCATTGTTTCGCACCGCGACCACCGATCCCTTGCCCAACGACGCGCAGGCCCGACTCATGGTTGGCGTGCTGGAAGGCTCCAACGTGAACCCGATCGAGACCATGGTCGGGATGATCCAGACGGCGCGCCAGTTCGAGCAGCAGATGCGCTTGATCCAGACCGCCGAATCCAACGACCGTCAGGCCGGCCAGCTGCTGAGCCTGCAGGGCTGATACCCGCAGCGCAACGCGAACCCACCATTTCCAGGACCACCCCATGATCAACTCCCTCTGGATCTCCAAGACCGGCATGGAAGCCCAGCAAATGCAGCTGGACGTGATATCGCACAACCTGGCCAACGTCTCCACCACCGGCTACAAGCGCGCCAACGCCGTATTCGAGGACCTGATGTACCAGAACCTGCGCCAGGTGGGCGCCAACACCACGGCCGAGTCGCAGCTGCCCACCGGCCTGCACCTCGGCCTGGGCGTGCGCACGGTCGCCACCAGCCGGTCGTTTTCGCAGGGCACGATCCAGCAGACGACGAACCAGCTCGACGTGGCGATCCAGGGCGCCGGCTTCTTCCAGATCACCATGCCCGACGGCACCACGCAGTACACGCGCGACGGCTCGTTCCAGGTCGACAACCAGGGCCGTCTGGTCACCTCGAACGGGCTGCCAGTGGCCAACGGCGTGACCATTCCCGCCAACGCCAAGAACATCACCATCGGCAACGACGGCACCGTGACTGCATCCATTCCGGGGCAGACCGCGCCGCAGAGCATCGGAACCATCGCGCTGGCCAGCTTCATCAACCCGGCCGGCCTGGAGCCGCAGGGTCAGAACCTCTTCGCCGAGAGCCCGGCCTCGGGCCAGCCGCAGACCGGAACTCCGGGCGCGAATGGTCTGGGCCTGGTGTCCCAGGGTTTCTTGGAGTCATCAAACGTCAACGTGGTGCAGGAGCTGATCACGATGATCCAGACCCAGCGCGCCTACGAGATGAACTCCAAGGCAATCCAGACCTCCGACCAGATGCTGCAGAAACTGGGGCAGTTGTGATACGTTCAGGCGCCAGCCTCTTCTTGTTGACGCTGGCCGCAGCCTTGGCCGGATGCGAATCGATACCGCAGAAGGTCGCAGTCGATTTCGCACCCGTGCCGCTGGCAACGCCCGTTGCAATCGCCGCACCGCCCCGCACCAACACCGGCAGCCTGTTCCAGAATTCCAGCTACCGGCCCGGGCTGGAAGACCGCCGCGCCCGTCTGGTCGGCGACACGGTCACGATCCAGATCGTTGAACGGGTGACCGCCAGCCAGACTTCGTCCAGCACGGCCAACCGCACCAGTTCCCTGTCGGGCAGCGTGAGTGCGTTTCCGTTTGCGTCGGCGACCCTGCTGCCCAAGCTGACGGTGGGCAGCGCCTCGGCCAACGACTTCTCAGGCGAGGGTGCCACGGCGAGCGCGAATACGTTCTCCGGCTCGATCACTGCCACCGTGGTCGACGTCCTGCCCAATGGCCATCTGGCGCTGGCAGGCGAAAAGCAGATCGGCGTGAACCAGAATGTCGACGTCCTGCGCTTCTCCGGCACGGTCGACCCGCGGGCCCTGCAGCCGGGCAGCATCGTGAGTTCGACCCAGGTCGCCAATGCGCGGATCGAGTCGCGTGGCCGTGGCGCCCAGGCCGAGGCACAAACGACCGGCTGGATTGCACGCTTCTTCATGGCCCTGTTGCCGTTCTAGGTTGTCCCCATGCGCATGCCGTCCGATTTCATCCGCCCGCTCATCCGCAGCCTGGCTCTGCTGCTGGCTGCGACCGTGCTGGCAACCCCCGCCAGTGCCTACCGCATCAAGGAGGTCGCTGCCATCGAAGGTGTGCGCAGCAACCAGCTGTCCGGTTTCGGTCTGGTGGTGGGGCTCGATGGCACCGGTGACCAGACCACGCAGATGCCCTATACCTCGCAAGGCCTGAGCAACTACCTGCAGCAGCTCGGCATCACACTGCCGCCGGCAACCGCGGCCTCGCTGCAGCTCAAGAACGTGGCAGCCGTGCTGGTCACCGCGCAGTTGCCGGCCTTCGCCCGCCCGGGCCAGACCATCGACGTGAATGTGTCCTCGCTGGGCAACTCCAAATCGCTCAAGGGCGGCCTGTTGGTCAGCACCCCGCTGCGCGGCGTGGACGGTGAGATCTATGCACTGGCCCAGGGCAACCTGATCGTCGCCGGTGCCGGCGCGGCAGCCGGTGGCAGCAAGGTCCAGATCAACCACCTGAGCGCCGGTCGCATACCGGGCGGTGCACAGGTTGAGCGCTCGGTTCCGACATCCCTGCAGGAAGGCGATACCTTCCGACTGGGCCTGGAGGCCTCGGACTTCCAGACCGCGCGGCGCGTGGCGCAAGCCATCAACAAGCGCTTCGGCGACGGCTCCGCACAGGCACTGGACGGCCGCACGGTACAGGTCCGTGCGCCGACGGAACCCAACGCACGGGTGTCCTTCATCGCAGAAATGGAAGAGTTGCCCCTGGAGGCGTCGTCGCCCGCAGCCAAGGTGGTGATCAATTCGCGCACCGGCTCGATCGTGCTCAACCAAGCGGTTACGTTGGGCCCCTGCGCGATCGCCCATGGAAATCTGTCGGTCACCATCAGCTCCACCCCGGTGATCAGCCAGCCCAACCCGCTGTCAACCGGTGGCCAGACCGTGTTGGCCGAGAAGGCCAACATCCAGATCAGGCAGGAGCCCGGCATCCTGATCCAGGTGCCAGCCGCGCCCCAACTGGCCGACGTGGTGCGCGCGCTCAACGCACTAGGCGCCACCCCGCAGGACTTGCTGGCCATTTTGCAGGCCATCAAGGCGGCAGGGGCTCTCAATGCAGAACTGGAGGTGATCTAGATGTCCTTCTCGCAATTCGGCGCCACTACCAACGCCCTGGCCGCCGATGGCCGGTCACTGAACACGCTCAAGCTGCAGGCGGGTCAGAATTCGCCTGCCGCGATCAAGGAGGCGGCCAAGCAGTTCGAGTCGCTGTTCATGCGCGAGCTCATCAAGAGCATGCGCGAGGCCACCATGAAGTCAGGCATGCTGGACAGCGCCGGCGGCGACCTCGGCGCCGACCTGCTGGACCAGCAACTGTCGGTCCACATGTCGGGCATGCCGGGCGGGCTGTCGGAGATGATTGCACGCCAGCTGTCGCAGCAGACCGGCACACCGGCTGCCGCGCCGGCCACGCCGCAAGCAGCTCCGCGGGCCGCCACCCCACCGATCACACTCGCCCCCACCGGCCCGCTCAAACCGACCAGCAGCCAGGCCGAATTCGTGCAACGCCATGGTGCTGCGGCCGCACGCGTGGAAAAGGACAGTGGCCTGCCTTCGGGGTTCATGCTCGGACAAGCCGGCCACGAAACCGGTTGGGGCCGCAGCGAAATCAAAATGAAAGGGGGTGCGACATCGCACAACCTGTTCGGCATCAAGGCTGGAGCGGGCTGGAATGGCAAGGTCGCCGAGGTCACCACCACCGAGTACATCAACGGCGAACCGCGCAAGGTGGTGGCCCGGTTTCGCGCCTATGACTCCTACGAGGCGTCGTTTCGCGACTATGCGCGGCTCATCACCGAAAGCCCGCGGTACGCGCAGGCCAGCCAGCAGACCCGTTCGGTGCAGGCTTTCGCCAATGGCCTGCAGCGCGCCGGGTACGCCACCGACCCGGCCTATGCAGCCAAGCTGAGCCGAGCCATCAACATGACGCTGCAGCTGCAGCGTGCCCAGGCGTGAGGCAGAAGCCGGCATGTCCATCCTGAACATCGGCACGCGGGCCCTGATGGCCAACCAGCTCGCGCTGCAGACCGCGGGCAACAACGTCGCCAACGTCAACACCCCCGGTCATTCCAGGCAGAAGGTGGTGCTCGAGACCGTGGACGGCGCGTTCTCCGGCGCCGGCTACTACGGCAACGGCGTGAATGCCGCCACGGTGGTCCGGGCCCATGACGAGTTCCTGACCCGTCAGGCCGCGCTGACCAAGGCCATCGCTGCGTCGGATGCCAAGCGGCTGGAGCAGCTCAAGCAGCTCGAGGACCTGTTTCCCGGGGGAACCACCGGTCTGGGCGCCGCCGTGGCCGACATGCTCAATGCGTTCTCCGATGTCGCCAATGCACCGACCGACCTGCCCTCGCGCGCGGTGGTGCTGTCTCGCGCCGACGAGATGGCGGCACGTTTTCGCACCACGGCCAGCAACCTGACCCATCTGCGCCAGGGCATCCAGAACGAGTTGCGGGTCACCGCCAGCAACATCAACGACCTGGGCGGTCGTATCGCTCAGGCGAACTCCCAGATTACCGCCACCAATGGCTCCGGGCATGCCCCCAACCAGTTGCTGGACCACCGCGACCAGTTGATCCGAGAGCTCAACGCCCTGGTGCAGACCACCAGCATTCCCGCCGATGACGGGACCATCGGCATTTTCATCGGTGGCAGCCAGCCGCTGGTGCTGGGCAAGGCGGCGGCGCAAGTGGCGATCACGGGCGACGAATTCGGCGACCCGGCCAAATCCAAGCTGCAACTCACGCGCAACGGCCAGACCGCGATCGTCGAGGAGGGCAATCTTGGCGGCGGCTCCATCGCCGGCTTGCTGCGCTTCAACAACCTGGACTTGGTCGATGCCGGAAATCTGCTGGGCCGCATGGCCATGGCGCTGGGCACCAGGATCAACGAACAGCAGACCCTGGGCCTGGACCAGACTGGCGCTGCGGGCCAGGCGCTGTTTGCGCTGGGTCCGATGCCCACGGGGCTGCCGGCCAGTGGCAACACGGGCGGCGCGTCGATGTCCTTTGGCCTCCAGACATCTCCCAGCAGCGGTTCGACCGCACTGGCCGCGTCCGACTACGAGGTCGCGTTCTCCAGCGCCACCGCCGGATCGGTGCGTCGGGTGAGTGACGGGCAGACCGTCGCTTTCGGTTCGGTGCCGGTGCAGATCGACGGCCTGAGTCTGGCGGTGGCCGGATCGCCAGCCGCCGGCGACCGCTTCCTGATCACGCCGCTGCGCAATGCTGCGCTGGCCATCGACACCACCTTCTCGTCGCCGCGCAATCTGGCCGTGGCAAGCCCCGTGGCCGCCAGCGCCGGCACCGCCAACCAGGGCACACTGACACTGCAAAGCCTGATGCCCCAGCGCGCCGATGCCAACCTGACCCAGACGGTGACGCTCACATTCACCGGCACCAGCAGCTTTGACGTGATCGGCACCGGCACCGGCGACCCGGTGGGCGTGGCCTATACACCGGGCCAGCCGATCAGCTTCAATGGTTGGGGTCTTACGCTCAAAGGCAACCCGAGGGCGGGGGATGTCTACACCGTGGCCGCGAATGCATTCCCCAACACCAGCGCCGGCAATGCCGATGCCATGCTGGCGCTGCGCGACCTGGCGATGTTCGATGGTGCGGCGGTCACCGACGGTTATGCCGGCCTGATGTCGAGCATTGGCGTGCGGGTGCAGAGTGCCGGTTTCAGTGCCGGCATCTCGGAATCGATCGCACGCAACGTCGAGACCGACAGGGCCTCGGTCTCCGGCGTGAACCTCGACGAGGAGGCCGCCAAACTGCTGCAATTCCAGCAGGCCTACCAGGCTTCGGCCAGAATATTGCAGGTGTCGCAGACGATGTTTGACACCATGATCCGCAGCCTCGGCTTCTAAGGCACGCCAGCACCATGCGCATCGCCACCGCCAACACCTACGACAACGCCCTGGAGCAGTTGTACAAGCGCCAGTCTGACCTGTCCCAGCAGCAGGAGCGGGTCAGCACCGGCCAGCGCGTGAACCGCCCCAGCGACGACCCGGCCGCTTCGGCGCAGGCCGAGCGCGTCATGACCCGGCTGGCCCGCATCGATGTCGACCAGCGGGCCCTCGAGTCGCAACGCGCCGCATTGGCCATGGCCGAGTCGGCGCTGGGCGAGGCGACCGCGCTGGTGCAGGGGACGCGCGACCTGGCGATCTCGGCCCTCAACGCAGGGTTCACGCCGCGCGACCGCGACACCGTGGCCAACCAGATGGCCAACCTGCGCGACCAGCTGTTTGCCCTGTCCAACCGGACCGACAGCAATGGCGTTGCGCTATTCGGTGGCCTGGGCAGCTCCGGTGCGCCATTCGCCGACACCATCCCCGGCGTGTCCTTCCAGGCCACTGCGGGCCAGCGTGCAGCCACCGCCACCGCCCTGCCAGGGGCGATGGACGGCCAGGCGATCTGGATGGATGTGCCCAGCGGCAACGGCGTCTTCAAGGTATCGCTGGGCAGCACCAACAGCGGTACCGCGTGGAGCGACGCCGGCACGGTGGTGACGCCAAGCGCCCAGACCGGCAACAACTACAGCGTCAACTTCTCGGTCCTCAATGGGGTCACCACCTATGACGTCGTCGACACCACCACGGCCGCCAGCGTAGCCACGGCACAGCCTTATGTGGACGGCGCACCGATCCTGTTCGACGGCCTGTCGGTCATCGTGCACGGCGCACCCGCCAATGGCGACACCGTGGCGGTGGCGCCCAGCATACAGACCAACGTATTCAAGGTGTTGGACGACGCCATCGCCAATATCAGCAACGCGCCGGGCGGCAACCGGCTGACCCAGACCGTCACGCTGGCGCTGGTCGAGATCGACGCCGCGCTCGAACGTCTGCAGTCGGCACGCAGTCAGGCGGGCGATTGGCTTAACCGGGCGGACACCATCACCAATACCCAGAGCGCGCGTTCGTTGTCGCTCGAGTCCGACCGCTCGCGTGCAGTCGATTTGGACATGGCCAAAGGCATCTCGGATTTCAACAAGTTCCAGACCGGCTACCAGGCAGCACTGCAGTCGTATGCTCAAATCCAGAAGTTGACCCTCTTCAACTTCATCAACTAGGACACGCTCCTTCCCCCCACCATGTCCCCTTCGGTCCTGGGCCACCTGACACTGGGCTACCAGCTGGTGTGGAACCGACTGCGGCAGATCGCGGCCGTGCACTTGTTCGTCGATTCACCCGGCGAGGCACCGGTGGATGCCGAGCACCTGCTGCGCACCCTGATCCAGGCGTGGTCGCTGCAGTCCCCCGCGCTGATCGTGTCGGTCCATTCGCCCACCTTGCTGGCCGACCTGCTGCTGCATGCCAACTCCACCAGCCCCTGGATCGCGGTGCCTGGCGCCCTGATGGCCGACCCGCAGGTGGCGCACCGGGTGCAGGGTGCGCGGCACCGGCATGTGCCCCTGCTGTGGCGTGGCGAGCATGCCGAACGGGAAAGCCTCGACACCACTGCCGGGTTTCAACGCAGCATGGTCTGCCTGACCGCGGGCGAGGTCCAGCGGGGCGCCCGCACAGCGCTGCACCCCGGCAGCGGCGCAGAGGCAGCCGACAGCCCGCGCCTGCCGGGCCAGATCTACGAGGGTGTGCCCAACCGCCTGCTGGCAGCCCACTGCCTGGACCAGCGCGGCGCTTGGGGCGTCGCAGGCTGGCCGGTAGAGGACGTGCTGCAGGCCTGCCAGAACCAAGTACCACCCGACCGGCGCACGGTGGTCCGGCTACAGGCGGCGGCCGATACCGATGCCTCGCTCGAGGTGATCGAAAGTTTGCTGGGCGAGGATCCGGTGCTGGCGTACCGCTTCCTGCGCCATGCCAACTCGGCAGAATTCACGCTGCGCGAGGGCGTCCAGGCACTGCGCCAGGGCGTCATGGTGCTGGGCATGACACGCTTTCGCCATTGGCTCGGCGAGCAGCTCGCAGACGCCACCGAAGACCCGCAACTGCAACCGGTGCGCCGCGCCATGATGGTGCGCGCACGGCTCATGGAGCACCTGCTCGACGCCGGCGAGGAGGTGCGCCTGCAACACGAGGTCTCCCTGTGTGCCCTGCTGGCCCAGATCGACCTGCTGGTGGGCGAGCCGATCTTGCAGGCGGTGCAGCATATCCCGCTGTCCGAGCGCGTGCTAGAGGCCATCGTCAACCATGACGGGCCTTATGCCGCCTACCTTGCGCTGGCCGCTGCACTGGAGTTCCCCCGTATGCACACCGTGCCAGCGCTGTGCGAGGCGCATGGGCTCGACATGGCCGATGTCAACCGGGAGTTGCTGCGGGTGTTGTCGCAGTCGCAGCTGTACCCTGCGCGGAGTCGTTGACGCGGACTACTGGCATCGTGGCGCATTGCACCAGTACGGTGGGCCTACACGCTAACGGCCAGAGGGGGCGAGGAAACCAAAGGGAGAACGCTCCGACAACAGGGTTGTCTCACGGCCGGACCGCCGGCGTTTAGACGGGCATGCCACGGGCCCGCTCGGCCAAATACAGCTCCGATGCGACCATTTCCGGTGCGCCATAAGGGTAGGGCTCGGCATGCACGCCGGTCATGCAGTTGCGGATGCGCCGCTGCAAGGAACCCATGCCCTGCCACTCCAGGCGATAGATCGGGTAACCGCTGGCATGCGCCTGCGGAATCACGCTGCCCCCCAGACCCAGGCCAGCGCGCTGCGTGTGGCATTGCACACAGGACAGGTCGAGCTGACCGAGGCGCTGCACAAACAGTACCGCGCCTTGTTGCGTGAACGGTGCCAGGCGTGCATCCTGTGGCGGCGCGACCGGCAGGCCGCGCGACTGGTAGGCCACATACGTCTCAAGGGCCAGCCGATCGCGGCTCTCCGGCGCCAGCACGCTCGCTTGCTGGCGCTGGCTGCGACATTGCTGGATGCGCTGGCCCAGCGTCAGCGGGGCGGCACGTTACGCATCGAAGGCCGGGTAGCGGGACGCCACGCCGCGCATGCTGGTAGCGCCTGCGCCATGCCAATCCGCGCAAGACTGCGCACTGCGGCCTTGCGGGCGCTCCCACAGGTCGGCACCCTCCTGCACCCACAACATCCCCGGGTTCTGGGTATCGTCGCGCTGCATCGCCAGTGTCGTTGCACCCATGAAATCGAAGCCGGACCGCCGGGTATCGGGTGGTCTGTCGACCGCGCAGGCCACCAGGCCCAGTGCCCCCAGGCAGGCCAGGGCCCGGCGCAGGTGGCGCAGCAACTCAGGCCACCCGCAGCGGCAGGGTCTCAGTCTGGGCAAAGCCGTTGTCGCCCTCCCAGACCAGGGTCAGGGTGCCCGGGCCAGTGACGAGCAGCGCAAAGGTGAGGTAGGGATTGGCTGCCATCGCGGAAAACAGTTCGGCCTGGAACACCACCTCGCGCGAGGCGCCATCGTCATAGGTACAGGTGAATCGGCGGATCAGGTCGCGTGGCAGGACCTTGCCATCCGCACCGGGCCGGTAGCCGGTTTCCATCGGATGCGCGTTCAGCGTGCGAACCTCGATCACATCGCCCTTCTTGCTGAGGGCCGGCAGGTTGATGAGCGTGCGTGCCATTCAGGTCTCGCCCTCGATGCAGGCGGCAATGGTGACGATCACGTCGACCGTCCTGGTCCAGCAACTGCCATCGTTCAGGCGCGCTATCGCCACCAGCTTCTGGGAGGTGAACAGCCGGATACGGCTCGACGCCCGGGCCCGGCCGTTGCGCGGGCCGAGGCGGGCGCTGAATACATCACGCTGCGGATTGCGCTCGTTGAACAAGGCCAGCGCTACCACGTGGTCGCCCGGCTTCATCGGGCTGGCCACGCTCAGCGTGACCGGCACGGTGTTGCCGTTGTCGACCAATTGGGCCATCTCCAGGGTCACCCGCCCCTCGCGCACGGGGGCGCCGCGGGCGAAGGCCGCCACCGCGGCTGCGAGTTCCACCGGCCAATCGGAGGCATGCGCAGGGCGCGCCTGCACCAGCGCCACACTGGCACCCAGACCGGCAGCCAGCAGCCTGCGGCGCGAAAGTGCACCGGTCGGCCTCATGGCACCAAGGTCCCCAGGAATGCCACCACGTCCTCGACCTGCTGCGCCCCGAGCAGGGGCACCCCGGCAATGGCGGGTGCCACGCGGTTCATCGCCTGCGTGCGGTGGTACGCCGGCATGACGGTGTCGGGATTGAGATGCCGCGCATCGACGACACGCATGCGGAGTTGTGCCGCCGACCAGCGCTGGCCGGCACCCGCCAGATTCGGCGCCAGGTTGCCCTGGAAACGCTCTTCGGGAAAGGGTCCGCTGTGGCATAGCAGGCACAGGCCCTGCTGCCTCTGGGCGACGATGGCGCGGCCACGCGCTGGATCGCCTGGCTGCGCGGTCAGCGGCTCTGGTATGGCGTCGCCGACGATGCGGTAGGCCACCACTGGCGCGGAAGGCGACACCTGTGCCTGGGCGGCATCCATCCCGACTGCCAGGGCCAGAACGCCCATCCGGTGCAACAGGCTGTGCGGGGGCATCGCTATCAGGCTGCGGCCAGGCTGTGGTTCTTCAGCGGCAGATCGCGGATGCGCTTGCCCGTGGCTGCGAAGATCGCATTGAGCACCGCCGGCGCCGCCACGGCGATGGTCGGCTCGCCCACACCGCCCCAAAAGCCGCCAGAAGCCAAGATCACGGTCTCGACCTTCGGCATCTCGTCCATCTTGAGCACCGGGTAGGTGTGGAAATTCTCCTGCTCCATCCGACCATTCTTGACGGTGCATTCGCCGTACAGCGCGGCCGACAGGCCATACACGAAGGAGCCCTCTACCTGGGCCTCGATCTGCTGCGGGTTGACGGCATGGCCGCAATCGGTGGCAGCCACGATGCGGTGCACCTTGACATGGCCGTCCTTGTTGACCGAAACTTCGGCGCAGGCCGCCACATAACTGCCAAAGCCCATGGTCTGCGCCAGCCCGCGGAACACGCCGGCTGGCGCCGGCTTGTCTCACGCCACGCGTCGTGCCACCGCATTGAGCACCGCCAGATGCTTCGGGTGATTGGCCATCAGCTTGCGGCGCAGGGACAGCGGGTCTTGCTTCGTGGCATGGGCCAGTTCGTCGATGAAACTCTCGAGGTAAATCGCGTTCTGGTTCAGGATCACGCCGCGCCAGAAGCCGGCCGGCACATGCGGGTTGCGCATGGCATGGTCAATCAGCAGGTTCGGGAAGCTGTAACCAATGGCCGCCTCCGCCCCACCGGCATTGAGCCCCTGGAACACCACCGGGTCGCGCCCATCGCGGACGGCCTGCGGCGCCACACTGGCCAGGATGGACTGGCCGGAGATGCGCATGTGCAGGCCGGTGATATTGCCCTGTGCATCCAGCCCGGCGGTCATCTTGCACTGCGTCACCGGGTGGAACATGCCGTGCAGCATGTCCTCTGCGCGCGACCAGATCAGCTTGATCGGAATACCCGGCATCTCCTTGGCGATCTGCACTGCCTGGCGCACATAGTCTGACTGGCCGCGTCGGCCGAAGCCCCCACCCAGCAGTTGCTTGTACACATCGCATTTTGCCGCTGGCAGGCCGGACGCCTCGGAGGTGGCCGCCAGCGCCGCCTCGCCGTTTTGCGTCGGGCACCGGACTTCGCAGCGCTCGGCCATGTGGCGCGCCGTGGCGTTCATCGACTCCATGGTGGCGTGATTCTGGTTCGGGTAGGAATAGACCGCCTCGATCTTGCGGGCCGCTGCTGCAATCGCCGAACGGGCGTCGCCATTCTGATTGCCGACGATGGCCTGCGGTGCGTCGAGACCTTCCTTGAGTACCAGCGCAAAGGATTCACTGGAGGCCTTGGCATGCGGGCCTTCGTCCCACTCGATCGGCAGCGCGTCCAGCGCCGTCTTGGCACGCCACCAAGTGTCGGCGATGACCGCGACCGCGCTGTCGCCGACCCGCACCACCTTGCGCACACCCGGGCGCTTCAGGATGGCGGCCGCATCGACGCTGCGGACCTTGCCACCGAACGCCGGGCAGTCCTTGATCGCCGCGTTGAGCATGCCGGGCAACACGAGATCCATTCCGTACACCAGCTTGCCGGTGGTCTTGTCAACCGTATCCAGGCGTGCCAGCCGCTTGCCGGCCAGGCGCCAGTCCTTCGGGTCTTTCTGTGCCACAGTGGCAGGCGCCGTGAGCTTGGCCGCAGCCGCCGCCACCTTGCCGTAGGATGTGGTCCGCCCGCTTGCCGCGTGGGTGACGACGCCGCTGGCCGCACGGCAATCTGCGGCAGCCACGCCCCCCAGCTATCGGCCGCGGCCTGCACCAGCAGCGTGCGCGCCGTGGCGCCGCCCCGGCGCACATAGTCGTTGGACTGGCGGATACCCTGGCTGCCGCCGGTGCCGAAGTTGCCCCACACGCGGTTGCGCGCCAGGTTCTGGCCGGGCGTCGGAAACTCAGTGGTGACGCGCGCCCAGTCGGCATCGAGTTCCTCGGCCACCAGTTGTGCCAGGCCGGTCAGCGTGCCCTGACCCATTTCAGAGCGCGCGATACGAATGACCACGCGGTCGTCCGGATGCACCACCACCCAGACATTGACCTCGGAACCGGCGGCTGCGCCCTGCTGGGCCACGGCCTCGCCCATCAGCGGCAGGTTGAAGGCTACCATCAGGGCGCCACCGGCAGCCGCCGAAGTGCGCAGAAAACCGCGCCGGGACAGTTCGGAACCAGCCGCGCCCGAGGGCGCTGGCGAGGTCGCTTGCAGGAGTTGTGCGCCGCCGCTCACGTGGTGCTCCCGTCGGTATGCTGGATCGCCAGGGCCGCGGTCTTGGTGTTTTCACCGTTGGCCACCACCTTGATGGCAGCCCGGATGCGGTTGTAGGTGCCGCAGCGGCAGATGTTGGTCATGGCTTCGTCGATATCGGCGTCGCTCGGGTTCGGTGTGGTCTTGAGCAGCGCCGCGGCCGCCATGATCATGCCGCTCTGGCAAAAGCCGCACTGCGGCACATCGAGCGCCAGCCAGGCCTTTTGCACCGGATGGCTGCCATCGGGCGACAGGCCCTCGATGGTGACGATCTTCTGGTTGGCGTCGACCGAGGCCACCGGCCGCACGCAACTGCGGGTGGGCACTCCGTCGATATGCACGGTGCAGGCGCCGCACTGGGCAATACCGCATCCGTATTTGCTGCCCGTGAGGCCGAGCGGTTCGAGCAGCACCCACAAAAGCGGCGTGTCGTCTTCCACCTGGACGTTGCGCACTGCGCCATTGACGTTCAGTTTTGCCCTATTCTGACTCCTCGCCTTTCTGCATTGCCGGCGCGGCAGGGCTTCGGCAGAGGCATCTTACTGTGGCGTAAGAATTCTTGCTGCCGGCACCGTCCTTCAGTCAACCAGGAATTTGCAGACTTCCCTTGCGTACTTTCGAATAAAGGCCTGCTTGTTCGAAAAAAGTTTTGTTGCTTGCGGGGCTGGGGGGGGGAAGGCGGGTATCCAGAACAAACTGCGCTTGCGAGTGCAAACGGTAGCGCCCTTTGGCTACGCCGGGTTCGATCACGAGATTCCAGCTGAAGCGGGATGACGCACTGGGGAGCAGCACGATGCCGTGCTGCTCAAGCAACGGACTACCAACGACTTGCTGTCCCGCACCGGGTGTGCCAGGAACCAGCCACTCGGGATTGGGTACCTCGCCTGGCTGTACAACGCGGGTCGGTTCCTGCGTGATCTCCACGCAGGTGCGCATGTGCGGCTGGGTGTCCAGCACCGGAGACCCGCATGCACCGCGACTTCCAGGATCGCGGTACTGGGGTCGATCGCGCAATACAACGCACGCAATTGGTCGACTTCGGCCGACAATGGCATTTACATGCCGCTTCTACCGAACCGTCTTGCGCGAATGAGTGCTTCGAAAATCCGGCGTAGGTCACCCGCGTTCGGCATCGGCTGAGCGGCAGGATTGCGCCGTGTACACCGTGCGCCGAGCCTTTTTTGCTTTTGTCCTCGTGATGCTCCTCGTGACAGGCCTCGTTTTCGGTGCCGGCGAGGTGCTGAGCCGTCCAGCCAAGCGCGTTATGAGCCAGGCGCCCCCGGACCTTCATGCGGAAACCGTTCGGCTGCTGTTGTCGCCGACCGATTCGGTCTCAGGCTGGTTCGCTCGAGGGCGCGGTCGGGGCTCGGTTCTGTTGCTTCATGGCGTTCGTGGCGACCGCACTCACATGTTGGACCGTGCGCGGTTTCTGCTGGCCGAAGGCTACTCCGTCCTGCTTATTGACCTTCCCGCTCACGGCGAGAGCTCAGGAAAGCGTATGAGCTTCGGCGCCCAAGAAGCAGCCGGAGTCACTGTCGCTCTGCGCTATTTGCAGGACAAACTCCCTGGCGAAAAAATCGGCGTCATCGCGGTGTCACTGGGTGCGGCTTCACTCGTCCTGTCCCGGCCATCAACGCCCCTGCACGCCGTCGTCCTGGAGTCCATGTATGCAACCATTGCCGATGCGGTGGCAGACAGGCTGGCGATGCGCCTCGGACCCGTTGGTCGTTATTTTGCGCCGCTACTCCTCTGGCAGCTCCCGCTGCGAACAGGCGTCTCCGCAAAGGAGCTGCGCCCTGTCATGGCCGTGTCAGACCTGCGGGCACCGCTTCTTGTCGCCTCCGGGACGGAAGATCAACACACCCCGTGGCCGGAGACGGAGCGCATATTCGCGGCAGGCAAGCAGCCGAAGGAACTATGGGCGGTGCAAGGCGCTGCGCATGGAGACCTTTACCTGTACGACCGAGCCGCCTACCAGGCGCGCATACTCAAGTTTTTCTCCATGTACCTGCAGAACCAGCCCTGGTAACCGCTTTCGCCTGCGCCATGGTGGGCGACTGGTGTGTCGCGAATGCCTGGTTTCTGCGGGGTCTTCGCGTGCTGGACAGACAAAGCATCTCTGGCTGAATTACCGCCTGTACTACGGCAGCGCTGTTGAACGTCTGGTGCCACCCCGCTGTTTCATGGTGTGACCCTGGCCACCACAAAATCCTTCCAGAACTGCGCGTCCTGCGTCGTCGCAAAATTGATGCGCATCAGCGTGCTCGGCTCGCGCTGCGCATGAAACAGCGAACCCGGCGCCAGCAGGTAGCCTTGGTCAAGCATGCGCTGCGACAGTGCGTCGGTGTCGACCCCGGTGTCAACCCAGCCGAACAGGCCCGCCGGCTCGGCGGCGAAGCTGCAGCCAGCCTGCAGTGCCAACTTGACGCTGCGCGCACGCGCCTGGTCGAGCCGGGTGCGAATACGTTCGGCATGGCGGCGCAGCTGCCCCTGCTCGATGCACCAGGCCACGGCCTTTTCCAGCAAGGCCGGTGTGGTCAGTGTCGAGAGCAGCTTGGTGTCGAGCAGGCGCTCGACCAGGTCGTGCGGCGCGGCCAGGTAACCGACGCGCCAGTTGGGCGCGAGGATCTTGGCGAACCCGCTGACATAGATGGTGCGCTGCAGGCCGTCGAGGGCGCACAGGCGGGTGGCAGCGTCCGGGGCGATATGGCTGTAGGTGTCGTCTTCGACGATGTGGAACTGGTGCGCGTTGGCCAGTTGCAGCACCCGGTGCGCACTGCCAGGCGAGAGGCAATGGCCGGTCGGGTTATGCAACACGCTGACGCTCACGAACAGCTTGGGCGCATGCAGCTCGCAGTAACGCGCCATCAGGTCGAGGTCGGGGCCTTGGGCCGTGCGCGGTACCGGCAGGATGCGCATACCCAGCGCGTCCAGCCGCGCAAACTCGACCGCCCAGCCCGGCTCCTCGACCATCACATGGTCGCCGGCGCGCAGCAGGGCGCGGCTGACCACGTCCAGCGCATGGGTGGCGCCAACCGTGGTGATGATCTGGTCGGCCGTGGCATGCACATGCAGACCGGCCAGCTTCTGCGACAAGGCGCGCCGCAGGCCGCGGTCCCCCGCCGGCTCGCCATACTGCAGCGAGAACTCGCGCAGCGCCTGGGGGCCGGTCACCTTGCGGACCGCTGCCTGCATGAAGCTGCTCTCGAGCCAGTCGCTCGGAAAGGCGCCCATGCCGGGCTGCGGCTTGCCGTTCGCCGGGTGAAACATGCCACGGATCAGCGCCGCGGCATTCACCGGCGGGCGGCGCGCCGGCGCAGCGCTGTTCGCCATGGCCATCGCGTCCGGCGCAACTCCGGCGTCGGCCCCGCGCCCGCCGCGTTCACGCACGAAAAAGCCCCGGTTGCGCCGCGCCTCGACCAGACCCTGCGCGAGCAACTGGTCATATGCGGCCACCACGGTGGACGGGCTCACGCCTTGCTGGCGCGCACATTCGCGCACCGACGCCAGCCGCGCACCGGGCGCCAGCAGGCGCGTGCGGATACGCTCGGCCAGCAGGCCCGACAGTTGCTCGGTCAGCGATTGGGTGGCCGTCTTCATCAACATCGCAGAGTTCCTTGCGGTCACGCCTGTACTGGCAAACTGGGCAACACAGTTTGGCAACTGGACTGCCGAACTGTATTGATCGTGTATTGGTAACAGAGATTACATTGGATGCCCCACCATGACAAGCAATCACCCCTCTTCATGAGCCCCTCCGAGTGGACCGCCCTGCTTCTGTTCTGCACCGCGATGAGTTTTTCGCCCGGCCCGAACACGACGCTGGCGACCGCGCTGGCGGCCAACTACGGCCTGCGCCGGGCGTTGCGCTTCTGCGTTGCGGTGCCGGCCGGCTGGGTGCTGCTGATGCTCACCTGTGGCCTGGGCCTGGGCGCATTGATTCTGGGCGTTCCGGCGCTGCGCTGGGGCGTGAAGCTGCTCGGCGTGGGTTACATGCTGTGGCTGGCCTGGAAGCTCAGCCGCGCAGCGCAACTGGCGCAGGCCGACACGCACAAGCTCGACATCAGCTTCGCAGCCGGCATGGGCATGCAGTTCCTCAACATCAAGGCCTGGATGCTGGCCCTCACGCTCACCGCCGGCTGGGTGGTCAATGCGGCCGGGGCGCCGGCACCGAACCCCGGCGAGCGCCTGGCCATCATCTGCGCGCTGATGGTGGTGTTTGCGTTTTGCAGCAACTTCACCTATGCCTTGGTCGGCTCGATGTTGCGCGACTTCCTGGCGCAGGGCCGGCGGCTGCTGTGGTTCAACCGACTGCTGGCCCTGGTGCTGGTGCTGACAGCCGGCTGGATGCTGGCCGTATGACGCGCGCCGAGATCCGCGGTCTGTGGCTCGGCCTGCTGGGCGTGGTGCTGTTCGCGGCCACGCTGCCGATGACCAAGCTGGCCACCGGCAGCGCCGACGCACCGGCCATGTCGCCCGCCTTCGTGACCTTCGGGCGCGCTGCCGTCGCCGGCGTGTTGTCGGTTCTGTACCTGCTGCTGACGCGCAGCCCGGTGCCACGCGGCGGTCAGTGGCGGGCGCTGGGCTTCACCGCCTGCTGCATCGTGGTCGGCTTTCCGCTGTTCCTGGCCCTGGGCCTGCGCCATGTCGAATCGGTGCACGCGTCGGTGGTGACTGGCATCCTGCCGCTGGTCACTGCGGTGGTCGCCTCGCTCTGGCTTCGCCAACGGCCGAGCACCGGGTTCTGGGTCTGCGCCGTGGCCGGCAGCGCCCTGGTGGCCGTGTTCATGGTGCTGCGCTCGGGGGCGGTGGGTTCCAGTGCGCAAATCGCCGACCTGTTCCTGCTGATCGCGATTGCCAGCGCCGCCTGCGGGTATGTGAGCGGCGGGCAGCTCACGGCCCAGCTCGGCGCCGAACGCGTGATCTGCTGGGTGCTGGTGATCAGCCTGCCCGTCACCCTGCCGGTGATGGCCCTGAACTGGCCCATGCAACCCATCGCCCCCAGCGCTTGGGGCGGCTTTGCCTACGTGGCGCTGTTCTCGATGTGGATCGGCTTCTTCGCCTGGTACCGTGGCCTGGCCCTGGGCGGCACGGTGCGGGTCAGCCAGGTGCAACTGGTGCAACCCTTCCTGAGCATGCTGTTCTCGGTGCCCTTGCTGGGAGAATCCCTGGACCTGCTGACGGTCGGATTCGGCCTGGCCGTGATTGCCACGGTGTTCATCGGCAAACGCATGCCGGTCTCCGCATCGCCGCCGGCAGGCAGCAACCCGAGCAAAGTCAGCTCGTAAAAGGACGTTCATGAAAATCTCGATCGCCGACGCGCTGGCCCGTTTGCCGGCCGCGCCCACGGCGCAATACCCGGAGGGTGCGCCCTCGGCAACCGTGCTGGCCCACGGCAGCATGCAGCTGAAGGTGTTCAACCCGGTCACCAACACCGGCGGGCGCGACCGCCAGCTGCCGCACGACCAGGACGAGTTGTACCTGGTGCATGCCGGCAGCGCCACGATGGTCATCGGCACCCAGCACTTCGCAGCGCACGCCGGTGATGCGTTCTTTGTGGCCGCCGGTGCGACGCACTGCTTCGATGCTGTGAGCCCCGATTTTGCAACCTGGGTCGTCTTCTACGGCCCCCAAGGAGGAGAACCATGAGCACACCCACCCGCACCACCGCGCGCAGCCCCTGGGTGCTGGCGCGCCGCGCCGAACGCATGAACCCGTCGGTGATCCGCGAGATCCTGAAGGTCACCGAACGCCCGGGCATCATCAGCTTCGGCGGCGGCCTGCCATCGGCCAGGACCTTCCCGGTCAGCGAGTTCGCGCGCGCCTGCAGCCATGTGCTGCAGCACGATGCCCCGGCCGCGCTGCAATACGCTTCCAGCGAAGGCTACAGGCCGCTGGTCGAGATGGTGGCCGCCCGGTTGCCCTGGCACGTGGACCCGGCCCAGGTGCTGATCACCACCGGCTCGCAGCAGGGCCTGGACCTGGTGGCCAAGGTGCTGGCCGATGCCGGCAGCCGCGTGCTGGTCGAGACACCGACCTACCTCGGTGCGCTGCAGGCGTTCGCGCCGATGGAGCCCGAAATCGTCAGCGTGGCCAGCGACGACCACGGCGTCGACATCGACGATCTCCAGCGCCAGTACCGGCCTGGCAGCCGCTTCCTGTATGTGCTGCCCAACTTCCAGAACCCGACCGGCCGCACCATGACCGAACACCGACGCAGTGCCCTGGTGGCCTGTGCCGAAAAGCTGGGACTGCCGCTGGTGGAAGACAACCCCTATGGCGACCTGTGGTTCGACACCCCGCCGCCCGCGCCGCTGACCGCGCGCAACCCGGACGGCTGCATCTACCTGGGCTCGTTCTCGAAGGTGCTCGCGCCGGGCCTGCGCCTGGGTTATCTGGTGGCGCCCAAGGCGGTGTTTCCCAAGCTGCTGCAGGCCAAGCAGGCGGTCGACCTGCACAGCCCCGGCTTCAACCAGCGGGTCGTGGCCGAGGTCATGAAAGACGGTTTCCTGGACCGCCATGTGCCGACCATCCGCGCCCTGTACAAGACCCAGCGTGACGCGATGCTCGGCGCGCTGGAGCGCGAATTCTTCAGTGGCACCGGCGTCGATACCGACGATCGCCTGACCTGGAACCGGCCGGGCGGTGGCATGTTTTTGTGGGCCCGCCTGCCGCAGGGCATGGATGCAGTGCAGCTGCTGCCCAAGGCGGTCGACAAGGGCGTGGCCTATGTGCCCGGCGCCGCGTTCTATGCCGACCACGCCGACCCGCGCACGCTGCGCCTGTCCTTCGTGACGCCCAGCGTGCCCGACATCGAGCGCGGCGTGGCGGCACTGGCAGCCGCCGTGCGCGAGAACATGGCGGTCACCGCGTGAGCGCTCCACGGCAGCGCCCCTTCCACCAGGTCGACGTCTTCACCGCCGAGCCCTACCGCGGCAACCCGGTGGCGGTAGTGCACGATGGCAGTGGCCTGGACGACGCGCAGATGCAGGCCTTCGCGCGCTGGACGCATCTGTCAGAGACGACCTTCCTGCTGCCACCCACGCAGCCCCAGGCCGACTACCGGCTGCGCATCTTCACGCCGGGTGGCGAGCTGCCGTTCGCCGGGCATCCCACGCTGGGCAGCTGCCATGCCTGGCTGGAGGCCGGCGGCCAGCCGCACGCGACGCCGTACGTGGTGCAGCAGTGCGGGGTCGGCCTGGTGCGGCTGCGCCGCGAGCCCGACCGCCTGGCGTTTGCCGCGCCCCCCCTGCAGCGCAGTGCGCCCAGCACGACGCTGCTGACGCGCGTGGCCAGCGCACTGGGGCTGAAGGCGGAACAACCCATCACGGCCCGGATGCTGGACAACGGCACGGCCTGGCTCGGCCTGCTGCTCGAAGACCCACAGACCGTGCTGCGCCTGCAGCCCGACTTTGCGGCGCTGGCCGCAACCGGCCACAAGATCGGCGTCGTGGCGCGTTATGCGCAGCCGGCGGCGGGTACACCGGATGTCGAAGTGCGCGGTTTTGCACCCCACCTGGGCGTCAACGAAGACCCGGTCACCGGCAGCCTGAATGCCAGCCTGGCGCAATGGCTGATGGCCGAGGGTCTGGTGCCTGAGAACTACGTGGCGGCCCAGGGCGCCTGCCTGCAGCGGGCCGGGCGGGTGCATCTGCTGCGCGATGGCGCGGGGCAGGTCTGGGTGGGCGGGCAGTCGGTGACATGCATCACCGGGAGCGCGCGCATCTGATCGCAAGGCACGGAGTCCGCCGTTGTAAATGGCCTGCGAATCGCGTTTGGTTTGCCGCCCCCTTCGGGGCACTCCAGATGCGCCCACTAAACTCATCCTATGTCGCCCACCCTCCCCACCGTTTCCGAAATCGAGGCCGCCGCTGCAGTGGTCTACCGCAGCTTCCAGGCTACGCCCCAGTACCGCTGGGCGCTGCTCAGCGAGCGCCTGGGCACCGACTGCTGGGTCAAACATGAAAACCACACACCGGTGGGCGCGTTCAAGATCCGCGGCGGGCTGGCCTACTTTGAACAGTTGCAGCGTGAAAGCCGCCTGCCAAAGGAGGTCATCAGCGCCACGCGCGGCAACCACGGGCAAAGCATCGCGTGGGCGGCGCGTGCCCATGGCGTGGCCTGCACTGTCGTGGTTCCCCGCGGCAATTCAGTCGAAAAAAATGCCGCCATGCGATCGCTCGGGGCGCAGTTGCTTGAACTGGGAGAAGACTTCCAGGAAAGTCGCGAACACGCGCTGCGCCTGGCCGGCGAGCGCGGCGCCCACATGGTGCCCAGTTTCCATCCGGCGCTGGTGCGCGGCGTGAGCACCTACTGGTGGGAGTTCTTCCGGGCTGTGCCCCATATGGACATCGCTTACGTACCGATCGGCCTCGGGTCGGGCGCCTGTGCCGCGATCGCGGCCCGGCAGGCGCTGGGCCACCGGGCGCGCATCGTCGGCGTGGTGAGTGCGCACGCCACCACCTACGCCGACTCGCTGGCCGCCGGGCGCGTGGTGCCCGCTCCAGTGACGACCCAGCTGGCCGACGGCATGGCCTGCCGCATCGCCGAACCGGACGCGCTGTCCCTGCTGGCGCCGCACATCGACCACATCGTGCAGGTCAGCGACTTGGAAGTCGCCGCGGCCATGCGTGCCCTGTTCCAGGACACCCACAACGTGGCCGAAGGCGCCGGCGCGGCGTCTTTCGCGGCGGCACTGCAGGAACGCTCCCAGCTGCGCGGCCTGACGGTCGGCACCACGCTGTGTGGTGGCAATGTGGACAGCGCGGTGTTCGCCCGCGTGCTCGCGCCAGAATGAGCGCCGCACGACCGCCCGAAGCTCGCCACTGCCGTGCGCAGCACGACGGCAACCCGGCTTCCGAATGAAGTACCTGTCGGGATACCCGCAAGGGGTGCAGGACGACGTGGGCCGGTTGCTGGGGAGCGGCCTGCTGGGGGCACGGCTGCAAAAGCGCTACCGGTCCGCCCATGCAGTCCGCACCGACCGCGCCCTGTACGACTACCTGATGGAGCTGAAGGGCCGCTACCTGCGCGGCGCCGAACCGCTGAGCAAGGTCGCCTACGACAACAAGTTGCAACTCATCGCCCAGGCGCTGGGCACCCACACCGCAGTCTCTCGCGTGCAGGGCAGCAAGCTCAAGGCCAAGCGCGAGATCCGTATCGCCAGCCTGTTCAAGGACGCGCCGGCCGAGTTTCTGCGCATGATCGCAGTGCACGAGTTAGCGCACCTGAAGGAAAAGTCGCACGACAAGGCCTTCTACCAGTTGTGCACCTACATGGAACCCGACTACCACCAGCTCGAATTCGACCTGCGCCTGTACCTGACGCATCTGGATGCCGTCGGGCCCATCGACTGGGCGGCGAACGGCTCAGCGCTGGCCGAATAGGGCTCACCTGGCAAACCCGACCAGGCCCGGACCGCGCTTGACGGACGCCAGGCAAGGCGGCAGGTTCGGCACATCTGTTTACGAAAGTTTTACCTGCCAGCGCCTGCCGGGCAGCCTGCCGCGCGTAGCGCAGCGCCTAGACTTGGGTCCAACGCTACGTCTTTACTGCCCGTCGACAACCCATGCACGCGATCCGGCGCAATACGCTTCTTTCGGGGTCCGCCCTCGCAGTAGCCAGTGCCGTGCTGGCACTGCCAGCCGAGGTGGCGGCCCAGGCGGCCGGCCCGGTACCGGCCCACTGGCAGCAATGCCGCGATCTGGCTGGCGATGCCGCGGCGCGGCTGGCCTGTTTCGATACCTGGGCACGCGCCCAGACCCCGACGCAGCCCGTTGCAGTCGCAGCTCCTCCCGCGCCAGGCCAGGCGCCCGCCGCAGTGGCGCTGGCTGCTGCAGCACCGTCCCCGGGTGCCCTCGCGCCAACGCCCGCGGCCTCCTGCCGCAGCAGCGCCACCTCCGAGCTGTCGCGTTTCTGGGAACTCGAGGACGCCAGCGACTGCGGCACCTTCTCGATCCGTGGCTACCGGCCGATCAGCCTGTCGTGGATCGGCTCGGACAGCGTCAATACGGCGCCCAGTTCACCGACCGCAGGCCACACGGCGCCGTACCGGGCCTATGAGAAGTCCGAGCTGCGGATCCAGCTGTCGGTCCGCACCAAGATTGCGCAGGGCCTGTTCACCAACGGCGGCGCCCAGGGCCACGACAGCCTGTGGTTCGGCTACACCCAGCAGTCGTATTGGCAACTGCTGAACCGCGACCTGTCGCGGCCGTTTCGCAGTACCGACCACGAACCCGAGCTGACCTACATCTACCCCACCGATGCAAGCCTGCCCGGCGGTTGGCGCCTGCGCTACAGCGGCATCAGCGCGGTGCACCAGTCCAATGGCCAGAGCCTGCCGCTGTCGCGCAGCTGGAACCGCGTGGTACTGATGACCGGCATCGAGAAGGACCGCCGGTTCTCGCTACAGGCAAGCTTCTGGGCGCGCCTGCCCGAACGCGGCGTCGACGACGACAACCCGGACATCAGCGATCTGGTCGGCCGCGCAGAATTCACCGGCTACTGGCATGCCGGCGCCAACCACACGCTGGGCCTGACCGTGCGCCATTCCCTGCGCAACGCTGCCCGCGGGTCGGTGCGACTGGAATGGCTGTACCGGCCGCTGTCCACGCCGGCCAGCGGGGTGGACAGCGGTTTGCGCATCCACACCCAGCTGTTCAGCGGCTATGGCGATTCACTGCTCGATTACAACCGGCGCCGCACCGTGCTCAGCGTGGGGTTGAGCCTGGTCGACTTCTGATTGCCGCGTCTCGTGGGCGACTGGGGAGGCAGCGCACGGCCACCACAATGCCCGCCATGGGAACCCTCTACCTCGTGCGCCACGGCCAGGCCTCGTTCGGCGCCGACGACTACGACCAATTGAGCCCGCTGGGCCGGCAGCAGAGCCTGCGCCTGGGTGAATACTTCGCACACAAGGGGCTGCGGTTCGACGCGGCGCTGGTGGGAACGCTGCGCCGCCATACGCAGACTCTGGCTGGTATCTGCGAGGGCGCTGGCACCGCGCTGGATGCGCTGCCGTGCCCCGGGCTCAACGAATACGACGGCGACGCGGTGATCCGCACGATCCACCCGGCCCCCCTGCCCCGGCCGGACACCCCGGAGGCCTACCGGCAGCATTTCCGCTTGCTGCGCGACGGACTCACCCAATGGATGAACGGCGTCGTGAGCCCGCAGGGCATGCCCCCGTATGACGCGTTCGTGGCTGGCGTGGCCAGCGCGCTGGACCACGTGCGCAAGCACTACCACGGCGCGAACGTGCTGCTGGTGTCCAGTGGTGGCCCGATCTCGACCGCCGTGGGCCAGGTTCTCGGTACCAGCCCCGAAACCACGATCGAGCTCAACCTTCGCATCCGCAACAGCTCAGTGACCGAGTTCGCGTTCACCCCGAAGCGGCACATGCTGGTGACTTACAACACCCTGCCGCACCTGGACGCTGCAGAGTACCGGGAATGGGTTACGTTCGCGTGAGTCGGCTGATGGGCTGATCCCCTTGGAGTCTGCCGGGCCCCTGCCCATTCAGCTCCAGCGCCTGCAGCGACACCTGCTTAGACCCCCCTGCCACCCACTGCGCGCCGACCTCGGCGAAACCGTAGCGCGCATGAAAACGCGCCGACACCGGGTTGGGCGGCTCGCTGTCGATCTCCAGGGTGATGCGGGGTGCACCTAAGCTCCGCGCGATGGCGAACAGGTCGTCGTACAAACGTGGCGCCAGACCCTGGCCCTGGCTTTCGGTGGCGACCACCACCCGGTCGACGTACAGGAATCGGTCGTACTGCAGGGAGAACCAGCGGTAGTTGGGGCTGTCGTAAGCCACCCCCTCGCGAAATGCCAGCAGGAAAGCCGCAACCAAGCCCGCGTGCTCCAGCACGCGATGGCTGGCGGCCATGCCGTGCAGCCAGGCCAGCCGATCGGGCGTCAGCGAGCTGAGGAAGTGCACCGATTGCTGGTTGATCTGCAAAATCCGGTCGAAATCGGCAGGGGTGGCGTCGCGCAGGAGCATGGGGATACAGTGTCGTCTGATCTTCGATTGAACCACGCACCGACTGCACCATGCCACTGCCCACCCCCCACCGCCTCGACGGCCGCGTCGCCCTCGTCACCGGCGCCAATACCGGCATCGGCCTGGTCACCGCGCGCGAGTTGGCGCGCCGCGGCGCCCATGTCTTCATCGCCTGCCGCACCCTGGAGCGTGCCCAGCCCGCAGTCGAAACGATCCGGGCGGCGGCCGGCAGTGCGCAGGTGGAGGCTCTGGCGCTGGATCTGGGCGATTTCGCCTCGGTGCGGCAGTGCTCGACAAGCTTCCTGGCGCGCGGCCTGCCGCTGCACCTGTTGGTCAACAACGCCGGGCTGGCGGGTTCGCGCGGCTTCACGGCCTCGGGATTCGAGCTGGCCTTTGGCGTCAACCACATGGGGCACTTCCTGCTCACGCAGCTGCTGCTGGAGCGCCTGCGCGCCTCGGCGCCGGCACGCATCGTCACGGTGGCCAGCCGCGCCCATACCCGTACCGACGGCATCGACTGGGACGCCCTGCGCCGGCCCACCCGCACGCGCACAGGCATTTACGAATACGCCGTGTCCAAGCTCGCCAATGTGTGGTTCAGTGCCGAGCTCGGCCGACGCCTGATGGGCAGTGGCGTGCATACCTATGCGCTGCATCCGGGTGTGGTGGCGTCGGACGTCTGGCGCTCGGTGCCATGGCCGTTTCGCAGCCTCATCAAGCTGCGCATGATCTCGACCGAAGAAGGCGCACAGACCACCCTGTTCTGCGCCACGGACCCGGCCTGCGCCAGCGAGACCGGGTTGTACTACGACAAGTGCCGCCTGCGTACACCCAGCACCCTCGGACAGGATGCCAACCTGGCCCGCATGCTGTGGCAGCGCAGCGAGGCCTGGCTGGCCTGACGGACGCCCACCGGGCCACTCTCCACTGGCACGCGTCAGCGCCAGCGGCAGCGGCAAGGGCTACCATCCAGCCATGACACACCACGAGGAACGCTGGGCCGCGGCATGGCAGTGGCTGGGCCTGGCGCCGGCCGACCCAGGGCTGCTCGCCGCACTGCTGGCGCGTTACGCCGAGCCCCACCGCAAATACCACGCAACGGAACACCTCGACGCCTGCCTGGCGCACTTTGACACCCTGCAGGCGCTGGCGGAGCACCCGGGCGAGGTGGCCCTGGGCCTGTGGTTTCATGATGCGGTGTACGACATCGGCGTGCCCGGCAACGAGGCCCACAGCGCCGACTGGGCCCGGGAGGCGCTGCTGGCCGCGGGCGCTGCCCAGGCACTCGCCCAGCGGGTGCACGCGCTGGTGATGGTGACCTGCCATGACGTGACGCCACAGACCAACGACCAGCAGATCCTGCTGGATGTCGATCTGGCGATCCTGGGCGCGCCAGCGCATGTGTTCGACCGTTATGAACAGCAGATCCGCGCCGAATATGCAGAGATACCCGAGCCCGCGTTCCGGGCCCGTCGCTGGCGCATCCTGCAGCAGTTTCTGCAGCGCCCGCGCATTTACCACACGGCCCGGTTCCACGACGCTCGCGAGGCGCAGGCCCGCGCCAATCTCGAGCGGTCGATCCGGCACTGGAAGTAGGGCCCAGACCCATGACACGATGCTGTGCCAGCAGCGCTGGCAACCATCCCGGGCCTGGTCACTCGTCTAACCATTCACCTCGATCACCATCGACCCGACTTCGTCGATCCGCGCCGTGTGCCCCAGCCCTACCAGCGTGGTGGCGTCGAGTTGGGTCACGATCGCCGGGCCGGTGAACTCCGCACCTGCACCGAGTTTGTCGCGGTCGTAGACGGGGCAGTCGCGCAGCCCGGACTGAAAGAACACGGGCTGCGTCCCGACCTGCGCCTGCCGCACATCGGTGTTGACCGCCAGCCGCGGCAAAGTGGGTTGCGACAGGTTCCCCACGGCGGTGACGCCTAGCGTGACGATCTCGACCGGTGCGTCCTCCTGTGCAAAGGTGTACATCTGGCGGTGCAAGGCATGGAAGCGCTCGATGCAGGCCTGGGTGGCGGCGGGCGTCACGACACCCAGCCACGGCACAGTGAGCTCAAACCCTTGCCCCTGGTAGCGCAGGCTGGCCGAGCGCTGCAGCACACGGCGTGTGTGTTGCAGGCCTTCGCTCTCGAACCACGCGTTGGCCTTGTGTTCGAGCTCTGCAAACACCTGCTCCATCAAGTCGTAACGGGCGTCAGCCGGGCGTTGCAAGCAGGTGCGGGCGTAGTCCGATCGCAGATCAGACACCATCAAGCCGAGTGCCGACAGCACGCCGGGCGCAGGGGGCACCAGGATGCGCTGCACGCCCATCAGGTCGGCCAGCGCGCTGCTGTGCAAGGGCCCCGCGCCGCCAAATGGCAGCAGCACGAAATCTCGGGGGTCGTGGCCGCGCTCGATCGACACCACGCGAATGGCGCCCAGCATGTTGTTGTCGATCACCGCCAGAATGCCGCGCGCGGCTTCTTCCACGTTCAAGCCAAGCGGCTCGGCCACCTTGAGGCGGATCGCCTCGCGCGCCTTGTCGCGGTCCAGCCCGAGGCTGCCCTGCAGCAGGTAGGGAGGCAGGTGCCCCAGTACCAGATGCGCATCGGTCACCGTTGGTTCGGTACCGCCCCGCCGGTAACACACCGGGCCGGGCACTGCGCCAGCGCTGCGTGGCCCGACCGAGAGGCCACCGGACGGCGACACCGAGGCGATCGAGCCGCCACCGGCGCCGATGGTGTGAATGTCGACCATGGGAAGCGATATCGGCCACTCGCCTATGCGGGTAGTGGTGGTGGTGTTGGGCGCGCCGTTCTTGATGAGGCAGATATCGGCCGAGGTGCCACCGATATCGATCGTGATCAGGTCCTTGAATCCGCTGGCCAGCCCGATGAACGCTGCGCCCATGACACCCGCGGCAGGGCCGGACAGAGCCGTTTGCACCGGCGAGGCCTTGATCTCGCGGGTGCCGGTCACACCGCCGGACGATTTCATGAGCAGCAGCGGCGCCTCGATCGCGCGCGCCTGCATGCGGGATTCCAGGCGGCCGACGTAGGTCGAGACCGACGGCATGACGTAGCTGTTGAGCAGGGTCACCAGCGTACGTTCGTATTCGCGGAACACGGGCAACACGTCCGACGAGATCGAAATCATGGCATCGGGGTAGACCGACAGGAAGATCTCGCGGGCCCGTTGCTCATGCCTGGCATCGGCATAGGCATGCAGGAAACAGATGGCGACGGCCTGGATGCCGCGTGCCTGGATACGCCGCGCTGCGGTGCGCACCGCCTCCTCATCGAGGGGATGGATCTCGGCACCATCCGGCCCTAGGCGCCCGGCGACCTCAAAGATCTGGTCGGGTTTCACGGGGCGCGCCGCGCGGCTCCAGGAATAGAGGTTGGACTTGCGCGGGATGTCCTGGCGCGCAAGCTCCAATACATGGCGAAACCCGTCGGTGGTGAGCAGGGCGCAAGCTGCGCCCTTGCCCTCCAGAATCAGGTTGGTGGCCACCGTGGTGCCATGCAGCAGCTGCGAGATGTCCTGCGCTTTTTGGCCCGAGACTGCCAGCCCCTTCTCGACGCCATCGTCGAAGCCGATCGACTGGTCCTGCGGAGTGGACGACACCTTGGAGTTCCAGAATCGGCCCGACACGCTGTCAAAGGTGACCACGTCAGTGAAGGTGCCGCCGATGTCGATGGCGATGCTGGTGCGCTGGTTGGAGGGGCGGGGAGGCGCGAGGGTGTCGTGGATGGTGGTCATGGTCTTGGTGGTGCTTGTTACTGCATGGCGTCGACATACTGGCCGTTGTGGAACAGCTTGGTGGGCTGGCGTCGGGTCTGGCGGCAGGCCTCTGTGGCCTCCACGTCGAGCACCATGTCATCGCCCTGCACGACCACCACGACACCGTAATCCTGCAATGCGCCTTCGGCACTCACGTAGCCGCCGCGCACATCGTCGAGCACCAGCATCGTGTCGCGGTCGAACGGGTGACCCCAGCCACCGCCGCCACAGGTCTGGAAGCGGATCACGTCACCAGCCACCACGCGCTCGCCGTCGGATAGTGGCGAAACCTCGCGCTCGCCTGGCTTGCCGGCATTGATGACGCAGCGCCCGGGCCGCCCCGCCTGACCCCCGCTCACGCCCCAGGCCGGGTTCTTGATGCCGTCAATGCGGATCGCCAGGATCGCTTCGGGGCCCATCCACATCACTTCGCGGGTCACGCCCGCACCACCACGGAATTTGCCGGGCCCGCCGGAGTCGAGCCGCATCTCGTAACGCAGCAGCCGCAACGGGTACATCTGGTCGAGGAACTCTGCCGGATTGTTTTCCTGGGCCACGTAATACACCCCGTTGTGGCCATCGGCGAACGAGCGCGCGCCGTGCCCGACGCCGACACCGTCGGTGATCAGGAACGGCTTGCCAGTTGCGCGGTCGTGCCCGCGCAGGAAGTAGATCGAATAGGCGGCCGTTGCCGCTACCGACTGTCCGCCCGTGGCCACGTTCATGAGGCCGGCGCACACGTTGACGGTGCGGATCAGCGTGAGGCCGCGCTGGTTCAGCGGCGCGGGGAAGCGTGGCTGCAGCAGGCTGCCTTCGCGGACCTTGACTTCGTCCACCGCATGCATCGCGCCTTCGTTGATGATCAGCGTCGGGTCTTTGGCCATTGCATAAATGCCAAACACCATCTTGGGCACGGCAGGGTTCATCAGGAAGTTGACCGGACCAGGCGCCTGGTCGTCGGTGTCGGACGTGTCGATCACGATGCGGTCCTCGGTCACGGTCAGGGTCATGCGGATCATGAACGGGCCGTGGCCCTGGCCGTCGCTGTCGATGCCATCGGCAAATCGGTACACGCCCGGCTTGAAGGTTTCGCGCAGCTGGCGGATCAGTCCGTTGCGCGTTTGCTCGTTGAGTTTGGTGAAACCATCCTGCGCAACCTCGGGGCCGAAGCGCTCGAAGATCTCGATGAAACGCTTCTCGCCCAAGCGCACCGCGGCGATCATGGCGCGAATGTCACCGCGCATTTCTTCGGGGAATCGGCCGTTGCGCAGGAAGATGCGGTAGATTTCTTCGTTCATGACGCCCTCGCGGTACAGCCGCACCGGCGGGATCATGATGCCCTCCTGGAAGATGTCGGTCGCGGTCGGCGACATGGAGCCCGGCCAGGCGCCGCCGATGTCGTTGAAATGCGCCCAGGTCTGCGAAAAGCCGATCAGCTTTTCGTTGAAGAACACCGGCGCTGCGAACACCTGGTCCGGCATGTGCGACACACCACCCTTGGATGCATAACAGTCGTTGTACCAATACAGGTCGCCCTCGCGCATGTCGTCGGCCGGGTAGTGCTCGAAGATCGGCTGGATGATATGGCCGAAAATGGGCAGGTTGGTGCCCGTGATGAGCTGTCCGGCGGGGTCGAAGTAACCCGCAAAGAAATCCTTCTTTTCGCGGATCACCGGCGACACGGCGGTGCGCTCGAGCAGCGTCTCCATCTCCATCTGGGCGGCACGCAGGCTGCCCTTGATGATTTCGAGTTTGACGGGATCGCAGGTTTTCTCACGGGCTTGAACGCGTATGTCCATGGCGGACTCCAGTGGTGGGGGATGGGGAAGGACGGATGACCAGCTGCACCTCGCGCAGGGCCTGGTTCAAGCCGGCGACGAGCTTGTTCTCGCCTCGACGCAATTGGGTCAACGCAAAGCCGTGCTGCCCAGGTGGCAGGCTGGCCCAACGGGTGGCCACTGCCAGCGTTGGCAGGGCTGGCATGGCCGAGGCAAGGTCATGGCTGAATCGTGTCAGCACGGTGTGGTTGATGGGCACCAGGATACGCGCCAGTCGGCGAATCAGGTCGTTGGCACGATCGGCATCGATCGCCTGGTCGGCGACGCCATCGTAGAAGGCCTGCAGTGCGGCTGAAACTGCCTGCAGGGCCGCGCGGCTGGCGTCGAAGGTGTAGGACTTGCCCACTGCCACCTGGCACTGGGCCAGGGTGCGGGCGAACTCCTCGGTGCACGCGCGCCAGTCGAAGGGCAGGATCGCTGCGTTGGCGATGCCCACCACCAGCCCCAGGTAGACCCGGATGTCCTGCAGCAGGATGCCGCGGTCGGCGACCTCCAGCGTGTCGTTTTCGGTGTGCCAGGCGATGTTGCCACCACAGCCGCCCACGGCGTAATACCCTTTTTCGGCAGCAACCTCCGGCGGCATGGTGGAGCTCAGCATCATGAGGCTGGACACGCCAATGTTGTTGAATGCGTAGTCCCCCGCGCGATGGGGCCGTTCACTCTGGGTCTGCAAGCCGGCGACCTCGCCGATCACGGATTTGGCGAAGGCAACGGTCTCGGTCATCAACGAGACATTGCGGTACTCGGTCGCCCAGCGGCAGCCGGGGGAGTCGCAATTGATCTGGGCCACGCAGTGCGCGTCGAGCTCGGTGGCGAAGTGATCAGCGAACCAGGTGCTGCCGGCATAACGCCCAGTGGAGTGCCCGGGCCACCACGCGATGCGCACGCTGCGCTGCAGGTGTGCACGCTGGGCCCACACGACACGGGCGATCTCCAGCAACGCGGCGTCGCCCGTGGCGTTGTCGCCGACACCCACGTCCCAGGAGTCGTAGTGCCCATGCAGCAGCACAAAATCGTGGTTTGCCGCCTGGCCGGGGATGGTCACCACTGGCAGCTTTTGAGTAAACCAGCCTTCCTCCAGTCGCGTGACAAGGGAGGCACTGCCGCCGGCCGCAGCCAGGGCAATCAGGCGCTGGCCATCTTCATGGTTCACGGCTGCAATGGGAATCTGCGGCTTGCGATGCAGCTCGTCGAGCTCGGGGGCACCCCAGATCGTGGTGCAGGTGCCCCAGTGCACGTCGCGCCCCGGGTTGATGGCGATCACACCCACAGCGCCGGCCTGTTCGAACTCGCGCATCTTCTGGGGCGTGGCATACCCTTCGGAGACCACGATGCGGCCCTGCAGGCGTTCACGCTCCGGCGCTTGCGCGACGATGTTGCGCTGGAACATCGTGGAGATGGATTTGGAATAGGCGGCGGGCACATAGACAACTTCTGCCTGCAAGCCTTCGGGAACACTCCGCGAAAACGAGGAAGCCTTGGCCCGCATCACGCGGCCGTCAGCCCGGACCTCGGCATGATGCGGAATGCTCAGGTAAAGGTCGGTGGACAGCACCTCGACCGGCACACCATGGGTTTGCAAGCGTTGCACCAGCAGGTCGCAGGCGATGTCGACGTCCGGTGGGTTGCAGCGTGGCATGGTGGCAAAACGCTCGACGAGCTCCCAGGGGGCATCGAGGGTCACGCCCTGCAGGAAGCGGTCGAGATCGTGGGCGGTGGTCATGACGGGCTGGCCCTGCAAGGATGTGTCAGACAAGGTGGCACGCCACTTTGCGCCCGCCGCCGAGATCGCGCAAGAGCGGCACCTCGCTGGCGCAGCGCTCGGTGGCGCGCGGGCAGCGGTCGCGAAAGCGGCAACCCGAGGGTGGCTTGAGCGCGTCGGGCACCCCGCCCAGGATGGGAATCGGCTCGTGCGACTGGCCGACCCGCGTGCTGGGAACAGCCTGCAGCAGCGCGCGCGTGTAGGGATGCAGCGGGTTGCGAATGAGCTCGCCCGTGGGCGCCTCTTCGACGAAGGTGCCCAGGTACATGACGATGGTCCGGCTGCACAGGTAGCGCACCAACGTGAGGTCGTGTGAGATGTAGAGCGCGGTCAGGCCCATGTCCTGCTGGACTTCGCGCAGCACATTGAGCACACCTGCGCGAACGCTCACGTCCAGCATCGACACCGGCTCGTCGGCGACGATGAATTCGGGTTGCAGGATCAAGGCGCGGGCCAGGGCGATGCGCTGCAGCTGGCCGCCCGACAACTCGTGCGGAAAGGTCCGCTCGAGGTGGCCGAGCCGATCCAGGTGGGCGCGTTTGAGCGCCAGCGCCAGCCGGTCGGCATGTTCGGCCTTGGGTATACGGCAGTTGACCAGCGGCTCGGTCAAGGCGCGGTGCAAAGAAAACCGGGGGTTGAGAGCGTCGAACGGGTTCTGGAACACGAATTGCGCCTGCTGGCGGAAACGTAGTTCCTGACGCGCGTCCAGCCGGGCCAGGTCCATCCCGTCGAATCGAAGCCGCCCGGCAGTGGCCGCGATGAGCTTGAGCAGAAGCCGGCCGGTGGTGGTCTTGCCGCAGCCTGATTCACCCAGCAGCCCGACCGACTCGCCACGCCGGATCTGCAACGAAATGCGGTCGACCGCGGACACCTGGGGCCGGTGGCCCTGCATCACGTCTCGCATGCTGCGCGGCGCGGCGAAGGCCTTGGTCAGGCCCACGGCCTCGACGAGTACGGGCCGGGTGTCGGGCGGGGCGGCTGGCACGGTCTGCATTCAGGCGGGCTCCGCCAGCCATTGCGCGCGCAGCACGGCGGCTTCGTCGCTGCGCCAGCATGCAACGGAACGGGCGCCCCCGGCAACACTGCGCAGGGGTGGTGAGGCTGCGCGGCACGCGTCTTGCGCGAAGGGGCAGCGCTCGGCAAAACGGCAACCCGTGGGAGGTGTCAACAGATCGGGCGGGCTGCCCTCGATCGGGCGCAACTGCTCGATGCCCTGTTGCAGGTCGGGGAAGGCCCGCGTGAGCCCCATGGTGTAGGGATGCAGCGGCGCATCGAGCACCTCGGCCGCCGACCCCGTTTCGACCACTTGGCCGGCATACATGACCACGACTGAATCGCAGACATACGCCACCACGCTGACATCGTGGGTCACCATGATCATCGACAGCTGGAGAGACTTTTGCAAACCCAGGATCAGGTCGAGGATTTGACGCTGCACGATCACGTCCAGCGCCGTCACCGGTTCATCGGCGATCACCAGCTTGGGCTGCAGAGCCAAAGCCATCGCGATCGAGATGCGCTGGCGCATGCCACCAGAGAACTGGTGCGGGTAGTCGCGCGCACGCTGGGGGTCGATGCCGACCTGGTCGAACAGGGCTTCTACGCGCGCGCGCGCTGCAGATGCGCCAAGCCCCCCGCGCTGCGTGAGGACCTCGGCGATCTGTTGCCCGACGCGGTGCACCGGATTGAGGGCGTTCATGGCGCTTTGGGGAACGAAGGCAAATTCGCGCCAGCGCCGCTCGCGGTGCCGCGCTTCAGTGAGCTTGAGCAGGTCAACGCCCTGCCAGCGAAGTTCGCCGCGCGTGATGCGCGCATTGCGTGGCATCACGCCGGTGATTGCGCGCGCCAAGCTAGTCTTGCCACAACCGGACTCCCCCACCAGGCCGATGACCTCGCCCGGCCGAACGCACAACTGCACGCCCTGCAATGCCTGCACCGTGCCGCGGTGCGTCTGGTACGCGAGATCGAGGTCTTGTACCTCCAGGAGGTTCATTCCTAGTCTCTCAGTTTGGGGAACAACAGCTCTTCGTAGCCACGGCTGATGAAAAAACCCGCCGCGACCACCAGCATGATGCATAGACCGGACGGGACAAACCAGTAGTAGGCTCCGCGCGACAGCGCCTGCGACAGGAAGGCGTCTTGCAGCATGAAACCCCAGGATACGCTGTCGGACGGGCCGAAGCCGAGAAAGCTCACGCTGGCCTCGGTGAAGATGGCCCAGCCGACCACGATGGAGCCATACAGGAAAGAGATCGGCAGCACATTCGGTGCGATGTGGGTGAACAGGATTCGCAGATGGCTGGCGCCACTGACACGGGCCGCCTCCACGTAGCTGCGTTCGCGCAGCGTCAGCACCTGGCTGCGCACGATGCGCCCCGTGTTGGGCCAGAGCAAAGCGGAAACACCAATCACCACGTTCCAGATATTGGGCTTGAGGAAGGCTGCCAGCACGATGATGAAGGGCAGAAAGGGGATCGACAGGGCGACGTCGCCCAGGCGCATCAGCACGGCATCCACCCAACCGCCGTAGTAACCGGAGAACAGGCCTACCAGGGTGCCGACCACGACCACCATCAGCGCCGCGCTCAGGCCGACCATGAGCGCACTGCGTGCGCCATAAACCAGCTGCGAAAACACGTCGCGGCCCAGGCTGGTCGTACCGAGCCAGTACACCCCCCCGGGGGACTGGTTGGAGGCGACCTTGCCATCGGGCAGGAACAGGATCTCCAACGGGTCGTGCGAAACGATGACGTCGGCAAAGATCGCGGTCAGCGCAAACACCACATAAATGACTATGCCGGCCAGAGCGAACGGATCCCTGCCGGTCAGCCGGAACAGGCGCCGCAGAAGGCCGGCCCCCGGATCAGGATTTGCGGTCATGGGACACCCGGGGGTCGAGCAAGGCGTAAAGCATGTCGGCAAAGAAGTTCATGCTGATCAATGCGAACGCAACGATCAGGAAGGCGCCCTGCGCAAGCGGGTAGTCGCTCGATGCAACCGCCTGCACCAGGATGCGCCCCAGCCCGGGCCACGAAAACACCATCTCGATCACCACGTTGCCGCCGACCAACTGCCCCAGGCTCAGCGCAAAGGCTGTGGCCACGGGCAGCAGAGCGTTGCGCGCCGCATGGTGCAGCACGATGCGGCTGGTGGACAGCCCTTTCATGCGTGCCATCGTGATGTATTCCTCCTGCATCACGTCGAGCATGGTCGAGCGCATCAGCAGCAGGGGCAGGCCCTGCAAATACAAGGCCAGCGTGATAACGGGCAGCGCCAGGTGATGCAGGAAATCGAGCGACAGCATGCGCTGCCACTCGCTGTCGTACATGGCGCCCGGACTGGCTGCGCCGCCGGACGGGAACCAGCCCAGCGAGAACGCAAACACCGCCAGCAGGATCATGCCGACCCAGAACTCGGGAGCGGCCCGCGTGGCCAGCACCAAAGGGATCGAGATACCTTCGGCAAGGCTGCCCCGGCGCCAGGCAAGGAAAGCGCCCGCGATCACACCAAACAGGTACGCCAGGATCAGGGCGCTGAAAGTCATCGCCAGCGTGTTGGGCAAGGCAGTCATCACGATGTCCCACACCGGCTCCTTGAGGAAGAACGACGTGCCGAGTTCGCCCTGGATCAGGTTGCCGAGGTAGATGAAGTACTGCTCCCACAAGGACCGGTCGAGGCCGAACTGGGCCCGGATCGAGCGCTTGGACTCCTCCGACAGGGCCTCGCTGATGTACGCGGCCATGGGGTCGCCTGGCATAAGCCGGAACATCAGGAACATGAGGGTTACGACTGCCCACAGCACAAACAGGCTGTGCAGCAGCCTCACAGAGATGAATCGCATGGCGCGGGACGCTTGCACCGGGCCCTGCTGGGGCCCCGGTGCCAATCGTCAGTTGGGAGGCAGCATCTCCTTGACGCCATCGGGGTAATGCAGCTTGCCGCCCACCATCTTGTAGCCGGCCTTCTCGAGGATCTCGCGCGACACGGGCAGGCCGGTGCGGATCTTGGTGATGTCGCCGTCGTGCCAGAACTTCAACGCCGGTGACACGTGCGAGTTGGACGCTACCGCGTACCCGTTCCATGCCGCCTGGGCGAGCGCATTGCGGTCCATCGACATCGACAGGGCGCGTCTGAAATTCACATCGTTGAACGGCGCCCGGCGCATGTTGAACGCGGCATATTCGAAACCGATGTCGACCTCGGACTTGATGCTGATCTGGGGTACGTCTTTGGCGAGCTTTTCGAGCACGTCCGGAGCACCGCCGTAGTCCGCCAGAAAATTGATCTCGTTGCGCCGGAGCATGCCCAGTGTGGCTTCAGGGTTGGGCACGATACGCAAGACCCAGCGCTCCATCTTGGGGGCCGAGAAATGGCCCTCGAAGCGGTCGAGGACGATTTCCTCCTGGCCCCGGTTACGCACCATCTTGAATGGCCCCGAGCCGATGGCCGGTGGGTTGGGGATGGACTCTGCGTTCTCGGGTTTGGTCATCAGGTCCTTCATGATCGGCTCCCAGATGTGCTTGGGAACCAGGTTGATCTTGGCGAACGAGGCCGTCACGAAGGCGGCGTTCGGCGCCTTGAGCGTGAAGCGGATCTTGCGGTCGCCAGTTTTGTCCATCTTGACAATGTCGGCCACTGCAGAACGGTACATCGGCACCTTGTTGCTGGTCGCGGGTACCTCGAAGGAGTAGATGACGTCATCGACCGTGACCGGCTTGCCGTCGTGCCAGCTCATCCCAGCGCGGATGGTCACGTCCACCGTGGTCGGGTTGATCCAGTCGATGCGCTCGGCAGCCCAATTCTGCGGCAGGCCATCGGGACCAACGCGGGCCAGACGGTCCCAGACCAGTTCGGTGACCCAGGAGCTTGCCGAGCCCGCGATATACATCGGGCTGACAGCGACCACCGGCTCGGCCGAGTTGAGCACCATCTGCTTTTGCGCTCCCTTGGGGTTGGCGCGGATGAAGGTCCAGAAATTGCGAATGCCGATGCCGCTTTGCGAGACGATGGAATCCTCGGCCCAGACATCCTTGTTGAATGCCTTCAAGGTCGTTGGGTGCACGATGAACATCTGCGGTTGGTCGCGGTCCAGCAGGCGTTGCGCCTGGCGCACCAGCACCTTGCGCTTTTCCGGGTCGGTGGCCTGGCGCTGTTCTTCGGCCACCTTGTCGTACTCCGGATTGATATAGCCCACGAAGTTAAATCCGGTCGGCGCGGAGGTGGAGTGGTAGTTGTTGAAGACCACCTCATCCGGGTCACTGCGCTCGGGGCGGCCGACCATGCGCCACATGGTGGTGTCCCACTTTTCACGCTCGTTCCATACCAGTTGGATGTGCTGGGGCCATGGCATGGAGCGAACCTCGACGTCCAGCCCGAGCTGACGCCACTGCTGCGCGATCATCTGCGACGCCTGGAAGGCCTGCGGGTTCACGCCCTGCGGCCACGAGACCAGCACGATCTTGCGGATCTTGTCGCCAGTGGCTTGCGCCAGGGCGGCAGACGGTGCAGACAAAGCAGCTGCCAGCAACAGGGAAACTGTCACAAAAGGTCTGCGCCCAAGGTTCATGTGCATCTCTGGTTCTCCAAGTCAAGTTGATAATCTGGTCAAAGTAATTTCCGAAGCGATGTTAGCGACCGGTCCTGTATGTGTAAAGAGTTTTTACGGCAATGATGAGAGCGTCGTGGTACGAGCGCACCGGCCCTGCCGCAGACGTGCTCCAGGTTGGGGAGCGGGCAGTTCCTGACCTTGCCGCGGGAGCGGTTCTGGTGCGAATGCAGGCCTCGGGGGTCAACCCGTCCGACACCAAGATGCGGTCGGGCTGGCGCGGAGCGGCGATGGCGTTTTCGCTTATCGTGCCACATGCCGATGGCGCGGGAGACATCGTGGCAGTTGGGCCGGCCGTCGACCCGGAGCGCGTTGGTTCACGGGTGTGGGTCTACAACGCCACTGCGCTGTATGACGCGAGCCGTGCACTTGGCACGGCAGCCCAGTACTGCGCACTGCCGGCAAGCCAGGCACTGGATTTGCCGGTGGAGGTGACTTATGTGCAAGGCGCCTGCTGGGGTATACCCGCGTGCACCGCGCACCGGGCCGTGTTTGCCGATGGTCCTGTTGCGGGGCGCACCCTGCTGGTGCAGGGGGGCGCTGGCTGCGTGGGCCATTACGCAATCCAGTTCGCCAAACTCGGTGGTGCACGTGTCATTGCCACCGTCAGTTCCGCCGACAAGGCTGCGCATGCGCGCTCCGCAGGGGCCGATGGTGTGGTGAATTACACGGAAGAGGATGTCGTCGCACGCGTGTTTGACCTGACAGGGCAGCAGGGAGTGGAGCACATCGTCGAGGTCGACTTCGGTGCCAACCTCGGGGTCGATGTAGCGCTGATCAGGCCAAATGGTGTCATCGCGAGTTATTCGAGCACCGCCGTGCCGGAGCCGGTGTTTCCTTACTATACGCTGGCTTACAAGGGCGTGACGCTGCGCCTGGTGCAGGGGTTCAATCTGCCGCCGCAGGCCAGGGATGCTGCGGCGCAAGATATCGTGCGCTGGAGTCGGGCCGGCCGATTGCAGCATGCCATCGGCGCGGTGTTCGACCTGGCAGACATCGCCCGCGCCCACGAAGCCGTGGAGCAGCGCGCGGTAATTGGCAACGTGGTGGTCCGGATCGATTAATCCGCCATCTCGGTCAATGGAACTTCGGCGGCTTCTCGCCCATGTCCCAGAACAGGCCGGTCATCATCTGCAGCCCTTCCCGAATGATGAAGTCCAGCACGTGTTCGTTCGGCGCGTGCTGCGAGCAACTGGCATAGGAGTGGGGCACCCAGATCGTGGGCACACCGATGATGTCGGTAAAGACGTCATTGGGCAGCGAGCCGCCCAGGTTGGGCACGACGGACGGTTTTCTGCCCAGCGTTTCGGTAAGTGAGGCCACGGCCCACTGCACCGCGGGATGGTCGGGGTCGAGCCGGGTCGCGTTCATGATCTCGTGGCTGGGGCCGCTGACCTTGACCGCATCAAAGCCATTGGCGTCAAGGTGCTTCTGCAGCGCGGGCAGGAAGGTCAGGGGATCCTTGTCGACGGTGAAGCGAATCTGGCAATGCGCCTTGGCGCGTGGCGGCACAGCATTGACGGGATATTGCGGGTTGCCGGTGCTCATGGCGAGCACTTCGAAGGTGTTCCAGGCAAAGACCTTTTCGGGTTCGGTCAGTCCGCGTTCACCCCACCAAGTGTCGATCTTGGGGCCGTCCGGGCCCGGATCGACCACGATGTCGGTGAGGGCACGACGGACCGAATCCGGGATACGGTCGGGCAGGATATCGCGCGCCAAAACATGGCCCTTGGCATCGATGATAGACGCGATGGCGTGGCACAGCACGACACCCGGGTTGGCCAGCAAGCCACCCCAATTGCCGGAGTGGTGGCCACCTTCGCGCAATTCCACCGACAGATCGAAGTTGAGTGCGCCGCGTGTTCCCATGAAGATGGTGGGCATCTGCGGTGCGAGGCGCGGCCCGTCCGACCCGATCAGCAGATCGGCCTGCAACAGGTCGCGGTGCTGCCGCGCAAACTCGTGCAGGCCGGGCGAGCCGATCTCCTCGCCCGTATCGATCATGAAGATCGAATTGAATCCGAGCCGGCCACGGGTCTGGAGCACCACCCGCAGGGCTGCGATATTGATGGAATGTTGGCCCTTGTTGTCTGCGGTGCCGCGGCCGTAGTAGCGCCCGCCGACCTGGGTCAGCTTCCAGGGGCTCAGCCCCTCCTTCCACTGCGCATCGATGCCCCGGATCACGTCGCCGTGGCCGTAGGTCAGGACCGTAGGCAGTGCCGGGTCTTCGATGCGCCTGGCCACAAGAAAAGGCGCAGCCACACCAGAGGGGTTGTCGAGCAGGTGCAGTTCATAACCCATGGACTGCAGCACCGGCCCGATTTCGTCGGTGAGGTAAGTTCTCAGGAATGGGTGGGACTCGGGGATCTGGCTTTCGGTCTTGATGGCGACGCGACGCGCCAGATCCTGCATGAATTCACCATTGTCGAAATGCTGGTTGACGCGTTCAATCGCCAGTTGTCGGGACATTCGGTACTCCTGCGTAAGCTTGATGTTTATTGGGCCCATCGTGACAATCGGCCGTGCCCTGTCAAACGCGCTCGCTGCGCAAAGTCAGTTGGATGGGGATATTTGTCCCGGCAGCCGCTGGCAACCAATGCCAGCAAACCCCAAGCGCTTCAGCCGCGGGCTGCGAGCGTCTGGTCGAGTTCCTTGCAGGACGGCGCACAGACCGTCTGCGACTTGCCGGCTACCTTGCGGGTGCCCATCAGCGAACGGGGCCGGTGCTTGCCACACATGAAACAAGACATGGTGGCGCCGCCAAAAGATGCCGCCGCAGCAAACGGCGAGCCCGAGGCTTTCGATTTGTAACGCAGGCCGTCAGCCATGACCGCGGTTTTTGCCTCAGCTTTGGCCATCGATCGACCTCCTGGAATTGGGTGAAAACGTGGGTTTCATGCGTTCAGTCAGACGGAACAAGCCAAAATGGGATCAGGCAGATGGTAACTCAGCGGCGGAATTCAAGCCCAGCGCCGCCTCCGACCGGCGCTGTCTGGGCCTTCTCCGGCGATTGGGCGAGGTGCTGATTCTGGCGCGGCAAACCGGCACCGGATAGTTTGCGCACCGGCGTCGCGCCAGGACGAAGCCGTGCGCGCAGCCTCTGCGGGCGGGCCCGTGCCCCGCTGGCCAGATAGTCTTCCAGCAGGGCTTGCTCCACCTGCGCGGCGCCGACACCGCGCTCGATGAGCAGGTAGTCGGCCAGATGGTCGACCAGTTGCTCCGGTGCCAGACCATGGGTCGTGCCGGAGCGCGCCCAAAGCCAATCGGACCACCGCAGGAACGCGCCGAATGCGGACGCTGCGTCCTCGGAATCGGCTGGCGGCAACAGGAGCTCCAACGTGCGTCGAAACCGGCCAGAGTTGGCGATGAGATCCCAGTATCGTGCCAGGCGCTGGAACCGTTGCACGTCGTCGGCATGCACATCGGCGGTCTCGCGGACAGCATAAGGCGGCTCGGCATCGAAGACCAGGCCGCTGCCGTGCGTCTGCAGCGTCAGCGGCGTACCACGCAGGCGCTTGAGCACACCGAGCTGGATCTCGTGCGGCCGCAGCGCCCGCAGGCGGTCGAAACCGCGCGCGAACCCGGCCAGCGACTCACCGGGCAGGCCGAAGATCAGGTCGGCATGCACATGCGCCTCGCTGTGCGCACGCAGCCAACGCAGGTTGGCCTCGGTGCGGTCGTTGTCCTGCACGCGGTGGATGCGCCTTTGCACCTCGGGATCGAAGGTCTGTATGCCCACCTCGAACTGCAGCACACCGGCTGGAAACCGTGCAATGGCCACTTTGAGCCGCTCGGGCAGGTGGTCGGGGATGAGTTCGAAATGCACCGACAGGCCTGCCCCAGCGCCAATCGCACCGGGCGCCGGCAAGCGGTCAAGGAAAAACTGCAGTATCTGCATCGCGGCCGCGGTCTTGAGGTTGAAGGTGCGATCGACGAACTTGAAGTTGCGCGCGCCGCGCCGGTACAGCCCATCCAGAGCGGCCAGAAAACGTGGCAGGTCGAAGGCCCAGGCGGTCCGGTCGAGCGCACTCAGACAGAACGCGCACTTGAACGGACAGCCGCGCGAGGCCTCGACATAGACCACCCGGTGTGCCAGGTCGGCGTCGGTGTATTCCGCATACGGCAACGCCAGGGTGTCCAGCGGCGGCTGCTCGCCCGCCATCACCCGCATGAGCGGACGCGGCCCGTGCAGCAGGGCCTGGCACAGGCGCGGGAAAGTCACATCACCCCAGCCGGTGATCACGTGGTCTGCCAGCGCCAGCAGCGGCTGGCTGTCGAGTTCGTGGCTCACCTCCGGGCCGCCCAGCACGACCTTCAGCCCGGGGCGCAGGTCGCGCAGCACCTGCAGCAAGGTGCCGGTCTGCCGCACGTTCCAGATGTACACACCGAACCCGACCACCTGCACCTGACCCGGCCGCTCGGGGCCGAGCAATTCGAGCAGCGTGTGCGCCATCTCCAGCGGCGCGCGTGCAATGGTGAATTCGCACAACGCCGTCTGCGCGCGCATCGCACCCATGTTGGCCAGCAGGCAACGCAGCCCCAGCGAGGCATGCACGTACCGTGCATTCAGGGTGCAAAGGACAACGCTCGGACGCACGACGGCAGGCAGGGACATGCCGGTATTATTCGCCGCATGACCGACGACCTGTTCCGAGCCGACGCCTACCTGAAGGAATGCAGTGCCACCGTGCAGGCGATCGGCGCCCAGGGCATCGCGCTGGACCGCACCGTGTTCTATCCACTGGGCGGCGGGCAAGCGGGCGATACCGGCGTGCTGCGCGTGCAGACCGGCGCACTGGCGGGCCAGTCGCTGTCCATCGTCGATACGCGCAAGGGCAAGGATGCCGAGGGCCGATTCACCGCCGACATCTGCCACCTGCCGGATGCCTCCCAGACGGCCGAGCTGGCGCAGTTGCAGCCGGGCGATACCGTGCTGGCCTGCCTCGACTGGACGCGTCGCTACCGCATGATGCGCCTGCACACCACCACCCACCTCCTGTGCCACCTGGTGCCCCAGCTGGTCAACGGCTGTTCGATCACGCCCGACTATGCGCGCCTGGACTTCAACATGACCGAGCCCCTGGACAAGGATACGCTGAGCGCTGGCATTGCCCGGCTGGTGGCGGCTGCGCATCCCCTCGTGGTCGGCTCGATCACCGACGCCGAACTCGACGCCAACCCCACACTGGTCAAGAGCATGAGCGTGCAGCCGCCGCGTGGCAGCGGCAGCGTGCGCACGATCCGCATCGGTGGCGGCGAACCGATCGATCTGCAGCCCTGCGGCGGCACCCATGTCGCCAACACCGCCGAAATCGGTGCCGTGGTGGTCACGAAGATCGAAAAGAAAAGCGCCACCACGCGCCGCATCGTGCTTGGCTTTGCGGCCTGAGCGGAGCTGCGCCATGACCGTGCCCGTGCCTGTTCGCCAACGCCAACTTGCCGGCGGTCTTCGGGCAGTCTGAGGAACTTTGAGCGACCCTGCAGGCTCCCACCACCGCATGAACTGCCACCCCCTCTTCCCACGCCTGCTTGCCCTTGCCCTGTTGCTGCTCGGCGCAGGGCTACCCGGCGAAGCCACCGCCCAGGCTTCTGCGCCGATCAGCGCCGTGGTGACGACCGACCAGGTACGGGCCGAGTTGCTGGCCCATGCCCCCGAAGGCGCACAGGTCGGCAAGACCGTCTGGGTCGGCCTGCAACTGGCGCACCAGCCCGAGTGGCACACCTACTGGAAGAACCCGGGCGACTCCGGCCTGGCCACTGTGCTGCAATGGACGCTGCCTCCAGGCGTGACGGCCGGCGACATCGCCTGGCCCCTGCCGCACAAGATTCCGATCGGCACCCTGGCCAATTACGGCTTCGAGGGCACGGTGCTGCTGCCGGTGCCCCTTACCATCGACCCTTCGTTCCAGCCTGGGCCCCTCGCGGGTGATCTGGAGATCCGGTTGCGTGCCTCGTGGCTGGTCTGCAAGAAAGAGTGCATTCCGCAGGATGGCGAATTCACGCTGAAAATCCCGGCGCGCAGCTCGTTCGCCGGCCACGGCGCTGCCTTCGATGCCGCCCTGCAGGCCCAGCCACGCGCGCTGGCCACTTCGCCGGGCAACCGCCTGACCGTCGAGACTGAGGCGATCAGCCTGCGGATGGACAACCTGCCTACAGCGCTGCGTGGCAAGACGCTCGAGTTTTTTCCGGAATCCCCCGAGGTCATCGACAACGCCGCCCGCTGGACCCAGTCGTGGGACGGCCCGGTCTGGACTGCCTCCATCCCGCTGTCAGCACAACGCAGCAATTCGCCCCCGATGATGCCGGTGGTGCTGGCATTCGAGGGCAGCGGGCATCGTGCCGAGTTGCAGGTGCAGGGCACTTGGCCCACCTTGGCTGCGTTACCGGCCGGGCCGTTGCCGTTGCCACCTGTCGTCAATGCACCCGCAGGGCCTTCGCTGGGTCTGTGGGCGGCCCTGGTGGGCGCCTTGATCGGCGGCTTGATCCTCAACCTCATGCCCTGTGTGTTCCCGGTGTTGGCGATCAAGGTCCTGGGATTCGCCCGCCACGCGGCCGACCGGCGCGCCCACCGCAACAGCGGCTTTGCCTACACCGCGGGCGTGGTGCTGAGCTTCGTGGCGTTGGGTGCCGCCATGCTGGGCCTGCGCAGCGCCGGCGAAAGCCTGGGATGGGGCTTCCAGTTGCAGGATCCGGCGGTCGTGGCGGTGCTGGCCGGGTTGTTCACGCTGATCGGCCTGAACCTGGCTGGCCTGTTCGAGTTCAGCCACGTGCTGCCCTCCTCGCTGGCATCGCTGCAGGCACGCCATCCAGCTGCCGATGCTTTTCTGACTGGTGTGCTGGCAGTGGCGGTAGCCTCGCCCTGCACGGCACCCTTCATGGGCGCCTCGCTGGGGCTGGCTGCCACGTTGCCGGCGGGTCAGGCGCTGGCCATCTTCGCGATGCTGGGCCTGGGTCTGGCCTTGCCCTACCTGCTGGCCAGCCTGGTGCCGGCCTTCGCGCGTGCGCTGCCGCGGCCGGGTCGCTGGATGGATACACTGCGCCGCTTCATGGCCTTTCCGATGTTCGCCACCGTCGTCTGGCTGGTGTGGGTGCTGGGCCAGCAAAGCGGTATCAACGGCGCTGGCGCACTGCTGGCCATGCTGGTCGCGCTGGCGCTGGTGGTCTGGACCCTCAACCTTGCCGGCCGCACGCGCACGATCGGCGCCACGCTGTCGGTGCTGACTTTCGCGGCACTGGCCTGGGGCATCGCGCCGCACGTGGTGCGCTCCGGCAGCACCGCAACCAGCACGCAGGCTGCCGGCTGGGAGGCCTGGAAGCCAGGCCGGGTGGAGCAGATCACGGCATCCGGCCAGGCGGTGTTCGTGGATTTCACAGCCGCCTGGTGCATCACCTGCCAGGTCAACAAGCAGACCACCCTGACCAACCCCGACCTGCTGGCCGAGCTGTCCCGGCGCAAGGTCGCCCTGTTGCGCGCCGACTGGACCCGGCGCGACCCGGCTATCACCGCGGCCCTGCGCGAACTGGGCCGTAGCGGCGTGCCGGTGTACGTGGTCTACCAGGCAGGCAAGGCGCCGGTGGTCTTGTCCGAATTGCTCAGCGTACGGGAAGTTCGCGCGGTCATCGAACGCCTGTAGTCACGCTGGCACAGCGACCCGCAGGTCTGACTCGTCCAACTACCGGTTCACATCGTTGCAAGCACGATTTAACCGTGTTCGTCAAGGCTTTCGCGTTTGCATCGCCCGTATGAACTCCACGTGACGACTTGCCGGGTATCCGCCGGCTACCTTTCCGAGTTGTAGAAGTACTCCTCACGGACGATCTTGCCGTCCTGGACGACATAGAGACCCACTTCATCCATCGTCATCCGGTTACCGCCTGGTTTGTTCGTTACGTCGAACTGAAACCCGATGACGAACTTGTCGTCGTGCGGCCACGGTCCTGTGACAGCTGCAGAGTGGATTTCATGATTGGCTCCCCATTACTCGCCCTTTGCCTTTACAGCAGCAAACCCCTTCACCTCTCGCTCCATTCCCGGGAGCGTTGCAGCCTCCACGCTTGCCACGTGGTCAGCGTAGACTGTGTCGAGCGCCTCCTCGTTCTTGCCTTGCCGGCAAAGATCGGCCAGCTTCTTTGCAATTTCCATGGTTTTCATGCGTCTTCCTCTGGTTGTGGGTCGGACGTTGGCTTTGACTTTGCAAACGCCGCGTTCCCGGCTATAGTCCTTCGGCATCTGCACCGACCGTGCAGTCTCCGGGAGCAGCACGTGAACAACACCAGCACAGGGCAGGCAGACCATCCGCATTCGGTTGACGGTGATCCACCGCAGCAGGAAGCCGCGCCCTCCGACTTCTTGCCCACGCGCCCGGTCGACGACGAGGGCCACGCCTCCGACTGGTGGCCCGAATCGGCGGACGGTCAATGCAGCGAGAGTGCAGCCCTGTTTGCCGCATCGCAACCGGCCCCGTTGAACGTCGTCTGACGCCCTTGGCCTCAGCCCGGGCTGCGGCGGTCCGGGCGGGGTGATGGCATTTGGTGGTGCCACAATAGTCGGATGACCGTATCTTCCACGCCTGATTCCTTCGCCCCGCTCCAGAATTCGACCTTCCTGCGCGCCTGTCTGCGCCAAGCCACCGACCACACGCCTGTCTGGCTGATGCGCCAGGCAGGTCGCTACCTGCCGGAGTACCGCGCCACGCGCGCCAAGGCCGGCAGCTTCATGGGTCTGGCCACCAACACCGATTACGCCACCGAAGTGACACTGCAGCCCCTGGAGCGCTACCAGCTCGACGCGGCCATCCTGTTCAGCGACATCCTCACCGTGCCCGACGCCATGGGCCTGGGCCTGAGTTTCGCGCTGGGCGAAGGGCCGAAATTTGCGCGCTCGGTTCGCGACGAAGCCGCAGTGGCGGCACTTGCGGTGCCCGACATGGACAAGCTGCGCTATGTCTTCGATGCCGTCACCTCGATCCGGCGAGCCCTCAACGGCCGGGTGCCGCTGATCGGTTTCTCAGGCAGCCCCTGGACGCTGGCCTGCTACATGGTCGAGGGTGCCGGCTCGGACGACTACCGCATGGTCAAGTCGATGATGTATGCCCGCCCCGACCTGATGCACCGCATCCTGGCCATCAATGCCGACGCCGTGGCGGTCTACCTGAATGCCCAGATCGAGGCCGGCGCGCAGGCCGTGATGGTGTTCGACAGCTGGGGCGGCGTGCTGGCAGACGGCAACTTCCAGGACTTCAGCCTCGCCTACACCGCGCGGGTGCTGCGTCAGCTCAAGCGCGAGCATGCCGGCGCTGTCATTCCGCGCCTCGTCTTCACCAAGGGTGGCGGCCTTTGGCTGGACGACATGAACCGGCTGGACTGCGAAGTACTGGGGCTGGACTGGACGGTCAACCTGGGCCGCGCGCGTGCGGCCGTCGGCGGCAAGCCGGGCGGGCCCGGCAAAGCGCTTCAGGGCAACATCGACCCGAACGTGCTGTTCGCCAACCCGCAACAGATCGAGGCCGAGGTGGCTCGCACGCTGGAGAGTTTCGGTACGCCCCACCAGGCACCCCTGAGCGATCCGGATCAGGTCGGACCGACCCATGTTTTCAACCTCGGCCACGGCATCAGTCAGCACACGCCTCCTGAAAATGTAGTAGCGCTGGTAGAGGCGGTACACGCTTGCTCGCGGCGCATGCGGGGGCGTTGAACAATTCACGGATGCTTAGCACCTTTTGCGCTGAATCTGGTTGGTGAACCCTGACTTATGCACAAATTTCTTGTTGCGTAGCACAAGGCCGGCACCGGGTTTGTGCCGTTTGCTACCAAACCGATAGCGCATCTAAGTATTTGATTCATAAGGAATTTGCTAAATTGCCACTTTGGTGGGCATTCCAGTAAAGCCCTTGATTTGCAAGGGTTTGGCGTGGGTGGCGGGCAAATATCAACAAAGTTATCCACAGATTTCTTGGATGAGGTTCAAAGTGCTTACAGATCAAGCACTTAAGACCTATTTCGCAAGTTCACATCAACATGCCTACCCAACTGGGGCGATGCAATGACCCACCTTGTTCCGGTCGTGGTGCAGACCCCGGCCCACAGCCAACTGGCGGGGGCGCTGACCTACCGCAGTACGCTCCCGGTGCCGCCGGGGAGCTTGGTCCGCGTACCGCTGGGGCGGCGCGAGTTGCTGGGCGTGGTCTGGGATGCCGATCTGCAGGCTGAGGGTGTACCCCTTGCGCCCGACAAGCTGCGCGAGGTCGGCACCGTCCTGACCGGGCTGCCACCCCTGTCCGCCCACTGGCGGCAAATGGTGGGGTTTGCCGCCGGTTACTACCAGCGGGCGTTGGGTGAAGTGGCTCTGGCCGCCCTGCCGCCGCAGCTGCGCGCGCTCAGCGACAGCCAGATGCAACGCCGCCTGCGGCGCAAGGCACCGCAGGATGCCGATCCGGCCAGCCCAGCCGAGCCGGCGGTCGCGTTGAGTGCAGAGCAGCAGGCCGTGCTGGCCCGATTCCATGCTACCGAGGGCACCTTCGTCCTGTTCGGCACCACCGGCAGTGGCAAGACCGAGGTCTACCTGCAGTGCGTCCAGGCCCTGCTGCAGAAGGACCCGCAGGCCCAGGCGATCGTGATGGTGCCCGAGATCAACCTGACGCCGCAGCTGCAGGCGCGCTTCATCGCCCGCTTCGCGCCGCTGTACGGCCCGCAGTCGGTGGTCTCCATGCACAGCGGAATGACCCCTGCGCAGCGCCTGCGCAGCTGGCTGGCGGCGCACAGCGGCGAAGCACGCGTCGTGCTGGGTACCCGCATGGCGGTGTTCGCCTCGGTGCCATGGCTGCGCCTGATCGTGGTGGACGAAGAGCACGACCCCAGCTACAAGCAGCAGGAAGGTGCGCGGTATTCAGCGCGCGACCTGGCCGTCTACCGCGGTCGCCAGGAGGGCGCGAAAGTGATGCTGGGCAGCGCCACACCGTCGTTGGAGAGCTGGTTCCACAGCCGTCCGTCGGCAGAGGGCGGGCGCTACCTGCGGCTGGTCATGCCCAGCCGCATCGGCGCCGACGCCCAGCTGCCGCTGGTGCGCCGCGTGGACATGAACCACCAGCCCAAGCGCGCGGTGTTCTCGCCGCCCCTGCTGGAAGCGATCCGCGAACGCATCGCGCGCGGCGAGCAAAGCATGGTGTTCCTGAACCGGCGCGGCTACGCCCCGGTGCTGCAATGCACCGCCTGCGACTGGAAGAGCGGCTGCCCGCACTGCAGCGCCTTTCGGGTGTTCCACAAGATCGACCGCAGCCTGCGCTGCCACCATTGCGGCTACACCGAGCCGGTGCCGCGCGCCTGCCCGGAATGCGGCAACCTCGACATCACGCCGGTCGGCCGCGGTACCGAGCAATTGCAGGAGCAGCTTGCCACGCTGTTCGCGGAGGTACGCCGCCCGGACGGCACACCGGCCCGCATCGCGCGCATCGATGCCGACAGCACACGCCTGCAGGGCAGTCTGCAGACCCAGCTGGCCCAGGTGCATGCCGGCGAGGTGGACGTACTGGTAGGCACGCAGATGGTCGCCAAGGGCCATGACTTCCGGCGCATCACGCTGGTGGCAGCGGTGAACCCCGACAGCGCGCTCTACTCCAGCGACTTCCGGGCGCCCGAGCGTCTGTTCAGCCTGCTCATGCAGGCCGCCGGCCGGGCCGGCCGCGACGCCGGCATTCGCACCCGCAGCGAGATGTGGGTGCAGACCTTCCACCCGCAGCACCCGCTGTTCGACGCGCTCAAGCGCCACGACTACCCGGCCTTTGCCGAGAAGCAACTGGCCGAACGCCGCAGCGCCGGGCTGCCGCCGTTCAGCTTCCAGGCCCTGCTGCGCTCCGAGGCGCGCAGCCAGGAGGTGGCGCAGGGTTTCCTGACGGCTGCCAGCGCTGCGGCCGCCACCGGGCTGGCACTCCTGCCCGGTTTCGATCTGGTGACGGTCTATCCGGCGGTGCCGATGGCCATGCAGCGCGTGGCCAATATCGAGCGCGCGCAGATGCTGATCGAGAGCCCCTCGCGCAAGGCCCTGCAAACCTTTCTGGGTCATTGGCACGTGGTGCTGCATGCCACGCGGCAGACCCCGGCCGGCCAGGGTCTGCTGCGCTGGGCGGTGGATGTGGACCCGCTGGCGATCTGACGCCGGCTCACCAGGCCGACCAGCCGCCGTCCACCGTGAGGTTCTGCCCGGTGATCCAGCGCCCGCCCTCGGTGGCGAACAGGGCCACCGCCCCAGCCAGGTCGGCCGGCACGCCCAGGCGCCCCAGCGGTACGTTGTTGCGAAAATTCTCACGCGTGAAGGCGTCCAGGCCCGGCTTGGGAATCTGCCCCGGGCTGATGCAGTTGACCGTGATGTTGTGCTGCGCCAGCTCGCAGGCCAGCGCGCGCGTGAGGTTCAGGATGGCGCCCTTGGAGGCGTGGTAGGACTGGGTCGAACGCTTGAAGCCCGGCGCATACAACCGCGGATCGCTGCCCAACGTGGCATGCAGCGAACCGATGGTGATGATCGCACCAGTCTTGCGCACCATCATGGCACGCGCGGCGGCCTGCGCGCTGACCATCGTGGTGGTGACGTTCAGGCGTAGCGTAGCTTCGAGGTCGGCCGCCGAAATATTCGGCGCCATAACGCTGCCAAAGGCGCCACCGGCGTTGCAGACCATCACGTCGAGACGGCCATGCTGGCGCACGATGTCCTGCACGACCTGCTCCATGCCGGCCTCATCGGCTGCATCGGCGCTGACTGCGAAGACCGACAGGCCCCGCGTCTGCAACAGGTCGGCGCTGGCCTGAACCACCTCGCCACGCCGGCCCACCAGGCCCACACACGCACCCAGCTCAGCCAGTGCAGTGGCCATGGCCAGCCCCAGGTGCGTGCCCCCGCCAGTGATGACGGCGACCGCGCCCTCCAACGACAACCAGGGAGGCAGCAGGCGGGGGGACGCGGCAGGCACAGGGGCAATCGGATCGGTCATGGGGGCTCCGAAGTGACACGGGTTGGACTGGATTATGCGGCGCAGCCCACCACAGCATGCACGCAACCTGTGCCGCCGTACGAACCGTCTCAGGCCTGCAGGCGGGTGTTCGGGCCGTCGTGCAGGTACGCCTCGAAGCGGTCCGCCGGCAGGGGGCGGCTGATCAGGTAGCCCTGGCAGTGGGTGCATCCGTGCGACGCCAGGAATGCGCGCTGGCCCCAGGTCTC
>Ga0209181_10000641_pt1 | contig 64554 bp, 50 predicted proteins | sample MAT05_FD_187208 | JGI IMG/M metagenome (GOLD analysis project Ga0209181, IMG submission 187208) | Freshwater microbial communities from Lake Fryxell liftoff mats and glacier meltwater in Antarctica - MAT-05 (SPAdes) (version 2) | ecosystem: Environmental > Aquatic > Freshwater > Ice > Liftoff...
ATTAAAAAATGTAATACCAGCTTTTATAATGCGGAAACAAATTCCATTACTTCCGAAAAAGATTTCTTGAAATTAATATGGGGGGGGATTTTCCTTTCGTATGATTGCGTTAGTAAACCGGAAATAATGATGGGCGTGCCGGCAAATTTTTTAGTAATAGACAAAATGAATTTATCAAAATTAAAATTGTGCCCAACAGAGGTAAGGTGGGAGTATAAATAATCCGGTTTCTTTAAATTTACAACATATTCCACGTCAGCTAATGGTACATTGGCACCTAAATATATAGTAAACACACCCCTGCTCTTTAACAGGTAATACATAAATAACATCCCCAGTTCATGGTATTCACCTTCAGGTAAAAAAAGCAAAATGGTTTTGTTCACCTTTAATGATGTACTTACACTCTCAATACCAACGATCAATTTTTGCCTTATGATATTACTCACCAGGTGTTCCTGTGCAGGATTGATGTGATTGGTTACCCACAGAATGCCAATTTTTTCCATGTAGGGAAAAATAATCTGCGTGATAGTTCTTTCGATTCCCCTTGATTTTATATAGTTGTCCAGGATATCTTCCAGCTTTTCTACATCAAGATCAATCATACATTGAATCAATTCATTGACTATTCTTTCCTGTTGCGCCTGCATCTGGGTAAGGGAAAGAATTTTTTCTCTTACCTCCGTTTCATTCATTTTATCAATATGGGATATCTTAAAACCATACTTATTGAGTAAGGCAATATTCAACACTTTTTTTAATTCGTCATTAGTGTAAAAGCGAATATTGGTACCAGTCCTGTTGGGTTTCAGGAATTGATAACGCTGCTCCCAAATCCTGATAGTATGGGCTTTTATACCAGATAAATTTTCGAGATCTTTTATTGTAAATGAGTCCATTGATTAAAATTATAGATTCTATTACAATTTCTGTCAAACTTTGTTTAAATATGAGCCGAAAAAGATTAACAGAAAGTCGACTTCCCTACTTTTATCGCTCTACAATAAATAATTTCTCTTGTACCAGATTTCAAGGCTCATTAAAGTCCACAAAATTTTTGCTCTTTTCTCATCAGATATTTTTTCGGTATGATTCAACAAAGAATTGATGAAGCGGGGATCTATCAATTGTCTTGAAATGGCCGATGGAGATCCGATATAATCAAAAATAACTTCCTTCAATTCGTTTTGCACCCAACTTTTCAGCGGTACTTCGAATCCTCGTTTGGGCTGATGCACCAGCGCTGCCGGTAAATATTTTTTTGCCAGTTGGCGTAATAAAAATTTGGTGGTACTTCCTTTTATTTTAAAATCGTCCTGCATAGTGGGAGCATACTCCATTAACTCTTTACATAAAAAGGGACTTCTTCCTTCCAAAGAATGAGCCATATTGGCGATATCCATTTTTACCAGCAACTGGCTGAACAGGGTGCAATTAAAATCTATATTCATCAGCTTTTTTAACCCGCTCATGTCGCTGTTGGCTATTTCATTAAAGTCTTTCCGCATCGCCTGCAGGTAATCAAAAGCTGGTTTATTGATATGGATTTCAAAATCCTCCATAATATCCACTCCAGCAGACAGGTAAATTTCCAGGCTTTCTTTTGAGGCTAAAGAAGCCAGCCGGTACAAATAATTATATTTCGATTTTTTGCTGTTGGAGGGTGGCAACAAATTCTTGAAACCAATTGCCGCATTCTTTATAAGCCGGTTGGTTTTAAAGAAATCGTACTTGGAAAATGGCACATACCGGCGATAACCGCCAAACAACTCATCTGCCCCATCGCCATTTAAGATTACGGTAAGGTGCTTTTTTGCCTCAGCGCTTACATAATAAGAAGGTATTGCAGAGCTGTCAAAAAAAGGCTCCCCATAATTTCCTATAATTCCTTCGAGGTCGTTTTTAAGCGTATCAAAATTTATTTTTATTTCGGTATGATTCGTTTGGTATTTATCTGCCACCAACTTTGCCAATGGCGCTTCATCGTATTCGCCATTAAAAGACACTGTAAAGGTTTTTAAGGATTGATTATACGTTTTTGCTATTGCGGTGGTTAGCCCACTGTCGATGCCGCCACTTAAAAAGCTACCCACTTCCAGGTCTGACGATTCAACTCTTCTCTTAACGCCTGCATGTAAATATTGATCTACTTTAAAAAGGCTTTCTTCAAAGCTATCTTTGCTATTCTGTTTATAAAAGTCATTTATGCTCCACCAGCATTCTTCCTTAATTTTAAGCGACACACAATCAATTAGTATAAAGCTGGCGGCGGCCAATTCAAGTACGCTTTTATATGGCGTAAGCCGCTTATAAAATGAACCCAGCCGTAGGTAGTGATACAAATTATCCGTGTTAATTTGTAAAGGCAACAAGCACTTGATGCAGTTTAGTTCGCTGGCGAAAACAATTTTTTCATCATCCGCATAATAATACAACGGCTTTTTTCCTGCACGGTCCCTTGCAATAAAGACCGTTTTTTCCTGCCGGTCGTAAATGGCAAAAGCAAACATACCATCCAGGTAGTTCAAAAAACCGGTGCCATATTTACGATATAGCAACAGAAGGGTTTCTGTATCGGAGGATGTATTGCCAATAATATCGCACTGCTTTCTTATTTCATTGTGGTTATATATTTCGCCGTTAAAGATGATGGTATAACGGTCATCAAGGTGCATGGGTTGTTTGCCGCCTCCAATATCGAGTATGGATAAACGCAAATGATACAGGTCTACATTATCCACGGCAAAGCCATTTTGTTCATCCGGGCCCCGATGCAACATGCATTGATCAATGAGCTGATAAGGCAATTTAAAATTTACTGCGCCTGCAATACCACACATATAATACTATCTTTGATTGAAGCAAAATAACTGCATATTATTCAATAGCAATGATATTTTAGGATAAATTTGCCCCAACACTTTCTTCACCAACCACCGCATTTTTGAATAAATAAAAGATGGGCTTAATTGATTTTATATTATTTCCATTGTATGTGTTTTTGTTCCACCTTATTTTTTCAAAAAGAAGAAAACGAATCAACAATGATGTATTAAAAAAATATCATAAACAGGCATTTTGGATAAAAGTGTTTGGTACGGTGGCATTTACTATTTTCAGCGTTTATATCTCTCCCGGCGATTCTACCAGCCTGTACTATACAGAAGGTATCAATATTGCCCGGTTAATTTCACAGGATGCGTCTAATATTAAACTAATCTTTTCATCAGGTGCAAATTTTGATGAAACGCTGTTATTCAACCCATTTAACCAGGGATATTTTATCAGCGAAAGTAATTATTTTGTAACCCGCCTGGTGAGTATTTTATCATTTGTAAGTTTTCGCAATTACATGGTGATTAACCTGTTTTTTTCGATGATCGCGTTTAGCGGTGTGTGGCGCTTGTATAAATTTTTTTATGAACAGTATCCGCACCTGCATAAGAAACTGGCTATCGCAATATTGTACTTACCCTCTTTTATTTTTTGGAGTTCCGGTATATTGAAAGATCCATTGTGCATAGGTATGATAGGCTGGATGACTTATTCCATTTACTGCGCCTTTTATAAAAAAGAATCAATGGTTAAAAACCTGTTGATTGCTGCCCTTTCCGGGTATATTATTGCAATTGTTAAGTCGTATATTCTTTTCTCCTACCTTCCATTTTTAATATTATTCTTATTCTTATCCAATTTAAAACTCATTAAAAAAGTAAGTTTAAAAATCATTGCCTTTTTGGCTTTAACTATCATGGGGGTTATTGTATTTTTTATACTAGCAGATAAACTGCAGGAAGAATTGGGAAATCTTGCTATAGATAAATTAGCAGAAACGGTAAAAACACAGCAGAAGGCATTTATCAATATAAGCGATATAGCAGAATCTTCATTTTCGCTGGGAGTAGAATTCGATGGAACCAACGCAAGCCTGGTAAAACTGGCCCCCGCCGCTTTAGTTGCAACATTCTACCGGCCCTATCTTTGGGAATCAAAAAAATTATCTACGCTGCTTTCGTCACTGGAAAGCCTTGCTTTAATGTTTTTCACACTGTATGTATTTCTTAAAACAGGTCCCTACAATTTTTTTAAACCTATTTTCAGCGACCCGATGGTGATGTTCTGCTTTTTCTTTTCGATCGTCTTCGCATTGTTTGTGGGAGCAACCACGCTAAATTTTGGTACATTGGTTAGGTACAAGATTCCCTGTACGCCATTTTACATAATAGCATTCGTGCTGATAAATGAAATCAATAAAAAAAGGAAAGCGGCTAACAAATTAAAAGCCGCTACCGTGGAAAAGCGGATGCAAATTTCCACTCCTGCTCCGTAAAGCCCTTACCTGAACAGACTCAAAAAATTAACCGCATTTGACTGAAGGCTAAACTGGTTAATCATTTTCTGACGGCCGGTGATACCCATTCTAATTCGCAGATCAGTATCTAAAATTAATTTTTCAATCGCGGTATACCAATCCGCGTTTGTATTGGCAAAATATCCATTTATTCCTTCCTCAATGATTAACTGGTTTACGCCAACCGGTGATGCTACAGCGGGTATACCCAGTGACAGGTACTGTATTAATTTGAATCCGCATTTTCCTTCACTCCATTCATCCCGAGTGAGCGGCATCAATCCAACCTGGCAGGATGCCAATTCCCGCACTTCATTTTCTTCGCTCCACTCAATGTATTGTACATTCTTAAGATCCAGTTCGGGTTGTTGATTACAGATTATCTTAACGTTAAATTCATATTTTTTTTGCAGTTCCTTTAATACGGGCTCCACAAGGGCTAAATATTTAAGTGTGGAAAAACTGCCGGTCCAACCAATGGTTAATTTGTCTGCCAGTTGATTGGCAACCTTATTATGTCGTTTTTCAGTATCTACACAAGTTGGATTGTAGAAAGTATTCAAATTGTACCTGCGTGCATAATTGCAGAGGTAATCATTTCCACCACTTACTGTATAGGCCCATTTACAAATGTGCTTTACCTTACCTGCATTTTTAAATCTGCCTGCCAGGCTATTCTGTGTTGAAACTGCTTCTATCCATATTGCATCGTCAAAATCGTAGATCAGTTTTTTATGAAATAATTTAACAACGGCCCATTCAAAAAAAGCTGGCCCCATTGGAGCAGCTTCTCTTTGTACAAAAATAAAATCGTATTTTTTTAGCTTGAACAATAGCAATAATCGCCTGGCATATCCTTTTAATGTAGCCAGGGTTTTTTTTAAAAATAATCCATAGCAATGAACAATATGATAACCGCTCTCATCTAAAAAAGGCCTGGTTGTAACAACGAATCCATTTTCAGCGAGCAAATCTTTGTACAATTCTACCCTAAATCGTTGCCCGGGAGAAACACCTTCGGGGTATTGTACAATCATTAATATTTCTTTCTGCCCGTTTTGCATACGTAAAGTTCCACTTGAAAATTTTATTACTCCTTAGTTTAATTATTATAATTTTATTGATTTGGTCGGGTGCATTTCAAATCCGATAGCTATCGGATCGCAGCGCCAGGTGGTTGGTGAGGACACCAACCACGGCCCAGCCTCGGTCGGTGTCCACACCGACCGAAAACGGGAGCGACAATTTGAAATGCACTCATTTGATCAGAGAGTATTTTACCACTGTAAATAGATTATTTAATGCTACCTTAATATGCTATCGTACACATTACGATACCGTTCAACCGCATTCTCCAGCGAATAAAAATCTTTAGCACCCTGTCGTATCAACGCTTTATCAAATGTATTTCCTGCCCTTATTTTTTCAATCACCGCATCAAAAGATTGTACTGAAAAATCAGTAACTACGTAACCAGCATTATATTTTAAAACAATTTCTTCTACATCCCCTACTCCGCTGTTGGTAATTACCGGTATGCCCATCGCCATTATTTCGCCATGCTTGGTGGGTGAGGAAGATAGCTTGGAATAACATGCTTTTATAAAAAAAAGTGAATAGGTACTAAAGGATAATAACACCGGTACTTCGTGCCGCCTGCCCTGCTGTACGATTAACCTATCCGAAGCAAGCCCACACTTGCTGGCAGCAGCGGCAATTATTTGATAGGGATGAGGCGAGATAAAAAGGAATTTTGCCGCAGGTATTTTATCAGCAAGGGTTTTGCAGAACTGCATCATCTCACCTGTTAAATACCATCCTCCTATTGAACCAAGATAGCTTATTATAAAATCTCCCTCCTGTATATTTAATTCAGCCTTAAATTTTTCTTTCAGTGATTGATCAATATTTTCTACGTTAAATAAATCCAGGTCTGCACTACAGGGAATTACTTCAACCGGAATGGGTTGATTAGGAACATCGGTTCTGCTGTGTATTTCTTTTCTTGCGGCATAAGTTAGGCAGTTGATATAATCAGCCTTTATCAAACAATCCCTTTCATGCCTTTTAAAAAATAGATACACCAGTTTAAAGACAGGGTTTTGCAAATTCCAAATACCTCCTTCCACTCTTTCATCGGCCCAAAAACCTCTTATATCATGCAGGAATTTTATACCGAATTTTTTCTTCAAATACAAAGCTACCAAAGTGGGCGGGCCGGGCCGGGTATGCATCATATCAAAATGATGGGCAAGGTGCAATTTCTTTGCAGCCTTCCTCAATGCAAAATAATCATACACAGCAGAAAGTACAGGGGGCTTTTTATGATATTTTAGCGACACCCATTTTATTGGATAAGGAGCTAACAGGGCCTCTACATATTCCTTATTGGCTGCATATTTATCCACTTTATCACAACTTAATATCGTAAACGAATAGCCGAACTTTGTAAGCCCGGCAAGGTATGGAATTACCTGGCTTTGGCCCAGCGGGTCTGTCATGCCATCGTATGATATAAACAGGATGTTTTTTGTTGCCATCAGCATTTAATTTGAATGCATATTTTCTTCCAGCCACCAATGTAGCACAATGATGAGCCATAGCCTGTTGTATAAATAATCATTACCCTTTAAATATTGTTGCTTCATATTATTTACATACTCAAGGTGTACAATATTGTACTTATTGATCACTTGCTCCGACGTGTACTGATCTAACAAATATTTCAGGTCAGTTTTCAGCCACCTGTCGAGCGGAATACTAAATCCCCGTTTAGGCCGTTGAAATAATTCCTTTGGTAAATAATCGTAGAGTACCTCTTTCAACAGGTATTTCATAGATCCGTTTTTGATTTTAAGCTTTAGGTCCAGGTTAAAAGCAAATTCCACTAGCCGGTAGTCCAGTAAGGGCACCCGGGTTTCCAAAGAGTACTGCATGCTTGCCCGGTCAACTTTTACCAATAGGTCATCCTTCAAATAATTATTAAAATCCCAAAAGGATTGGCGCTCTGTTTCACCCAGGTTTCTTGCCATCACCGGCAATTCATTAATCTCCCTGAAATCAAACTGGTTGTTAACCAGCAATTTTTCCAACTCCTGTTCCCGGAAATAATATTGCTCCTGCGAAAAAATATGGGTGATGATATTTTCCCTGTTCGCATAATCAAACATATTTCCAATACGCTGGTATTTACTGCTCATTAACCGGGAAGCCGCAAACAACGGTTGTTTCAGAATTTGCGATGCAGGTGTAGATAAACGTTCAGCCCATTGATACATGCCATAGCCATGAAACAATTCGTCCCCTCCATCGCCACTCAGCGCTACCGTTACATATTTTTTAGAAAGGCGGCTAACCATCATGGTTGGGAATGCCGAAGAATCAGCAAACGGCTCATCATAAGCAGGTATCAGTTTATCTACCAGTTCCAATACTTCCTTTTCTTTTACTTTAAATTCATGATGATCAGTTCTTAAATGATCTGCCACCTGCTGGGCATATCTCGATTCATTGTACTTACCATCGTCAATAGCAAGGCTAAAGGTCTTTATTTTATCACTGCCTGCTATTGTTGATGCGATGGCAGTAAGCAGGCTGCTATCTATGCCTCCGCTTAAAAATGTTCCTATTGGCACATCGCTGATCAATTGTTTTTCCACTGAATCAACTACCAAAGCCTTTAGCTGTTTCTTTGCCGTCAATTCATTAGTGACAGGATTGATATCAATAACACGCTCCGGTTGCCAGAATGGAATACATTCAATTGAATGATTAAACAATGCTTTATCAATTGACAACTGCACATAATGAGCCGAGGGAAACTTACTGGTATTGTTGTAAATGGTTAATGGCTGAGGTATAAAACCAAGGTGCAGGAAATACGGAATGGCCTTCCGGTTAATGGTTAAACGATCGCCTACGATGGATTGAATCACTTTTAATTCGGAAGCAAAAATAATCGCATTGCCGTCCTGGTAAAGAAACAAAGGTTTAATACCTACATGATCCCTGCAAAGCGTAATTACCTTTTCCTGTATATCCAAAATAGCAAATGCAAACATGCCATTCAATACGGCAAAACATGCCGGCCCCTGTTGTGCAAATAATTCAAGAATAACTTCCGTATCTGAGGTGGTTTTTAGTGAGGCCCCTTTATCTGCAAGTTGTTCCTGCAATTCTTTAAAATTATATACTTCCCCGTTAAATACGATACAATACCTGCCGTCCGCAGAAAACATGGGCTGATTAGCAGAAACGGATAAATCCAATATTGACAATCGCCGGTGCGCCAGCCCGATGGTTTTATCCTCCGAAAAATAAAAACCTGCAGCATCCGGCCCACGATGTTGCATGCGTGTTGCAGCCAGCTTTAATTGCTTTTCCGAAACTGAATTGTTAAGCGATATATAACCTGCTATTCCGCACATGCATTTCTTTTTTTGGGTAAGAACGAAAATAAGGCAATAATATTAGTCAGGGTTTGCATTTGCAGACATGTATGCATTAATGATAAATATTTTAAGCCGGCTTTCTCCCGGCTCCAGTGAGGATTTGATTAATTTTAAATTACGCTGAAAACACAATTTTTGTCAAAGTATATCCATGTATTTTTTTACAATCGATTTTATTGTAAACTGCTTACTGGATGCTTTAACCAGTTCCGGATCAAGCGGAGCAAGGATGGCTTTCGAAATAGTATCTGCCAAAGCAACCGGATCTTTTACCGGGCACAGGTATCCAAATTCACCATGATTCAGAATCTCACGGGGACCGGTGGGGCAATCGGTACTTACGACTGTTTTTCCCAAAGCCATGGCCTCCACCAAAACGTTTCCGAATCCTTCTGATATGGATGATAATATCATTACATCGCATCTTGCCATCCACTTATATGGGTTTGTTTGAAAGCCCATTAAAAAAATGGAAGCAGATAATCCCTTTGCCTGGATGTATTTTTCCAGCTTTGATTGCATTGGCCCGGTACCTAGTATAAACAATAAGGCACCCGGACGAGTTTGCTTAAATATATTAAAACCATCTATCAAAGTCTCCTGATCCTTTACTTCGGTGAGCCTCGCTACATTGAGTAAGATGATTTTATTTTCTACATCGGTTGGAAAATCTACCTGTTCCGAGGCCAACGAATAAATCGTATCATCAAAAACCGGGTTATAAATAAAGCTGCCCTGTGGTAGTTTTCGATGACTGAATTTGCGCAACCATTCCAGGGTCCCCTTGCTAACCCCGATAATTTTATCCGCGTATGGAGTAATAAAAAAATGTATCAGTCTTAAAATGATATCGCCCTTTAGATACTTCAGCGGTCTTGTTACCGGAAATGCATAATGATGGGTAAAATAAATTTTTGCAGCCGTCCTGGTAATCCTTTTTGAAATAATGGCAGCAGTACCTGAATAATGGCTGGCAGTAAACACATGCGTAAACCGATGCTCCCTGAATATACGTGGAAAGGTTCTCAGGTATGCCAGCAGTGTGGTGCTTCCCACCTCCATTACAGTGATACTTGGATTTAAAATATTGAGATATACCCCGGTTTTTTTTCCGGCCAAAAATTGAACCTCGATATTATTCTCAACAAAACTATTGGCAATATTCACAAAAACCCGTTCTGCTCCTCCCCCCTCCAGGTTGTCAAGAATAAATAAAATTTTTTCCATTGTAAAACTGGATTTTCCTATGCGTGAAATCATTCTCTGCCTAACATCAAATCCATACTAAGCGAAATAATGTAGTTTTTTATTAAACCATAATATGATGAATAGTACTAATAAATTTGTTACAACCTGGCCATAGCTCAGCCAGTTGATATCGAAATATTTTGAACTGAAATAATTTACTAAAATGGAAATACTAATTACAATAGCTGATAGCCGGAAGATTATTTTTTTATTTTTATTAAACAGGATATACTGAAGAAATAAGTTTGACAGGGTCCAGATAAAAGCACTGACACTTAAAATATAAAAATAATTCAAATGGGCTTTATAGTTTGGTTTGAGCACAAAATTATAAACAATATAAGAAAAGGCTATCACACCCGAAAAGGTAACCAACATTGCAAGCGCATATTTAACGTACAGGCTTTTTATAGTTTCCCATTTCTCCAATGCCGCAAATTTTTTAAACAGTACCGGTTGCAGGTATTGTAACAAAGAAGCGCAAACGATGTACTGGATAGCAGCGAATGTGGATGCAATAGCATAATAGCCGGCCTCCACTTTTCCAAACCATGACATCACAAAAAACTTATCGGATGTATTCATAAAAAATACGGCTGTTTGTAACAGCAATCCGGATAGACCAAAATAGAATTCACTTTTAAGTATGTTGTAATTGATCCCTTTTACCAGGAAATTGTTTTTTTTAGAATAATAAAAAAAAATCACGGCAACCACCATTCCGGAAATTAAAATCGCGATTGCACGGCTATACCAATTGCTGTAAATGCCGATAATAAAAATAATGGACAACCCGATTTCCAGCACAATTTTTACAAGGGAAACAATGGTAAACAACTTCACATTATTCTGATTTCGCATCAAAATAATAAACGCTTCAAAACAAAAATTAAAAAATAAGCAAAGAGGAATTAACCAGAAAAAGGCTGGTTGAAAATTAAAAGCGTTTTCAAGTGGTGTACGAAATAAATATAATGCAGGAAATAGAATAAGGCTAAGTACCACCGGGATCATTAAACCGGTTGATAAAAGTGTTGCGTATTGTTCTTTGGGTAATTTAAAATAATCAATCGATATCGTGTATAGCACGCCCATTGAAACAACAGGTGTTAAAAAAACGATGCTGTTGGCAAAAATATTCAATAGGCCGATATCCCCTTCGCTGAGGGTATTCACAAAAAAAGGTAAAGCTGCGAATGATATTGCCTTGCATAAGGAAGCGGTAATAGTATAAGCACCTACCTGTTTTAATGAACTTTTGAGTAAGATGGATTGCAGGTTTTGTAACAAAATGGGCGATATTGGTTTTACCGGTTACTGGTGCAGTGTTAGTAGAAATGAATTCACTTAAAAATAGATATTTTAAAACATTACGTGGTTCATAGATCCGTTTTATCGATATCAGCAGCAGGCATTTGATAGCCGCTCCTGTAATTTTCTAATCAACGATAGTAAAAAAAGAGCTCAACAGGCTACGATATTTTTCTGATAAATTTCGCAGGTATACCCCCCCATAGTTCACCCGCAGGTATATTGGTATTAACCACTGCCGAGGCTGCTACTACAGCTCCGGCACCCACTGTTACGCCTTTCAGGACAGTAGCTTTTGATGCTACCCAAACATTCTCCCCGATACAAACCGGGGCGGTGGTAAATCCATCGTTTAATTTATGATTAAGCCCGCTTCCTAATACATGGTCCTGGTCTCTAATTACGACCATTTCAGCGATAAAACAACCCGGCATAATGGTCACACTTTCTTTAGCGGTTACCACGCAATTTCTCCCAATGAAACAATTCCTTATTGACAGTGTACTATTTGCATCAGCGAAAATATGGGTGCCTGCTTTTATTGAAGAGTTGGAAATATGCAATTTTCCACCCTTTACACAAACAATATCGCAGTGAGCACCAATGATTGTTTTGTAATCTATACTGGCGCCGGGGTACAATAGTTTTAACTTGGTTACCCGCAACAAATTTAAAATTGCCTGGCATTGTTTAAAGATAAACCGAAAAATCCCGGATAAAAAAATCATGTAAGCATCATTTTAATCCTTGAAAAGCGATAAACAAATGCCAATATAAAGTAAATGTAGCAATTGAATACATGTTAAATTGCTCCACCATTTCAATGGGATCGATTATTTTATTACACGATACTTTTAAGGTATTCGCCATAACCACTCTTTTTAAGTTTTTCGGCTTGCTCCATTAACTGTTCTTTATTAATGAAGCCCATGCGCCAGGCTATTTCTTCCGGGCATCCAATTTTTAACCCCTGTCTTTTTTCTATTACCCTTACATATTCGCTGGCATCATTCAGCGATTCGAATGTACCGGTGTCAAGCCAGGCGAATCCTCTATCAAGCACTCCTACTTTCAATTTTTTGTTTTGAAGATATATCCTGTTTACATCCGTAATTTCATATTCCCCCCTCGGGCTGGGTGGAATATTCTTAGCGATCTCCACTACCGTATTATCATAAAAATATAAGCCCGGCACAGCAAAATTACTTTTGGGGTTTGCCGGCTTTTCTTCAATGCTTAATGCATTTAATTCACCATCAAAATCAACCACGCCATATCTTTCGGGATCGCTTACGGGGTAGGCAAATATCACTGCACCATCCGGGTTGACAGACCGCTGCAATAACTTACTAAAACCACTGCCGTAAAAAATGTTATCGCCCAATACCAGTGCTACACTATCGGTGCCGATAAATTCTGCCCCGATTACAAAAGCCTGCGCTAAACCATTGGGGATTTCCTGTTTAGCATAAGCTATTTTGCACCCCCATTGCGATCCATCGCCCAATAGTCGTATAAACTGCGCCTGGTCATCGGGGGTAGTGATGATTAGTACTTCCTTTATACCAGCCAACATCAACGTGCTGAGCGGGTAATAAATCATCGGTTTATCATAGATAGGCATTAATTGTTTACTAATGCCCATGGTGATGGGATATAGCCTTGTACCAGATCCTCCTGCCAGAATAATTCCTTTCATAATTATCGCTTTTCGTATTGATTTTCGTAGTAGTGTTGGTAATTGCCACTGGTAACGTGATTGAGCCATTCTGTATTGCTGAGGTACCAATCTATAGTTTTGGAAATTCCTTCTTCAAACTGAAGGGAAGGCAACCAGCCCAGCTCATTTTTTAGTTTGGTGGCATCTATTGCATAGCGGAGGTCGTGACCGGCCCGGTCTTTTACATAGGTAATCAACTTTGCCGATTCGCCCTTTTCACGTCCCAGTTTTTCGTCCATTTGCTTGCAAAGCTCTTTTACCAGGTCAATATTGGTCCATTCGTTGTGGCCGCCTATATTATAGGTTTCGCCAATTTTACCGGTATGAAAAATTACATCAATGGCCGCTACATGGTCTTCTACATACAACCAGTCCCGTATATTTTCGCCCTTGCCATAAATAGGCAGGGGCTTATTATTTATTATGTTATGAATACAAAGCGGGATTAATTTCTCCGGAAAATGGTAAGGGCCGTAGTTGTTACTGCAATTAGAGATTTTTACCGGCATGTGATAAGTATGGTAAAATGCCCTTACCAGGTGATCGGAAGAAGCCTTGGAAGCGGAATAGGGGCTACGTGGGTCGTAAGGTGTTTCTTCAGTAAAGAACCCTTCAGCGCCTAAAGAACCATACACTTCATCGGTAGAAATATGGTAAAATAATTTATCGGTAAAATCAGCTTTCCAATACTCTTTGGCAGTTTGCAGCAACGAGCCCGTTCCTACTACATTGGTAGTAACAAATGCCAGAGGATCGGTAATTGACCGGTCTACATGGCTTTCGGCAGCACAATGCAATACCGCAGTGAACCGGTGCTCATCAAACAGTTCCTTCAATAACTCCATATCGGTTATATCACCTTTTACAAAAAGGTAATTTGGATAATCTTCAATATCTGTAAGGTTTTCCAGGTTACCTGCATAGGTGAGTTTGTCGAGATTTACAATTTTGTAATCGGGGTATTTGGTTACAAAGAGGCGAGCTAAGTGAGAGCCGATGAAGCCGGCGCCGCCGGTGATGAGAATGGTGTGAAACATTAAAATTAGTTTAGTAGTAAAATTAGTGGATTCAATTTAAAAATAGAACCGTATTTAAAGGTGCAATCATATACAAGAAAACGTAGTCAAAGCTTTTTTAGTACTACCAGCCAATTAATTTAACCTAAAAAAATGCCGACGTTGATATTTTGTAAATCGGGCAGATATGTGTTCCGGGCCATTTGAAATTTTCCACAAACGATTCAATTCAGATAGTAGAAACAACAAATTGAACCTGGAACTGGCCAGTATCTTATTAATTTTCATAAACCTCTTTAATCAAACCATCCCATTTTTCACTAAGGCTTTCAATATTAAATTTACTTCTAACGCCATGATAAGAATTTTGCCGTTTATCTGACAAACATTTTTTATCATTTAAAATGCTTTTCAATGTATCATAAAAACGGGCGGCAATTTCCAGGGCACTTCTTTTTTCCTGTATTTTGAATATATACCTGTCACCAAACATATCTTCCTTTTTTTGATATATGGAATTATTGATCACCCATCCTGCATCTAAAGATTTTACAAGCAAAGAAAGATCTGACCATTCCGGGCAAATAGCTAATATTGCCAGCCCCCCTGCCATCATACCATAAGTTTTGCTGGGCAGACAAACGCTTGCTCCCCCCGGGCTTAAAGAAACTAATCCAATATGGAATGCATTGATATCTTTTCGCCATTGATCGCTGGGTATCGCTGATATTATTTTAACCGGGTATCCTTTCAGTGAATCTTCGAGGAAGGTTGCCTGGGCACCACTTACATAAAAATTAAAGTCGATAAGCGGAGCGATATCCGACTGACATATAAACTTTACAGATTCTATAATTGAAACCGCATCATGCAAGTATCCCAATTGACCTCCATAATGTATAATTAATTTTTCATCTGCTAAATGTGATTCAAAATTTTCCTGGTATAGCGATAAATCAGTCGAGATGTCAATCACTTTTGAAATCCTGGGTTTCCCCCACCTATTTTCAGCATGTACCCGTAAATATTCTCCCAGGTAAACGGTGGCTTCGCATCTCCTTTGGCTTAGTCGCATCAGGGCGCCCATTTTATTCGTCCAAAACGCACTATATTTTATAGTGCCGGCAATTTCCAATGCATCCGGGTACAGATCGTACAATAAGTGTATCACCTTAATTCCTCTAACCTTTAAAATAAAATGGGTTAGAATGGGAGCATAAAATGTATTGCTTGTAATGATAAAAATGCTTTCTTTCTTACAGGTAAATGCTTTGTACATTAATAAAAACGGATAGAGCATGTACATCTGGATGCGGAGCCATATCTTTTTGGGGCCCAAAACTTTTGCCTTCCTCCGGTAGCTATCTTCATTGATTAAGAAAATATCTTCTGTTTGATACCCCGCCGCCTGTAACGTTTTTCCCAGAAAAAGAAAATAACCTATGCCAACATTACTTGCTGTATATACTTTCAGTTTCTTTCTACCCATGATTTTTGTTGGATCAGTTCCTTATAAAATTTTATAGTATTTGTTACTGTATTATCCCAGCTAAAATTTGCTGAGTGTATTTTACCTTCTGAGATCATTTTTCTCCGCGTCTGATCGTGCCCTAACAAATTTATTGCTGAAAGCAAATCTTCCACACCTGGCTTTGCAACAATTAATGCCGCCGATCCAGCCACTTCCCTTATACATGAATTATCGCAACAAACAACGGGGCAACCTGAAGCCATTGCTTCCAGTATGGGCAATCCAAACCCCTCGTAAGAGGAAGGATATAAAAGGCAAAAAGAATTTGAATATAAATTCCTTAATTGTGGGGTGCTTATGTCAACTTCAACGGAGTACCTGCCGGGAAGAGATTCATCAAGCAGGTTTTTATCATCCTGCGATAAAGCGCCGCCACCTGCCACAATCATCTCAAAATCCCTGGTTTCACTTACCGCCCTCACTGCTTTATCAAAGTTTTTATAGCCATACCTGCTTCCTACAAACAAAATTGCATTGCTTCCTTTTACCTGAACGTTACCAACATCATACGATACAAAATCTTCAGAAAGACCATTGTAAATTACTTTAATAAATTTATTCTTTACAACATTCCCATAGTAAAGCATCAAATCCTTTTTAGTACTCTCAGAAACACATATTATACCATCAGCAGCGGCAATCGCAATTCTTTTAAAAAACACATGCACCAATCTTTTTATACCTTGCTGCATAATTTTTTTCTCATGCCCCAGGTCATGTACTGTTATTACTTTTAAAATATTCTTTTGAAAAGAGTAACGGTTGTAAGTGGAATGATAAATAACACCGGCCGGTAATTTTTTTAACAGTGGCGCAAATCGTTGCAAAATTTTCGGCAACCTCATTTCTGAAACAGTATTTATTCCTTCGCTTAACCCTTCATAAGTAATATTTTTTTGGCTATCATCTGCATCCTTTTTATTATTAACAACCATGTTAATTTCAACTGCATCTGATTGTTTCAATTTTTTAATTAATGCAGAAAAGACGATACTTATTCCACCTATTTTTTGCAGGTTGAAAATTGCATTATCAAAATAAATAATTGTTTTTTTGTTTTGAAGTTTCTCCATTAAAAGATACTTAAGTGAAAAAGCCTGCTTATAAAGATTAAAAGTCTGTGTTAAACTTAATTAGTTTGCACCATTCGATTTAAATTTTCATGAACCCGGAAATTCCTTATACACCCCGGTACAAATCCTGTTGTTAAAATATCCAATCCAATTTTGCATTGATAAACAAACATTTATCGGGCAAAAATAGATGATTGTAGGGAGATATAGAATTAGAACAAATAAATGACTAAAATAAAAAAGCTTTCGAGTAATGGGCTTTATTGAAGTAATAATGCTTCATTTTTGTTCCGGTGTCTTTACCTTTGCCCGCTAACATAAATTTTTATTCTATGACAAACATATTAAGATCAACTGCACGTATTTTATTTGGTAAGATTCTTCCACGCGTGCCTTACCGTGTGGTAAAAGGTCCTTTAAAAGGTGTTAGGTTTATTTTAGGGTCACATAGCGGAGAAGGAGGAGGCGCTTCTGTTTACTTTAATATGGTTGAGCAAATGCAGACTGAGTCCTTTTTAAAAAATGTAAAGAAGGGGAATATTCTTTTTGATGTTGGTGCCAACGTGGGTTATTATACTGTATTGGGTTCAAAACTTACAGGTAGCCAGGGCAAAGTATTTGCATTTGAGCCTTTAGTTAGCAATATTTCCTACCTCCACCGGCACGTTAAAATTAATAAACTGGAAAATGTAACGATCGTTCCCTGTGCCTGTTCAGATGCTCAATCTATTGTGACATTTTTTCACAACGACAACAATGCAATGGGGCGTATTGAAAGCAGTGAAATTGAAGGTATTAATGAGTCTATAATGACACTTGTATCAACTGTCTCTTTGGATGCGGTTGCTGATAAACTAAATACAATCCCTGATATTATAAAAATTGATGTGGAAGGAGCCGAATTATCAGTACTGCGTGGTGCAGAAAGAATTATTTCAAAATCCAAACCGCTTATTTTTCTATCTGTGCATTCAGATATGTTGCGAACAACATGCCTGCAATACCTGGCTGACTTTGGCTATACATTTTCCCCATTGCAGGAAGATCATGACAATGCGATGGAATTTTTGTGTTCTCCCAATGTTTAATACATGATTTAATGCCGGCGGGTTAGTTTTAATTTCAGCCGGATAGATTAGCAGGATATTACTTTATCTTATACTTGTATTTATAAAGCCGGGAGTAGTTGGCATGAGGTATGATTTTCTTAATGATTTTAATGAATTGCATATAGCATACTTCCTTATAATAATTAATATTGTTTCTAAAAGATTTATTCAGCTCATTCCTGATTTTTAAAAACTCTTTAAACGCCCTCAACCTATTGGCATCCGAAATGCCTCCCGAAGATATCACCGAAATCGTTTCCGGCAGCTGCATAATTTTTACTCCAGCTAAAAAGCATTTTAAGACAAAATGATAATCTGCCGCAATTTTATACCTTAAATCATATTTATTGTTGGCAATCAAATCTCTTTTTATAAAGCATGCCTGGTGACTCATGACCGTATTATTTGTTATTACAGAAATATCCCTCGCCTTTAAATCATGCATTACGTTAAATTCCTCTGAAAAGATGGATACATCTCCATAGATGATTTCGGCTCCGCCCGGGTTTGAAAGATATGGATGTATTTGCTCTATAGAATGATTGGTCTTAATATAATCACCGGAGTTAATAAACAACAGCCAATCGCCGGAAGATAATGCAATGCCTTTATTCATTGCATCATAGATACCTTTGTCAGGCTCAGACACTACCACCTGTATCTTCGACTTGTATGTATTAATTACTTCTACTGTAGCATCATTGGATCCCCCGTCTATTATTAAATACTCAATATTTGGAAACGTTTGATTAATGACACTTTCAATGGTATGACCAATATGCTTTTCATCATTGTATACCACCGTTATTATTGAAATTTTTTGATTCATTCATATTATAATTTAGGGAAGACAATACCAATATTAAAACCACTATATAGGGTAGTATTCCGCCAATAAAATCGGGGCGCTGTAAAATTAGCAATATATACACCAGGCAGGATTTTTGCGGAACATTTAACCAGTTTCTCTTTCGAAAACAAATGATTATGTAATAAAACACATGCAATGAAAAAATTAACCCTCCGATAATCCCGTGTACCCCAAAAATGCCTAAAAGATTTGCACCCATAAAAGTACCATTGAACTTACCTCCTTCTTTTGATGCGTACGATATTCCCTGTCCTATAAGTGGCGAATCCTTTATCGCTTCAATAGAGTTATCAATTAAATCCGTTCTGTTATCTGCTTTAAAATAATCCTCTGATGCATCAGGAGATACTAAATCCTGTAGTCGGCCTATTGTGTATGAATTAATGATTTCCTGCTGTTCTATTGCGAGTTTGGAGTACAAAATTAAAAATGCACTAATAATAAAAACGCCCATAAAAAAACCCCTTTTAATCAGCCTTCGATCCAGGTAAAGTATGGTGTAGAATAACATTATTAAATAGAATGCAAGAGAAAGCGTAAAAACGCCGGCAACAATAAATATAATTCTTACAACCTTGTTATTAAATGTCAAATCATTTATTAATAAGGTAGCAATAAGATAAAAAGCCAGCGTACCTGGTTCATCAAAGAAACCGGCTGGCCGGATGATTCTTACGAACCCTATATCAAACACAACATTTGTAAAAGAGATAATAAAGTTGTAAGCAGTTCTTCCATCAGGATTTTCAAACGTAGCATAAAACGGAAGCGTAATGATTAAGCATAATAAAAATGTAAGTATCGACAACACACCCATAGTTGCCATTACTGTTAGCAATGAAGACTGAAATTCCCTGTTTTTTAAAAATGAATTGATGTACAGGTAAATAATAAATGGAAAGATAATTTGAAAGCAAAAGTTTAGGTAACCATCATCTTTGTGTATGATTAAATATATGATTGAAAGTATAACCTGAATTAAAAAAATATAGGCAATGTTTGAACTAAGCTGTATTTTTTTTAAATTCAAAAAAATTGGAATAACCAATAATAACATTCCGATGCCCATTATTATTTTAGCGGGTAAATTCAATGCCTGTGGAATTGAAAAAGGGTATGCCATCATAATAACACCCCAAATAATTAATAAGCCATACCACTTTTTAAAAGCGCCGGTTCCATGCATTTCCAATGTCATATTTCCATAAATAATTATTCAATTACAATCCCTTTATCAATTCGGCTTATTTACTGAATTGCTGGTTGAATACCGTTTCCTCTTTTTGTATAATAACCAGCTATGAAAAATGTAAAAAAAGGCAAATTTTTAAAGTACAATCCGTTGAACAAGATGCCACCTGGTGTAAAATAAGCGGCCTTCCTTAAATGTATTATGAAACAGTTTAACGTAAATAAATTACTCATTCCGTTCGCTCTACCCTGAAAGCACTTCTTTAACACGGAAAGGAGCATAACCTGACCCAATAGCTAATAACAGGGGTTTTAACTGGCTAATAAATTGCGAAAAATCCTTCTTCCTATCAATATCATTATTACCAGGAATCCGGCTATCAAACCACCCAAAACAATTCCTCTTGCTTTGCCAAACTTCTCTTTTTTTAGCGGAAAAATTGGCCTGTCGATGATTTGAATTAACGGGGTTTCCTTTCTTACTGTTACCCTGGCTAATTCTGTTTGTTTCACTAATTCCGTCAAGATAGCAGTGTTTGCCTGTACATCCACCTGCCTCCTCGCCGAAGGTGCACGCCTAACATTTAAAGCAGGGTTTAAGCCAAAGGTATTATCATTGGCGATGGCCACTCCGGTAATTGCTCCATTTAATTCGCCCCGTATAGAATCTGTTTGCCGTTCTAAAATGGACATATTTAAACGAGCCCTTTTGCTTTTAGTGGAAATATAAAAATCAGACACTTCCGTAGCTAAGGCTTCTGTAAAATACTTGGCAAATTTTTCATCATTCGATTGCATATCAATTGTCAGAATATCTAATTTTTTATCCTTTTTTGCCACTTTCAAACTTGATTTAGAAATGTCTTCATAAATTACCCCCAGCACACTGTCCTGTACCCGGCTAAACTGTTGCCTGTCGACCTTTGGCAAAAATTGTATGTTTGTCAATCCCGGCTTTTTTTCCCAGTTTTTCCTCAACTCCTTTATCTGAATGTACATTTCAGCAAATGAAATAGTTTTTCCTTCCACGGTAACAGGATTTAACAAGGTTTTCTCTACCATCGTTCTCGACTTAAATAGCTCAATCAAATTAAGACCGGAAAAAATACCCCCTGCATTTCCGCCAAGATCAAAACCAAACTGGCTGGCAAGACCCAACGCACCGCCAAGTCCGGTACCTTGTTGTGTATCTTCTATCGCAAAAGTTAAGGAAGCTGTATACACTACTTTTTTTGTAAAAGAATAAGCTAATCCCAAACCTCCTCCCAATAGTCCAAACAATAAAATTATTTTCCACCTGGAAAACAGATAGGTAACCCATTCTTTAAGGGTAAAAACCATTTCCTTTAGACTGATTTCATCTCCGGGCATTTTGTTACTCATTTAGCTAAGTATTTTCTTCAAAAATTACAAACGATTTCTTTACCTGCAGGTCATCTCAGATTATCAAAAAAAAATAATTTAACAGGGTATATTGCAGGGCCGTGTTTAAAATTCATCCGGCATTTCAACGGGTATCATTCATTTTATTAAATTAATCGCGGCTATCTAAGAATAGCGATTACCACGCCTGCCATTCCAACCAACACACTTGCAATACTTACAATTTCACCCATGGTCACTTTTTGGGTTTCTGGTTTTTCCGGAATTACGATATGGGAACCCGGAGTTACTTTAGGATAGGATCTGAAAAAAAGAAACCTATTCGCAACTGCGGCTTTGCCATTTGGATAAATAACATACGCTTTTTTCTTCCACCCCCTGGCATCTACCCCACCAACAGCATCAATATAATAATTAAACCGCTTTCCCTTCAGGTAAGGAATTTCAGAGGTCAATAGAACGTTCCCCTCTACTTTCACACTTTCGTGGCGGAAAGCCACTTCTATCTCATCCCCGGCAAGTAACCTAATATTACTATTGTCGGTTGAATCTTTAATTATTTTATTCCATTCTATTGGTATGGTAGAAAATTTCACCTTGTCTTTTAATTTTTTAGTTAACCTATTTTGAGCACTATCATTTTTCCCAAAATTCAAATTCAGGTTTTCGATTGCTTCAATTTGGCTGGCTTCAATTGGCCGTAATATTTTCACCCCACTCACATCGGCAACGTTTGTTAACCCTCCCGCTCTTTTAATGACATCATATACTTTTTCATACTTGTTTACTAAAACATAAATACCCGGATATAATACAGCCCCGGTGGTGGTTACCATTTCGGGTTTTTCATATACCGCCATTTTACGTATATTGATCACATCAAAAGGTTCCAATCCGAAATTTTTTGATTGCTCATTATTTGCTGCATTGATTTCTATAGCAAATAGCTGAGCCTTAAGTGGATTGTTATTATCAATTTCTTCCGATTTGATGATCCGGGCAATTTCCACTCTTTTTGACGCAGCACCTGTTAATCCCCCTGCCTGAATTAGCAAATCATTCAGCGTGAGGTTATCCCTGAATTGGTAGCTTCCAGGTCTCTTAATTTCACCGTTGATGGTGACACTGTAATCTTCCTTAAAATCCAAAACGGAATAAACCGTTAACTGGTCTTCTCTGTTCAATTCAATATTGGCGTTGGCATCGCCCGATAAAGCCAGGGAAAGGTTTACATTTACAATTTCGGTAGTCAAGTCGGGTTTTAATCGTACGATAGTCGCTCTTTTACTATATGCATCCTCTTTCAATCCCTCTGCTTTTGCAATTAAATCTGAAATCCGCATACCCTTGTAAAAAGAATAGGTGTCGGGCCTGAATACTGCACCTTCAATTTTGATGCGATTTTCAAAACGGTTCAAAATTTCAGCAACTTTATACACGTCACCTGGAAGAGGGAGATACGCTTTAAATTCTGAAGATTTAATATCCGTCACTTTAAATTCCTTTGCTGTTTTTTGAATCACATTCACAGAAGCGGTAAATGCGGCTTCACTAAACCCGGATGCATAAGATAATAAATCGGCAAATGTTTCGCCATCTTTCATTTCATAGATTCCAGGTTTCTTCACCAAACCATTAATGGTAACCCGCCTGGTATATGTGGGAATCCTGATTACATCATTATCTTTTAACCCAACATTCGCAGATTGATCTCCATTGACTAAAAATTTATAAATATCTACATAGGCAAATACTTTGTTGTTTCTTAAAAGCTCAATATTTCTGTAACTGCCATTAATACCCGGGCCACCTCCTAAAAACAAGGCGTTATAAACGGTTGATAAAGAAGAAACGGAATAATTACCTGGTTGCCTGCTACCTATAATGGTAACTCTAATAGTCCTGATGCGAGTCAAACTGATTCCAACTTTTGATTGACCCGACCTGACCGTACTGTAAATTTTAGCAATCGCTGCTCTTATTTTTTGAGTTGCGGCTTCAATGGTCATACCTGCTACAGAAATTTCTCCTACATTCTGGATAGTTATTTTCCCTTCGGGAGTTACCGAAGCACTACCGTTGAATTCCTGCACGCCATACACACTTACCTGTAATTCATCACCCGGTCCGAGTACATAATTAATTGGAGTGGCTAATTTTAAATTGGGTTCAAAATTTAATGCAGGATTGTCAAATAGTTCAGATCCGAAAACCTGTAGAGTTTGCTGGTCTTTTACTTTATTATTGACGAATGCTTCCTGCGTTCTTGACTGGTCTGCATTTTTATCGCTCACTGTATTGGGAGGGGCTATCACTCCCAGGCGCATTTTTAACTTCGCAACCTCCGATACATTCATTCCTTTTGACAAAGCCAATGATTCTGCCTGCTGGTAACTAATGTTGTTGACTTGTAACTGGGTCTTTATTTTTGTAATATCAGCGTCGCTTAAATTATCAACTTTGATAGTACTTAAGTCATTGCTTTTCAAAAAATCCTGTGCCTTCAAGGTAAACGATTGAAAAAAGACAAATAACAGGAAAACAACAGGAACTATTCTTCTCATCTTTGATTTTTATTTTATTAATATTCACGGCTTAAGCCGCTATAATCTAAATCTCCGCTATGAATTGCTATGATGAAACCCCGCAATTCATTTGCTGAGGAATGACATCCATATTCAAAATTTAGGGTAGAAATCTCAACGGTTTCGAATTTTTGCAAATTTATATTAAAAAATCCCGTCGGCTGGTAAAAGAATTGGTGTAGAATTGCTTCTACGAAAATGGAAACGACACCATTCTACTTAAGCGGTTAAATTCCTGCCAAATACTGAACGAACAAATCTCTAATAAATAAATACTAAAATTTTGACATTCCCTGGGCGCCGACAGGTTGGTACAACATTGCGTAATCATTTGGAAACGACTAAAAAATGATACTGACGGCATGGAATCATCTATCAAAACCTATTGAAACAGGAGATTTCCCCATAACAATCTACCTGATTTGCCATTACACATCCCGGATGTTTTAGAAGTAACTCCTACCCAATTATTAATAAAACAACTACATTTGCCACCCGCCTGGCGGCACACTTTCCAACGGCTGGCCAGGTATTTCATTCACCATTTATATGTATAAATTTAGGTTGGTGAATTTTGTTCTACAGAAATTTAATATCAGGTGATGATTTTCGGGGGTTATTTGTTCTTATTTAGAGGTATTCCAACACCATATCCAACGTTTTCGGAAAGGATTGGTGGCGGCTAAATTCATAAAACGGAAGATATGATCCTGGGTCAATTCATTAAATGATTTTTTATCCGGGCGGAAAGTGTTGCGGGAAATTAAAATATTTTTTTTATGCTATTTCTTTTCGCTTAGAGGTGAAACTTTAAAAAACAAGCATATTGTAAATGGAATTAAAAAATAAAAGAGTATTGGTGACAGGTGCAGATGGCTTTATCGGCAGCCATTTAGCAGAGTTGTTATTGGAGGAGGGCTGTAAAGTGAAAGCCTTTGTATATTATAACTCATTTAATAACTGGGGCTGGTTAGATTCATTGTCTCCGGGTAAGTTGGCGCAAATTGAAATCTTTGCTGGAGATATCCGCGACCCGAACGGAGTACGCACCGCAATGAAGGAGGTTGATATCGTGTTTCATCTCGCCGCACTCATTGCTATTCCATTTAGCTATCATTCTCCTGATTCGTATATTGATACAAATGTTAAAGGCACGCTGAATATTGTACAGGCAGCTAAAGATTTAAATACCGAACGTGTTTTAGTAACTTCCACCTCAGAGGTTTATGGCACGGCCCAATATGTGCCGATAGATGAAAAACATCCACGGCAACCACAATCACCTTATTCGGCGTCAAAAATCGGTGCCGATGCTATAGCTGAATCTTTCTATAAAAGTTTTGACCTGCCTTTAACCATCGTTCGCCCTTTTAATACTTATGGGCCCCGGCAATCCGCCCGGGCAGTGATACCCACCATTATTACCCAATTGTTGAATGGGATAACGGAAATTAAATTAGGCGATATTATACCTACCCGTGATTTGCTTTTTGTAAAAGATACCGTAAAAGGGTTTATAGAAATTGCGAAATCCGATCAATTGATTGGGCAGGATTGCAATATCGCCACCCAGTCTGAAATTGCTGTTGGAGACCTTGCCCTGGAACTCATCCGGCAAATTAATCCCGGCGCAAAAATAGTAAGTGATCAGCAGCGATTGAGACCGGAAAAATCTGAAGTTTTCAGATTATATGGATCTAATAAAAAAATCCTGGAATATACTGATTGGAAACCTGGGTACAGCCTGGAGCAGGGACTTGCTGAAACGATTGAATGGTTCAAAAACCCGGATAATCTTAAACGATACAAAGCTGATATTTACAATATTTAATACGAAAAATGCTACAATTCTTACTGAACGTTTTCGGAAACAAGGAATATCAATCTCAAAGAACAGCATCCGTCAAAAAAGAAATTGTGTTTTCATTTCTTATTAAAATTGTGAGTGTTATCACCGGGATTTTACTGGTGCCATTGTTGATCGATTTTTTAGACAAAGACAGATACGGTGTTTGGTTAACAATATCTTCCATTTTTGCCTGGTTTAGCTTTTTTGATATTGGAATCGGGAATGGATTGCGTAACAAATTAGCGCAGGCCCTGGCCAGGGATCAAAAGGTATTAGCCAGGGAATATGTTAGCACAACATTTGCCTTGATTTCAATCATATTTATTACCATCATTTTAGTTTTCCAGGCCATCAATCCGTTTATTAACTGGCAATCTGTTTTAAACATACAAATCATTTCCGGCAAGGAATTATATTTACTTACTTCATTTACTTTTACTTTATTCCTGCTGAGATTTATTTTTCAATTGGTGGGGGTAGTGTATATGGCGGCACAGAAGCCATCCATGAACAATGCCATAATAACCCTGGGTAACTTTATTGCTTTTATTGTTATTGCAATCATATATAAGGTTACCAGTAAAGGTGATCTTTTAATTTTAGGGATTACATTAACGGGTGTACCATTGCTGGTGCTGATCATTGCAACCTTTTATGCATTTTCCGGTAAGTATAAATTTCTTCGGCCTGGCTTTGGGAGTGTAAAGTTTGTTCACGCAAAGTCGTTGCTAAACCTGGGCCTGCAGTTTTTTGTAATCCAGGTTGCTGCCGTGTTGCTTTTTTCGAGTGCTAATATCATAATTTCTCAATTATTTAGTGCTGGTGAGGTGGTGGTATACAGCAGTGCTTTAATGTTATATCAACTACCCATTATGGTTTATGCAATTATCATGGCTCCAATATGGAGCGCAGTTACAGACGCATATACAAAAGGTGATTTCGACTGGTTAAAAAATACGTTAAAAAGGTTAAACTATCTGTCTGTAATATTTGCAGTTGGCATAGTTGTGATGACTTTCCTGACCCCTTTTATCTATAAATTATGGCTGGGCGACCGGGTAAAAATTCCGTTAATCATTTCCTTGTCAATGGCTTGTTTTGCCATTATTAATGTCTTCCTTGCTCCCTATACCAATTTCATCAATGGAATTGGGAAAATGAAATTCAGCATGTACCTGGTTTTTTTAACCCTGTTGTTTTACATCCCTTTGGCAATATTCCTGGCCAAATGGTTTCACAATAGCGCAGGCATTATGTTTGCCACCTGCCTGCTAAATATAACCGGCCTTTATTTTCAGCCTTTGCAGGTTAATAAAATACTAAACAATAAAGCTAAAGGCATTTGGAATGAGTAATAAAATAAAAATAGCCTGGATCTGCGAATTCAGCAGTGAGTTTATTCAAAATCATTTACCCCTGTGGAAAAAAACGCCGCCGTATGGCGCATGGATCAGCACAACATTGGAAGGATTTAAAAATTCAGCCGAATTTGAAATTCATGTAATTTCTCCCCACCAATACCTAAAAAAAGATTACTCTTTTGAGGCAGAAGGGGTGTTTTACCATTTTTTTTCGGCAGGCATTCCATTTATCAAAAGAACCTGGCCACCCTTTTTCAACCTCGACTTATTCACCAACTATTATTTTTATACCAGGAAAATAGGCAAGCTTATAGGTAAAATAAAGCCGGCACTAATCAACCTGCACGGTGCAGAGGTTCCAAGACACAGCTCATCGGTACTGGAATTGTATCAAAAATACCCGGTGCTGGTTTCGATTCAGGGGTTTATCAGTTTGGATGTATATGGGCAAAATGATTCCCTTAAAAAGAAACGGATTCAGGTTGAATCCGAAATTATTCAAAAATGCAGTTATTTTGGAGGTGATGCAGATTCTAAACTCCTTATCAAAAAAATGAGGAATACCGGGTTTGAGTACTATAACTATTACTACCCTATCGGTTCTCATATTGAGAAATTTGCAGCACTGGCGATCCCAAAAGAATTTGATTTGTTATTTTGGGGTCGGATTGTAAAGGACAAAGGCGCCGAAGATTTTTTGGAATTGGTTTCAAAACTTAAGGCTAACTTTCCCTATATCAAAGCGTGTTATATCGGCCCGGTGGGCAGTAGCTATTTTGAATTCCTTAAAGAAGAGGCGGTGAAACTGGGTTGCGAAAAAAATATTTTATTCAAAGGGTTTATCAGAAGCGATGAGGAATTATACACAATGGTATTAAAAGCCAGGATATTGGTTACCCCAACTTATAATGACCGGTTTCCTACAGTTATACGGGAAGCTGTTTGCCTGAGGCTTAACGTTATTTCCTACAATACAGGAAGTATTCCACAGTTTAATAATGGGGAAGAAAGAATTTTAATTACCAAAAAGGGTGATATTGAAAAGCTGGCAGCGCATGCAGAAAAATTAATGACAGACCATCCCTACTTTAACGAACTATCAGCAAAAGCATACCAACACGGAGTAGACGAATTTAGTGTTACATGTAATTGCGATAAGATGATGTCGGCTTACAGGGAAATTTTGCAAAAAAAATCAACCACTATTTAAAAAGAAATTATGTATAAAATACCACTTTTTGATTTAAACTTTGATGAAAAGGAAGAACAGGCAGTCGTGGATGTGCTTCGTTCAAAATGGATCTCTACCGGACCAAAAACTGCTGCGTTTGAGGAAAAGTTTGCGGGTTTGCTTGGTGCTAATCATGCAGTAGCCCTGGCCAATTGCACAGTGGCGCTTCACCTGGCATTAAAACTGGTGGGTGTTAAGGAGCATGACGAGGTGATCTGCCCCTCACTAACATTTGTCGCTTCTGTGAATGCCATCAGGTATATGGAAGCAGTACCGGTATTTGCCGATGTTGCCAGCTATGATGATTTGACGATTTGCCCAAAAGAAATTGAAAAAAAAATCACCTCGAAAACCAAGGCCATATTGGTAATGCATTATGGGGGCTTTGCTTGCGATATGGACGCAATTATGAAAATCGCTAAAAAGCATGACTTAAAGGTGGTGGAAGATTCCTGCCATGGGCCATTGTCAGAATATAAAGGTAAAAAGTTAGGTACTATCGGAGACATTGGCTGTTTTAGTTTCTTCTCCAATAAAAACATCAGTACAGGTGAAGGAGGAATGCTAATTACCAACTCCAGAGAATATTTTGACCGTACAAAATTATTGCGCTCACATGGTATGACATCGATGTCTTATGAACGGGCAAAGGGACATTCTACTGAATATGATGTAGTGGAGCTGGGTTTTAATTACCGCATGGATGATATGCGGTCCGCCATCGGCATTGTTCAATTAGATAAAATAGAGGACGACTTACAGAAAAGAGCGATCATCCGCAAAGCCTATATTGAACAGCTGGAAGGTATCGATTCAATACTAATTCCTTTTAAAAACGACCAGGAATTTTCCTCCAATTACATTTTCCCTATCCTGTTGAAGCATTCCGATTATAAAAAAAGAAATAGTATCCGGGAAAAGCTGGCGGAGGCAGGTATACAAACAAGTGTACATTATCCTGCCGTTCATAAGTTTTCCATTTATAAAGACTTCTATACTAATTTACCGGTAACGGATTATGCCACTGATAATATGATTACTTTACCCATGTATTCCAAACTTACCGAAGATGAAGTAAAATTCATTGCCGGGGTTTTAAAAGAAGTTTGTGTATGAAAAAGCAGATTATTATTGTAGGGGCCTTTCATGAAATAATTGAGCTTGCCGAAGATTTAAATATCAGCATTGTTGGATTGATAGACACCGAAAAAAAAGGCTCTTATAGAAATTACCCTGTTTTGGCGGATGATAATACGGCAAATAATCTGTCAGCGGAAATAAAACAAATACCAATTGTTATTACCCCGGATATGCCGGCAATAAGGATGCGCTTAAGTAAATTGTACACCGGTTTTGGATATGATTTTTTTACGCTCATTTCATTTGAAGCGAAGATTTCTAAAAGTGCACAGTTGGGAAAGGGAGTCGTAATCCAGTACGGAGTAAATATTTCAGCAAAGGCTGAAATATCAGATTTTGTGAGGCTGAATACCAATTGCAACGTAATGCATGACTCCACTATCGGACGATACACAACTATTGCCCCCAATGCGGTGATACTAGGCAATGTTCAAATAGGGGAATCTTGTTATATAGGCGCCAATGCCACGATATTACCCAATATATCAATTTGCGATCATGTTGTTATTGGGGCAGGTGCAGTTGTTACAAAAAACATTGATAGCCCCGGTACCTTTATAGGTGTACCCGCTAAAAGAAAATAATCAAAGGGCATACTGGAAATTAATTTTTTGTTCCGATGCTAATTTAAGAAGATGATTTATGATAAAACTGACACAACAATTAAAGGACATAGTAATATCACCCGAAACATCTCTTTTATCTTCTTTAAAGAGAATGGATGATATCCGGAGAAAGTTATTGATCGTTCTTAGCGACGATAAATTTATCGGCTTGCTTTCAATTGGTGACCTGCAAAGGGCCATAATAAACAGCATTGATCTTAATAACCCTGTGTCAACAATTACCCGGAAAGATTATATAATAGCCAACCCGGACTATTCGATTGATGCTATAAAAAAGAGGATGTTATCTATCCGGGCTGAATTTATGCCGGTTGTATCTGCCGATGATGAGCTGGTAAGCGTATATTTTTGGGAAGACCTGTTTGGTGTCGGCGAAACAGCCCCTTTAAAGCAATTTAATTTGCCGGTTGTAATTATGGCGGGTGGCATGGGTACAAGATTAAAACCACTTACCAATGTATTGCCAAAGCCATTAATCCCAATTGGAGAAAAAACAATGGTGGAAGAAATATTTGACCGTTTTGGAAAGCATGGTTGCACCGATTTTTATATATCGGTAAATTATAAAGCAGAGCTGATTGAATACTACCTGCAAAATCAAAACCTTCCATACCGGTTAGTTTTTTTTAAAGAAAAAAAGCCAATGGGAACGGCCGGAAGTTTAACCTTGTTAAAGCAAAAGATCAATACAACTTTTATAGTAAGCAATTGTGATATTTTAATAGACCAGGACTATGCTGAAATACTGGATTACCATTACAAATCAAAAAATGAGATTACAATTGTTGCAGCATTAAAACATTATCCAATACCATATGGAATAATTGAAACCGGGGAGAGCGGGCAGTTGATAGATTTGAAGGAAAAGCCGGAATTAACCTTCAAAATAAATAGCGGTATGTATATACTGGAGCCGCACCTTTTAGATGAAATCCCTGAAAACGAATTTTTTCACATTACTCAACTGATTGAAAAGGTGAAAGAAAGAGGAGGGAATATTGGAGTGTTCCCGATTACAGAAAAGTCATGGAAAGATGTGGGCCAGTTGAGTGAATATATAGCTTCGTTAAATGAATATTAGGAGCCATGATAAGTGTATGAATGTTTCGCTATATCATACATAATTTACAAACAAATTCAAAGGGCCATATTTAAAACGGTTACAAAACATTGATACAAAATTTCCACCGTTCATGAAATTACTGCACCTGCTATATTCCGGTTTAGGTGGACATGGAAATGTGTTTTTCTCCTTTTTATCCGCAGATGAAAATAAACAGTTTGAAAATGAAGCCATTTTCGCAGGGGTAGAACCGGTAAGGGAAGAGTACAGCGCAAAATGCAATGCAAACAATATTCCCTGGAAATATCTACAAAAGCAAACCCGCCTGGATATTGGCTTTAACCGGAAGCTGGTTAACACCATTCAGGCAAGCCAATCCTCCATCATTTTTTTGCATGGAAGCAGGCTTATTGTGTTAGCTGCCATTGGCGTGTTACAGAGTAAAAATAAAAAACGCATAGTGGTAAGGGAAACCCAGGCCAATCATCTTAAAACATGGCTGGAGTGGGTTTGGCTGGCCCTGGCACTTTTATTGGCCGATCACATTGTTTTTTTGACTGAGAAATTTAAAGAAGAAGTAAGAAAAAAACTACCCTTATTCTGGAAAGCGAAAAAAATCAGCGTGATCAACAATGGAATTAATTTAGCCATCTACACACCGGCAGTTAAGCTCCCGTCCAAATCCATTGTACTGGGCATGCAAAGCCGGATAGTTGCTATAAAAGATCATGTTACGCTTATAAAAGCTGTTACCCTGTTGAAAATTCAATATCCACAACTATCCATCCAATTGAAAATTGCAGGTGATGGAGAATTACGTCATTCCCTTCAACAATTAGCTTTTCAACATGGCGTAACGGATATGGTTGAATTTACAGGCACTCTTAGCGAAATTGAACTGGTCAATTTTTTACAGTCACTGAATATTTATATTCATGCATCACTGGGCGAAACGATGAGTACTGCCATCATGCAGGCGATGGCTTGTGGCCTGCCCGTAATTGCATCCGACGTGCCAGGCATTGACAATATGATTGAAAAAGATATTACGGGTGTACTGATCCCTGCAAAAAATGAAGCAGCTTTAGCGAACGCCATGTATGATCTCATTCAAAATCCGTCAAAAACCAGCACAATGCGGCAGGCTGCTTACCAGTATGCCCAATTATATTTCAGTAATACACTTATGTTTGCAAAATACCTGGCACTCATAAAAAGTATGGAAAACAGGTAGTTCCCCCGTAATGTACAGGGGTATTATAACCAGTGCTATGTTGGCAGTAAATTGGCGTACAATTTATTTTATTTGAAATAATAAAAGGCGATCCGAAAACTTTCGGATTCGAAAATAATACATGCTTAATTCGTGAATACGATAGCTATCGGATCGTGCATCCAATTCGGGCTATTATATTGAGTCGTTTCACATTTAACACCAGCAATGAAAATATTGTTTTATCTGCGAATAGAAATAATGGGTGGAGCGGAACGCTACCTGTTGCAGTTATTGCCGGAATTAAAAAAAAGACAGATAGAAGTTGGTTTTTATTGTACCCGGCAGAAAACGAACCAGCCAATTATTGATTATTTTACCAGCCATTTTAAACCTTACGATATCCCGGTATATGTTTGCGATGCCTCCCACCCTTATTCGGTAAAGGCTGCATACCATCTCGCAGGCATCATCAGGAAGGAACAATACCATATTTTAAGTGCCCACTTAATGCATGCTGAAATAGTAAGCGGACTCTCCAAAATGCTTTTTAAAACATCTTGTAAACTGGTAACCACCAAGCATGGTTACCTGCAACAATTTATGGATCAGCATGGATTGGATTACACCAAAATTAACCGGTTCAGTCTTAGCTACCAGGTAGAAAAATGGGTACAGCGTTTTGTTGCCGGCAATTTTGCCGTGTCAAAGGGGCTGGCTGCTTTTTATATTCATTCCGGAATTTGCAGTGCTTTAAAAATGAGCGTGATATATCACGGTCTTGAAGCAGGTAATCCTCACCAACAGGCAGCACCGGTACGATATTCAAACAACCAGTTGCTGGTGATTGCCAGGCTGCGCAAGTTTAAGGGCCATCTTTTTTTGATAGAAGCGGTTGAGCTGCTGCGCCGTGAAATACCTGATCTTAAATTAGTGATCCTGGGAGCAGGCGAAGAAATGAAGCACCTGGTAAACAGGGTAAATGAACTCAACTTGAATCAGTGGGTTGCTTTTGCCGGGTACACGGACGATGTGTATCATTACATCAACGGATCGGATATCATTGTGGCACCGTCAATCGCAGAACCATTTGGTTTGATTGTACTGGAAGCATACCGTTGCTCCAAACCGGTTATTGCATTTAATGTAACCGCATTCAACGAAACCATTATTGATAATGAAACCGGTTACCTGGTTGCTCCTTACAGTACAGAAGCCCTGGCCGAAAAAATAAAACACTTGCTGCAAAACAAATCAATCTCTAAAAAAATGGGTGAAAATGGTTTTAAATTATTGGAACATAAATTTTCGCTGCAAACATTTGTGGAACAAACTATTCAATTTTTTACGGGTATCCAATCATCAGACGTTTGATAAAATTGATTTCACTGTAGGTATTTACGGTAGCGTGAGGGAAGGTTTTAATTGGGTATATTGCTCCAGCTTCTGTTTATAAATGTCAATAATAATTTTTTCGTCAAACTCTTCCTCCATTTTTTTTCTGCCTGCAATCCCCATCTGAAGTTTTTTGGTTGCAGGAAGCTGAATAAATTTTTCCATGTTTACTGCCAGGTCGTCCGCACTTTTTATTTCACAAAGATACCCGTTGATACCATCGTCTACCACTTCTATACAACCGTTGGTGCGGGTGGTAATAATTGGCTTTGCCATACATGCGGCTTCCAGCAATACTTTTGGAATACCTTCACGATAATAAGTAGGTAATACTACTACATCCGCAGTTTCAATATAGGCTCTTACGTCCGGAGTGCTACCCAGGTATTTTACTATCCCTTCTTCTTCCCATCGCTCAATGGTAGCTCGTGGAATCGCCTCGGGATTATCTTCCTCAATTTGCCCAAGTAATATGCAAGAAACAGCATACCCCTTTTTTAAGAGCATCCTGCTTGCTTCTGCAAATATTTCTATACCCTTATCATATTGCATTCTTGAAAAAAGTAAAAAAGTAGTTACCCCTTTTTCGGGAGAAATTGAAGAAGGCGTAAATAAACTGGTATCTATACCCTCGCCAGGCAAAATAAAACTCTTATGCCCCGGTATAATATTGTTTTTAATAAACATCGTCCGGTCACCCCTGTTTAAAAACCATACTTCCAGGGCAAAACGGGAACTTAATTTGTAAAGCTTCCTGGCTAAATAAAATAAGATCCCTTTATTGGCAAACGCATTTCCCAGGCCAGTGGTGATGCTGATGCATTTAATATGGCAAAACCTGGCAGCGAGTGTGCCATAAATATTGGGTTTGATGGTATAATGAAAAATAAATGCCGGCTGAAGTGATTGATAGATTTTTACATATTCCCTGTATAACAAAACATCTTGTAACGGGTTAATGCTGAACCGCTTCAAGCATTTTATCCGACAAAAACGGATACCTTCCGCTTCAAACCTTGCTGAGTATTCGTCTTCCGGGGCAACTACACATACCTCATATCCAAAAGCTTTAAATTTTTTTATAAGGCCCACTCTAAAATTATACATTCCCCAGCTGGTATTCCCCGAAAAAACAACAAGCATAAAAAATTTTATTGACAGAAATGTATATAATGTTCAAATATAAATACATTTTAAGTGCATGCAATTTTAATGTGCTAACCGGGTAATTATAAGGTGAGGGCAAGTCTGTCATTTATACGATGCTGTATAGTGGAATATGCCGGTACTGAGTTAATGTTCATTCATCATTGAAAACGCTCGCTTGATTTTGACCACCGGGGGCAATTTTAAAATATAACCGGCTAAATAATTATACCCTGCCGTTGCCAGCCATTTAAAGCAGGTAGGCGAGCGATATCCTTTTTCAAGTGCCCGTTGGTATAATTTTTTGTATAAGCCAACATTTACCCAATGCTTTCGCAGGTTCAGGTTTGCACTTGTATTATTCTCATGTTGTAGCCACACGCCGGCAATATTTTTGCTGACAATTACCTTTTTTTCGCCATATTTTAAACACAGGCAGAGGAAAGAATATATGTCGGTGGAGATTATGTCTAGATGATAAAAGTTTTCCTCAATCGCTGAACGGCGGTGGTATAAGGTTGACATGTGAGCAAAGTAATTCCTTTCAAAAAAACTAAAAAAGTAATCTTTCCCCTTAATGACTTCCTCCCGGGCTTCCATATTGGGGCCGGTTACTTTTTCAACCTGTCCAAACTTTCTCACATTTGCGCCCTGGTAAAATAACGTATTGTTTATCCCGTTTTCCCGGATGGCACTCATAGCCTGCGAAATAAACCGGTTATTGGTATAATAATCGTCGCCGTCCAGGTTGATTACCCAGTCTGCTGCGGTATGTTCATTTAAACACTTCCGGTAGTTGGCTACCCTTCCGATATTGGTTTCATTCTTCCTGTATTTTACAATCGGATTACCCGTAAATGGCAGCACAATTGCTTCAGTATGATCTGTTGAATGGTCATCGGCTATCACGATTTCCAAATTGGGATAATCCTGGGCAAGTGCGCTTTCAACAGCTTTGGAGATGTAACTGGCCTGGTTAAAGGTGGGAATCATAATACAGACAAGTGGTGTTTCCGGCATAGCGATTACAATTTTACCAGTAAAAACTGTAATTCGTGACAGGGGAAATTACTGCTCCAGCTATCTTCGTACCACTCCTGCATTGCAACAGAGCTGTTAAACAGGTACTGCCACAACATACGAAATGGACGGTTGATTAAGAAAGGAGACTTAAACCGCAAAAAAACACTTTTTAGTTGAAGCCCGGTGTTTAGGTTATAATCCGGCACTTTGCGTTTTAATACATTATCCTTAACCATGTATGAAAATGAATATAACCCAAAGAAACTCCTGTGTGTATAATCTGAATAAAAATATGGGTTGGAAAAATGTGGAACCACAATCTCAATAAAACCATGCTGCTTTAAAACTCGCCTTAATTCGATTAAAAGGGCAGGTACATCCGGTATATGTTCAAAAAAGTGAAAGGCATGTACTTCATCTACCGAATTATCCGGGAACATTGCAATCACTTCGTATACATCTCCTACGATATCTACGCCTTCAATATCCAGTATATCTATGCCAATCCAGGCTGGATTTTTTTTAAAATGGCCGCAACCTAAATCGAGAGTGATATATTCGATTTCGGAAAGTCGCTGAAGAATTTTCTTTTTGTCTACCATTTCATTGGAACAGCTAAATATTGAATACAATTACAAATATAACTTTTTTGATTTCCTACGCTATAAATGCTTTCGGAGAAAAAATATCTGTACCAGCATGCTTACCATATAATAAACACTAATGGAAATAGCCAATCCAACAATTCCAAATTGAAAGTAACAGAATATTTTAACTGGGATATAAATTGTAAATAACAGCCCACCAATTCGGGTGGGAGTAACCGTATCTCCTTTAGCATAAAAAGTTCCGGATGTTACACTGCCCGTGAGGCCTCCAATTAAAAAGCCGACCAGTAATATCAACAGCCACCACAACTGGTCCACGTGATCCGGAGTGAAGTTTTTAAATGCGAAAATAAAGCCCAGCACCCAGCGCCCGATTAACAGCATCGCCACAAAACTAATACCGGTGCATGCGAATGAAATAATGATCCTTTTCCTGAATAGGTGGTTGTACCTTTTGTCGTTTCCCGCCGATATAGCTTTCGCCATTTCCGGTATCATTGTATTTACCAATACTTTCACCAGGATAGAATTGGCCGCAACATAAATTTGCTGGGCCAGGCTTAGCAGGGTTAACTCACCTGCCGCACCCCGGGATGTTAAATACCGGTCTACCAACGCATCTGATTTGTAATAGGCGTTCCCGGAGATCAAAGGCCGCAATTTTTTCCAGGTTATTTTAAAAGAGGGTGAATAAAAATCCGGCCGTTGATAAGGCCCCATTATCTTCATCAACAATACCACCTGCAATATTATTTTTACCAGGTTCACCCAGGCCACTGCGTACACCCCCCATGGCTTTATACATACCATCATTAAAAGGAAAACAAAAATATTAACGGCTATGGAAGTATATTCAATGTTAAAAAAATTGCCCCTTGCACTATGTATGGCCCATACTACACTTAGTAATGCCGAACACACCATTCCGATTAGTTGTATCCTTACTAAATGAAGGGTAAGCTGGTAGTCAGTACCCTTAAACCCAGGCAGGATCCAGGATATCCACCAATGTGCTGTCAGTAATAATATAACTGCAATACCTGTAAATAGCAATCCAACCGCCTGGAAATAATTCCATGATTCCTTTATGAACTCGTCACCTGTATATTTGGCTATCAGCGGTATCAGTACCATGGTAAGTGTACCGCTCAGCACTACCAAAATAAATTGTGGCAAAGCCATGGCCCCAAATAATGCATCCGTTTGTGTACCTGCACCCAGTGAAGTAATGATATACCATTGAAACAAAAATTGCAAAGCCAGGTTAATGATCACTACTGCACCCAGCCCCACAAAATTTTTAAAAGATTTCATCAATAACAGCCGTTTTATAATTTCACTATTTGTAAAAGTATCTAATTAACGCCTCTTATAATTTATATCGGGTTACAAACTCCATCATTATCTTTGTTCAGTTGGGTAAAACGGCCTACCCGTCCATCCCCAAATCAATCAACTGGCTTTATGAGAATAGAATATTTTCTTTTTTCCATTTACCTGGTACTCAGCTTTTGGACAATCCCAAAATTTTCTTTTATAAGGCTGGCTGGTTTAAGTTCCCTTGAGATAAGGTTGTTATTTTCTTTTAAAATTCTTTCAGCTATTGCCTTCGCCTGGCTTTTTCAACGAATGTCAGTCAATTCGGATTACCTGGCATATAACATTGAAGGGAAAAATCAGTATGAATTACTGCTTTCGAACCCGGGATTATTTTTTACCGATTTTACAAACGACATCCATACTTACGGGTGGGGTGGGTTATTTGAACCGGGTGGTAGTTTTTGGGCCTATATCAGATTTAATTTGATGTATAAAATGATAGCCATTTTTAACCTGTTAACGCACGGCAATTTTTATTTTAACTCCATCATTTTCAGCAGCATTGTTTTTTTTGGGCATATGGCATTTTACCGCATTTACAGCGAAATGTATAAGGGGCAAAAGTGGGCTATCCTTTTCACTTGTTTTTGTTTGCCGTCTCTTTTGTTATATACTTCCTGCGTACACAAAGATGGTATCATCTTTCTTTGTTTAGGGCTCATTGGTTTAATCATTTACAGGATTTTATCTACCAATCCATCAATCCAATTTAAATATATTTTTTACGGGTTGATGGCAATGGTGGCTGTTTTTCTTTTCAGGAATTATGTAATTGTTGCAATTATACCCGCTGTTATTACGGCTGTTGGTTGCGTACAGATCTCTTTTAAAAAAAGATTCGTCATTTTAACCACTTATGCAATTTTTTTCGGGTTGTTCTTTCTGTCGGGCCTTAGCCATTCTTCGCTCAATTTACCTGCCGCTGTTGTAAAACGTAAGGCAGATTTTATCAGCCTGGGTGAGGCTAACACCAATATCCCCATGAATGAACTTTATCCAACTATCCTGAGTTTTGCAATCAACCTGCCCCAGGCTATTAATCATACCCTGTTCAGGCCCTATTTATGGGAATTTTCACAACCATCCGTTATATTAACAGCTATTGAACTGCTTTTTTACCAAATGATCATCGTTATTTTCATCATTTACCGCAAAAAGCAGGCATTCCCGGTGCATCCCTTCAATATATTCGCAGCGGCATTTGTTTTAAATATGATGCTCATTATCGGTTATACCATTCCAAATATAGGCGCCATTGTTCGCTACAGAAGTATTTTCTGGATATTCATTATTTGCCCGGTAGTGTGCAATATTGATTGGAAAAGACTTATTTCAACCCCTAAAACCATCAGTAAAATTGGATAGTTCCTATCTACTGCTTTTCACTCCTGTTATACTACCCAAACTCCTGGATTATTGCATGACTAGCAATACACTCAACTAAAACAGATCGTATTATCCATTCATCCATTATCAAAAGGTCGTTTCCCGTTACCTTTGCAGCCATGCATTACGCTTCAATAGAAAATATCAGCAAATCTTTCGGGATAAGAACGCTATTTAAAAATATCACTTTAAATGTAGAAGAAGGAGATAAAATTGCCCTGGTAGCCCGCAACGGCAGCGGCAAAAGTACCCTGCTTAAAATCATAACCGGTCTTGACACACCGGATGAAGGTACCGTATGGGTACACAAAGACATCAAAGTAGTAATGTTGCAGCAGGACAATGATTTTGATGGCAATAAAAGTATCTGGGATAATGTACTTCGATTAGATAACCCCGTTGTAAAAGTGGTGAAAGAATATGAGCTCTTTTTAGAGGACGGCCTGGAAGATATCGACAAATTGGGTGAGTTAATGGCCAAACTGGATGACCTGAATGCCTGGAGTTTTGAAAGCGATCTCAAACAGATACTCGGCAAACTGAACCTGCATCACCTGAACGAAAAAGTGGGCAAATTGAGCGGTGGGCAAAAGAAAAGAGTAGCATTGGCGCAGGCATTGATTGAGGCCGACCTGCATCAAGGCCGTTGTTTATTAATATTGGATGAGCCTACTAACCACCTGGATGTGGAAATGATTGAGTGGCTGGAAGATTACCTGGCTGCGGCAAAAGTTACTCTACTGTTGGTAACCCATGACCGCTATTTTTTAGATGCGGTTTGTAACGAGATTGTAGAAATAGATGAAGAGAAAGTATATGTGTACAGAGGCGATTATGACAACTTTTTAGAGCAAAAGAGTTTGCGGCTCGAAATTCAGCAGAGCGAATTGCAAAAAGATAAAAATATTTTCCGCAAGGAACTGGAGTGGATGCGCAAACAACCCAAGGCCCGCACCACCAAAAGCAAAAGCAGGCAGGATGCCTTTGTAGAGGTAGAAGACAGGGTGAAATTGAAAAAAGATGTGGAGGAAGTTAGTCTGCAGGTAAAAATGACCCGCCTGGGCGGCAAGATACTGGAACTGATAAAAGTGCATAAAAGCTATGGCGACCTGCAGATCATGAAGGGGTTTGACTATACTTTTAAACGCGGTGAACGCATTGGTGTAGTGGGTAAAAACGGCGTAGGTAAATCCACTTTTTTAAAAATTGCCTTGCAGTTGGAGAAGCCCGATAGTGGCAAGATCAATCATGGAGACACCGTTGTATTTGGCAATTTCAGCCAGGATGGGTTGATATATAAAGAAGATAAACGGGCCATTGAATATGTTAAAGACATGGCGGAGTTTTTCCCGCTTAATGATGGCAGCAAGATCAGCGCCAGCCAGTTTATGGAAAAATTTGGCTTTTCCGCCGAGCAACAATTTACACCGCTTAGTAAATTAAGCGGTGGCGAAAAACGCCGGTTACATTTAATGGCGGTGTTGTTTTTGAATCCCAATTTCCTGGTGCTGGATGAGCCTACCAATGACCTGGATTTACAAACCCTGCGTACGCTGGAAGAGTTTTTGATGGAATATCCAGGTTGTATTTTAATCGTTAGTCACGACCGTTACTTTATGGACCGCATGGTTGATCACCTGTTTGCCTTTGAAGGCAATGCTGTTATAAGGGACTATCCCGGTAATTATTCACAATACAGGGAAGCGATAGCCAATGGCAGTTTAACAGATGAGCGGCAGATCATGAAACAGGAACCCAAAGTGCCAGAACCTTTGCAAGTCGTGACCTCCGGTTCAATCGGGAAAAAATTTTCATTCAAGGAAAAAAGAGAACTGGAACTGCTGGAAAAAGAAATGCCAGAACTGCAAAAAGAAAAAGCTACCCTCGAAATAAAGATGAATGAAGGAAATCCAGGTTTTGATGAATTACAAAAAGCGGCAGAAAGGATTGGAGTGATTGTACAATTACTGGATGAAAAAGAAATGCGCTGGCTGGAGTTGAGTGAAAAGAATTAGCAGGAAGATATAATTTAAAGTTTACATTACAATTTGGCACTGAAAGGGAAATGCTGTTTTAAAAGACCCGCCATCTCACTATTTTGTATATTCGTAATATGAAAACATATCATTTACCTATCGTGGTAGAAACGGATGAAGACGGCTTTTTTATTGTTTCATGCCCACTTTTTAAAGGATGCCATACTTATGGTAAAACAATAGATGAGGCATTGGAAAATCTTAAGGAAGTGGTGGAAATCTGTATCGCTGAAAAGCCCATAGCAGAAGAAAATAAATTTATTGGCATTCGTAAAATGGAATTTAAAATACCCGTTAGTGCATGAGTGAGAAATTCCCTGTTATTAGCGGCAAAGATTTAATAAAACTGCTGGAAAAACTTGATTTACGGTAATACGTATCAATGGTTCCCATCATAGAATGAAACATGATGACGGACGGATTACTACCATTCCAGTTCATAAAAACGACCCCATTCCCATAGGTTTACTTCGAAAAATCCTTAGAGAAGATATTGAAATTACACCCGAAGAACTTAAATTCTACTTATAGCGGTTTACTACTTTCAAAAATATATTTTCGCCACTTTAGGTATTAATACAAGTGAATATTATAAGGTATTGAGTGAAAAGAATTAATTATCTTCCTCTCCATTTAATGAAACCTCCTGTAATGAACCAACGCTTCTATTCACTTGATGTATTTCGTGGTGCCACGGTGGCACTAATGATATTGGTAAACAACCCCGGTAGCTGGGGGCATATTTATGCGCCGTTAGAACATGCCCCCTGGCATGGAGTAACTCCTACAGATTTGGTGTTCCCATTTTTTTTATTTGCTGTTGGCAATGCCATGGCTTTTGTATTGCCCAAACTGGAAGCTGCAGGCGAAGGCGTTTTCTGGAAAAAGATAATCAAACGAACCATTCTGATTTTACTGATCGGGTTATTTTTAAACTGGTTTCCCTTTATTAAATGGGAAGACGGGGCGATCGTTGGTAAGCCATGGGCCTATATTACAGCAGATGGAAAAGTGCTGGGGGTACGGATCTTCGGCGTATTGCAGCGCATTGCCCTTTGCTACTTTTTCGCATCGGTTATTGCCCATTATTTTAAACAACGTGGCGCTTTTGTGATGAGTGCATTTTTACTATTGGCTTATTGGTTTGTATGTGTAGCGGCCAACCCGGCCGATCCATATAGCCTGGCAGGTTGGTTCGGAACAAAAATTGACCTGGCTTTGGTGGGAGAAGCGCATATTTATAAAGGGGAGGGTTCATCATTTGACCCAGAGGGATTAATGAGTATACCATGTGCCATTGTACAGGTGATATTTGGGTACCTTGCCGGCAGCTATATTTTGCAAAAAGGAAAAACGCATGAGATGGTTAACGGACTTTTTGTAGCAGGTTGTGTATTGGTATTTGCAGGCTATTGCTGGGATATGGTCTTCCCGATTAACAAAAAGATCTGGACCAGCAGTTATACCATTTACACTACGGGGTTAGCCTTGCTTATCCTATCAGTGATGATCTATATCATTGAATTCAAAGGATGGAAAGGCTGGTGGAGCCGTTTCTTTGATGTGTTTGGTAAGAATGCACTATTCATTTTTGTAATGAGTGGCGTATTACCCAGGCTGCTGGCATTAATCAGGATACCCGGTAGCATTGGCCCGGATGGCAGGCAGAATTTTCTCTCCCCTTTCAGTTGGTTTTATGAGCATATATGCAAAGCCATCCTGCCGGTGGAACCTAAAGTTGGCTCGCTTATTTATGCGCTTAGCTTTATCACCATGATGTGGTTACTGGCGTGGATATTGGATAAAAAGAAAATCTATATTAAAGTGTAACCGCAATGGCGCTGGTGCCATCAAATGTTTCCACTATATATGCTTCCGGAATAATATCAAACTGTTGCTGGTATTCCATGCTGGCATCTTCAATAAAATTGGCAATGCCATCTTCTGCCACTATATTGATGGTACAACCGCCAAAGCCACCACCCATCAGTCTTGCACCAATTACTGCGGGGTATTTCCGTGCCTGCATCACTAAAAAATCCAGTTCATCACAACTCACTTCATATAGTTTGCTCAGGCCCTCATGTGTTTCAAACATGAGCTTGCCAAATCCTGCCAAATCGTTTTCCTGTAACAGAATAGCGGCCAATTGTGTGCGGCCAATTTCTTCTACCACATACCGGCAGCAATTGTACACTTTCGCATCCATAGTTGCTTTTCCTTCCTCCATTTCTTCTATTGAGGTAATATCCCTGAATGACTGAATGGGCAGATAGGTTTTTAAAATCCGCATTCCTTCCTCACAGCGTTGACGCCGTATATTATATTCACCCGAGGCCAGCGAATGATGCACTTTTGAATTGATCAATACTATTTTGTACCCTTTTAACTGCAGAGGAAAATAATGAAACTCCAGGCTCCTGCAATCCAGTAATATCACATGATCTTTTTGGCCATTCATATTGGCAAACTGGTCCATAATGCCACACTTCACATTGGGAAAATTATGCTCCGCCCGTTGACACAATAAGGCAAGTTCTACCCTGTTAAGTCCCACTTTATACATTTCATTCAGTGCAAAGGCCAGTCCGCCTTCTACTGCTGCAGACGAACTCATTCCTGAACCTCTTGGTATATCACCGCCAAAAGCGCAATTGAATCCTCGTACATCTACCCCTTTTAACAAAAATTCATTTACTACACTTAACACATAATTTCTCCAGCTATCATTTATTTTAATGTCGTTTACATCTACTGTAAAACGTTCATCAAAATCGACCGCGTAAAAGTGAATTTCATCTGTTTGATTTTCTGCGATGGCATAATATACGCCCTTGTTGATTGCGGCAGGCATTACAAAACCATCGTTATAATCAACATGTTCTCCAATGAGGTTGATGCGGCCCGGCGAAAAATACAGCTTCGGTTGACCGGCGAAATTTTCAGTAAACTTTTTCAGGACATTCTTTGCGAGTGTGTTCATTCAGCTAAATTAGGGAGGTGATTTTATAGGTGGTTGTAAATATTATGTTTTCTCCCGGCTGCAGAGTTATCAATCCCATCCCATTGTTAAATGCATCCGGGGCGGCACTCAGGTTTTCGATAGCGATGCTATCCCGGTGAGGTGGCGTATATATTTGCAGGTAGGGGTAATTTTTGTCTGGCCGTATTTCAATCTGAATTTTCTTTTCTGTATCCCGCAATACACATAATGGCTGGCATTCTGCAAAATTTAGGGTAAAGCAATTATCCAGCTCGGTATTACCAATTTTTTTTAAAGACCCAAATTCCTGGTAGGGCTGCAATTCTCCGGTAGGCAATAGGGCCTCGTCAAATACAACCATTTCCTTACTTTGAAATTCCAACTGCAGTTCATCAATTTTTTTTACCAGCGTAAAATAGGGATGCCATCCATCCTGAATTGGAATCAGGCCTTTGTCTTTATTAATGATTTCGGTAACAATGGTAAGCTGGTTGTCTTTTTTTAAATGGTAAGCTACTACACAATCATACAAAAAAGGATACCCTTTATCTGTACCGGTATATGCATATTTTAAAGTAACCCCCGCACTGAGGTCGTCGGCAAACTGCTCCAACACCTTAAAATCCGCATCATACAATAAGCCATGAAGGGCACTGTTGTTTAATAAAAATTTTTCGATGGTATATTCCTTTTCGCCAAAATGGTATGCAGCATTTTTAATCCTGCAGGCGAAGGGAGATAGTTTACAACTTTTAAAACCTTTGGAAGTTACATTACCTGCAAAATCATCCTTGCTATCATATTGATCAATGATATTAATAGGCGCATTATTATGTATAACTGTAAAGGAGTGGAGAATAGCGCCACAGGAAGGCACAATTTCAACAAACGTATTAGAAGAGACATCTCTCAATACTATCTTATCCATCCCGTTTTCAGTGATAGCTGACCTTTCAAACATGAGGGTTATAGTTGAGTAAATATTGCTAAACAACCTATCGGGTTGCCGATCTGCCTGTTTACGTCTTTACGTAAGATGGTAATTTATACAGCCGGAAAAATACTACGCAAAATTCAATTTATATATTCTTGCAACTTCAATTAGTTCAGGCAGGTTATTTACGCCCAGTTTTTCAAACAGCCTTGCTTTATGAGTACCAACCGTGGACGAATTGATAGAAAGTAAATCAGAAATTTCACTCCCGGATTTGCCTGACATTAACAAATTAGCGATTTCAAATTCCCTGGCACTTAATTTATCAAAAGGATTATTGGGTTGTTGTGTACCAATTTCCGTTGCCAGTTGTTCTGCAAGGTTTTCACTGATGTATTTGCGGTCGTTTAAAACCAGCTCCACAGCTTTTTTCAATTCCGTAAGTCCTGAGTTTTTTGACACAAAGCCCATTGCACCCGCCTTTAAAAACCTTTTTGCATATACATTTTCAGAACTCATTGAAAACATCAATACCCTGATATCCGCATACCTTGTTTTTATATATTCCATTAACCCGGCCGTGTCAGTATCCGGCATTTGAACATCCATTATCACCAAATCGTATTTACGTGCCTTCAACTGGCTTAAAGCAGATTTTTCATCATTGGCTTCAAATATTTCACAGGGTTTGAATAATTCCTGCAAAACATTCTTTACTCCAGACCTTACTATTTCGTGATCGTCTATTAATAAGAAATTTTTCATGAGTATTATTTATCGGGTTAAATAAAGTTAAAGCAGTTGTAATAAATAAATGTGGACAAGTTTCTATGCCGGGGGCAGTTTATTTACTACAAGGTTATGCAAGCCAATGATCCATATTTGTAAAGTAATTTAAATACGAATTTTAAAATCGAAAAAAAAAGAGCAGTTTCTTGGTAATAACGATTAAACTTCAGCGCTATGGCTCATTGAAGTCAACTTTGCTTTATAAACTGTGATTAATAAAAATCAGTATCTGAAGCTCTATCGGGTGCATTTCAAATTGTCGCTCCCGTTTTCGGTCGGGGTCCCCCCGACCGAGGCTCAGCCGTGGACGGTGTTCTCACCAGCCACTTGGCGCTGCGACAATTTGAAATGAACCCGCACTATCAATACTTTTAATAAAATTAGTAAATTTATAGTATTATTGGTGATCTTTGTTTGCCTGCAATCCAAAGGGTGTATTTCAAATCCGATAGCTATCGTATCACTCCCGTTTTCGGTCAGTGGAAACATCGACCGAGGCTCAGCCGTGGTTGGTATCTTCACCAACTACTTAGTGCTGCGAGCCGATAGCTTTCAAGGATTTGAAATGCACTCCATCCGCATTATTGCTGGCTTTTGAGGGCGGCAGTCAGGGTAAACTGCGGGAAAACGACCACTTGAATTGCAACCCGTTATTTTGAATCACGTATTCTTAAAATCCGATAAACACAACGTTTTAATGCCTTTTAACAAAATTGAAAAGCCCTTAAAAAGCAGCCCCATTTATTCGAAAAACTCGGCTTTTCCGTTCATTATTGTTATTGGAATTTTTGATGGCAGTGTAGGAATACTCCGTAATCTTCCGCTGCACCTGCATATTGAAAAGTATAATGCGGCAATCCTTATTGTACAGCAATCATCCATTTTGCCAAAGAAAATGCTGATACAATCCCTCGCCGATCAAAATTTAAGCCCTGTTATAGCTGCTACCAATGGGGCAGTTGTAAAAAGCAATCAAATATATTTAGCCCCGGCCGGCAAAGATATAATTATCACTAAAGGCAGGATAGCATTCTATAAACCCAGTGTGGGAGAAAGTTCCATTCCGGTTATAAAGCAGGTATTTAAATCATTACCTTTTGAGGCCACGACCCATTGCATTGGGGTAGTTATTTCTGCGAACCATTCAGATGGAACGGCAGGCTTCCATTCATTAAAAAGCAAGGGGGGCTGGCAATTTTTACAGATCAAATACAAGCGCAGAAAATACGTTGAATTCTGATTACAATAATGTGGCTGTTGCCATCAGCAATTATATTTTACGACAACTACCTTACAATAAAGTGAACCAAAAAGAAACAAAACGCGGTAAAATAGTTGATAAGAAAACACCTTATGCAACAGATAATGATCCAGGGGTTGAATCCTCCAATATTTCCAATAACCGTTTGGATGCAGCATGCAATGAATTACAGGGAAAAGAAAGTGAATTATCAGCTTTGTATATAATGGAAGAAATGGTAGAAAGTAAGCTTCAATTGCTTAATATAGCTGAAAGCATTTCGCAGGCAGGTAGTTGGAAATTAGATCTAAGGACAAATAAAATGATTTGGTCCGATGAATTGTTCAAAGTTTTTGGGGTTAACCCCACCGAATTTGTTCCTACCCTTGAGGCAATTGTATCATTCATTCATACAGAAGACCGGGATTCGGTATCCAACTTTTATAAACATGCAATTGAAAATGGAGGTGATTACCACTTTCAAAAAAGAATAGTTCTACCCGATGGAAGCATTCGCACTATTCATTCGCAGGGACGAACTGAGAAAGATGCCAATGGGGTTGTAAATGGATTGGTGGGCATTTTTAAAGACATTACCCTGGAAAAGCAACACCAGGAAAACCAGCAACAAAGTGAAAGCTATTTTAAAGGTGCTTTTGATCATTCAGCCATTGGCATGGCCATTGTTGGTGTGGATGGAAGCTGGAAAGAAGTGAATGACAGTACCTGTAAACTACTGGGATACAGCAGGCAGGAGTTTATGAAACTAACTTTCCAGGATATCACTTTTTCGGATGATCTTAAACTTGACCTGGATTATTTCAATGAATTATTAGCCGGTAAAAGGGAGAGTTACCAGATGGAAAAACGTTATTTCCATAAAAACGGTTCAATCATCTGGGCTTTGCTGGTGGTGTCTGCCGTAAAAGATACGCAGGGGAAAGTGTTACATTTTATTTCGCAAATAAAAGACATCACTGATAGAAAAAACAGGGAACTTGATTTAGTAAAAAGGGAACAACAATACCGCTCCCTTTTCGATCAAAACACCGCTGCCGTATTTTCCGTTGATATAAAAGGGAATATCACCAGCGCCAATAAAGTGTTTGCTGTAAAAACAGAAAGCAGCATCGACCAAATTGAAACAATGCACTACCGTCAATTTGTACACCCGGATGATTTGCAAAAAACGAATGAGGCATTCGAAGATGTAAAAAACGGGAAGGCCGGTGAAATAAAAATACGGGTATTTACTTTCCTTGGAAATGAACTCCACATTATCCTGATACTTTTACCTGTAATGGTTAACAATTTAATTACCAGTATATATGCCATTGCACATGATATAACGGTAGATGAAAAGGCGCAGCAGGAGCTTGAAAAAGCCATCAATGACTTAAGTAAGATTATGGCGGCTTCAGTTGATGTGATTTGTACCATTGATGAGGCTGGCCGGTTTGTTCAGGTGAGCGCTGCTGCTGAAATGATGTTTGGTTATACACCTGATGAACTGATCGGAAGCCTGCAAATTGACCTGGTGTATAAGCTGGATATTGCATCCACCAATAAAGCCTTTGCGGAGGTTAAATCAGGTATATCCAAAACTAATTTCGAAAACCGCTGTATCAGTAAAACCGGTCATCAGGTGCCCATTGAATGGTCGGCCCGTTATGATAAAACTGATCAATTGATTTATTGTATTGCCCGGGATGCTACTGAAATGAAAGCTGCAGAACTGGAAAAGGAATTTGAAAGAAAAAATAAGGAAGCACTAATTAACAGTACGGACGATTTAATATGGAGCATTGATAAAAACTTCAACCTTATTACTGCCAACAATGCTTATTTAAAAATAGTTGAATTGCAAACCGGCCTGCATTTAAATGCCGGGGATTCGGTTTTGTTTATTAAGGGTATTGATCCCGCAACCAGGTTGTATTGGGAAAGTCTTTACAAAAGGGCCCTTTCCGGCGAAATATTTAGTATCGAAATATTCACGCCAGCCTCCGGCGTAACTATGGAAACATGGAGAGAAACCAATTTCAATACGATTGTGGATGATGAAAATATTATTGGCGCAGCAGTTTATTCCAGGGATACCACTGATCGTAAAAAAACTGAAGTAGCCCTGCACCTGAGTAATGAAAGATATACATTCGTAACCAAGGCTACATTTGACGCCATTTGGGATTTAGACCTCATAAAAAATTCGATCTATTGGGGAGAAGGGTACAAGAACTTATTTGGGTATAATATAACAGATGCAGCCACAGAGAGTGATGTATGGCTTAAATTAATACACCCTGAAGATTTACAGCGGGTTCAATATGGAATCGAATCGCTGGTAGCAGGAAAGGAAACCAACTGGTCGGATGAATACCGCTACCTGAAAGCCAATGGAGAATATGCATTTGTAGCTGACAAAGGGATCATTGTAAGGGATGAGCAGGGTATGGGCATTCGGATGATTGGGGCAATGCGGGATATTACCAGGGAAAAAAGGGAAGAACAACAATTAAAACTTTTTGAATCCGTAATTACCAAAACCAATGAAGGCGTATTAATTATTGAAGGAGAAACATCCGATAAGAGGGAGGCGAAAATTTTATATGTGAATGAAGCTTTTAGCCAGATGACCGGCTATTCCAAAGAAGAAATAACCGGCAACACGCTGAAAATGCTGGAAGGGCCCAAATCGGATCAAAAAGCTTTTCTGCAACTTCAGCAGGCAATACAAAAAGGGGAGAGTTGCGACATAGAGACCATACAGTACAGGAAAAATGGCGAGGGTTGCTGGGTTAGTCTTTCCATTGTACCCATCGCAGATGAAAACGGCTGGTTCCGCCATTGGATAGCAATTGCAAGAGATATCAGTCAGCGGAAAAGCCAGGAAGCGGAAAAAGAAGTTTTTTTCAACTTTGTACAATCACTCGGCAAACTGGAACTGGGCCAGGCATGGATGAATATATTGGAAAGCATTTGTACCTACGCCGGCTTTGACTATGCCGAAGCATGGATGGTGAATTTTGATCAGTCAAATGTTTTACTAAACCAAAGCTGGGCAAATAATAACCGGATTCAACAACTTTTACCATCCGAAAAAATCCGGAAAATAAAAAAAGGGGAAGGATTAACAGGTAAGGCCTGGCTTACTGATAGCGTAGTATATGTAAATGATATTACCAGCCATAGCGGGTTCTTGTCTAAAGAATTTGCACTTGAAGCTGGCCTCAACAGTGCTGTGTACATTCCTGTTTTATTTAACGGAAACGCTATTGCGCTCATTAATTTATACTCCAGCGAGGTAGAAATAAACAACAGCAATTTTAAAACCCTGTTTGAAAATATCAGCCAGCAATTGGGGCCTTATGTGCAAAGTAAAAAAGCGGAAGATGAGTTGGCAAGATTTTTTAATCTGTCCCCGGATTTTATGGCGATCGCAGGAGTGGACGGCTTTTTTAAAAAAATCAATCCTGCCGTTTCAAAGATTCTGGGGTACAGCCAGGAAGAGCTTTTTGCCAGACCAATATCAGATTTTATTCATCCCGAAGATCGGGAACTAACCAATACAAAAAGAAGAAGTTTAGAGGAAGGCAACCCGCTGTTAAATTTCGAAAACCGTTATCTGACAAAAAATGGGGAAACGAGGTGGTTATCGTGGACGTCCACTCCTTTGCACGAGGAAGGGATTATTTTTGCTGTTGCAAAGGATACCACTGAAAAGAAGAAGTTAGATGAAGAAAGAAAGCGCATCCTCGAAAGCATTTCAGATTTTTTCTTTGCGCTGGATAAAGACTTCCGTTTTACCTATATGAATTCAGCCACAGAAAAATTGTTTCAGTTAAACCCGGGTGCGTTGATAGGCAAAAATATCTGGCACGAATGGCCTCGTTTTAAGGAGGGTATTTTTTACGAAAATGTTCAGCAATCCATCGGCTCAAAGACACCGGTATCATTTGAATTTTTTGATGAATCTTCCAATAGCTGGTTTGAAGAAAGCTTTTACCCTTCAGAAGATGGATTGTCTGTTTTCTTTCGTTCCATCAATGACCGAAAGGCCGCTGAAAAGGCGCTGAAGGAAGCATTTAAGGAAAAGGATACCATTTTGGAAAGTATCGGCGATGCATTTTTTGCATTGGATAAAAACCGGATCGTTACTTACTGGAATAAAATGGCAGAGCAATTGTTAAAAATAAACAGGGAGGATATAATCGGAAAAAATCTGTGGGATGTATTTCCTGATACCCTCCCGGATTCGATTCTTACCAATTATCAAAAGGCAATTGATATAAATGGACCAATACATTTTGAAGAATATTACAGGCCCTTTCAAACCTGGCTGGAGATAAGTGCTTATCCTTCGCAAGGTGGTTTGTCGGTTTATTTTAAAGATATTTCGGTACGTAAAAAAGCAGAAGAATCAATCAGAACGAGTAACGAACGATACGATATGGTAGCCAGGGCCACCAACGATGCTATCTGGGACTGGGATATGATTACCAACAAGGTAATCCGTCCCGGAAAGCGGCTCGAAACTTTATTTGGGTATGATGGCCGGGAGGCAGAAGAAGTAGACGATTTCTGGAACCAGTATGCCCACCCCGGTGATTGGGCTGAAGTAATTAAAAAACGAAATAAGCTTTTTGAAAACCCCGATGAAACCTTTTGGGAGGATGAATACCGCTTTTTGAGAACCACGGGTGATTACGGCTATGTATATGATAAGGGATACATTATTCGCAACCAGGAAGGAAAAGCAATCCGTATGATTGGCGCTTCAAAGGATATTACCAGGGAAAAGGAACAGGTGAATGAAATTATCAGGATACAACAAAACCTGGATTCACTAATTAATACCACCACCGATTTAATATGGTCCATCAATGCCGATTTCAAAATTATTGCAGTCAATAAAGCCTATAGTAAAGCCATTGAGGCAATAACCGGTAATGCGGCTAATGAAGGCGATAGTGTATTTTTACCGTTGATTGACAATGCAGTTAACGATAGATGGCTTAGCTATTATACCAGGGTGCTGGCTGGTGAAACTTTTTATATAGAAGAATCGTTTTCCAGTCCTTCGGTTAGCAGTGAGTGGCACAACATCGTCTCTTTTTCTCCCATCGTCAATAAAAACGGATTGATATCCGGAGTAGCCTGTTTTGCAAAGGATATCACGGAGTTAAAAAAAGCAGGTCAAAAATTAGTGGAACTAAATTATTCATTGGAGAAAAGAGCGGAAGAATTGGCTACTTCCAATAGTGAATTGGAGCGCTTTGCCTATGTAGCTTCACATGATCTGCAGGAACCACTAAGGATGGTAAGCAGTTTTCTGCAGTTGCTGCAAAGAAAATACAATGACCAATTGGATGACACGGCCCATAGGTACATTCATTTTTCTGTAGATGGGGCCGAGCGGATGAAACGGTTGATTAACGACTTGCTGCAATATTCAAGAGCAGGAACGGCCTCATTGGATATTGTGCCGGTTGATATGAATGAAGTAATGGCAGATGTACTGATGCTGTTTAAAAATGAAGTACACACCATTGACGCGGAAATTACCGTTGAAAATTTACCCGTTATCTACGCAGGTAAATCATCCATGTCGCAATTGATGCAAAACCTGGTAGGCAATGCAATTAAGTATCGAAGCAAGGAAAAACCCGTTATTAAAATCAGCGCAAAGGAGCAGGGGGATGAATGGGTTTTTACAATAGCAGACAATGGTATTGGTATTGATTCAAAATTCAACGAAAAGATATTTATCATTTTCCAGCGCTTACACAATAAAGATGAATTTAACGGAACGGGCATCGGTCTTGCAATATGCAAAAAAATCATTGAGCGGTACAAAGGTAAAATATGGGTAGAGTCTGAGTTCGGTAAGGGAAGTAAGTTTATCTTTGCTATTCCCAAAAAGAAAGGTTAATAAGATGAGCCCTATACATATCTTACTTGTAGAAGACAACGAAGGTGATATTATTTTAACCTTGGAAGCCCTGAATGAAGGAAAGTTGTATAATAAAATTTCAATTGTAAGAGATGGTGAAAAGGCAATTCAATTTCTAAATAAAGAAGGCAGCTATAGTGATGCAGCCAGGCCTGACCTGGTATTGATGGATATTAACCTTCCCCGGATTGATGGAAAGGAAGTGTTGGTCTATATTAAAACAAATCCACAGTTTAAATCGATTCCCGTGGTAATGCTTACCACTTCTACGTCAGAAACGGATGTGCTGGAATCGTATAAAAACCACGCTAATTGTTATATTTCAAAACCCGTTGACCTGGATAAGTTTTTTGAAGTAATTCAAAAAATTGAAAATTTCTGGATTTCCGTTGTACACCTCCCTATAAATGAATAATCATGCTATTAAATTCCCCGATCAATATTTTGATGGTAGAGGATAATTCCGGCGACCAGTTTTTACTTACCGAATTATTAAAGGCATCCGATATTCATGTAAAAAATCTCTTCTCCGCAATCAGGTTAGACGATGCGCTGGAGCTGCTAAAGGAACCATTTGATATTATTTTATTAGACCTGTCGTTACCCGATAGTACCGGTATTGAAACATTTAATGTAATTAACAGGCATGCTGGCAGAACTCCGGTTGTCATTCTATCCGGCCTCACAGATACCAGGATGGCATTGGATGCCATTACACTTGGCGCCCAGGATTACCTCATCAAAGGTGATTTTGATGAAAAGCTGTTGGCCAAAACCATCCGGTACAGTATCGAAAGAAAAAAAAATATGGAGGCTTTGCAGGAAAGCATTGAACGGTACAACCTGGTAAGTAAGGCAACCAATGATATGGTGTGGGACTGGAATGTATTAACGGCTACTGTTTACCGGAATGTAGAAAGCTGGAATAAAATATTTGAAAGTTCACTGACAGAATTAGGCAACACTCTTGACTTTTTTGTTAGCCGCATTCACCAGGATGATGTAGCATCCACCTTAAAAATAGTAAATGAAATTTTAGAAAATCCTAACCAATTTATTTTTGATGTAGAATGCAGGGTAAAAAAAGAAAATGGGGAGTATGCATATATAGCCGATCTTGGTTATATCATTCGTGATGAGAAAGGCAATGCTACCAGGATAATTGGTGCTACACAAAATATTACCGAAAGAAAAAAGGCGGAAGCTATATTAAAGTCATCGGAAGAAAGATACCGGTATTTATTCAATAATAATCCTGCCTGCATCATTGTTTGGGACCTGGAGGATTTCAGGATTCTAGAAGTAAATGATTCTTCCATTGAACAATACGAATACTCAAAAGAAGAGTTTTTGACAAAAACCATACTCGACCTTCGAAATAAAGAGGATTTTGGTGCTATTGGGGAACTTGCCCAAAAGGCCAGGGAAGATATTTTTTTTAAAGTAATCGATACCTGGAAACACATTAATAAATCGGGGCAATATATGTTTATGGAGATTACTTCCCATAGGATTGAATACAAGGGTAAAGCCGTAATACTTGCACTCGCCAATAATGTAACTGAAAAAATACTACTCGAAGAAAAATTGGAAGAAGAACACGTGAAAAAGCAACAGGAAATTACCGAGGCGGTGATAACCGCCCAGGAAAAAGAACGGCAGCAAATAGGCGGCGAACTGCATGATAATGTAAACCAGATACTGGCCAGTTCAAGGCTTTACCTTGGGCTCGGCAAAAAAGACATCAAACAACCCAACCCGTTTTTGGACGAAACTGAAATACTCATTACTTCTGCCATTGCGGAAATAAGGGCTTTGTCTCATTCATTAATTCCTCCTTCCCTCAACGACTCTGAACTGGTGGAAGCATTAAGCAATATTGTAAATACCATTTCCAAAGCCAGCCCGATTAAGGTTCATGCCGATCTTAAGTTTTTTAAAGAAAACTGTACCTCCGATAAATTAAAACTGGGTATTTATAGAATTGTTCAGGAACAGTTTAATAATATTCTTAAATATTCAAAAGCCACTGATGTTTATCTTTCCCTTGGCCACAACGAAGTGGATAAAATTATATTGAGAATAAAAGACAATGGTATCGGTTTTGATAAATCTGCAAAAACAATGGGGGTTGGATTGCTCAATATAAAAACAAGGGCTTCCTTATTCAATGGCACAATAGATATAATTACCTCACATGGCAACGGATGCGAATTGTTAGTCACTTTTACACCGGTACACTAAACGGGAATAATAATATGACTTGGAATAAAATGCCGAATTATTTTTTTGGAATCAGCTACCTGAATCCTTTTTGACTTCCATGATATAAAAGGAAAAAGGAGGCATTATTAAATGTTCATGGTCGGAACCAACAGTATAAAACCGGCCACTCCAGTGATCGTATAAACTTTCCGGTGAAGGGCCGTGTTGTTTAAATGCCGCCCAGGTTACATACGCCGTTTGATCGCTGAAATTAAATACACAATACAATTTCTCTTCATCCATTGTACGCAGGTATCCGGCCACATGAATATTGTGAGGACTTAGCCAGGTTAAATTTTTATAATCTGCCACCACCCCCAATTTTTTCCTGATGGCAATCAGTTGTTGGGTGCCGGAAAATATCCGCTGTTCAACAGTACCTTCCACATCAATATTCTCGTTCCTTTTCCAGTCTATCACCGGTCGGTGCATCCACCGGTTATCATAGCTTTTGCCCGGTTCCTGCAGGTAGCTATAATCATTGGTGTACCCGGCTTCATCACCATAAAAAAGCATGGGTACGCCGCCTATAAAAAAGCTCTGCGCCTGCATCAGTAAAATTTTATTCACCGACTGGTTAATCCCTTCCTGGTAATTCTCCCGAATGGCCTTTTCAAGCCCACATAGAGAAGCAAGTGATCCGCTGATCCGAGCATCCTGTGTTTTAGGATTTACCGAAAACAATGCTCCTGTTGCGGGCGAACCCACGTGCACACCGGAATAATATTCCTTTAAAAACTTTCGGTGCTGGTAGGGATCAAATCCCACATTCTGTATCATATAATCGTCGTATCCCAGGCCGATATCATCATGGCACCTCGTATATGTAATCCAGGAACTACCGTAAGGCTTTTGTAATATTTCATGCTGGGCAGCCAGCATTACCCGGGTATCACCAGTTGCAAGCGCATCCCATTGCAAGGCCATTTGGGTGGCATTGTATGCAAAGTCACATTCCTTTGCCGTATACAATCCGGTGCCAAAATATTTCATAATTTCTTTGGGTGCTACTATTGCCTCGCCCAATAACGCCATACCGGGCGTAGCTACCTGCACACATTGCTTGATCAGTCGTAAAATGGTGTGTGCCTGTGGCAAATTCTGACAGGTAGTACCCAGTTGTTTCCAGATAAATGCGGGTGCATCAATGCGTAAAACATCAACTCCCAGGTTTGCATAAAAGAAAATGGTATCCAGCATTTCAATAAACACCGCCGGGTTAGCGTAATTTAAATCCCATTGGTATTTGTGAAAAATGGTCATCACCCATTTATTGCATTCAGCACTCCAGGTAAAATTACCCGGCGAACTTTCAGGAAAAATGTCGGGCATAGTTTTATCAAACTGATCGGGCAGGTAACGGTCGTTGTACATGTAAAAATAGTCCTGGTATTTTTCAACTCCTTTCTTTGCCTTTTCAGCCCACTCATGATGATGTGATGTGTGATTCAGTACAATGTCCATCATCAGGTACATATTTGATTTGCTCATCCCCTTTTGCACATTTTTCAGGTCGCTTAAAGTGCCAAAGCGCACATCTACTTTTCTGAAATCTGATACAGCGTAGCCTCCATCACTTTCTCCTTCCGGGCTTTCCATCACTGGCATGAGGTGTAAAAAATTAACTCCCAGTTTTTTAAAATAAGACAACTTTTTTCCCAGGTTTACAAGATTGCCGCAAAAGCGATCCACGTATAAACTCATACCCGTTATCTCATTGCTTAAAAACCAATTGCCCGCATTTTCCTTTTCCTCGTCCCGTTGTTTTAATGGTTCAGACCGCTTTATGTAGGCCGTGGCGATGGTGTCAACCAACTGGTCGAAAAATGCCGATTGCTTCGGATGGAGCCCGTATAACTCGCTGTACAAAAAATGGATTGCAGTGGCATTGGCAACAAATCTTGTATAAAACAGGTTGTCATTACCGGCAATGTCGATATTTTTTTGATGAAGTACCTTGTTGATGAGTTGATGTAAGTGCGGATTATACACGGCCTGTATTTTTTAATTAAATATATCGTTACTTAAATGCCTGAACGCATCCATTGCCCCCATATATTCGCAGGTACGGGCGCCTGCTTTATTTCCATTGGTCATTATATTCGCCCATTGCAACGCATTAAGCAATTTTATTTCGGGTAATGTTTTTTCACAAAGCTGGTACAATACTGCACCCACGAATGCATCGCCGGCCCCGGTAGTGTCAATGGGCTTTACCAGTATACTTGGAATGATGGTGGTGGTATTATTAAAGCCAAGCATGGTACCCTCCTTTCCCAAGGTAATAGCAAAAGTGGCCGTTGTTTTCTCCAATAAAATGGTAGCCGCATCCTGTAAGGTAGTTGCACCCGTTATCAGCATCGCTTCCTCTTCACTTACCTTAAAAAAATGGCAACAACTTAAAAAATTCCATGATTGGTCGATAAAAGACTGCTGGTCGTTTTTATACAACAATTGCCGGTAGTTGGGGTCAAAACTGATAAAGATATTTCTAAGCAGGGCCCTTTGCAATAAATGCTGGTAGGCCTCCTGCAAAGGGCCGGGTAAAAATGCGGTGGCCGAGCCAAAGTGTATAATTGAAATGCCATCCAGGTCAATAGCTTCAATCTCATCACGGTTCAACTGTCCATCGGCGCCCCGGTTAAAATAAAAATCTCTTTCCCCATCTTCCATCAGCGATACAAAAGCAAAAGTGGTAAAGAAATTACTGTCCTGCAACATCCATTTGGTAGACACGCCAAAGCGCTGCATCTCTTCCACCAGTTGATTGCCAAAGGGATCTGTCCCTACTTTAGCAGACAATTCTACGGAGCCACCCAATGCTGCAATGGCCGCCGCCACATTGGTAGGGGCACCACCGGTTTTCTTTAAAAAATGATCTCCTTCCGAAAGTGTTTTTCCTTTATCTGTGCAGATCATATCAATCAACGCTTCGCCTACGCAAAGTATTTTACCCTTTGTACCAGTGTTTGAAATCGTTTTCATATTTACAAAGAATTATTTAGTGAAATTTAAAAAGCCCATCTATCTATATTTATACTGACATTCATCCTACTACGCTCGATTCCCCCTGTCTTCAGGGGTTTTAATGTCCTCCACCGGAAGCAACGATTAATTCTGCAGGTGGTTTGGTCGAATTAATTAAAAGTGTGAGTGCCGCCGCTATTAATAAAAAAACGCCTGCAAATGAAATGGCGTTTCGTGGATCACCGTTTAAAAAATGTTTTAGGATAAACCCAAAAGTGGTAGTTTGTATAAACATGGGTATTACTATCATCATATTGATAATGCCCATATAAACACCATATCTTTCTTTGGGAATTTTACTCACTACCATTAAATAGGGTATGCCCATCATACTGGCCCAACCAATACCAAACCCTGTAATGGCGGGAAAAAGCAAATACTTATTTTCAATATGCGGGAAAGCCAGGAATCCGAACCCCGCCAACAATAAACAACCAAAATGCACCAGCTTTGGAGAATACTTTCGGGCAAACCAAACTAAACCAAATGCACATAAAAATGTAACAACATTGTACCAGCCATTTACCAAACCGGTCCAGCTAACAGCCTTTTCATATAATTCGGCATTTTGTTGCGGAGTGGTTTTCCAAACAGACAGCGCAATGCTTTTAGATGAATTTTGCCAGTAACAAAACAACGCATACCATTGAAACAGGTAAACCAATGCCAACTGCCACATTACTTTGGGCATACTCAACACAGCATCAATAATTTCAATATTCTGAGCAAATAATATTTTAAGTGCTGACTGCCGTTCCGCATAGTTTAGCACTTTCCTGAACACCTGACCCCTTGTAAAAACGGCAGGAATAATCAACACCGCAATAACGATGTAGGCGATGATGGTAGTAAGGATAGATAAAAAAAACTGTACTACAGGTGGGGGCATGCCTTTATTGCCTTCTCTTAATATAGCCAGTTCATCAGTTGTTGGTGGAATTTCAGGAGTTGAACGGATGCTCCACCATACAGAACCAATAGAGCAAACTGCGCCGAGGAAAAAAGAAGCAAAAACCCAGGTCGGGAGCTTTCCAGTTTTACCTATAAATATCATCGGGAAAATAAATAAAGAAACATTTGCCAGTGTTTGTCCAAAACCTGTAAAAAAACTTTGTGCCTGGAAACCTGTCGGTTGTTGAGCACCGTCCAGTTTGTCCGCAATAAAAGCACGGTATGGTTCCATGGCGGTGTTGTTGCCGGCGTCTAAAATCCACAACAAACCTGCGGCCATCCATAAGGTGCTGCTGAACGGAAAAAGAAACAGCGCAATACTGCAAATAAGGGCCCCTATAAAAAAATAAGGGGTTCTTCTTCCAAACCTGGGATGCCAGGTTTTATCGCTCAAGGCCCCTATAATGGGTTGTATAATTAAACCGGTAAGCGGACCTGCGAGGTTGAGCCAGGGAATTTCATCCGGGCTTGCTCCTAAAAAATCGTAGATGGGATTCACCGCACTTTGCTGTAGCCCAAAGCTGTATTGAATACCAAAAAAGCCAACATTCATGTTGATAATTTGCCAAAAACTCATGTGTGGCTTGGGGATACTCATAGCAATCGTTTAGTGAAGATGACATCAAATGTAATAAAAACAGTTCGCTTCATTTGCCGCAAACGTTTGTAGTGGATAAAACAGCCACTATCCCATAAAGGGTAATGTCATTTAGTTAAGCTCCATGGGAGCTTCGTGTTTATAGTTAATCATTCATTTCAGGCCCCGGCTCCGTAGGTGCCTCCTAAACTACGTGGCACCTGCGGAGCCAAATACAAGCTTTACAAATATTTCTATAAACACGATGCCTATGTGGCAAAATCTCTTAACAAGATGACATCGCCTAAAAGGTGGAAAATGCAAAATGCTTCTTTCATTGTGCTATATAGTAAAACAGCATTGATTAAATAGATAAAAAAGAACGAAAACATCGTCAGCGGGTAACCTATATTGAATGCCGCTTATTTGGACCCGTATATTTTTTTCAGCGCAAGATATACCCCGTTCGTCCAGCCAAAGCCGTCCTGCGATGGGTACTCGCCACCTCCTGCTTCTTTATTAATATCTTCCACATTGTATTTCTCCATCATTTTGCCGGTGGCTGCATATACCTTTTCATTGAGCGATAACCAACCGGCTGCTGCCGTTTTTGCTGTTTCATTTTTTCCATAATTTTTCAGGCCCATGATACTGATCCATTGCAGCGGTGCCCAACCATTTGGCGCATCCCATTGCTGACCGGTATGTTGGATAGTAGTAACAATCCCGCCTGGCTTTAACAGGTGCTTTTGTGTAGTAGCGTCCACTGCGGTGGCCTGCTCTGCTGTAGCGATTTTTACAAACAACGGAGTCAAACCTGCAGCGGTAATTTCGCCGGTTTGGCTTTTTAAAACTGCATTGTAATCATAAAAAAAATTGCTTTGTGAATTCCAGCAATATTTAAGGATGGCTGCTTTTCTTTTATTTGCCCTTTGCAAGTAAACGACTGATTCATTTTTAAAAGCACTTAATTTTTTAGCCTTTGAAATAGTCAGTTCCATTGCATACAACAGGCAATTCAAATCAACTGGCACGATATCCGTTGTTTGAATTGTTTCAATTGTTTTGCTATCCCTGAACCAACGACTGCTGAAATCCCAGCCGCTTTCGGCACCCGACCTCAGGTGTTGGTTTACGGTGGCCTTTGTATTTGCCAACATCCTTTTTAATGCCTCTGGTGAACTAACCCTGATACGCATAGCCAGTTCCTTTGCTACTGATTCTGATACGTCGTAATCTTCCTTATAACTTTCCGGCCTTGGATTGGTATTCTCATCGCAATAGCGATTGAATAAAGTGCCATCATCCAATTTTACCAAATGCTTTAACCGGCTACCTGCTTTTATTTTATCGGCCCCATCCATCCAGTATGCATACTCTTTTTCCATTGCGGGCAGGTAGGTTTTATAAATAGAATTGCCCTTGATGCCTGCCAGTAATTCAACCATCAGACTAAAAAAAGGTGGCTGGCTCCGGCTTAGGTAATAGCTGCGGTTACCATTTGGAATATGTCCGTATTTACTGATTAAAAAAGCAAAGTTCTTCACCATATTTTCAATCATCACCACCTCGCCACTTTCCTTTAAACCCAGCATAGTGAAATAACTATCCCAGTAATACACTTCCCTAAACCGCCCGCCCGGTACGATATATGGATAAGGCAAGGGCAATAATGAATTGCCATACTCCACTTTCTTATCTGCATCTCTTTTTAATGCGCTCCATAGGTTTTTAATATGCTGGCTCACGTCTTTTTCCTGCTGTACATAGTTGAACTGTGGAGGCGGTGAAGGCATACTAAAATTGTCTTCCACAAATTTTTTGAGGTTCATCTTTGGGCCTTTTTTTAAACCATACCCATACATGATATCGCTCACTCTTCGCTTTGGCGTACAGTCCACAAATGTTTTTCCGTCCGGAAATATTTTTTGTAATTGAACATCAATAAAAAGCTGTCCATAAATTTTATCAGGAGGAGCCGGCTGCTGCGCATTGCAAAGCGTAGTTGATATCAAAGCCATCATGGAAAACATCATTATTTTTATTGGCATACCGTTCGTTTTTTAATCATTAAAGCTAAGTATTTGTAGTGTTACAAAAATAATAAAGAAAAGAGCGGGTTAATTTCAAACTGACGCTCAGTAGCAGGTGTAAAGGCCGCCAACCTTGCATGAGAAACCTTTAAACAGGTACAGTCAGCTAAAAGGTTGGCAAACCTGTGAAATCTGAAACACATTGGAAAATAAACTTGCCCGTTTCGAAAGATCTCACAGGTTTTAAAATCCTGTGAGGTCAGACAAGGCTATATTTCTTCTGTTGAGCCCGGAGCAGGATGAGTGTGATGTATCCCTATAAACGGTGTTCTAGTGGAAAGAATGTTGAGATGTAAAATCAGGCTTCCATATATTATTGTCTCCGGGATGTTTAAATTGACTGAGATGAAAAGGCTCAAAACACTTTAAAGTTTTCGTAAGAAATAAATGCTAAATTTGTGAGCAAATGGCAAAAATGGACTTTACTTCAATAGAAATATGTGCGGGCGCAGGTGGGCAAGCCATTGGACTGGAACAGGCAGGATTTGAACACCTTGCCCTGGTAGAAATTGAATCAATTGCTTGTGATACGCTACGCCTGAACCGACCAAACTGGAACGTAATTAACAAAGATGTTAAAGAGTTCTCCGCAAAACGATACGATAATGTTGATCTTTTAGCCGGCGGTGTTCCATGTCCACCGTTCTCTATCGCTGGAAAACAATTAGGACAACTTGATGAAAGAGATTTATTTCCTGAAGCACTACGGCTTGTAAAAGAATGTAGTCCAAAAGCTGTGATGCTTGAAAACGTAAGGGGATTGCTGGATATTAAGTTCAAAGAATACCGGCGACATATATTGAACGAGTTTTACAAAATGGGTTATCAATGCGACTGGCGACTTTTCAATGCCTGTGATTATGGAGTTTCCCAATTAAGGCCCCGGGCAATACTTGTTGCACTCAAAAAGGAATACTTCGATTTCTTTAAATGGCCTGCAAAAAACGAAAAACCACCTTTAACTGTTGGTGAACTATTGTATGATGAAATGGCATCATCAGGTTGGGAGAATGTTGATACCTGGAAATTAATAGCTAATAACATAGCGCCTACATTGGTAGGAGGTTCCAAAAAGCATGGCGGTGCAGACCTTGGGCCGACAAGGGCCAAACAATCATGGGCTTTACTTGGAGTGGATGGGAAAGGGCTTGCAGACGCTCCTCCAATTAATGGTTCTAAAGCAATGGCAAGACTAACTCTTAAGATGGCAGCATTAATTCAGGGCTTTCCAAAAGACTGGCAATTTGCGGGTAAAAAAACTCCTGCGTACAGGCAGGTTGGAAATGCATTTCCTGCGCCCGTTGCAAAAGCAATTGGACTATCTATAAAAAAAGCATTAAAAAAATATGATCAAAACCGTTCTAAAGAAAACAGGCTCGAGAGCCAAGTTGCGTGATTATCTTATTAAGAATGTTGGTTCAATTTTAAACTCTGATACTTTACGGGAAGTTGCCGGGACCAGTGAGTGGGGACGCAGGGTGAGAGAATTGAGAAACGAAGAGGGCATGAATATAGTAACCCACAATGACAGAAGTGAATTAAAACCGGGTCAATACCTGCTAGTCAATCTTAAACCCTTACCTGCATTTGACAGAAGTATCTCAAAAGAAGTACGTGCTTTCGTCTTGGATAGAAATGGTTTTACCTGCCAAATGTGCGGTATAACAGCAGGTGAGCCCCACCCAGATGATGGCGGCAGAAAAGCGAGGCTCCATATAGGCCATGTGATTGATAAGTCGATGGGTGGAACAGATGATGCTGCAAACCTAAAGGCTATTTGTTCATTGTGTAATGAAGGGGCATCCAATCTTACAACAAACAGGCCCGACGCTAATAAACTACTAGTGCAAGTGAGGCGTGCACCGGCATCAGTAGAGCTGGATGTATTAAAGTGGCTGGTACAAAAATTTCCAAAACAAAGTGAAGATTTTTTAAAGCAATTGAAAGGATAAGGATATCAAACCCTTGTAAAAAACAGATCATGTAGGAAAGGAGATTATGGAAATTTATTTGAATTCAAATTATGCTTTCGCTGATAATATTGTTTACAATTTTATCTCATAAAACGACCGGGAATCCGTTGTCTGTCCAGCCTGGAACTGCCGTTGAGTAAAGAATTAAAATTACAAGTTAACAATCAACAGTCCAACAGAATTCCTTCAAGCCATGATACAGTACAGCAGCGATTTAGAGCCGATTGGGGTTTAGTCCGCCAGTTTTTGCAATTACTTTTGTTGTGTGTATTATTTACTGTTTTCTGAAGACCAATTTATTATTTTCAACCGTAAGCTCGTATAAGTTATTTGACGTTATACATTCCAAAACCTTTTTGTATAATAAAGCTTTAGAGTCGTCGGTAATATTTTCATACCCTAAAGAGCCTGTCTTTGGATGTAGGAACAGTAAATAAACCTTTTCACTTTTTATGATCAATAAAAAAGT
>Ga0209181_10000643_pt1 | contig 64514 bp, 50 predicted proteins | sample MAT05_FD_187208 | JGI IMG/M metagenome (GOLD analysis project Ga0209181, IMG submission 187208) | Freshwater microbial communities from Lake Fryxell liftoff mats and glacier meltwater in Antarctica - MAT-05 (SPAdes) (version 2) | ecosystem: Environmental > Aquatic > Freshwater > Ice > Liftoff...
CGTCTTACCCGACGAGATTTATCAATCTTCGTAAAGATACATTTTGAAAGCTAATCATCTCGTCTTACCCGACGAGATTTATCAATCTTCGTAAAGATACATTTTGAAAGCTAATCATCTAAACTCTGCAGAAGCTACTGTAACGGTGTTACATACCCTTACGCATTTGCAATCAGTAACCAAATAATATTAGCATTTGTAATACTCCAAAACAAAAAACTCCGCTTTCGCGGAGTTTCTAACATATATTATTTTCAAACAAATTACTTTACTATTGCCATAGCGGCTTTTTTAGCAGTATCGGCAGTAGCGGTTGGCATTGCTGCTGGTGCGTTGGCTTCGTTTTCTTTTTGCGCTATCGTTTTTTGCGCTGCCACCCATATTTTGTAGTCGCCTACGCCTTCTACAATAACGTTCATTTGCATGTTAAAGTGTGATGCACCACAAATTTTGTTGCACAACAATATATAATCAAACTTTTCGTTTTTTGTTTTTATACGCATCTCTTTAGTTGTTATGCGGGGCACAAAGTGCAATTGTGTTTCTGCACCTGGCACACAGTTCATTTGTGCTCTAAAATGTGGGAAATAAGCACTGTGTATTACATCGCGGCTACGGAATTTAAACAAAATTGGCTTGCCTACCGGAATGTGTATTTCTCCTTTCGCTAAAAAGTCATCATCACTATGTTTGTCGGTGCGGTTTACTGCCAACGGATTTTCGTCTGTTATTAGTTTATAGTTCGATGTACCTAATTTTTTATCAACACCAGCATAACGTGCTGTCCAGTCAAATTGTTTTGCGTAAAGCTCAATTGTTACATACGCCTCTTCGTCTGATAGTGGTGTAGTTATCTTATTCCAAGTTTTTAAACCAAAAATAATGATACCCGCCAAAACTACCGCAGGCACTATTGTCCAAATCATTTCTAATTTGGTGCTGTGTGCAAACCAAGTTGCTTTATTGTCTTTTTTGAAATAGTATTTAGAGGCAAAGTAAAACAACACGCCATTTACGATAAAGAAAACCGCAATGATGATGTACATATTTACATCCCACAAAGTATCAATTTCTACTCCGTGCTCCGAAGCTGATTCGGGCAACAGCGTAGAGCTATACTCTTTTATTTGCCAAATAAAAAATCCGAACAAAAACACGCAAAAAGCCATCATTAGCTTTGCATTCATTTTGTTGTCTTTGTCGGTTACCTTTTCTTCATCGGCACCTTTTAGTGCCGATGTAAGTTGCATAACCGATGCCAATTGTACGAAGGCATAGCAGCCCAAAACAATAATTAATAATACTAAATATGTCATACTCCGATTAGTTTAAAGTTTAAAGTTCAAAGTTCAAAGTTGATAACATCAACACTTTACTTTTGGTTCAAACTATTATTTTATTTTTAATCTTTAATTGTTAATTCTCTTTTGTTGTTCCTATTTGTCATTCCTGCGTAGACAGGAAACTCTTTTTTTCCTGCGTTTTGCTTCCAGTTTGTCATTCCTGCGTAGGCAGGAATCTCACTTTTAGATTGCGGCTCAAGCCCACAATGACATCCTCAATTTATAATTTCAAACTATATGTGGTGTGTCATCGACTCTCCCAACATTGGGTGGTTCTTAGGCACAAGTGGTGCTTTAGAAAGACCGTTAAATACAAACCATAAAAATACACCAGCAAAGAAACAAGTTGTTCCAATTTCTTGAATTCCAAAACTTGAGGCAGTACCAATAGTGCCCGGCATAATCATTAAATACACATCTATCCAATGCCCTACCAACATTATTACACCAGTAAATACCAATAGGCCGCCAATGCGTTTTGCATCGCGCGTCATCAATATTAAAAATGGTGAGAAAAAGTTGATTAATAAATTTGCTACAAACAACGGACGGAAAAACCCTTGACGTGGAATGTAATAAGCTACTTCTTCAGGTAAGTTGGCATACCAAATAAGCATGAATTGCGCAAACCATAAGTATGTCCAGAAAATACTGAATGCAAACATAAATTTACCTAAATCTTGAATGTGGCTGGCGTTTACGTTTGGCAAATATCCTTTCTTTTTCAAGTAAATTGTTATCATAGTAATAACTGTCAAGCTGCTTACAAACATACCTGCAAATGTGTACCAACCAAACAAGGTAGAAAACCAATGTGCGTCCACACTCATCAAAATATCCCAAGCCGATGTAGATGATGAAACAGCAAACAATACTAAGAATGTAGCTGACATTTTGCTCATTTTAAAATAAGATGTTGAACCTCCCAAATCATCTTCACGCAATGATTCGCGGCGAATCCACCATGCAAAACCTGCCCAAATAAAAGCGTAAGCCATCAAACGAATTACATAAAACGGAATGTTTAAGTAGGCACTTTTGCCATCTAAAATTTCATCGTAATGGTGCGTACCTTCTTCATAGTTTTCTGCGTGCGTCCAGTCATAAAGGGAATGATGCCCAAAAATAAAAATGACAATCATAGATATTACTGCAAAAGGCATATAAGTACCCATTGCCATCATCACACGTTTTAGTTGTACACTCCAACCAACCTCGGCTACATATTGCACGGCCAAAAAGAAAACTGCGCCCAATGCAATAGCCAATAAGTAGAAGTTGCTTAATAAAAGGTTTGCCCAAGCACGGTCAGCGCCAGTTGCAAAACCGTAAATGATTGACAATAGCCCTATACCAATAAGCGTATAAACCGCAGTTTTATTGCCCTTTGTTATTTCGTAATGTTTTGATTCGTATCCCATAATTAATTTAAAATTTAAAATTTAAAATTTAAAATTGATTCTAAATTTCCTATTTATGTTATTTCTTTATTTTCTTTAGCTCTTCTTTGTTTTTGTTGTATCGCTTGCTGCTGCTGCTTTTGGCGAACCTTTTTTAATTAGTTCATTTACATAAAACACCAATTGCCATCTTTCTAATTTCGATAATTGTGCTGCATGGCTACCCATCATACCTTTGCCAAAGTGCATGGTATGAAACATTTTACCATCTGTTAAACCTACTTTGCTCCAATATGTACCTGGGCTCGGGAATTTACCATTTGCTACAATGCTACCATCGCCAGCACCTGCAGCACCATGACAATGCACACAGAATTTTCCATAAATTTCTTCGCCATGCTTTAATTGTAAGCTATCAAAAGCCAACGGGTTTTTTAAGTTAGCACCAGCCATTTCATAACCTTCGGGTGTATTAGGGTATGCATAAGGTGTAGCGTTTATAAGGTTAGTACGCTCCATGTTGTTTGGGCGCGAACCTTGCGAAATTGTACCCGCAACTGGTGGCCTAGCCTCCAAGCTGTCTTTAAATATTCCGTTTGGCAGCCACTCATAAGGTTTGGCAGCCTCCGATTCATACATATCTGGCATATACTCCGTTCCCGGACTTAGCGGGTCACTTTTGCCGCAGCCCATCACCATAAGCGAACAAACAGCTAAAACAGCAACTATATTTTGTTTAATCTTCATTTCTCTAAAGCAATTTTAAATTGTAAATTATAAATTATATATTAGTAGATGCTAATTGTTTAATTTTTAAATTGTCAAATTATTTTTTATTGTCCGTATTCCTTTACTTCTTCTGCACCATATTCTTTTAGCAACGCAATTGCATTTGCTTCTTGTTCTGCTCCTTCTACCTCTACTTGCATAATTATTTTATCGTCTGTCATGCGCACATCTGGTGTAAAAGCAGCAACACCCGGCAACAATTTACTTCTTAAATAAAAAGTAATAACCATACCATGTGCAGCACACAAAACTGTTGATTCAAAAATTACAGGCATAAATGCAGGTAAGTTTTTATAGAATGCAAAACTTGGTTTACCACCAATGTTCATAGGCCAATCGCTAATGTTCATATACCATGTCATGAGTATTGCAAGGCTGCAACCAATCATACCATAAATAAATGAACACATACTTATGCGTGTGCGTGCCAAACCCAAAGCATGGTCCATGCCGTGTATTGGGAAAGGACTTATTACATCCTTAATTTTTAGTCCTTTAGAACGAAGCGGTGCAATGTTTCTCATCACTAATTCTTCGTCGCTGTATATTCCGAAAATATATTTACTCATCTTAGTTAAGATTTAAAATTTAAAATTTAAAATTGATGTTACTCAACTCTAATTTTCAAATTTTGATATTTTTTTAATTTAAAATTTAAAATTCATAATTTAAAATTCACTTTAGTGCGCAAGTGCGTGTGCATCAGCTCCACCATGTTCGGCTGCGTGTTTGTGGTTTTCTACGTGTGCTTGTAATGACGATGAACGTACAATTGTTTTTAATTCACTCATGGCAATTACCGGGAAGAATTTACAGAACAACAAATAACATGTAAAGAACAATCCCATCGAACCTAAATAAATACCAACTTCTACCCACGTTGGGTGATACATACCCCATTGTGCAGGTATGTAAGCACGGTGCAATGAAGTTACGATAATTACAAAACGTTCAAACCACATACCTATATTTACTACAATACTCATTATAAAAGTAAACGTTATGTTCACCCTTAGTTTTGCACTCCAAAATAATTGTGGCGAAATTACGTTACACGTCATCATAGCCCAATATGCCCACCAATAAGGCCCTGTAGCACGATTTATAAATGCGTAAGACTCATATTCAACACCTGAATACCAAGCCATAAAAAACTCTGTAATATAAGCCACGCCCACAATAGAACCAGTAATCATAATTACGCGGTTCATCATATCAATATGTAAAGTAGTAATGTAGTTTTCTAAAGCCATTACCTTACGGGTGATGATAAGCAATGTTTGAACCATTGCAAACCCCGAGAAGATAGCACCTGCCACAAAGTAAGGCGGGAAAATTGTTGTGTGCCAACCCGGAATTACCGAAGTAGCAAAGTCCATGGATACAATGGTGTGTACAGAAAGTACCAAGGGTGTACTCATACCAGCCAATACCAATGAAACTTCCTCGAAACGTTGCCAGTTTTTAGCCGAACCTACCCAACCAAAACTTAATAAACCGTACCAAAATTTACGTTGTGGTGTTTTTGCCCTGTCGCGAATTGCTGCAAAGTCAGGTATTAAACCTGTGTACCAAAACACCAATGAAACTGAGAAATAAGTTGATACCGCAAAAGTATCCCATACCAATGGAGAGTTAAAGTTTACCCACAATGAACCAAACTGATTTGGAAGTGGTAATAACCAATATGGCAACCACGGGCGGCCAATGTGCGAAAGTAAGAAGGTAGCTGCGCAAATTACCGCAAAAATTGTCATTGCCTCAGCCGCGCGGTTAATTGATAAACGCCATTTTTGACGGAACAATAATAATACTGCCGAAATAAGTGTACCAGCGTGGCCAATACCTACCCACCATACAAAGTTGGTAATATCCCAACCCCAGTCAACAATATTGTTTATACCCCATGCGCCAATACCAGTGCTTACGGTGTACGTAATACATACCACCCACCACAACAAGCAAGCTGCCGAAAGTATAAATGCAAACCACCACGATTTTGTGGGTGGACTTTCTATTGGGCGGCAAATGTCCTCGGTAATGTCGTGGGCATTTTTGTATCCTAATATTAATGGTTCTCTTATAAGTGCTTCGTGCTGCATATCTTTTTTAAAATTTAAAATTCAAAAATTTAAAATTATTCTCTTCTTTTCTAATTACCCTTCATGGTGCGCTGCTGCTGCGTGGTGTGCTTCTTCGTGTTCGCCGCCACCTGCAGTTTCGTTGTTACGCACTTTGGTTAAATAATATACCGATGGTTGTGTGTCTAACTCGTCTAATACGGTGTATTTACGCTCGTCTTTGATTTGCATAGATATTGCACTGCCTTTAAGATTTGCATCGCCAAACGTAATTGCATTGGTAGGGCACGATTGTGCACAAGCTGTTTCTACTTCGCCATCTAACAAACGGCGGCCATCGCGCTTTGCATTTAACTTGCCTTCTTGTATGCGTTGTACACACATTGAGCATTTTTCCATAACCCCACGCGAACGTACCGTTACATCAGGGTTCAACACCAATTTACTTAGTTCGTTATTGGTTACATAATCAAACTTAGCGTTGTTGTGGTAGTTAAACCAGTTGAAACGACGTACTTTATAAGGGCAGTTGTTCGCGCAATATTTTGTACCAACACAACGGTTATATGTCATTTGGTTTAAACCTTCGCTGCTGTGTGTGGTAGCAAGTACAGGGCAAACTGTTTCGCAAGGTGCGTGGTTACAGTGTTGGCACATCATAGGTTGAAACATCACCTCAGGATTTTCTGAAGGTATTTCTAACTTATTGTACATGTTTATTTTTCCATCTTCAGGCTTTCGGCTATGCGCCATGTCTGATGAATAGTAACGGTCAATACGCAACCAGTGCATTTCGCGGCTACGGCGTACTTCATCTTTACCAACAACGGTTATATTATTTTCGGCTTGGCAGCTTACAATACAGTTACCACAGCCAATACAAGAGTTTAAGTCGATGCTCATGTTCCAGAAATGTCCGGGTCTATCAAAACCAGGATTTTCTTTGCTAGCCCATAAGTCTAAATCTTGTGCAGTTTTTTGAACGTGTTTTCCGTTTTCTTTTACTTTGAAAGTCTCGCTTTCGTTGCCTGCTTTCTTGTCTTTTTGCCATGCTTTAAGGGTTGTTTCCTTAATCATGTTACGTCCCATAATAGTATGGTGCGTTTGCGTAGAAGCCAACATATAAGTTTCGGCAGTTTTCTTTACATCACATTTTGTGTTCATGTAATGTAAACTTCCGTTTGAATAAGCAAGGGCTGTGAAAACGTTTTCGCCACCCAAAACTTTTTTGTCTGTTCTATCTAAATTTACAAATAATTTACCACCAACTTTGCGGCCATAACCCATTGCAATACCAATAGTACCTTCGGGTTGGCCTGGTTGCGGATATACAGGCAACTTAATAGTTACACCATTTACAACCACCTCGGCAACTGTAGATTCTACCTCTTGTTCACGCTCAACTATAAAGCCCATCGCCTCCATTTGTTTTGGCGACATGGTTATGTAATTGTCCCAAACTACTTTTGTCATAGCATCGGGCAGTTCATGCAACCAAGGGTTGTTTGCCATAGCGCCATCGCCCACAGCATTTTCGTAGAATGTAACTTCAAAAGCACCACCGTTTGCCTCTTTTGCAATATCGGCAGCAGCAGCATTTACATCACCGTTAAAGGTTGCAGACGCAGCTTCGGCACCCCAAAAGGTTCTAACGCCATCGTGTAAACTTGCAACCCACCATGCTTCAAAAAACAATTCGTCTTTTTGCATCGGAAAAATATTTTTCTCCCAATACATTTTCACATAATCTTGGTATGATGAAGTATTGCCACTCCACAACAATAACGATTGCTCCATTTGGCGCGAATCGAATATAGGGTAAATAGTAGGTTGTATTAATGAATAATGTGCTGGTTTTGGAGAAGCATCGCCCCACGACTCTAAAAAGTGAGTGTTGGTAGCTACGAACTTACATTTTTCGGTAGTTTCGTTTGGCCTATCATCAAAACTTACGCTTAAAGAAACTTTGGCCATTGCAGCCTCGAAGCCCCAAGCGGTTGGTGTGTTATAAATTGGGTTTACATTGTGAATGAACAAAGCGTTTACTTTGCCTTCTTTCATTTCTTGAATCAATGCAGCCATTTCTTCATCGTTACCTTGGTGTAGGTTTGATGGATTTTCTAAATCAATTGTAGTACCATAGCTTCCTAATAAAGCATTTATAGCATTACAAATTGTTTGTGCGTCTTTGTCGTTTGAACCCGAAATTACTAATGCTTTGCCTTTTGCAGACATTAAATCGGCAGCCGCTTTTGCAATTTCTTTGTCGGCAGGTGTAGCTTTTGAAGCAACAGTATTTGCGCCCGATTTTTTAGCAATTTCGTTGTATAAATTTACCATTGCAACATTTAATTGCGATGGTTTTAAACCTACTCTATAGTCAGCGTTTCCGCCAGTAAGCGACATTATAGTTTCGAACTGATAATGACGACTCATGCTTTTCTTTTCTTCGCTTAACCTACGGTTTTTGCTGTATTGTTTTGCGTGTTCAATTGGAGAAATCCAACTTGTAAGAAAATCTGCACCAAAACTTACTACAACATCCGCCTTTTCAAAGTTGTATGATGGTATAACGGCTTTGCCAAATGAAGCGTTGTTTGCAGCTTTTATACCGTGGTATGAAATGGCGTCGTAAGTAACGTGTTTTGTTGTTGGGTATTTTGCTGTAAAGTCAGTAACAGCTTGTTTTGTAGATGGTGATGCAATGGTTGAAGTAAGGATTCTTATTTGTCCGCCAGCGGCTGCAATTTGAGCCAATTGTGCGCCAACTTCTTTATCCAAATTTTGCCATGATGTTTCGGCATTTCCTTTCATTGGCTTTTTGAAACGAGCCTCATCATATAAGCTAAGTATAGCGGCTTGTGTACGTGCATTTGTGCCACCGCCAGTTACTTTAGAAAACTTATTACCTTCAATTTTAATAGGGCGGCCTTCGCGTGTTTTTACTAATACTTCGCAGTAGTCGTGTCCGTTGCTAAATGTAGAAGCATACCAGTTAGAAACGCCAACAGTAATTTCTTCGGGTTTAATAACGTAAGGAACAACCTTATGTACAGGAGTTTCGCAGGCGGCAAGGGTTGCAGCAGTTACAGAAAATCCTAAAAATTTTAAAAAATCACGACGAGGAGTAGCAGTTGAACTAACAGCATCACCACTAAGGAACTCTTCCATAGGTATTGGTTCAGCAAATTCGTTTTGCGCTTTTTTAATCAATTCCGGCGAATCGTTTAAATCCTCTAAACTTTTCCAGTATTTTTTATTGCTCATATTCTTATTTAGTAATTAGTGCTTAGTATATAGTATTTGGTAGATAGTATATTGTTACATTTTATAGTAACCGTTACAAAGCATTTATCTTTTCAACTTAAAATCTTATTATTATTAAATCAACAAATTGTCAAATTATCACATTAATAGTGGCATTTACCACATTCTAAACCGCCCATTTTGCTAACCGTAATGTCTTGTCCTTTGTATTTCTCTTTTAGCTTGGCGTGCAGTTCATCATAATATGCATTGCCTTCCATTTTAACTTGCGTTTTGCGGTGGCAATCAATACACCAGCCCATTGTTAATGGCGAGTGTTGGCGTACAGTATCCATTTTAGCTATTTCGCCATGGCACTCAGTACATTCTATTTTACCAACTTTTACGTGTTGAGAGTGGTTAAAATAAACATGCTCGGGCAAGTTGTGTACACGTACCCATTTTATTGGTTTTGTAACACCACTATATGTTTGTTTTTCAGGGTCGAAACCAATGGCTGCATATATTTTAGCAATTTCTTTTTTGCCTGTAACAGCACCTTCCTGTATGTATTTGTGGCAATTCATACAAACATTTGCCGATGGCACGTTTGCCACTTTAGATTTTTCAACACCACTGTGGCAATATTGGCAATTGATACCGTTTTGCCCTACGTGTATTTTATGTGAGAATGCAATAGGTTGTTCTGGTTGGTAGTTTGTGTAAACGCCAATGTCTTTCATAGTGTACCACGACCATTGTGCACCGTAAGCCACAACAACTAATGTAACAACTGCTACAATTTTCTTGTGTGTACGCATCCAATATAAAAGTGCTGCTGGGCTGTATTCTCCTGCAAAAGGCTTTGCTATTGGTTCTGCAATTCCTTGTTTTTCGCGAACAATTTTCTCTAAATTGCTGCGCATACTGCGGAATACAAAAATTAATATTACAAATAATAAACCTAAAGCATATAAGAAATATTGCATTGAAGAACTATCGGCAGGTGCTGCTGCTGTTTCTGCAACTGGCGCAGGAGCCGATTTATCAACTGGTGGGTTTTTGATGTAAGCTAAGATGTCTTTTATTTCGGCATCGCTAACCGCTTGGTTAGGCATTACAGACTTGTTGTTTTCGTCAAAAATCTTTACTGCATACGCATCGCCACTTTTAATAACTGCTGTAGAGTTTTTAATCCACTTTGTTAACCAAGCTTCTGCCGGTTGTGGCACGCGTCCTTCAACACCCGAAAGGGCAGGGCCTACAACTTTTTTGTTGAGTGCGTGACAAGACGTACAGTTTTGTTTGAATAATTTTTCGCCTTTCTCTTCGGGCGTTTGCGCTTTTAGGTTTGAACTAAAAATAAGAAGCGTGAAAAACAGTGTTGCAATAACATTATTTAACCTGCGCCACGAACTACTACAATACATTGACATATAATGAGTTATGTTGATTTTATTGATACTTTGCTATATTATTGGCGCAAATCTAAAAATTAGTATCATTTAATTGTCATAAAGTCTAATAGAAATTGTGGCAATTAAATAATTTATAATGATTCTAAATAAGGGTGTGTTGTAAAATTAAGATTATTATAAATTATTGGATTATTTAAGGCAGATACTTTTATAAAAAAACATACCAAAATTTAAGCTATACATTTTGGTTTTTATACTCTGTTAACTTAGGATTGAACCAAATTTATTGTGTTTCGGCAATAATTAAGAGTGGCAATTACTAATTGTTTTTATGGTTTTGTTCAGTGTATCGAAAACCGTTATGATAAATTTTACATATTAGATTGGGGCTTTCTCAACAAAGACAGATTTGTAATGCGGCAGTTAATGAATTGTGAAGGATGACTAATATTGAAATATTTAATTGGCCACCCGGTTCATTAATATTGGGTATTGATTTCATAGGTACATTTCGTAAAAAAGTATGCTTCATAAAAAAAGCCTATCAAAATAAATTGATAGGCTTTTTTTAATCTATATTTCTACTACCAAACTTTGGCTCTTTCTGTTTCTTCGCGCCACATTTTGTCGCCTTTTTTCACGTCAAAAGCAGTATAAAATTCTTGCATATTGCTTATTGGGCCATTTGCACGGAATGGCGCTGGTGAGTGCGGATTTGTATTTACTTGTTTTTTCATGGCTTCAGGCGTGTAGTTGGTTCTCCAAATTTGTGCCCAACTCAAAAAGAAGCGTTGGTCGGGTGAGTAGCCTGCAATTTTTTCGGTGCCTTGTCCTTGTTTGGTTTTCTTAAATGCTTTATAAGCAATCATAATACCACCAAAATCGGCAATATTTTCGCCTAAAGTAAGTTCGCCGTTTACGTGCATGGTATCAATTGCTACATAGCTTGAATATTGGTTTACCACCATTTTGGTTTTTACTTCAAATTTCTTTTTGTCGTCTTCAGTCCACCAGTTTTTTAGGTTGCCCATTTCATCAAATTGACATCCTTGGTCATCAAAACCATGTGTAAGTTCATGACCAATAACAGCACCAATTCCTGCGTAGTTTACGGCATCATCCGCCTCAGCAAAAAAGAAAGGTGGTTGCATAATACCAGCCGGAAAAGTAATTTCGTTTGTAGTTGGTTGGTAGTAAGCATTTACGGTTGGTGGGCTCATTAACCACTCCATTTTATCAACTGGTTTACCCAATTTTGCATAGTTGCGTTTTAGCTCAAAAGTATAAGCATTTACAGCGTTTTTAAGGTGCGAATCTTTTGTAATTTCTAGTGCCGAATAATCTCTCCACTTATCAGGGTAACCTAATTTTTTAATAACAGTGGTTAATTTTTTCTTTGCTTTCTCTTTTGTTTCGGCACTCATCCAATCTAATTGTTCAATACGCTCTTTGTAGGCTACCATTAGGTTATCAACCATTTCGTTGATGCGTGTTTTGCTTTCGGGTTTAAAATATTTTTCAACAAATAGTTGCCCCAATGCTTCGCCCATGCTTTGGTCAACCTCTTGTAACGAACGTTTCCAGCGTGGCTTTTGCTCTTTCTGTCCGTTTACTATTGTACCGTTAAATGCAAAATCTTCTTTGCCAACTTCGTCACTTAACTCGGTAGCGTTTGAGTTAATTGTCCACCAACGTAAGTATGTTTTCCAATTGGCAAGTGCCTCGCTTTTTACCATTGCATCGGCCTCTTTAAAAAATAATGGTTGCGCAATAATTACTTCTTTGGCGGTTGCAAGTCCTAAATAATTTAGGTATTTTGACCACAATAAATTCGGAAATTTTTTATCTAAATCAGCAACTGTCATTTTGTTGTATTGCTTTTCAATGTCGCGCTGTTCAACGTTTGTCATGCTTGCTTTTGCAAGGTGCAATTCAAAATTAAAAACAGTATTTGCATTTTTTGTAGCTTGTTCTTTGCTGTCGCCCAATAGTTCAAACATTTTAGCCACATGCTCTTTATATTGTGTTTGCAAAGTTTTAGATTCTGCATCGGTTTTTGTATAATAATCACGGTCGGGCAATCCCAAACCACCTTGATTTGCCTGTGCAATATTTTGGTCACTTATTTTAGCATCTTGCCCAACATAAGTAATGTATAAAGCACGTACCCCTTGCAATTGCAATTCGGCAACCAATTTCATAATTTCTTGGTTTGTTTTTAATGCTTCTATCTTTTCTAAAATTGGTGTAAGTGGTTTTACGCCTTCAGCATTTTTCTTTGCCGAATCCATTGCAGCGTAATAATAATCCCCAATTTTTTGTGCATTTGTGCCTTGCGCATTTTTGTTTTTTGCTGTTTCATCTAAAATTTCGCGCAACTTTTTTATGTTGTCTTCATTAAGAATAGAAAAGCTACCCCAGCGACTTTCGGTTGATGGCACAGGGTTGTTTTTTAGCCAATTGCCATTCGCAAATTTGTAAAAATCGTCTTGCGCACGCACTGTAGAGTCGATGTTTGAAACATCAATACCACCATTAGCGGCTTGTTTGTCGTCGGCATTTTTGCTACCACCGCACGAAATAGCAAGTGCTGAAACTGCTATTAAAATTGTTGATTGAATTAACTTCATTTTTTGAAAATTTTTTGCAATGATACTTTTTACAAACACATTTATATTAATATTTTTATTTGCTTTAGACGTAGAAAAATATTTGAAATGTAATTGTTGCTATATCATAGTATTTAAAGGGCTTATGTAATAATGGAATTATAGAGATTTAGACAAACGTTATTTTGGAGTTAAGAAAATTTTTCGCGGTGGGTTTTGCCTGTGCGTAGCTATAAGCCAAGTTATAGTTTTGGTTTTAATGCTTCTAAAACTTTGAAATATTAATTTTGTTTTGAGATTTTCAAAAAAAAATTCATAACATCCTACTTAGTAAAACTTTCAAAATAACATCACCCAATTAATATGATTACAATTGTGTGTAATCGTCATATCACCTACTTAATTAAACACCTACCTACCATTTTTATTTAATTTATAAAGATGCCACTTATTAAATACTTTTCCAGTATTATCAAACTCAAATGAATATTATTAAAAACTATTACCTTACACTTTTCCACGTTTCACAAACTTGCCGTTCCCTTTTTCTAACAAACATTTTTCGTTTTCAATGGCAACTTTACCGCGAAGCAAAACAGTTTCGCATTTGCCAGTAAGCTCCCAACCTTCATAAGCACTGTAGTCGCAATTCATGTGGTGTGTTTTTACGGATATGATGTGTTTTTTATTTGGGTCAAAAATTACAATATCGGCATCGGCACCAATTGCAAGCGTTCCTTTTTGCGGATACATTCCAAATATTTTTGCGGCGTTTGTTGATGTTATTTCTACAAATTTAGATAGAGAAATTTTGCCTTTGCGCACACCTTCGCTATACATTAATTCCATGCGGTGTTCAATGGCTGGATGCCCGTTTGGTATTTTAGAAAAATCTTTTTCACCCATCTTTTTTTGTTCCCACATAAACGGGCAATGGTCTGTACCTACAACGTTTACAAGGTTTTGATTGATGCCGCTCCACAATGCTGTTTGGTCTTTTTTCTCACGCAATGGCGGACTCATTACCCATTTTGCGCCTTCAAAATCTTTCTCATACAACGAGGCATCCAACACCAAATATTGTGAACATGTTTCTACAAATATTTTTTGGTTGCGGGTGGTTGCGCGGCGCACAGCATTTAATGCACCTTCGCAAGTCATGTGTACAATATAGCCGGGGCAGCCCGTGTAATGCAGCATATCGGCAAATCGTGCGGATGCTTCGGTTTCTGTAACTTCGGGCTGAGAAAGATAATGATATAAGGGCGACAAATTTCCATCCGCACGGTTTTTTGCAATCAAAGAGTCAATCATATCGCCGTTTGTAGCGTGCACTGTAACTAAGCCTCCGTGTTTTTTTACAACCTTCATTAGGTTTACCATTTGTCCATCGTCAATCATCAAAGCACCTTTATAAGCCATAAATGTTTTGAATGATGTGATGCCTTCCTTCTCAATAAAATCAACTACTTCATCGGCCACAGCATTATTAAAATCGGTAACCGCCATGTGGTATGAGTAGTCGCAAATTGCTTTGCCAATTGATTTATTTTGCCAAGTTTTAAGTGCATTGTGCAAAGTGTCGCCTTGCGTTTGCAAAATAAAATCAATGACCATTGTTGTGCCACCATGCAATGCTGCACGTGTGCCAGTTTCGTAATCGTCGCTGCTAGATGTGCCCATAAAAGGCATGTCTAAATGTACGTGCGGGTCAATGCCACCGGGGAAAACAAGTTTGCCTGTTGCATCAATTTCTCTATCGGCTTTTACGTTTAAGTTTTTGCCAATGGCCGAAATTTTTTCTCCTTCAATAAATATGTCGGCAATGTAATCTTCGGCGGCTGTAGCTAGGTGTGCGTTTTTAATAAGTATACTCATTGTGTTTTAATATTTTTCTATTTGAACTGCCAAAGTAAAATATATTTATCTTTTATATTGGAAAAATAAACTGTTTTTTTGACGACAAATTATTTAGGAATAAATATTAAAAATATGAACAAAGATTTATTTGAATTTCTAAACGCGCTAAAAGAAAATAATAACAAAGAATGGTTTGATGCCAATAGAAAAAACTATGAAGATTGTAAAGCGAACTTGGTTGTTTTTTTATCGGATGTTATTGCACAAACTGCAAAATTTGATAAGTCGATTATAGGTGTAGATGCTAAAAAATCAATATTCAGAATAAACCGCGATGTACGTTTTAGTAAAAATAAAAATCCTTACAAAACCAACATGGGTGCATTGCTTAGCGCAGGAGGTAAAAAAGGATTGCGTGCTGGATATTATTTACATTTTGAACCCAATGCCACTCTATTGGGTGCTGGTATTTGGATGCCCGAAACAGCTGTTTTAAATAAAGTACGACAAGAAATTGATTACAATAGCAAGGAATTTTTAAAGATTGTTGAAAACAAAAATGTACTCGAATTATTTGGTGGTATTGACAAAAGCGAATCTTTAAAAACAATGCCTCGCGGCTATGATGTAACTTTGCCGTATGCTGAATACCTAAAATTAAAGTCGTTTACGTTTTTCAAAAAATTAAGTAACAAAGAAGTAATGTCGAAAGACTTTAATGCGCAGGTTGTAAATTGTTTTAAGGCAATGCAACCATTAAATAATTTTTTGAACAGGGTGATTGATGAGGTAAATGAATAAAGTATTTTTTACAATTTTATTTACTACATTTTTTTTTGCGCAATGTCTCGCACAATCAGCATTTGTTGATAGTATAAGGTATGCGCTAAAAAAAAAACCAACGCCTGAAGTAATGTTAGATGGCAGAAATTCAATTATTAATAATTACAAAGTACCTATAGGCGGTATAAAAAGTGGTTTAGATTTCAATAGCATTTTATCAATTGGCATAGGCTACAACTGGCTTAGAGATGGGCGTATTAATACAACCGCCGTTACACGCGATATTGGTAAAATAACATTTCAACGCCAAACAAAAATTAGGTATTTGTCAATTTATGCACAATATGTTTTTTATAAAACCAAACATTGGGAATTTGCAATTATGCCACAGATAGGATATGGTAATACATTTTACAATTTTACAGATTCATTAAATACCAAGAACAACTATAAAAGTGCGCGAACAAAAATTTTTATTTATGAGCCTATGATGAGTGGTTCGTATAGAATTTTCAAATTTGGTGGTGTGGGTGCAGACTTGGGTTTTAGGCTAGCGATGAGCAAAAAAACAATTGTAAAAGAAGTGTTAAGTTCGCCCATCTATTCTTTTCATATTGATATATATTGGTGGACAATTTATAAAGCAATATTTAGAAAAAACAAAAAGTAATTGAACCTTAATATTACAATTAATACAAACTGTTTTGAATAAAACGCAAAGCAAAATATCTTTATTTAAGAACAATTTATATTTGCTTATAGCCTTTGTATTGGCAATGAACAAAGCTATTTTGCCTCTGCTAATTGTGCTTTCCATTATAAGTTTTATTGCGGAGGGTAACTTTATTCAAAAAAAAGCAGTACTAAAAAATAAGTGGTTTTATTTTTCAATATCATTTTTTGTGCTTCATATTATTGGGTTACTTTATACAAAAAATTTGCCAGCTGGTTTTTTTGATTTGGAGCAAAAAATGTCACTCCTTATTTTTCCTATTTTGTTTTTTAGTGATGAAAACGTTGATGAAAATTTTGTATTTAAAACCTATAAATATTTTGTGGTAGGTTGCCTGTGTGCATCGTTTATTTGCTTGTTGAATGCCGGCTATACTTTTTATCTTACCTACAGTGCCGAAACCATATCTTATGCAGGGTTTTCTGTAATAATGCACCCATCTTACTTTGCGCTATATTTATCATTTTCATTGGCAATTGTATTGTTTAACAACAATTTATTTAGCCGTACTTTTTTAAAAATTCCTATTGGCATTTTTCTTATTCTCATTATCATTTTGTGCGCCAGTAAAAGTGGAATTATTTCTGCATTATTGGTTTTAATTTTCAAATTTTTTCACTTGCTTTTTATCAAAAAAAAATATGGAAAATCAATTGTTACATTTTTAATTTCAGTAGTCGTATTAGTAGCTATTAATTTGTATTTTCCGAGTAGTGTTAATAGAATAAGTAGCATGTTTGTTTCTATAAAAAGTAAAAGCAAAGAGCTTGATACCACAACAAGCAGAGTGGTAATTTGGAAACATACTGCACATTTAATAGTTGAAAATTTACTTATAGGGGTTGGTACAGGCGATGTAAATGATGAACTACAAAAAAAATATAGCAATGCATCGCAAAATTTTTTGGTAACAAAAAAACTAAATGCACACAATCAATATTTGCAAACAACAGCTGCATTGGGTGTTGTGGGCTTTTTAATACTAATGGTTTTGTGTTTTACTTTTCTTGTTTTTGCTATTAAACTCAAGAATATCAACGCTATTATTTTTATGTTATTAATGCTAATAAATATGTTATTCGAATCTATTTTAGAAACACAAGCAGGCGTAATATTCTTTTCTTTTTTTATGTTTATGTTGTTCAAAAATTTATTGAGTAATTCAAATTTAATAGCCACTAAATAATGCAAACAGTATCTATAACTATACCCTGCCGGAATGAAAAAAAATACATTGCATTGTGCTTAAACTCAATTGTGAATTGCAATTACGATAAAGAACTATTAACGGTTTTTGTGGTGGATGGTTTAAGCAATGATGGCACAACCGAAATAATTAAAAATTACGAAACCAAGTATCCCTTTATTCATTTAATAATAAACGAAAAACAAACTACACCATTTGCATTAAATTTGGGGCTACAAGCAAATAATGCAAGCATCAAAATTATACTTGGCGCACACGCCGAAATTGCCGCAGATTATATTGATGAATGTATTATAGCATTTACAAATTCTAATGAATTGGGTTGTGTTGGTGGCATCATAGAAAATGTGATGGAAGATGAAACATCGAGAATTATTTCGCTGGCAATGTCATCAAACTTTGGGGTTGGCAACGCACATTTTAGAACTGGCAATAAAGATGGTTTTGTTGATACAGTTGCTTTTGGCGCCTATAAAAATGAAGTGTTTAAAGCCATTGGTTTTTTTGATGAAGAATTAATTCGTAACCAAGACGATGAATTTAATTTTAGGCTATTAAAAAACGGATTTAAAATTTACCTCAGCAAAAAAATTGTTTCCAAATATTATGTGCGTGCATCGCTTTCAAAACTTTTCAAACAATATTATCAATATGGATACTGGAAAGTTTTTGTAAACGTAAAACACAAAACCGTTACTACAATTAGGCAAATAATACCCGCCTTGTTTGTCTCTTTTTTATGCGTTGGTTTTGTTATTAGTTTGTTTTCTAAAATTGCCTTTTTAGCTTATGGTATTTGTATTTCTCTATACATAATACTTGCTTTATATAGCGCATCGGCAAAGTCGAAAAATATTATTGAAATATTTAAAATAGTAGCTGTATTTTTAATTTTGCATTTAAGTTATGGTTGCGGATATTTAGTGGGCATTTTTAATTTTGTATTGGCCAATAAAAAGCCATCAAAAGCATCAGAGAAGTTGACTAGGTAGTTATTGTAAAAAACAAATCAAGATTTTCAAATTATCAATAGGTATAATCTTATATACTTTAAATATGTAATTGCTGCGGAAGCCGCAACCTAATTGAGATTACGGCTTCCGCAGCAATGACAAACGCACCCAACATTCAATACTTTTTTGTTATATGACAACAATTTATTGGAAAAAGGTAGTTTAGAATTTGAGGGAAGTTATTTTGAAAGTGTTGTTACTTGTTTTGGTATATAAACCCCTCAATAAATTTTCTTAAGATTATAAATCCGCGAAACTATTTTTAAAAAGCTACCTTTTACTATATTCGCGCACTCAAAACACCGTCGTTTGAAAACTAAATTTTTTGGCATATTATTATTTGCATGTTTTGTTGCGCCAATTGCAACAATGTTTGCATTGCTAGAATACCAAAAATCACAGTTAAAAGAAGATTTAAAACTTGAATTACTCGCTGGCATCGACAAAGGAAAACTAACTCTATTAAAGTTTTCGGAACAAGAAAAACAAACAAAATTAGATTGGGAAAACGCACACGAATTTGAATACGATGGCTATATGTGCGATGTGGTTGAAATCAAAACTATCGGCGATACCACATTTTATTGGGTATTAGAAGACGAGGATGAAACGGAGCTGAACAAGAAACTAAATAAACTTGTTGCATTTGCATTAGGCAATAATCCCGACAACGAAGAAAACCAAATAGTGTTACTCAAATTTTTTAAGTCGCTATATATTACTGAAACGCAGACAACAAATAGTTACGCATTATACCAAACGAAAAGCAACTATTTCTTTGTGCAGCGTTTTTGCAATACCATTTCAAACACGCCATTCGTGCCTCCTCCCGAGTTAGCTTAATAAATTATTTGAATCTATGGTTGAAGTGTTTTTCATAACAATAGTTATAAGCAACTTCAAACACAATGTCTCACCAAAAGTCGCGACTTATTTGAGATTCTTGCCTTTGCAGGAATGACATGCTTAAACGAGCCAGCACAATATTTGACATCGTATTGTCCCGAAATTAAATCAGTGATTCAAATCAATTTATCATACAATTAATTACTGTATGTACTTACACCTTTTTGATTCTTACAACTTACAGAATCTTCATTCACATTACACAAAAAATGTACAAATTTTTTACGCTTTGCTTGGCAATATTATTCTCATTTATTGCCCATTCGCAAACCATAACCATTAAAGATAGCGAAACTAAAAAGGCTATAGAAACGGTTACTCTAATTAGCAAAAACCCAAAGGTAAATGCTGTAACTAACGTTAACGGACAGGTTGATATTGCTGCATTTAAGGGTGCCGAAAAAATTGTAATACGGCATTTGCAGTATAGCGAAACGGTATATAGTTACAGCCAATTACAAGCAATAAATTTTGAAGTTACACTCACTAAAAAAATTATTTCTCTCAACGAATTTTCTGTTTCTGCCAACCGTTGGGAGCAAAAAAAAATAGATTCTCCCAACCGAATTGCATCAATAAACATGAAGGAAGCCGCGTTTCAAAACCCGCAAACAGCAGCCGATTTATTGGGCATGAGTGGTTATGCTTTTATTCAAAAAAGTCAGTTAGGTGGTGGTTCGCCAATGCTGCGTGGCATGGCTAGTAACCGGGTGTTGCTAGTGGTTGATGGCGTACGCATGAACACTGCTATTTTCCGTTCGGGTAACCTGCAAAATGTAATTTCTTTAGATGCAAATGCTTTGGAAAGTACTGAAATAATTTTTGGCCCAGGTGCGGTTATGTATGGTAGCGATGCCATTGGTGGTGTAATGAGTTTTACAACCATGAAGCCTAAATTGAGAGGTACTGACGACAAACAACAAATTGTTAGCGGTAACGCTATGACACGTTTTTCAACTGCCAATACTGAAAAAACAGAACACTTTGACATTAATATAGGCTTTAAAAAGCTAGCATTTATTACAAGTTTTACACATGCCAATTACAACGATTTGCGTTCGGGTTCTGTTGGTGGTGTACCATATTTTTACCGTACCAATTATGTAATTACTTATGGCAACAAAGATTATATGATACCCAACTTAGACTCTACTTTGCAAGTAGGTTCAAAGTATAGCCAACTTAATTTTATGCAAAAAGTGCGTTATCAACCAACTAAATTTCTGGATATTGAATATGGTTTTCATTTTTCGGAAACATCAAAGTATAACCGCTATGATAGGTTGTATGTAATGAGAACCGATGGCCCTTACAAAAACAAATTGCGTTGGGCCGAATGGTATTATGGGCCGCAAAAATGGCAAATGCACCGCTTAGGAATTAACTACGCAAAAAGTAATATTTTGTTTGATAAACTAAGCTTTGTGGTAGCACACCAGTTTTTTGAAGAAAGCCGTTTCGACAGAGAATTTATGTTTAGAGAAATACAAATGCAAAAGGAAAATGTAAACGCTATTTCAGCCAATTTAGATTTTGATAAAAAAGTTAGTGAAAAAGTTACGCTTTATTACGGTGCAGAATCAGTATATAATTTGGTAAACTCTGTGGCATCACTCACGCATGTTGTTACCAAAAAAGTGGACTCTACTGTAACGCGCTACCCTAATGGTTCAACATGGCAATCGAACGGTGCTTACATTTCGGCAAAATACAAACCACACCCAAAATGGATTATTAATGCTGGTTTGCGCTACAACCAATTTATTATAAAAGCTACTTTCGATACTACTTTTTTCCCATTTCCGTTTACCAATACCAATATGCAAAGTGCTTCTACCAGCGGAAGTTGTGGCTTTGTGTATTCGCCATTTGAGTCGTGGCAAATTTATGCAAATGGGGCAAATGGTTTTAGAGCACCCAATATTGATGATATGGGCAAAGTGTTTGAATCGGTACCCGGTTATTTGGTTGTTCCTAATCCGGGGTTAAAACCCGAAAAAGTTTTTAATGCTGAATTAGGTACTGTAAAATCGTTTGGTAGTTTTTTAAAAGTTGATGCAACAGTTTATAGAACATGGTTGGTGGATGCCATGGTTCGTAAAAATTTTGAATTTAATGGCGACTCCACAATTCGTTTTTTAGGTAATAAAAGTAGGATACAAGCTGTGCAAAATGCAACTAAAATAAATGTGTATGGTGTGCAAGCAGGTATTGAGTTTTTTTATAAAGGCATAGGTTTACGCAGTAATATTTCTTATCAAAATGGCATTGAACAAACGCCCGATAGCTTGGTGTATTACCCACTAAGGCACGCCGCGCCAACTTTTGGAAGCACGCACTTAACCTATGCTTACCGAAACAAGTTTAAGGCTGATTTTTACGTAATTTACAATGCAAAAATGAATTACGAAAACTTGGCACTTACTGAACGTGTAAATGCCTCTTATGCCCGCGACGACAAGGATAGAGCCTATGTAGCAAGTTGGTACACGCTTAATTTTAAGGTGGCTTATTATCCAAATTCATTTGTAGCAATTACAGCAGGTGTTGAAAATATTGCCGATATATTGTATCGTCCGTATTCATCGGGTATCAACGCACCTGGCCGAAATTTAATAACATCATTACGGGTAAAATTTTAAATATGAATAGAGGGATGAAACATTTATCAGCAATAAGCACGGGTAATACCAGTGTATCTAAACGAGAGAGAAATACTTTCGTAGTGCCGCAAAAAAATTTGCTTTTAAACAAAGCACTTTGTAAAGCGAAGTTTCTCTATTATCTAAACTTCTATAGTATAAACACTATGTACCTATTGTGGTAAAATATTTTACAATTATTAAAATGAAAAACATGAAAAATAAAATTACAATAACAATGCTTGCCTTAGTAGGGATAAGCAATATTACAACGGCTCAACATGTTGCTTGCGGTGGTTGGCATTCTGCCATAGTGTGTAGCGATAATACCGTAAAAGCCTTTGGCGAAAATGCTACTGGCCAACTGGGCGATGGCAGTAATACCGACCAAAATTCACCAGTTGGCGTCGGAAACCTTACTGGTATGTTAGCGGTTTCTGCTGGTGGTGACCAATTAGAAGCGCACTCAATGGCATTAAAAAATGATGGCACTGTGTGGGCTTGGGGTAGCAATTTATATGGTGGCTTAGGAAACGGAAGTGCCGACAATACCAACACGCCCGTTCAAGCTATTGGATTAAATAATATAACCGCTATTTCGACGGGTGGTTGGCATTCGGCAGCACTCAAAGACGATGGCACAGTGTGGGCATGGGGTTGGAATACCGATGGGCAATTAGGCGATGGCACACTTAATGATAAATCAATTGCTGCACAAGTGCCAGGGCTAACGGGCGTAACAGCTATTTCGGCTGGCACTTACCACCTACTTGCTTTAAAAAGCGATGGCACTGTGTGGGCTTGGGGCGATAATATTAGTGGTCAAATTGGCGATGGTTCAAACACCGACAGAAAAACGCCTATACAAGTAAACAATTTATCAAACGTGGTAAAAATTGCGGCAGGGCGTTTTTTTTCGATGGCAATTAAAAGCGACGGCACCGTTTGGACTTGGGGCGAAAACCTCTATGGTCAATTAGGCAACGGCACCACCACCAACAGCAATATACCTGTGCAGGTTAGCGCACTTTCGGGTATTACTGGGGCAGTTGCCGCCACAGGTGCTTTTCATTGCATGGTTGTAAAAAGCGACAACACTGTTTGGGCTTGGGGCCGAAACACTTACGGTAACTTAGGCGACAATACTATTACACATAAATCTACCCCTGTACAAATGATTGGTATGAGTGATGTGGCAGGAATGGCAGCAGGTACAAACTTTTCTATTGTTCATAAAACGGATGGTACTTTATGGGGCTGCGGGCGCAATTTAAGTGGGCAGTTAGGCGATGGTACTATCACTCAGCACAATGTACTTACACAATCAACTGGTGTGTGTACAATTGCATCACCTTTAGCTATTCAAACGGTTTTTTCGCAAAATTATTATGAGTTAAATGCTGCGCCCAACCCTACACCCACTGGCATTTTCACTTTAAAACTGAATGGTTTGCGCAATGGAGTTGTTGAGGTGTTCAATAGTTTTGGGCAAAAGGTTTTGGAGCAATCTTTAAATGAAAAAACAGTAAATGATAATGCTTTATCGGTAGATATTTCGGCGCAAGCAAAGGGTGTTTACTTTGTAACGGTAACTTGTAACGGGCAAACACATCATCAAAAAATTAGTAGAAATTAATTAACAAAACAACATGAGAAAAAGTAAATGCACGTGTTTGAACCACTTGCCAACTTTAAGGTACTTGAGAATTTATTGTTTGGTGAGTGGTTCAAACACGGGTAAAATTTCTAATTATTTATATTGTTGATTAATAGTGCTTTTTGGCATTAGGTGGTCTTGTTGGAGGGTTTATATTGTACTATGATTATTCACTCAGCATAATTACAGTAGCACATCACTTTTTTGCCGTTCATTTTTCGTGTGGTAAAGCAAAGAGGTGGAGTGGTAAAGTAAAGAGGTAGAGTGGTGGTGTAAATAGGCGGCACGGTAAAGTAAAGAGGTAGAGTAAAGAAGTAAAGGTGAGGCTAAACTATAGGCAAATGAGGTTATTTGACTATGGTTGGTGAGGATGCCAGCAACAATTAAAAACCCAATAAATAAAATCAAGTACTTATATGTCTTATCACTTTGTTTGCAAACGGTACAAGCAGTGGTTATTTTTTGAAAAGCTTTCTTGTATTGGCCGAATTGAATACTAATTAAAATTAAATGAAAAAAACATGGTAAAAAAACTATACAACTTATTTATACCCATTACATTGCTACTATCAGTGGCAAGCGGCTATTCGCAAAACATTGCTTGCGGGTGGTCTTACTCAATGCTATTGTGTAATGATGGAAACACAGTGAGTGTTTGGGGTTCAAACGGTGCTGGCCAATTTGGTAATACAACCACCACAGAAAGCAGCACTCCGCTTGTAATTCCATCATTAAACGGAATTAAAGCCATTAAAGCAGGTTATATACACGCACTTGCACTCAAAAACGATAGCACTTTACTGTCGTGGGGCGATAATACTGATGGGCAGCTTGGCAACGGCACTTTTATTAATAACGAAACGCCAACACAAATTAGTGGGCTTTCTCAAATTATTGCAATGTCGGGCGGGCAAGCTGGTTACCATTCGCTTGCGCTAAAAAGCAATGGTACAGTGTGGGCTTGGGGCCGTAATTCGGACGGGCAATTGGGCGACGGCACTACAACAACCAAAAACACTCCCGTACAAGTAACCGGGCTTAATAACGTGATAGCAATTGCAGGCGGCGAATACCACTCATTAGCAATAAAAAATGATGGCACTGTGTGGGCTTGGGGACGCAATGATAGCGGACAACTGGGCGATGCCACATTGGTAAGTAGTTCGGTGCCAGTACAGGTAATTGGGCTTACGGGCGTTACTGCTATTGCAGGAGGACGTTTTTTTTCGGCAGCAATTAAAGCCGATAGCACAGTGGTAACTTGGGGACAAAATTTGTATGGTCAATTAGGCGATGGTACAGTTAACAACAGTACAACGCCAGTGCAAGTAAGCAATCTTACAAGTATTAAAAGTATTGCTGGTGCTGCATTTCACTTATTCGCTATTAAAAATGATAGAACACTTTACGGTTGGGGACGCAACGATTACGGCCCACTTGGTTTAGGAATTAATACCAACGTTTCGGTACCAACATTGGTTGCAGCAATTAACAATGTTGCCGATGTTACTTGTGGCACCAACTATACCATCATATTAAAAACAAACGATTCGCTATTTGCCTGTGGGCGCAATGTTTACGGACAACTTGGCGATGGCACACAAAACAACCAAAACCTACCCGTGCCAGTTTTAGCTTATTGTCCTTTAATAACTAACAACAATATGAGTGGGAGTTTTAGTAACAATGATTTTGATATTTATCCTAATCCTAATAATGGCATGTTTACAATAAACATCAATAGCTTTAGCAATAGTTTGTTTGAAGTGCATAACATACTCGGCGAAAAAGTACTTAGTATAAAAACCAACACACAAACTACTGATGTAAATTTGAACACATTGCCTAATGGCATATACTATGTTACAACAGTTGTACACAACAAGCCTTTGGTGCGTAAACTTTTTAAACAATAAAAATTAAATAATTGCAGGTTTTGAAAAAGAGTATCATCATATTTATGTTGTTTATATGTGGGGTTTGCATGGTTGCATTCTTCCCAATAATAAAACTCATACAATACCAAATACGCAGCGAAATAAAGGCTGTTATTAAAAATGGTGTGCCCGATAATGAACTACAAAAAATTGTATTTGAAGGCAGTGCAAAACCAGATTGAGTAGAGTTTGAAGATGAGTTTTACTACAATAACGAATTATATGATGTGGTTCGTAAAGAAGTGAATAACAACTGCGTAACCTATTACTGTATTGATGATGAACAAGAAACCAACTTGTTTGCCCAATTAAACACGTTGGTTAAAAATAGTTTGGATGATGAAAATACATCACAAGAAAACACTGCACAACTACTTTGTAAAATTGTATTGCAAGTATATTTTGAAATTAACGCTTTGGTTTACACAGAGTTTTATACCTACTCCAAAACAACTTTTTCGTATAGCTTTTTTCTAAAATTGATAATAATAGAATTTGATGTGCCACCATGTTAGTGGATGTTATGCCTGCGGTTTGCTTCATCACCAATTAAAGGCACAATAACAAATACCCATTTGCGAATTTGGTATAGACAAAGTATGTCTAACACGCCTGTCATTCCTGCGAAGGCAGGAATCTCAATTGGTTTGCGGCTTCCGCCGCAGAGTCTTTGGTGTTAAACATACTTAGGTAAAATTATGCCCGTTGTTATGAGACGAGACAAGCATGGTTGTTTTTTAAAAGCCAATTTGTTTTGGTATAAGCATAAAAAGTAAGTGCACATACCCAAGGCAGTGTTGAGATTGCGGGTCAAGCCCGAAACGACAAGGGATAAACCCAAAATGAACTATGAAACCAATAAATCAAAATTTTAAATCAATAATAAAAAACAACAAAAATGAATTTTAAAAATACACTGGCATTGGCATTATTAACCGCAACGGTTTTTGGTAATGTAAGCAATGCGCAAACGATTGCTGGCGGCGGCTGGCACACACTCACAGTATGCTCCGATAGTACTGTTAAAGCCTTTGGCGAAAACGCTTCGGGTCAACTTGGTAATAACGCAACAGTTGATAATCCGAACCCAGTTGTGGCCTTTGGCTTAACTGGCATTGTTAGCGTATCGGCTGGCGGTGACCAAATTGATGCACACTCTATGGCATTAAAAAACAATGGCACAGTTTGGACTTGGGGTAGCAATATCAATGGTGGGCTTGGCAATGGAACATTAACACCTTCATTGGTTCCGGCGCAAGTGCCAACAATATCATGCGTTACTGCAATATCGGCTGGTGGCTGGCATTCGGTGGCTTTAAAAAACGATAGTACCGTTTACACTTGGGGCTTAAACGCCGATGGGCAACTTGGCGACAATACAATAGTTAACAAATCATTGCCAACATTGGTAAATGGTTTAACGGGTGTTAAAGCTATATCGGCTGGTACTTACCATGTAATGGTACTTAAAAATGATGGCACAGTTTGGACTTGGGGCGATAACGCAAAAGGACAAATTGGTGATGGCACTTTAATAGACAGGAAAACACCTGTACAAGTTACAGGGCTTACTGGTGTAAAAGCAATTTCGGCAGGAAGGTTTTTTTCGCTTGTTATTAAAAACGATGGTACAGTTTGGACTTGGGGCGAAAACCTTTATGGACAATTAGGTAACAACACCACCACCAATAGTTCTGTGCCTGTGCAAGTTATTGGGCTTAGTAATATTACCACAGCCTCGGCGGGTGCGTTTCATTGTTTTGCTATTAAAAATGACGCTACTTTAATGTCGTGGGGGCGCAACACGTATGGTAACCTAGGCGACAACACAACCACACAACGCATTACACCAGTTGCAGTGTTAGGGTTAACTTCGGTTGCGGGTGTTGCTTGCGGAACCAACTTTTCATTAGTCTATAAAAGCGATGGCACATTTTGGGGTTGCGGCCGCGATGCAAGCGGGCAACTTGGCGTAGGCGCATTTACAACTCAACGCATTCTTGCTGTACAAAGCACAGGCTCGTGCACCATTATGCAACCAGCGCAAGCCACAGTTTGGACTGGTACAACCAACACCAATTGGGCAACTTCAAGCAATTGGAATCCGGCAATTGTTCCCACTTCAAATACCGATGTAACGATTAACAATACAACTAATAAACCAGTAATTAATGTGGCTGCAACTTGTCGTAACATTAGTTTTGCATCAGGTAGTAACCTAACTATCAATGGTTCATTTTTACTAACTGTTGCGGGTAATGTTACAGCAGCAAACACAAGCATACTTGGTACAGGCACGCTTAAATTAGAGGCTTATGGCCCTAAAGCAATCGCAGGAAATTTAACCATTTCAAACATCAATATAAACAATACAACTTGTGTAGCGTTGGGTAATTTATCGGTTAAAGGCGTACTTACACCACAAGCCGGAAATGTAGGTGGTAAAATAAATATATTGGCAGGTACAGATTACCAAGGGCAAATAGCTGTAGGAAATGCCACACTACCAGCCCTTACATTTAATAAGCATACAGGAAATGTGTATGGCTCTCAACACTATGTAGGTTCATGTATGACTGCAGCTTCAAACCTTAATGTGCTCAATCATTTTGGTGATGATATTAATGTAAGTGGCACCGATGGATATGCTTATGACCCTGTTGTGTATTACAGTCCGCAATTGTATCCAACCGTATGGGAATATAATGAAGCAGTAAACAATGTATCAGATGCTTATGGTTGGGTTGGCACTACTGGTAGTAATGATGCCTTGACCCCAATGAAAGGCTTTGCTGTTTACACACAAAACCCTTCAACTATTGACTTATATGGTGCAGTAAATAATGGTAATGTTTCATATAACTTAAGTTATACTAATTCGGGTAATCCATCAGCAGACGGGCAAAATTTAATAAGTAACCCTTACCCAAGTGCTATAAATTGGAACACAGTAACAATACCTTCGGGCATGGGCGCAGCAGTTTACAGATACAACCCTGCCAATGGCACTTATAATACTTTTGCTGGCGGCATTGGCGTACCTGCAACTGTTACTGGTTTAATTGCACCTATGCAAGGCTTTTTTGTTATTGCAACAGCACCTGCAACGCTCGCGTTAAGTAATACCAACCGCAGTACAAATGCAGCAACTTTTTATAACGATGCACCTGCTTACGTATCATTAAAATTAACGACTGCAAATAACACTGATGAAACAGCTATTGCTTTTAACGCAACAAGTAATGCAACAAAAATATTTACTAAAAGCAACGTTACCGAACTTGCAAGCCTCGATGCTGAAGGTAACAAAATGGTGATTAACAATACTTCTTTGGCGAGTAACACAATCTTGCCGTTATACATTAACAACATTGGCGAAGGCTCAATTACAATAAGCAACAGCATTATCAACACAATTAGCGGTTTAGAAAACTTAATGTTGGTTGATAAAAAACTAAATGTAGAACACAACCTTTTGCAAGGAAACTATACTACCACAGCAAATGCGGCTGATGCCAACCGTTTTGAGATAATCATAAACAAACAAACTGCAAGTGGCGTAGCCCAAATTGAAAATACCTTGAATAACATTAAAGTAATGAACAATTTGGCATTGAACAGTACAGAAATAATGGTAACAAGTAGCACAAATGAATTGACTACTATTCAAATTACCGATGTGTTGGGCAAGGTAATTAATACAAACAAAGTATTTACAAATTCGCGCTTTGCAATAAATAATGCTGATTTAAGCAGCGGAGTATATTTTGTAACAGCAATAGCACCGAATGGCAATGCTAAAACAGTAAAGTTTGTGAGGTAAAAATTCTATTTTTTTTCACATCAAATTTTATAAAAAAAAGGCTGTCTCAATGTTGAGCAGCCTTTTTTTTATGGTAATTTTCAAAGTGGTACTTTCAAAATAACCACCCACAATTGGCTTGTCTATTTTGATAAGGAAAATTATTTACACTATATGAGATTATCAATTCGGTTTATTGTTTGTATTGACGAGGCTACACGTTCCTCACCGCGTTCGGAAAGGCAATTTACAAACACACAAAAAAGCACCTTAAATTTTTTATGAATAAGGAATCGTTTAAAAAATTAACAGAGCGTAGGTATATTAATAAATATTTAGGGCAAGAGCAAAAACTCTTGTACCTCACAGTTTAGTTTAGAAAGAATTTTAGAGGCTTGAAAACCTCCAAAATAAGTGTACAAGAGTTATTACAACTTACGCGCCAACGTTACCAAATAGAGGAATAACGAAGTATGGTTGAAAATCATTTGCACGCCATAGAGGTGGCAGCGATTCCAAATTCAAGCAGTGTAAAACGATTAAAAAAACGCATTAATTTATTAATTAAAGAAGAGAAGGAGCTTATCCCGATTGAGATTATAGGGTTTAATTTATAACCATAATTCATTATTTACTTTATCATCTGCGCTATTTTAATATGTTTGTAAACCATGATTGATAATTACAAACACCAAGGCTTACGCAAAAAATTAATTGAACTTTTAAAAGACAAAGGCATTAAAGACGCTAATGTTTTAGCGGCTATTGATAAAGTACCACGTCATTTATTTATAGATAATGCCTTTTTAGAGTTTGCTTACAATGATGTGGCTTTTCCTATTGGTGATAAACAAACAATTTCTCATCCCTCAACAGTTGCTTTTCAATCAGAATTATTACAAATAAAAAAGGGAGAAAAAGTATTGGAAGTTGGCACTGGCTGTGGTTACCAAACTGCCGTACTATGTGAGTTAGGTGCAAAAGTTTTTACCATTGAAAGGCAACGTAACTTATATAATAAAACAATTGTTTTTCTTCCCAAATTAAATTATAATCCAAAGTTTTTTTATGGCGATGGTTATGCCGGATTGCCAACCTTTGCGCCATTTCATAAAATAATTGTTACCGCAGGTGCACCCTTTGTGCCCGAAGCATTAAAACACCAACTTGCTATTGGTGGCAAATTAATAATACCCGTAGGCGAAGGCGAAACACAAGAGATGCACCAATACATAAAAATGGACGTTGACGATTTTCTTTTTTCAGTGCATGGCAGCTTTAAATTTGTACCGCTTTTAGAAAACAAAACAGTGTAGGCTTTACACTAACATATTATATTTTAAACGAAAAAAACTAGGATTTAAAATTATCAATAGGCATAACCTTATATGTTCATATATGCCTTAAAAGGTCGTTTTTTAAAAGCTAACTTGTTTTGGTATATTTCATTTTGCTGAATACAATTTTTACTTAGTTTTACCTCAAACTATTTGTATTAATGACATTTAATATTCAAAAATCTAACACTTCACGCTTGCCCGAAGTGGACTTTAAAAACCTAGTATTCGGAAAAATTTTTTCTGACCACATGCTCGTCGCCGATTATATTGGCACAGAATGGCAAGCCCCGCAAATACTGCCTTACGGTAAGTTCTTAGTATCACCATCTATGTCAGCTTTGCACCATGCACAGTCAATTTTTGAAGGCATGAAAATATACAAAGGCGTAAATGGCGAACCACTTTTTTTTAGGGCAATTGATAATTATAATCGCTTAAATATTTCTGCCGAACGTATGTGTATGCCGCCCGTGCCACAAGATATTTTTATGGATGGTTTAAAGGAATTGGTAAAGTTAGATAAAGCATTTATTCCCGATGAAGATAATTTATCATTGTATGTGCGCCCGGTATATTTTTCTACGGATGAAGCCATTGGCGTAAAAGCATCACAAAATTATAGGTTAATAATTTTCACAACACCCACAGGCCCGTTTTATTCGGAACCATTAAATGTGTACATAGAAACCAAATACTCTCGCAGTGCCGAAGGTGGCACAGGTTATGCAAAAGCAGCAGGTAATTACGGAGGGTCATTTTATCCAACAAAATTAGCTAACGAACGCGGTTATCATCAATTAATTTGGACAGACGCTTCCGAAAATAAATATGTGGAAGAAAGTGGAAGTATGAACCTAATGTTTGTATTTGGAAACACGCTTGTAACGCCCCAATTAGGCCCAAGCAAACTTGCCGGAATCACGCGTGACAGCGTAATTAAATTAGCAAAACATTTGGGCATTGCCGTTGAAGAACGAAATATTTCGGTTGACGAAATAATAACACAATACAACAACGGAAATTTGAAAGAAGCCTTTGGGTGTGGCACTGCCGCCAACATTGCACAAATACAAACCATTGGATATGACGATGATAAATTAATGGCTTTGCCACCAATAAGCGAAAGAGTAATTGCAAATAAAATTGGCGAAACATTGAATGCAATTAAAATGGGTAAAATAAAAGATGAGTTTGGCTGGGTAACAACATTGTAAAAAAAGCAAGATATAAACTAAACTAAAAGGGTGCACAATCCCTTTGTCTTTGAACGGGACGCTTGCGTTCTGCCCTTTGTTGGCGTACTCGACAACAAATAATTTCCTACTTAAGCTATTTTAAGAATCTTATTATTCTGGTTGGCGTCCTCGCCCTGCACGTAAACTTAATTTGAGACTTTTCCTAAAAAGAAACATTACCTAAAAAGATTTTGGTTTTCAAATTTTCAACAAGTAATTCCCTTCGCGTTATCGCGTGTTTATTTGTCTTATATGATTGATGTGGATGATTTGAACTAATTAAATTTTAAGCCACTAACTAATTCCTTGACGTAAAAATGCCATTCCTGCAAAAGCAAGAATGGCATATCTATTTTTAACTGTATAATTTTCGAATACCTTAATTCTTAAACATCAACAACAATTCGCTTAGTTTATCTTTTAGTTCGGGGCGTTTTACAATTAAATCTAAAAAACCTTTTTCTAATACAAACTCCGATGTTTGAAATCCTTCTGGCAAATCTTTACCAATAGTTTCTTTAACAACACGTGGACCAGCAAAGCCAATAAGTGCGCCCGGTTCAGCAATGTTTAAATCGCCAAGCATTGCAAACGATGCAGTAACGCCACCCGTTGTAGGGTCGGTTAATAAAGAAATATAAGGAACTTTTGCTTTGGCAAGCAATGATAATTTGGCGGATGTTTTTGCCATTTGCATTAATGAAAATGCTGCTTCCATCATACGTGCTCCACCAGTTTTAGAAATAATTAGCAATGGTGTTTTTGTTTGTATTGAGTAGTCAATGGCACGTGCAATTTTTTCGCCAACTACACTGCCCATACTGCCACCCACAAAGCTAAAATCCATGCAAGCAACCATCAAATCTAAACCATTTACCTTGCCGTGTGCCGTGCGAATAGCATCTTTTAAACCACTCTTTTTTTGCGTTTCTACAATTCTTTCTTTGTAGTTTTTGGTGTCGGTAAAGTTAAGCGGGTCGCCACTTGTCATGTTTGCATTTGTTTCGGTAAACACACCATCGTCAAATAAAAAGTCAAAATATTCTTTTGAACCTATCTTTTGGTGATGTCCACAACTATTACACACCCAATAATTTGCCAAATGGTCTTCGGCAGTCATAATGTTTTTGCATTCGCCGCACTTGTACCAAAGGCCTTCGGGGGTTTCCTTCTTATCTTTTGTAGAGGTTGTTATGCCTTCTTTTATTCTTTTGAACCAACTCATTACTTCAAATTATGAATTATAAATTATGAATTATAAATGATTGTCAGCACTTAAAAACTGAAGCAATACAGATATAAAAAACCAATTAACGAATTATCAAATTAGCTAATTGTCAAATTAATTACGCTAATGTAATTGACTTATCTAAATAAACGTCTTGCACTGATTTTATAAGGTTTACGCCGTCTGCAAAAGGTTTTTGAAATGCTTTGCGGCCCAAAATTAAACCTTGTCCGCCAGCGCGTTTGTTAATTACGGCTGTTTCTACTGCCTCGGCAAGGTCGGTTGCGCCTTTGCTTTCGCCACCCGAATTTATTAAACCAATGCGCCCCATGTAGCAATTTGCCACTTGGTAACGTGCCAAATCTATTGGATGGTCGGTTGTTAATTGGCTATATACTAACGGACTTGTTTTGCCATGTTTTGTAGCAAGATAACCGCCATTGTTTGTACTCAATTTTTGTTTGATGATGTCGGCTCCAATTGTAACGCCTAAATGATTTGCTTGTCCGCTTAAATCGGCAGATGTGTGATAATCTAAACCATCTACCTTGAAACCATTGTTTCGTGTGTAGCACCACAAAATTGTTGCAAGCCCCAATTCATGTGCACGTTCAAACGCTTTTGCTACTTCTACAATTTGTTTTTTAGAGCCTTCACTACCAAAATAAATAGTTGCACCAACGGCTACTGCGCCCATGCTATAAGCCTCTTCTACACTACCAAACATTATTTGTTCAAACGTATTTGGTAACGATAAAAACTCGTTGTGGTTTATCTTAACAATAAAAGGAATTTTGTGTGCGTATTTGCGTGCTACACTACCCAATACACCATACGTTGACGCTACTGCGCTGCAACCAGATTCGATAGCTAATTTCACAATATTTTCGCTATCAAAATACATTGGGTTTGGTGCGAATGATGCACCAGCACTATGCTCTACACCTTGGTCAACGGGTAATATAGAAATGTAGCCAGTATTTTTTAGGCGGCCAGTGCCATATAAAGTTTGCAAACTGCGCAAAACACGGGTGTTGCGGTTACTATTGATAAACGATTTGTCAACAAAATTTTTGTTGGGTTGGTGTAAGTTTTCTTTCGGAAAAGTTTTTGAAATGTGGTTCAATAAATAATCGGCTTTGTCGCCTAAAAGTTCTGCAATATTGCTCATGTTATTATTTTAATTTTTTTGAAGCCCCAAAAGTAAAAAAAAATAAATAAGATGGTTTTGAAAATAAAATGCAGTAATATCTTGTTTGTTACAGTAATTGTCCGATAGTTTATTAGAGTATTGAATAAAGCTTTAACTAATAATTTTAATTTAAAACTACACAAAAACGAATCAAACAAAGGTGTTATAGATTGTGTTTTTATTTTATCACAATTTGAACTTAACTGGATATGTAAATTCAGTCTTTAACAGTTTTCCGTATTTATAACCAGCCGTCCATTTTGGCATATTAATAATTGCTCTTGCGGCCTCTTCTGTTAAGCCTCCATCCATTTCTTTTACAACCATAACATCGTCAATGTAGCCTTCCTTATCAATTGTAAAGTTTACAAATACAACACCGAAAATACCGTTTGCTAAAGCAAGTTTTGGATACCGTACATTACTTTGCATATAATTTACCAAACCCACATTACCACCTTGAAAAGTAGGCCATGTTATACTATCTGAATCAGTTGAATATTTACCTTCTCCTAATTTTTTGTTGAGGGGAACTTCTGTACCACCTACCCACATTGTATCCATTTTATTTAGTATCACATAATATTGTAATATCTTTTCACTAATAAATCGTTTTATTTTTTTTACTTGAACTATTTCATGGTGCTTAAATATTTTGTATTCAAATCTGTAAGAATGCTTTTCCCTATTGCAAATCTGTCCATCATCATCAAAATAATTTGTTACTATTTTAAAGCATTCATCGCAAATGATTTTTGTTGCTATAGTATCATAAAGGTAAGAAGCTACCTGCATATCCTGACAATAACCATCCATGTCATCCAATTGCTTTCGTGCTAACGCTCTATTAAAAAAACTTCCCTTTCAGGCATAAGCCTTATAGTTTTTGTGTAAAGTGAATCTGCCTTAAAGTATTCATTAGCTTTAAAGGCAGCTATCGCTTCAGCATAATATTTGTTAGCTTCTCTAACGTTTTGTGAGATGCATTTTACCGAAATAATTAACAATAAAATTAAGTGTGTTCTTTTCACTTTCCTTTAAGATTCAAATTTTTTATTCAATTTTTTATTCATTCCGTTTTGTAACTAAACGAAGTAAACAAAGGTTTTGGAAAGTTATTACAATAAAAACATTATTCAAATCTAAATTGCAATGAAACATTAAAAAATAAATGGAGAAGTTCATTGTCAATACTATTTTCAAACCCAGAAAATTATTATTAGAAACTTGGTTGTCCAAAAGTTTAATATTGAGCAAAAATGTTTTTATAAAGTTAGTGCTTATAGCCTTCAAAAGTTCTCAAAAGGAATAGGTTATTCCTTTATTTAATAGCCAACAATTGGTTACTAAATATTTTATGTAATTATCGTTTTAAAATGCATTAATGAATTTGCCAAAAAGAAATTTTTAGATTTTTTATTCAGAGAAAAATAATTGGTCAATGAGTATTTATAACTGCTGCAAAAAATTACAAACAATAAGAAACTTATGAGTAATAGCTTTGCACTTTAAAACTTTCTTTCAGCAACAACATATCGATATTAGTTGTATTCAAATAAAAAAAAGCATCAATTTTTTTTCAATTAAAATTGTTTATTACATTGCGCAGATTTTATATGAAATTAACAAACTAATAATAATTACAATAAACAAAAATGAAAAGTAAACTTTTAAACAAAACAGCCGTGCTTTTTGCCGGACTTGCGTTTATGTTTGGCTTGTCGAACGCTAATGCTGGTGGCAATGGGCGCAAAGTGGACAAGGCTTTCGTAAACGAAATGAAAATTGTGGACCCTGCTTATGCCGCAAACATAAAGCAGGATAATTTAGGAAACTTCTTAGATTATAACAAGGTTGGATTAGCCGACATTGCTAAGAAAAAGTATGAAAATCAAAAGATTGTTTTTACAGCCGATGATTTGAAAATTCCTGCGAATGAAGCTGCCCAAAAAGCATCTCTTGCTGCAATTCCAGCGAAAATTGATTATTTAAAACAATCAATTAAAACCGAAAACAATTCAGTAAGTAAGTTTGAAATGCAAAAAGAATTGGTTCGTTTAGAAAAAATAAAATCAATTTTAAATTCACAAAAATAATAACTTAAAATCAATAAAAAATGAAATCAAATTACAAAAATTTATTTTTAATGATGTTGTTTAGTATCTTTTTTACAAACAGCATAAAAGCGCAGTATTGTGTGCCAGCTTACACTAATGCATCATGTGCACAAGCCAGTCAGGATTATATACAAAGTTTCTTTACCACTGGTGGAACTACTGATATTTCCAACTTATTAACAGGATGTTCGCACCCTGATGGTGACCCAAATTACTTTCACTATAGCGGTGCTGGTTTTACATTAACTACACAAACAAACGCTACAATTAATTTTTCGTTAACAAGTACACTTGCTACATTTCCACAAGGTTATAGAATTTGGATTGACTGGAATTTGGACAATGTTTTTGATGTTACTACTGAAGAGGTTTGGAATTCGGGTGCAACTGTACCTGGCGGTGGAACTACTGTTACTGGTAGTTTCGTAATACCACCTAATGCAACTCCAGGTTTATCGCGTATGCGTGTTAGGGGCCGATATAACAGTATGGTTATCGACCCTTGTGCTACTACTTATACTTTTGGCGAATGTGAAGATTATGATGTACAAGTTATGCCAAATCTTCCTTGTACTGTGCCTCCAGTTGCAGGTACGGCTGCTACGGATATTGCTTCTCTTTGCGGTGGCTCTAATGCTAATTTAAACCTCACTGGTGTTTCTTATGGTATTGGAGAAACCTACCAATGGCAATCGTCACCAAATGGCACTACGTATTCTGATATTGCAGGAGCAACTTCTTTACAATTGCCAGTAACAGTAAACGCGACAACTTTTTACCGCTGCGTTGTTTCATGTTCTGGTCAAAGTGCAAACTCAAATGCCGTAACAATTACTGTATTAAACGCTAATGGTGTTATTACCGAAGCTGATGATTCAGTAGTTTGCCAAAATCAAACTATAAACTTGACTTTACAAAATGCTGCTGCGGCGCAAGGTTTTGCTTATCAATGGCAAGAGTCCTTAGATGGTGTTAATTATTCTGATATTATTGGAGAGACGAATGAAGCTCTTTCTTATGTTTTGGCTGATACCACATACATTCGTTGTACAATTACTTGTGGTGCGTCAACCGCAAATTCAAGTGTAGTTTTATTAACTTTAAATCCTTATAACCAATGTTATTGTGGTCCTGCATTAGGTAATAACTTAGGTGGAGCTTGTGGCGTAAATAATATTGAAGATTTTAGTATTACTTCTACAACTTTAAATAATGCCGCAAGTGGTTGTAATACTACAGCTTTCGGGGCTTACTCACTTTTTCCAGCTTTTGGTAATACTACAGGTACGCTTACCCAATTAGGTTCATACAATTTTAACCTAACGTCAAATGGTACTTCTATTACATCCCTTTGGATAGATTTTGACCATAGCGGTACATTTGACCCTAGTGAGTGGACACAACTTTCGGGTGGTGCTTTACCATTTACGGTTGCCAACACACCAGTTACCGCTAACATTTCAATACCAGGTACTGCATTAGTTGGTACCACACTTATGCGTGTAAGGAGCCGTGCAAATGGTAATCCAAATGGTGACATCAACCCTTGTACCAATTTTGGTAGTGGAGAAACTGAAGATTATGTTATTACAATAGCTGCAGCTCCGCCTTGTACCGCTCCACCAACTGCTGGTGTTGCTGCAAGTTCTGTTGATTCAATTTGTACTGGACAAAACTTTAATGTTTCAATTTCTGGAAATTCAATTGGTTTAGGACAAACTTTCCAATGGCAAGTGTCAACAAACAATACAACTTGGGCCGATATTACAGGTGAAACAAATAGCTTTGCTTCAGTTTCTCAAACTGTAACAAGCTTTTATCGTTGCGCTTTAGTTTGTAGCGGACAAACAGCTTATTCAACTTCAGTAATGGTGGTAAATAATAATTGTTTACTTATGTCAACCGATGTAGTTACCACTTGTAACACTGCATTTTATGATAGTAACCCAACTGGTAATTATTCGGCCAATGAAAACTCAACATTAACGGTATATCCAAGTACACCTGGTGCAGTTATTAAGGTGGTGTTTAACAACATTGCAATTGAAAATGGTTTTGAGGTTTTAAATGTTTATGATGGTATCGACAACACCGCTCCATTATTAATTTCTTATTCAGGTAATTATTCTCAAGATAGTGTGCAGGCAACTAACGCTTTGGGTGCATTAACATTTGAGTTTTTCTCTGATGCAGTTGTTCAACTATCTGGCTGGGATGCACAAATTTCATGTGTTACGGTTATTGGTTGTAATGGCGCACCAACTGCAGGAAATGCAGAAGCTACAGATTCTTCATTATGCGAAAACTCTGTTGCTAACCTTATTTTAACGGGTAACTCAAACGATTTTGGTACTTCATTCCAATGGCAATCTTCTTTAAACGGAACTACTTGGGTTAATGAGTTAGGTGCAATTTCAGCGTCTTACAATCCAACAATAACCGATACAATTTATTATAGATGTAAATTGAAGTGTGTAAATGATTCTGCGTTTTCGACTATTGTAATGTTTACAATTAGTGATTTCTTTGAATGTTATTGTGGGCCTAACACAGGCTCAAACTTAGGTGGTTTCTGCGGTGGTAATAATATTGATTCGGTTTCTATATCAAATACGAATTTAGCTTTTGCTAATACTATTTGTAACACAACAGGTTTAGGTGCATATACAATGTTTCCTGATACTGCAAGCTACTTAACTGCAACTTTGCAACAATTAGTTCCTTACAACTTAAACGTTGTAACTACTGGTAACTCAATTATCTCAGTTTGGATTGATTATGACCATAGTGGCACATTTGATGCTAATGAGTGGACTCAAGTTGCTACAACTTCAACTGCTGGTGGTATTTCTACAGTAAGCATTACTCCGCCAGTATCTTCTTTAACAGGTAGAACTGGAATGCGCGTTAGAAGCCGTGCAAATGGCAATACTAACGGTGCAAATGATGGTTGTATTGTATTTGGTTCAGGTGAAACTGAAGATTATATAGTTACTATTACTAATGCATTACCTTGTATTGCCCCTCCAACTGCTGGTACTACTATTGCAAGCGCAAATAGTGTTTGTGCTAACACTGACGTTAATTTAAGCATACAAGGTAACTCTGTTGGTATTGGTCAAACTTACCAATGGCAAGAATCAGTAAACGGAACTTCGTATACTGATATTGCTGGTGAAACAAACGAAACTGTAACGGTTACTTTAGGCACAGTAAATATGTACTACCAATGTTTAGTAACATGCTCAAGTCAATCAGTAGCTTCAACATCTACCATGGTTGCTATTGTTGAGTGTTATAACTTTGCATCAGGTGTTGATTCAGTTGTTACAACTTGTTCAGGTAATTTCTATGATTCAGGTTCAAATACTGGTAACTATTCTCCAAACGAATCTGGAACAATGACTTTTACTCCATCAAGCGCTAACTCTATTATGCAAGTTGTATTTAATGCTTTCTCAGTAGAAAATGGTTTTGAATCATTTAAAGTTTATGATGGTCCAACAAACTCATCTCCACTAATTGGCCAATTTACAAACACAAACCAACCCGATACAATTACTGCCACAAGCTTAAACGGCTCATTAACCTTTGAATTTACATCGGATGGTAGTGTCCAACAATTTGGTTGGAGTGCTTCATTAAATTGTATTGCGGCTAATGCTTGTGCTGGTGCGCCAGTTGGAGGTAATGCAGTTGCTGCTGATTCTTCAGTTTGTGAAAACAGCAATGTATCGTTAAGCTTATTGGGTAACACAACTGGTACTGGTATTACTTACCAATGGCAAGAATCTGCAAATGGTTTAACTTATACTGATATAGCAGGTGCAACAACTGCACTTGCATCATTTACAGTTCTTGATACTACCTACTATCGTTGCAACATCACTTGTGGTGTTTCAAATATTACAACTCCATCAACTGCGGTTATGGTTACGTTTAATTTATTTTACGATTGCTATTGTGGTCCTAATACAACTGCTAATATTGGAGGTTTTTGTGGTGGCAATAATATGGATACAGTAATTATTGTTTCTACGACATTAAACAATGCGAGTGCATGTAATACTACCGCTTTTGGTGCATATTCATCTTACCCTGCGTCAGGTTCTACAACTGCGACATTGCAGCAATTAGTACCTTACCAATTATATGTTACAAACACTGGTAACTCTATACAATCAGTATGGATTGATTATGACCACAGTGGTACTTTTGATGCGAATGAGTGGCAACAAATTTCTACAACTTCGGTTGCGGGTGTTGCTTCTACAATTACCATAAACATACCTGTAAATTCACTAACAGGTATCACAGGTATGCGTTTGCGTAGCCGTGGAGCTTTAAATCAAAACGGAGCTAATGATGGTTGTTTAGTAATGGGTTCTGGTGAAACAGAAGATTACATTATTACTATAACCCCTGCTTCACCATGTGTTGCTCCTCCAACTGCAGGCACTGCAATAGCTTCAACTGCAAGCTCATGTTTAGGTGTTGCATTTGATGTTATGTTGCAAGGTGCTTCGGCAGGTAGCGGACAAACTTATCAATGGCAATCGTCAGATAACAACACAACTTGGGCAGATATTGCCAATGAAACAAACCCAACTTTAACAACTACTCAAGATTCGGCAACTTACTACCGTTGTGTATTAACTTGTTCAGCAATTTCTGCAAGTTCAGTTTCAGTAATGGTTGGCGATGGTTGCATTGTAATGTCAAACGATACTGTTTATACTTGTTCAAGTTCATTCTATGATAGTGGTACTTTATCATCAAACTATTCAAATAATGAGAATTATACCTTAACTATTTATCCAGGAACGCCAGGTAATGCAGTATCAGTATTGTTTAATTCATTTAATACTGAAAGTGGGTATGATGGTTTATCAATTTATGATGGTACTGATGCAACGGCTCCAATTATTCCTTCTGGTTTACCAGCAGGCTTTAATGCACCTGCCGATTCTTGGTATGGCTTAAATACTCCATATAGTGATGTTAACTTCCCAGGTGTTGTTACAGCTTCATTCTCAAACCCTACTGGTGCTTTAACATTCGTGTTTACATCTGATGGTTCGGTTGTTCGTGCAGGATGGGATGCAACAGTAAGTTGCGTTGCCGTGCCAGCATGTATTGCTCCGCCAACTGCGGGTACAATTAGCGCAGCAGCTACTTCGGTTTGTATTGGTGAGTCAACAGTATTATCAACTACAGGGCAAACAATTGGTTCTGGCTTAACATACCAATGGTGGGAATCAGCATCTGCAACAGGTACGTTTACACCAATTGCAACTGCTACAACCCCAACATTATCAGTTTCTCCATTAATGACAATGTATTACAAATTGCAAATTACTTGTAGTGGTCAATCAGCACTTTCAAATATTGAAACTGTTGTAGTTAATTGCTACACAATGAGCAACAATACAATAACAACTTGTAGTGGTACTTTATATGATAGCAACCCTACAGGTAACTACCAAAATAGTGAGGCATACACTTTAACAATTAACCCTGGTACTCCTGGTAATAATGTTCAATTATTGTTTAATACGTTTAATACTGAAAATGGGTACGATAGTCTTTATGTGTTTAGCGGTTCAACTGCTACTGGCACTCCATTAGCAGCATTATCTGGTAACTTGGGTGCATTACCAGCTATTACTTCAACAAGTGGCCCATTAACATTGGTATTCTTATCTGATGCTACAGGAACGCGTCCAGGATGGAATGCAACTATTAGTTGTGTACCTCAAACTGGTTGTGTAACGCCAGTAATTACTGCAACTACATCAACAACAATTTGTGCTAATCAAACGGTAACATTGGTTTCAAATATACCAACCGTAAGTTGGACTACTCCAACTTCTACGGGTGTATTAACAGGTGCTTCAATTGTTGTTTCTGATGCAGGTGCTTATTTTGCAACAAGCACTGTAGCTGGTTGTACAACTATTACATCAAATATTATAAATGTAGCGGTAAATGCTTTACCAATACCTGTTGTAACTTCTACTAATCCAACTTTCTGTGATGGTGATTCTGCAATGTTTGTTGCAAATAGTGCAGTAGGCGGGCCTAACTTTACTTATATGTGGACTGGTGTTACAAGCAGTACTGGTGCAACTGCTTACTCAAGTAATTCAAGTAATGTAAGTGTAATGATGATGAATACAACCACTGGTTGTTCGGCAACTTCAACTGCAACAAATGTTACTGAAAATCAATTGCCAGCAGCTCCGGTATTGACACCATCTACACCAAATGCAGTTTTATGTCCTAATGGTTCAGTTGTATTATCAAGTAGTTACGCTTCAGGTAATGTTTGGAGCAGTGCTGAAACTACAAGTTCTATTAATGTTGTAAGTGGCGGTACTTATACTGATACTTACATGGATGTTAATGGTTGTATGTCAACGTCATCAATTACGGTTGTTCTATTGCCAACGCCTACAGTTTCGGTACTTTCGGGTACTACAACTTTCTGTCAAGGTATTGGCAGTGTAGTTTTAGGCTCAAATGCTATTATAGCTAATGTTTGGAATAATACCCAAGCAAGCACTACTAACTCAATAACCGTAACCACTGCAGGTTCTTATAATGTAACAATTAATCCTTTTGCTGGTTGTTCTATTACTTCAAATAGTATTGTTGTAACAGTAAACACACCAGTGGTGCCAGTTGTAACTTCAAATGTTGCCGCTATTTGTGGTAGCGCTGTTGCTAACTTAACAAGTACAACAAACGCCTCTTATATTTCTTATACTTGGAGTAGCAATGTACAGAGTTCAATCAGTAATACTGCAGTTGCAAATGTTGCTGGATTATATACATGCACTATAGTTGATGTAAATGGTTGTTCAGCAACTTCAGCTTCGTTAACAATTGGAGTAGGTACTGCACCAACACCTGTGTTAACAGCAAGTGGAGCAACTACAGTTTGTGAGCCAGGTTGTATTACATTAAGCACAGCAGCAGGGCAAGGTGCTTATGTTTGGTATCAAAATGGTACAATAAATTCTGCTTTAGGTACAAGTCCTTCAATAACGGTTTGTATAACAGGTAATTTCTCTGTAGAAGCTTCTAATAATGGTTGTTCAGGAATATCAAGTCAAACACCAATTGTTATTAATCCACAGCCAAATGCTGCATTTAGTTTTGCAGCAATAAGCACTGGTGTTCCTCCAAATGTAAATAGTTGTACAGGTATTATTGCCTTTACTAATGCATCTACTAACTCAAGTACTTTCCAATGGAACTTTGGCGACAACTCACCACAAGTACCATTTACTAGCCCAGGACATACTTATACTGATGGTGGAAATTATACAGTTACTTTGGTAGCACAAAATGCTTGCGGTAGCGATACATCTGCATTAACATTTAATGTTTGTTCTACTGTAGGTATTGAGGACGTTGCAGTTGTTGCTTCGGATGTAAACATTTACCCGAACCCAACAAAAGATAACCTTACAATTGCATTGAATAACTTAGATGCCAATAACATTAAGTTAGAGGTTATGACTGTTGCAGGCCAAGTAATTTATACTGAGAAAGAAACAAACTTACATGGTAAATTCAATCAAAATATAGACATGAGCAAATATGCGCAGGGTGTTTATTTTGTAAGAATAGTTACTGATAAAACTACCATTTCACGCAAAGTTGTGAAAGAGTAATTTATAGTAACACTTAAATTGAAAAGAGGCTGTCTGGCAAAGACAGCCTCTTTTTGTTTTTTACGAATTTGTGGAAATTGGTTTTTTATACTAATGTCAATCAGACATGCAACTCTATCCAAAATGATTGCTAATTGCCCATAAAAAAAATAACTCAATTGGATTTCCGCCTTCTCTGAACCACAAAAAGTAGCATTGGCAAAATAGACAGCCACTTGCAAAAACGACACAACCAACAGCAAATAAAAAAAGCTTTAATTCGACCCTAGATTCGTATTGTAAAAATATTTCTAATGCACCACTTTGTTTAATATTAAAATATTAATTTTACTTTAGTATTATGAACCCAGTCATTATAAGTACTTTTATATTGATGGTTTTAAAAGTATCAATCTATGAAAATATAAAATGAAAAATAAAGATTTTTTTGTACACGAAGAAGCACTTGTAGAAAGTTTATCTATTGGAAAAGGTACTCGAATATGGGAATTTTCGCATGTGTGCGATGGCGTAACTATTGGCAGCAGTTGCAATATTTGTAGCTTTTGTTTTATTGAAAAAGGTGTATTAATTGGTAACGATGTAACCGTTAAATGTGGTATTTATTTATGGGATGGCATAACCATAGAGGACAATGTTTTTTTGGGGCCAAACGTAGTTTTTACAAACGATGTAAGGCCACGCAGTAAGCAGTACAAGGCTCCCGAAAAAACAATTGTTAAACATGGTGCAAGTATTGGTGCAAACACCACAATTTTGGCAGGTGTTACCATTGGTAAATTTGCAATGACGGGTATTGCAAGTGTTGTTACCCGCAATGTTCCTGATTATGCGCTTGTTTACGGCAACCCTGCAAAACAGCATGGTTGGGTTGATGAGTTTGGCGAAAAACTAAAACAAATTGAGCCACTTTTGTGGGAAGATACTAATGGCGATTTGTACTTAGAACAAGATGGAAGAATTAGTAGAAAATAAAAAAGAAAACCCTGCAAACTTTAGGAAAAATATTAAACTTCATGCAGCGGTTGATGTGGTTTTAAAAAAAGACCAAAGAACAGGTAAATTAACACGCGGTTATGTGCATTGGGTACTCACAAGCAAAGAGTTTCACTCGCGAGGCATAAAAGTAATGCTCGACAATAAACAAGTGGGTAGGGTACAAAAAATTGTATAGTGTTTTCTTTATTTCAAAAACAAAAGCAGACAAATTCCGTTTTTGAGATTACATCAATTTTATTACTTTTGATTTCTACTTTATTAAAATTTTAATCCTTGTCGAAAACTTATAAATATTTTTCAACTTTTTTAATTATAATTCTTTGTGCTTCTAATTTTTTATTTGCTCAACAGGCTTCATTAGATGGTACAAAATTATTATATAGAAACTTTACCTCAAAAGGCGTTTCTATTGCTTCGCGTGGGTTTTCAATTTCATATCGCAAAGCAAAGTTTGTGCAAGGCAAAGATAGAATATTTGACGTAGAATTTGCAACCGTGAGAGACCCAAAAGAAAAAAAAGTTTCTGGCAATGGTACTGGTTTCAAAAGCTTTTATTTTGGAAAAATAAATTCTGTTTTTGATTTACGAGTAGGATTTGGTTCTCAAAAATCCATTTATAACAAAGAGGTACCAAATGCAATCGAAATTAAAAGAGGCTTTTCTTTTGGTGCATCATTAGCAACTTTAAAACCCATTTTTGTACAACTAAAACAAGGCGGAGAGCCACCACTTATAATCTCAGAAAGATACGACCCTGCCATACATTCTATTTCAACAATTACTGGGCGTGCATCATTTTTTACTGGAGTTTGGCGCACAACGTTTTCGCCAGGTTTATATTTAAAGCACTATTATTTATTTGATTTTGCGGATGATGACGAAAAAATTAAGGCCTTGGAGTGCGGTGCTACTATAGATGCATACCTAAAAGGAATAAATATTATGGCTTTTAATACTCCAAAAAGACTTATGGTAACACTTTATGTTTCATACATTTTTGGTGACAAAAAATTCTAATAATTACAGAATCATTTTATGGAAACTACTTCGATACTTACAAAATCTAAAATTCAAAAGCCTGATTGGTTGCGTGTAAAATTACCCACAGGTAAAGAATACGCTGAGGTAAGAAGGTTAGTTGACACCCATAAGTTACACACCATCTGCGAAAGCGGAAATTGCCCAAACATGGGCGAATGTTGGGGTGCGGGTACAGCTACATTTATGATATTAGGAAATATTTGTACACGTTCGTGCGGATTTTGCGCAGTCGCTACTGGGCGTCCCTTGGCGGTTGATACAAACGAACCTGCACGTGTTGCCGAATCGGTACGTTTAATGAAGGTTAAACACTGCGTAATAACATCAGTTGACCGTGATGAATTGAAAGACGGAGGTTCAGTAATTTGGGCAGAAACAGTAAACAAAATTAGAGAAGAGTCGCCTGGTACAACTATGGAAACGCTTATTCCTGATTTTGCTGGCAAATGGGAAAATTTACAACGCATTATTGATGTATGTCCCGAAATAGTTTCGCATAATTTAGAAACAGTAAAACGCCTTACAAAGCAAGTGCGCATTCAAGCCAAATACGATAGAAGTTTGGAGGTTTTAAAAAGATTAAAAGACGCAGGTATAAAAACAAAATCGGGCATTATGCTTGGGCTTGGCGAAACAGAAGAAGAACTTTACGAAGCTATGGATGACCTTAGAGCCGCAGGTGTAGATATACTTACACTCGGGCAATATTTGCAACCAACTACAAAACATTTACCAGTTGTTCGTTTTGTAAAACCGCAAGAATTTGCTTTGTTCAAAGAAGTTGCATTGTCAAAAGGTTTTAGGTATGTTGAGAGTGGCCCATTGGTGCGTTCGTCATACCACGCCGAAAAACATTTGTTTTAATATAAAAACATCTACACAAATTCTGTGTTTGTCTAAAACACAAGCAAGTAACGAAATTAAATTTCACTGTTAAGCAATAAAAAAATACATTAGACAAATTTTTAAAATATGAAAGCAAATAAAATACTCTCATTCACACTAGGAAGTGTAGTTGCTGTATCAGCAATTTTTACCGGTTTCCAAATGTTTGGCAATGGTGCTAAATATACGCCACGCTTTGCATCAGCGGGCGAAGAGGAAAACGAAGCTGGCATAAAAAGTGCCTTAAAATACTATTTTGATTTAAGAAAAAATGGTGCTACTGGTTTGATTGATGAAACATACATGCAGCAAGTTCAAATAGAAGCAATGGCTGCTTTTAACCAAAGAGCTGGTGGGTTAAACTATAATTGGGAAGAAATGGGGCCTAATAATATTGGAGGGCGTACCCGTGGTTTAATTTTTGATTTATCAGATGCAACCTATAAAACGATATATGCTGGTGCGGTTGGCGGTGGCTTATGGAAAACCACAAACTTAGGAGGGGTTTGGACTCAGATTCAATTACCAAATGGAACTGGTATTCCTTGTTTGAATGTTTCTGCTGTTGCGCAAGATAGCCTTACCAAAGATATTTATGTAGGTACTGGCGAAGGATTATATTATCAATCGGGTGACGGCACTGGTGGGCTTATTGGCCAAGGTATTTGGGTTTCGCGTGGTGCAAGTGGCACTTTTACACGCTTAGAGGCTGGCACAGCACCCACATCAGCTCAAGCTTGGAGCTTAGGAACTTATAATTTTAGTCAAGTAAATTCAATAGCAGTTGACCCGCTTAATTCACAAAAAGTTTATGCTGCTACCAATAAAGGTTTAATGACAAGCTCTGATGCAGGTGTAAGTTGGGTAAAGGAAACTACAACTGGTAATCAACAAGGTAAAAAAGTAGAGATTATGCGGGATGGTACAGTATTCTTCGCTACCAATGACAAAGTTTACAGGAAGTTATCAAGCGCAACTGTATTTGTAAATATAGCATTAGCTGCAAATGGTTTTGCACCAAATGCCGGACGAACAGAGGTTGCAGTGTCTCAAAAAGACAACAACTATGTGTATGCAGCTTGTTCAAATTCAGCAGGTGGTATTTTAAATATTTACAAATCAATTGATAAAGGTGATAATTGGACTGTGATTGGTGCTGGCTCTCCATCTAGTACTGGTTTCTTTTCATCATTAAAACCTTATAGTTTCTTAACTGCTTTAACCACGGGCGATAATTCTGGACAAGGTGACTACGATAATATTTTAAAAGTTTCGCCACTTAATAAAGATGTATTATTTTTAGGCGGCACTACACTTTGGAAATGGACATTAACCACAGGCTGGAATAATATTTCGGAGTATTTTGGTGCACCTGGAGGATTGTATACTGTGCATCCTGACCAACACGCTATTGCATACCACCCAACAGACCCAAATGTAGTTTATTATGGTAATGATGGTGGAATATTCAAATCTATTGATGGTGGGGTTACCTTTAAGCAATCAAATTACTCATACAACGTTTCGCAATACTATTCAGTAGCTTTCGACAAATCTGGTAGTTTTATTATTGGAGGCCTTCAAGACAATGGCACTGTAGGTATTATAACATCAAGTATAACTGACCCTAAATATGGTATAAAACTTAATGGTGGCGATGGTGGTTATACTGAAATTTCATTATTAAACCCACAGGCAACTTTCGGGGGCACACCTCCAGAAGATGGTGATTTATTTCGCACAACCACTTATGGTGGGCAAGGTGCAAGTTACCTAAGTGGACGATTAAAAAGTGAATATGCCAATAACGCTTCCTTCTTTGTAACACCTATTGCATTATGGGAAAGTTTTGATAACCCACATCCCATAGATACTACTATTTCTGTTTACGTTGGCGATACAATGGCAGCGGTTACAAATACTAATCTACCACCTAATTATATTACAATTAAAGGACTAATACCAACCCTTGATTATATCGACTCAACACGCAACCAAGTATTGCCAGGGCAAGTATTTAAAAGAGTTGATAACCACCGTGCAAATTTTGCAGTTGCCACTAATAGTAGTGTTTGGTTTACTCCTAATATCTTAGATTTTACAGTTGAGCCTTCATTTATAAAAATTGCTAAAAGTAGTTCAAGTACAGGTCCTGACGGGCTAAACGATGCTTTTACTGGCGTAGGTAAATGTATGGCATGGTCAAGTGATGGCGACATTTTATATGTAGGCACACTTGCTGGTGGTCTTTTCCGCATAAGCAATATTTCTAAAATTAGAAATAATAAACAAAACATATTAAATTTAAGCACTTCTGTTGCAGATACAGCATATTACGAAGTTGGTGCAGCTAACAGTCCTATTAGTGTTAAGAAAATATTTTCTTCTTTGGGTGGTGATGCGGTTTGCGGTGTAGCAGTTGATAAAAACAACCCTGATAACGTAATTTTAACAACAGGAGGGTATTCGGGCTCAACTGTAAAACATATATTTCGTTCAATAACAGCGTCAACCACCACAGGAACTGCTTCATTTACACAAATTCAAGGTAACTTACCGGGATTCCCTATTTACAGTGCAGTAATTGATTTTCAAGACAAAAATAAAGTAATATTAGGTACAGATATTGGTGTTTGGAGTACTGATAATGCTTTTAGTAGCGCATCACCAACTTGGGCTGCAGAACCAGGCCATCCGCCAGTAGCTACATTTATGGTAAGGCAACAACAATATGCCGTAAACCAAGGTGTTGCCAATTCGGGTGCTATTTACACCGCTACACATGGTAGAGGTGTATTTAAAAGTTTGAGTGCAGTAACAGGTATTAAAGACATTGAGGCAAGTGCTGATAATACTTTTGTTTCAAAGGTTACAGTGTTTCCTAACCCTATGAATGATAATGCTAGCATGGTATTCAAATTAAAAAACAAAGGAAATGCTATTATCTACATTTATAACTTGACAGGAAAATTAATTGTTAGCAAAACGCTTTCAAATTTGACAGAGGGCATTAACAAATATGATTTTGAAAGTGAAGGCCTAAGCAACGGAACCTATATTGTTAATATTGTTTCAAACAATGAAAGGTTAAATACAAAGTTTGTAGTAAATAAATAAAACTATTCTCATAGAAAAAAGGCTGTACAAATTTTGTACAGCCTTTTTTTTTGTGTATCCGAATGATTTCACAATTTTTATTTAGGATAAATTTAGCTTCACTTATCAAGCCAGGTGGCAGTTACACTGTGCAGTGTGTATTAACAACACACTGCAACTTAACTAAAACATAATATTAAAACTTGCTACTTCGCTAAAAAAGTGTACTTTTGCGCCCGATTTCAAAACAATAAAAAAAATTAAAAATGGACAAAGCAAAAAAAATGATGGACACGATGATTGATTCTCAATCAAAAATCATGAACAATTGGGTTGACGCATCTAAAAAAATGCAACGTGCAGCTACTGACGGGCAAGCCGCTGAAAAGGGAACAGACCTTTACAACGAATGGTTAGGAAACCAAATGTCTATTTTCAAAAACATTACTGTTAATGATAACCCCACTGACGAAAATGCTGAAAATGGTGGTACAGCGAACGTTGAAAACTACTTTAAAAATTGGTATAACAACCAAATGACTGTAGTAAAACAAATGACAGATTTTAACCAACAAATGTTCTCACAAATGAGCAATGCTGGTAAATCGCAAATCGAAATTAATGAGCAATTTTCACACATGAACAAAGCTTGGACTGATATGTACAGCAACTGGACTAACACATTAAACAATACTTACGAAAATCTTTCATCAACAATGAAAAATGGTTTAAACAAAGACATGTTTACAGGTATGTACAATAGCAATAATGTATTTATGAAATTGTACGAAACTTTTCAACCAATGATGAAAGGTTTTCAAAGCAACGGCTTTAACGCTGACCAATTAAAAAACATGATGACTGCTGAGTTTTACAAAGGCTTAACCGAAAAAATGTTTGAATCATTTTTTCCGAAAAATGACTTTGCAAAAATGTTTGAAACAATGCAAACAAACATGAAAAATGTAATGGGCAACTCTACTACATTTAACAAAGAAATGATTGAGAATTGGAATAATACAACAAAAAACTTCCCTCAATTATTTATGAATAGCGACATGAGCAAAATGATGGAAACATCAAAAGAAATGATGGAAAACATAAACAAACCATTTGCACAAGCAATGAAGTTTATGGCTCCAGGCAAAGAAAAAATGTTGCTTGAAAACATGGTTAACACCGTTGAGAAAATTAACGAATACACAACCAAACAAACTCAATTGCAATACTTACTTTACACTACAGCGCAAAAAGCAATGGAGCAAAGTATAAACACTAATTTCTCTAAAGTAAATGGTGATGTAACTGAGCTAAACAACTTCAATCAGTTTTTTAGTGAGTGGGTTAGTACTAATGAAAATGCGTTTACTACATTGTTTGCAACTGACGAATTTTCGCAATTAAAAGCAGAGGTAACAGCTTTGAGCATGGGCGTTAAAACTGATTACGACAAGCAATTAGAAATGACTTTTGAGAACACGCCATTTGCATTTAAAACTGATATGGACGAGGTTTACAAAAGTGTTTACGATTTGAAAAAGATGGTAAAACAAATGCAAAAAATGCTTGAAATAAATGTTGAAGAAGAAGAGGTTGTAGTGGTAGAAGAGAAAACTACAAAAGCAAAGAAAAAATAATTTAGATTGTTATATTTCAATGGAGGTTGTTACTTAATTGTAGCAACCTTTTTTGTTTGGTATGAGCATTCTTCTCGTTAAATTTTATAAGCTGAGTTTGTAAGAGTCGAATAGCCAATACAAATATTTCGATGTTTTACATTAACAAGTAAACATTATTTTGCAGTTAGTCGAATAATCAAAATTTACTTGTATTCTGTAATTTACATTTGCCAAAATTTTTGAATAGACTAACGCTTATATTTTATTTTAGACTCCATATTTTTTATAGTGAATAAACTTTTTCTCCTACAAATCAACAATTTTAGTTTGGTAATATTAACATGTGCATTGCTAATTGTGGTTGTACTTTTTGTAGTCTTTTATTTGAAGCAAAGGTCTGCAAATAAAAATTCTGTTTTTGCCAATGCTATTTTAAACAACGGAAATTCGCTTATAATTGCTACCGATAAATTTGGTAATGTTTCTTTTTGTAGTAACAATGTTCAAAAAATATTGGGCTACAAACAACAACAAGTTATGGGCGATTCTTTTTGGAAATTAACGGAGGACAAAGATTTTGACCCTGCCGATTATGCTGCAAAATATGATGAAACCAAAACGTATGTACGAAAATTAAAATGTAGCAGTGGCAAACATAAATTTATACAATGGACTGATAAAAAGCACAACGATAATTTATATGTTGGTATTGGTCAAGATGTAACAGAGCAAATAAATTTGCAAGAACAATATAAAAATTTAGTACAGAATGCTACCGATGTAATTTATGAATCTGATGCTTTTGGAAATTTTATTTTCTTTAATGATATGCTTAAAGAAATGTTTGGCTATGAAAAAGAAGAATTGTTGGGTCAGCATTTTTCAGTTGTTATAAAGGATAGTTATAAAGAAAGTGTTTCTTCATTTTACACACAACTTGCTACCGACAAAAACAACTTTGACACCATAGAATTTCCAATTTGTTGCAAAGACAAAAAAGAAATTTGGGTGTCGCAAAAAGTAAGTGTTACCCGCAATGAAAAAGGCAGTATTGCAAGGTATTCGGCAATTGTTAGAGATATTACTGCTATAAAAAATATTGAAATAAAAAGCACTTTTCGTAACCAAAAAAGAAATAATTATAATTTTGTTTTAGCTGGGCTTACCACTAATCCAAATGTTTTAAATCTCAGCTTTGATGAAAATTTAAGGAACATTTTACACAGTGCATCAAAATGTTTAAAGCTAAATAGGATAAGCGTGTGGGATTATTTTGATGATAAAATAGTTTGTACTAAATCATATAATGTTAATCAAAATGTTTTCGCAAGCAACGGCGTGTTTTATAGAAAAGACGTTCCCATTTATTTTAAAGGTTTATCAAAAGGCATTACAATTGTTGCCAACAATATTGATGAAAATGACCACACATCAGAGTTTAATAAAATACAGGGCAACGAAATAAAATCATTATTGGATGTGCCAATATTTATAAATGGAATTTTAGTTGGTTTACTATGCTGCGAAATGACAACCGAATATACCGTTTGGGACAATGAAGATGTAAACTTTGCACGCTCCTTAGCCGAAATTATTTCAGTATCAATTGAAACACAAAAAAGATTAATTGCCGAAAAAAATATACAAGAAAGTGAAACAAATTTTAGGTTAATAAACGATACCATTGACGATGTATTTTGGTTGTACGATTTAAATTTGGCCAAAATTATTTCGATTAGTCCATCAGCGCAAAAGGTTTTTGGTGTTAGCGTAAACAACTTTTATAATATACAAAACTATTGGGAAACCATTGTTTTGGATGAGGACAAAAATATTATTAGAGAGGCACACAAACTAATTTTTACAAAAGGTAATTACGAAATTGAATATAGAATAAATACCAACGATACCGTAAAGTGGATACACGAAAAATCGTTTGGCATAAAAGACGAAGCCGGAAATTATGTAAAAAGCAGCGGTATATGTTCCGATATTTCTCAACAAAAGCTTACTCAAATACAACTTAAACAATTATCAATTGTTGCCGAAAAAACTAGCAATGGTGTATTAATTGCAGACGAAGAAGGCAAGGCTATATGGGCTAACCAAGGATATTTGGATATGTGCGAAATTACATTTGATGAACTTTTGGGTAAACGTCCAAGAGATTTATTTAATGTTAACAATCCAGAACACGACGCTGAAATAAATGTATTGTCGGGGAGTAATTTTACAAAAGAGTTTGAAATATTTACTCATAAAAACAAAAAAAGTAAATGGGTTGAATTAAACAACACAACCATTCTTGACGATAAAGGAAATGTGGTACAGCAAATAGAAATACTTTCTGATATTACCGAAAAAGTGAATGCCCGAAAAACTTTGCTGCAGTACTCTACCGACCTTGAATACCAAATAAATTTGCAGAAAAAAATTATTAGTGCAAAAAATTATGATGAACTTGCTTTAGAAACATTGAGTTTTATTAAACAGCAAACAAAATCATGTTGCAAAATTTCTTTGTACAGTATCGATGCTAAATACACAACTTATAATGGCCATTATTTAGTAAACAACCAACTTACCAAAACACGCTTAATTGCTGCCGAAACTACAAGTTTTAACACAGTACAGAAAGGAGAGATTTATATAGAAAAAAACCTTCATCAAATAGAAAATAAATCAGTTTCCGACATCGAAGATTATCATGAAGGTGTGGTTTCATACATCGTTTTACCAATAAAAAACTACTCTAAATTAATAGGAACGCTAAATATTTCGCTTGATTGCGAATTTAATTTACAAGAAAATGAGGTAAAAAATTTAGAAACATTTACCGTTTTACTTTCTGTAGCCTTGCAACAAATAAATTTGCAAAACGAAATTATTAGCAAAAATAAAGATACCACAGATAGCTTAAATTACGCCAAAAATATACAAAATACAATATTGCCCGAGCTTAAAAATATGAGCAAAACTTTTAATGAAATTAATATGTATTTTAAACCACGCGACATTGTTAGTGGCGATTTTTATTGGGCACGCGAATACAATAATTTTACATTTTTTGCTGTTGCCGATTGTACAGGACATGGCGTACCAGGTGCATTTTTAACGCTTATTGGAAGCCGTATTTTAGAGCAAATTATTGAAGTAGAAAAACTTACAAACTCAGCCGAAATACTTACAAGGTTAGATGACCAAATATATGATTCGCTTAACAGCAAGCAGAAAGATATTATAAGAGATGGCATGGAAATAGCCCTTTGTGTGGTGGATAAAGTAAATAGAAAAATACAATTTTCGGGTGCTGGCTTGGGTTTACTTTATTTTTTAAATGGCGAAGAATTTTATATAAAAGGCCAACGAAAATCTATTGGCGATTATAGATATGACGATTTTGTTTTTGAAACTATAGAAATTGATTACACAGGCAATGAAATATTTTACATGGCTACAGATGGCTATCAAGACCAATTAGGCGGTGTAAACTACAAGCGTTTTTCTAAAAAAAGAACCATAGAGTTATTAAGAAATATTGCAAATGTGCAAACCAACCAAAGAGAGCAATTGCTTGATGATGAAATAAAATCATTTATTGGTAACTACCCGCAAACAGACGATATTACGGTAGCTGCATTTAGGTTGAATTGATAATTAATTGTAAAATATTTTGCACTATTACACCTTAAATTTCGATATGATTTAAAACATCAAACAAATGCCTACTATGCAAGATTTAATAATTAAACAAACACAAGAAACACCATTTATCTCACTCTGTACCTCGGGCACATTAATTTTTAAAGGTGTTTCGATACCCGAAAATTGTATAGAATATTATGCACCAGTAAATAAATGGCTGGCAGAATTGCACAATAATTTACCTCAAAATATTAATTTGGTTTTGGAGTTTGAATATTTGAATACTTCAACAACTTATGTAATTATTGAAATTGTGTTAGAAGCAATGAAATTTAAAAATGAAGGCGCAAACTTAACCATTACTTGGCGTTATGAAGAAGAAGACGAAGATAGTTATGATGTAGGAAAACTAATTGAGTACAGAACAAAATCACAATTTGAATTTAAAATAATATAATAAAAATAGTATGGAAAATTTACTGGTGCAAAGCACCGACGAAACACCAAAAATTGATTTTAATGTAAACGGACAACTATCTATTGTTGGCGTTTCTATTCCCGAAAATATTACAAATTTTTATACCCCAATCATAGATTGGTTAAATGAGTTTGCAAAAAATTTACCAGCAACAGTAAATTTAACTTTCGAAATTGAGTATATAAATACATCATCAACTCGGGTATTTATCGACTTTATTAAAAAGGTAGATTCTTTTAAAGCAACATGCCCCAACACCAGCGTTACCTGGATGTACGAGGAAGATGACGAGGACAATTATGACTTAGGAAAAGATTTAGAATATAGTTCAAAAGCTACATTGGTTTTTCAACAAAAGTAGGTTAGTTTGCTTTGTGGCAATTGTTGGTTTTGCTTTATTTTTTGAATTGTTATAGCAAGTAAAGTAGTCTTCTGAAAAAAATGAGATTCCCTCTAAGTCTTCAATTGCAAACCAAGGCAAATGCGGAACCAATGCAGTATATAAATAAATTCTACTTTTTTAAGTGGTAAAAAAAACTTGAATAAGTTGCGGTTGAGTATTACCGCATCAATAAATTTATAAAAATTTTGAGTAACATAAAATTACTTTTTTCCCTTATTTGTTTTTTGCTTTTTAAACTAAGTATTGGGCAAAATACCGATACTTCAAATACAAATTTATTACAACCTTCGTTAGATGATATTCTAACGCTTACCCCTAATATATCTAAAGAAACGGCGGTTACCATTTCTAATTTAGTTGAAATAAATGTAAACGAGGCACCCAATGTTATTTCTATAATTACCGACCAAGAAATAAAGGCAATGGGCTACCGAGATTTGCTTGACGTACTTAACACAATACCCGGAATTAATATTGCCAACGATGTTCAAAATGGCACTTCTATTGGCATACGTGGCATTTGGGCCGAAGAGGGCAGGGTTCAATTTATGGTAAATGGCATGGTACTAAATGACATGGCTTACGGCTCCATTATTTTGGGACACCGCATACAGTTAGACAATATAAAGCGAATTGAAATAATACGCGGTGCAGGGTCAAGTATTTATGGTGGTTTGGCTGCGCTTGGGGCAATAAATATTATTTCGAAAACCGGACAAGAAATTAATGGGCACGACTTAATTATTGGTGCAGGCATTTCAAATAGTAATTTTTCACGCGAAGCCATGAGTTATAGCTTTGGTGGCGCTTTGTTAAATGGTGTTGAGTTAACTGGTGCTGCAATTGTAAATGCCGGTAATAGAAGCAATAGCAAACGAATGCTGCCCGATAGCACTTTTGTAAACTTTGCAGACTCATCATTGGTGAACAATGTTGCTATGAGAATACAATTAAAATATAAAGCTTTTTTGTTGAAACAACGGTATGAAGATTATAATTTTCAGGCTACCTATGAGCCTATTTCATCGTTAATGCGAACCTCTATTTCCGAAATTAGTTACACTTACAAAACTCCGAAATTAAGCATTACGCCACAAGCAACTTTCAAATGGCAAGTGCCATGGGCTTCGCAATACGGCGACCCTAAAATATACGACTTACAAAATATAACTGCAAAAAGGCAATCGGCGGGTGCCAATGGTGCCTACAAAATAAACGATTGGTTAACCTTCACTTTTGGCTCTCAAATTTATATGGATAGTTACAAACATCATCGTAAATCATATAAATTAAAATCGGGCAAATACATGCAGTATTATAGCGGTTATATTGCTTACGCTGAAGCAACCGTAACAACAAAATTTTTGAATATAAATGTTGGTGGTAGGTTTGATAAATACGCATTTTATAAACCAAACATTTTGCCGCGCATTGGCCTTACAAAAGCATTTAAAAATTATCATTATAAACTGCTGTACGGACAATCCTTTAAAATACCACCTCTACAAAATATTAATTTAGATATTACAGGAACTTTAGTGCCCGAAAAAGTATCGGAAATGCAGGCAGAGTTGGGCTACCAGAACAATAGAATGGAATTTAAAGTGGTTGGCTTCAATTATACAATTCACAAATTTATTATTTTTGGTTTTGATAAAATGTATAATGAAAGCTATATAAACTCGGGCACCATAAACAATGCAGGTGCAGAGTTAGAAGCAAAAATAAAATTGAAAAGATTAGTTATCGGTTGCAACTATTCTAATTATTACACCATTAAAAGTAGTGTAAACGACATTTTGGTTGATACATTAAATGTGAAAAAAGGAACACTTGCATTTCCAAAACACAAAGTAGTTTTTAGCCTTACCTATAAATTAAAAAAGAACAATTCCATTAATTTATTTTATGTAATGCAAACCCAAAAAAGCACTTACGAAAGAGTAAATGTAACTACCGACGAGTATAGTTTAATACAATATCCTGCTACAAATAATATAAATATAACCTACCAACGCAACGGTTTTATTTTAAAATTTATTGATGTAAATGTTGGATTATATAATGTTTTAAACACCAAAAATTATTATTTATATCCATCAAGCCAAGGCTATGCGCCAGTGTTTGGAATGGATAGGGAATTTTTTGTAAACTTTAAATTGAACTTGTAATATCCGAATAAAATTAACCGGAACAATTTAATCAGTTACCATTTCAAAATATAAAATAGTCCAAATTGTTTTATTGTTTTATTCCGTTGTTTCAAACGGGAGTTTTTATATTACTCACAACATCACATTTGACTAAAACAAAGATAGATTGGAATACTTCTATTCATTAATATTTACTGACTTATGCACAAACAAAAAATAACCAAAATGAATAAAATATTAGTTACAGGCGCAACGGGAAACATGGGCGGAACCGTTATAAAAACTTTGTTGAAGAAAATATCCCCTCAACAAATCCATGTAATATCCCGTAAGGAAGAAAAATTAGCTGAACTGAAATCAAAAGGAATTAACACGTTTATGGGAAACTATGAAGATATAAATTCTTTGGAGAAAGCAATGTATGGAGTGGATACTGTCCTGCTAATTTCTGGAGGTGACCAAGGCGATAGAATGCAAGAACATAGAAATGTTATTGATGCTGCAAAAAAAATGTGGTGTTAAAAATATTGCTTACACCAGCAGGACTTTGCAAGACAGAACTACATTGCAAAACAAATTAATGCATGACCATTTTGACACAGAAGATTACATAAAGCAAAGTGGCTTAAACTATACCATTTTTCAAAACGGTTTGTATATGGAGTTTCTTCAATTTTTTGTAAACAAAGACCATATAGAAAAAGCAATTTTTCTGCCAGTAGGCGATGGCAAAGTAGCGTTTAAATTACGGGCAAACCAAGCCGAAGCAATGGCAAATGTTTTATTGAATGAAGAATTTGAAAATAAAACATATCAATTTACAAATAATGAAACCTATACTTTTTATGATGTGGCAAATGTATTATCCGAGCTTTCAGGAAAGAATATTAAATATACACCAGTTGAATTAACTTTATTTGAGGAAACATTGAAACAAAGAGGACTGCCAGATGTTGTTATCAAAAAAATGGGCGGTTTTTTATTGGATATAAAAGCAAATCAAGAAGCTGTTGTAAGTAACGATTTGGAAAATAAATTAGGGCGCAAACCAGCAACTTTAAAAGAAGGATTAAAAGTATTATTTGGATTTTAACAACCATAAAAAAAAATGAAAATAGTAATAACAGGTTCTTTAGGGAACATAAGCAAATCACTCACAAAAGAGTTAGTGAAAAAGGGGCATTCGGTTGCGGTTATCAGCAGTAAAGATGAAAGACAAAAAGAAATTGAAGCATTAGGCGCAAATGCTGCTATTGGCTCAATTGAAGATGTAGAATTTTTGACCTCAACTTTCACAGGAGCAGATGCAGTTTATTGTATGATTCCACCCAATTTTACAGCAACAAATCAAGTTGAATACTACCAAAAAGTAGGTAACAAATACGCAAAGGCAATTCAGCAAGCGGGTGTTAGTCGTGTAGTAGATTTAAGTAGTTATGGTGCTCATTTGGAAAAAGGCACAGGCTTTATTGTTGGCTCTTATGAGGTGGAGAAGATTTTTGATGCATTGTCAAATGTTGCGGTTACCCATATTCGTCCGGGGTATTTCTATTATAATTTACTTCACTTTGTCCCCATGATTAAATCCGCAGGATTTATAGCAAGCAATTTTGGTGGTGATGATAAATTGGCAATGGCATCTCCAATAGATATTTCCGCAGCAATAGCTGAGGAAATTGTAATAACCACTTCAACAAAAAAAGTAAGGTATGTTGTTAGCGATGATAAGACTTGCAATGAGGTAGCAAACATTTTAGGTGTAGCAATTGGTAAACCAGATTTGCAATGGAAAACATTTACAAACGACCAAGTGCAAACGGCAATGGAAGCCCGTGGAATGTTAGCAACCACTGCTGCTGTAATGGTAGAATTAGGAGATGCAACACATCACGGGTAGCTCAGAGAAGACTATGATTTAACCAAAGAAACTGCTATGGGAAAAATAAAAACAGAAGATTTTGCAAAGGAATTTGCTACAGCATTTAATAAATAATAAATTTTAAAACAGCTAAGAAATGATAAACAAAACAAAAATAGCACTGGTAACAGGCGGTAGCAGAGGATTAGGAAAAGATATGGCTTTGCAATTAGCCAATAAAGGGTTAGATATAATTTTAACCTATAACAGTAACAAAACAGAAGCCGAAAAAGTAGTTGCTGAAATTTAAGCAAAGGGTAATAAAGCTATTGCATTGCAATTGAATGTAGAGCATTCAAATAGTTTTGAAGCTTTCAAAGAGAATTTACTAACGGTATTAAAATCAAAATTTGAAGCTACACATATTGATTTTTTAATTAACAATGCAGGTGGGTGTTTATGCAACTTTTGCAGATACTACCGAAGCTCAATTTGATAGTATGATGAACATTCATTTAAAAGCACCTTTTTTCTTAACTCAAAATCTTATTTCTTTGATAAATGAAGGTGGTGGAATTGTAAATATATCATCTGGCTTAGCAAGGTTTACAGGGCCAGGTTATGATGCTTATGCAACCATGAAAGGTGGTGTAGAAACATTGACAAAATACCAGGCCAAATTTTTTGGTGAAAGAAAAATTAGGGTAAATGTAGTTGCGCCAGGAGCAATAGAAACAGATTTTGGTGGTGGTTCAGTTAGAAATAATCCTGAAGTGAATAAACACATTGCATCAATTACTGCATTGGGTAGAGTTGGATTACCTAATGATATTGGAAGTGTTGTTGTATTTCTTTGTACAGACGATGCAAAGTGGATAAATGCGCAACGCATTGAGGTTTCAGGTGGCGTTAATTTTTAATTTAGTTACATAAATAATTTGAACAGTAAATCAAATACATTGAATGCACTCTTGTAGCTGGAAGAATATAATTTGTAATTTAATAATCTAAATATGACTAAAACATATCATTTAAAAACCATTTCCGAATACCATCGGTTTAATGAGTTACCAAAACCTGAGCATCCCTTAATTAGCGTTATCAAATTTGAAGATATAAAACGGATTCCAATCATTGGTACAACAAGTGTTATCAATGATTTTTATACCGTTGCTTTAAAGAATAATTTTAAAGGTAAACTAAGATATGGGCAGCAGGATTTAGATTTTGATGAAGGTGTGATGCATTTTATGTCGCCCAAACAAGTTTTAACTTTTGATGTAATCGAAGGCAATGTTTTGAAACATTCGGGGTGGTTTATTACTCATCCATCCCGATTTTATGTGGAATACATCTTTAGCTAAAAAAATTAAGGACTACCAATATTTTACTTATGGAGTAAATGAAGCCTTGCATCTTTCGGACAAGGAGGAAACAATGGTGACGGGCATCATTGAGAATATTTCAAACGAATTTCAAATGAACATCGATAATCTGAGTCAAGACGTTATTATTGCTCAAATTGAATTATTATTAACTTACTGCGAACGTTTTTATCAACGACAATTTATTACCCGAAAAATATCGAACCATTCCATCCTAAATCGTTTGGAAGTTTTATTGAATGACTATTTTAAAATGGACGACCTACAAACAAAAGGATTGCCAACCGTGCAATATATTTCAGAGGTATTAAACATATCACCTAACTACCTAATCCGATTGCTCAAAACATTGACAGGACATAGAACACAGCAATTTATACACCACAAATTAATTGACTTTGCAAAAGAAAAACTATCAACTACCAACTTATCTGTAAATGAAATTGTTTATGCTTTAGGTTTTGAGCATCCACAATCTTTAAGCAAATTATTTAAAACAAAAACTAGTTTTACACCAATAGAATTTAGACAATCATTCAATTAAACAACACAATGAAATTAGAAGAAAAAGGAAACATTATTCCACCACCAGTATTGAGTAAATATCCGGAATCAGTTTCCAAAGAAATTCAGAAATGGGAACAAATAATTTCGGCAACACATTGGGAAATATGGAATAATAATAAGTCCAATGGGTCTGATTTTTATTTCGCAGAACATGAATTAGGGCATATTCATCTCGACGGAATGTCGCACATACCTTCTACTTTAGAATTTTCTAATACTTTAATCAAAGCAGAACTTGCACAAAAATTCCCCTATGCAGAAAACTGGATTCAGTTTAAAATCTCAGACCCAAAAAGTGCTATACATGCAATATGGCTTTTTAAATTGCACTACAATAAATTGCGTGGTGTTGATACTGCTAAACTACTTCAAGAAATAGCAGATTATTATGCTGATAACAGTATTAAATAAAATACATTATTTTGGAGTACATTTGGCGAAAGCCATTACTTAAGTGGGGCAACCTAAAACTTTAGACAATGCACAAAAGCTGCACTTAACAAAACTATAAATATGAAAAATGCACTTTTGCTTACAATTCTAATTATTGGCATTTCTGCTTTTATTCCCCATAAGGTTTTTGCGCAAAAAGAAATTCCCGATACCGTAACCACAGGCATTTACATTACAAGTGTGCACGACATAGATTTTAAACTCAAAAAATATACAGTTAGTTTTTGGTTGTGGCTTAAATATAAAAACAAAGATTTTAATTTTATTGAAAACCTAGAAGTTCCGCAGGCGCAAACGGTTACAAAATCATTCTCAACTATTGATACCAGTGATGGGCAAGTTTATATATTAATGAAACTGCAATGTGAGATGAAAGACTCGTGGCAAATAGATAACTTTCCTTTCGACCGTCAACAACTGAACCTTTCTATCGAAAATTCTCAATTCGATTCGCACGCCATGGTATTTGTGGCCGATACGTTGGGCAAACATTTCGACCCGCAGTTTACCTTAAACGGTTGGACCATTGACAAATTTGAAATGAAAACCGCCACAAAAGCCTACGAAACAACCTTTGGCGACACACAGCTAGGCAAACCACATTCAGAATACAGCGCCTTTAGGGTAAATGTAGATATTTCGAGAGAAGCACTTGGGCTGTTCTGGAAAATGTTTCTTGGCATGTACGTAGCCTTTCTCATTGCTTTTGTTTGTTTTTTCATTCATACAGATAGCATCGACTCACGGTTCAACCTCAGTGTGGGAGCCTTGTTTGCAGTAATTGGTAATAAATATATTATAGACTCTGCCCTACCCGAATCCGTTTCATTTACCTTGGTAGATACCCTACACGGCCTTACACTTTTATTCATCCTCGCAGTTATAACTTGCAATGTATATTCGCTTAAACTCGTTAAGCACAATAAAATACAACAAGTAATCCGTTTCGATAAACTAGCTGCAATAGCATTGCTGATGACATATTTAATTTTAAACATTTACTTTATTTTCTACGCAAACAGCTAAGAATATACGCGCTTTCGCGCCGAAACAATTTGCACTGAAGCCAATCAAAACCGGCATTCATAATTAGTTAGTTTATAGTGTTGTAAACCATTCACATTCAATACAACCGAAAAATGTAAGCTCATATTTACACTACCATAAAACCCATGTTCTTAGTTTTGCAAAAACATAAAAATATCCCATTCCAAAAAAATTGGAATAATTATATATCTGACAAAAATAAACAGCAACTATAAAAGGCAAAAACTAGCGTAGATGCAAGTTGTGTAGGTTGTATTCCGATACATCAGAACGTATGTAAGTTTTGCACGCGGTTTTGGCGTAATTGTTATTTTAGTAATTTATTTGCAGCCCACTAATCATAATAATAAGGTATGCTAAATACCAAAACACAACTAGAATGCTCCTTTTGAAACTCTACGTTTTTTGTGCCTTTTATTAAATGATAGTAGCAAGGTACTATTCCAGAAAAAATGTAGTGCTTTCGTAATCAAAAACAATATCTTTGTGGAGAAAAAAGATTAAACAGCGTGAAGAGAAAACTTCCTCCTATATTCGTATTTATTAAAATAGGAGGAAGTTTTTTGATTGAAGAGTTGCTCCTATATGTAAGTTACCAGCAATATTAACAGACACCGTGCATAGACAAAAACTTAACGACAGACAATGACTTTTGAAGAATTTAA
>Ga0209181_10000645_pt1 | contig 64351 bp, 75 predicted proteins | sample MAT05_FD_187208 | JGI IMG/M metagenome (GOLD analysis project Ga0209181, IMG submission 187208) | Freshwater microbial communities from Lake Fryxell liftoff mats and glacier meltwater in Antarctica - MAT-05 (SPAdes) (version 2) | ecosystem: Environmental > Aquatic > Freshwater > Ice > Liftoff...
CGAGCTGTCCCTGGCGAAGGGACGAGCTGACGCGGCGGCGCGGCACACCGGGAACGTCTACATCGTCGAGGTCGATGGGCTTCCGGTGTACATCGCTCCGAACCCAGGCGGCGGGCTGACGGGGCTGGACAGCCTCGGCACCCAGTACAACGAGATCGACAGCAAGCCTGGTGCTCGGTACCTGCCTCCGACGTCGCGGCCTGGCACCCTGTGGGCGGACAAAGATAGCGTGCGGGATCAGTAGCCGCTCGGCTTCGCCATCTTCCGCACGCGCTTGACGATCTCGGTGCACGAGGTGGCGTGCGGCGCGTAGTAGAGGTCGCCGTGCGTCCCCTCGTCGACGAGGACCAAGACCCGGATCTCCCCCGAGGCGCTCAGCGTGAACTTGCCCCGGTGCTTCGCGATGCCGGGCGGGAGCTTCGGGATCTCGCCTGGCGGAATTACGGCGATGACGATGCCGGAGCGCCATTTGCCGTTCTCGGCCAACCACCGAACTCGCGCTCGCGCGTCGATCATCCGTCGGCCTTCGGCGGGCAGCCATGCGCGTGCACGGCGCCGCCTCCAGGAACGTCTTCCGCGATGTCGACGACGTCGATCATCGTCCCGCAGCGCTTGCACAGCTCGACGCCGTCCCCGCACCGTTCCCGCGGCGAGGCGCCACGTAGATCACGAATCGCATCGAAGAGCGCCACGCCCTCGCGGCGGCGAATCATCGGTCCCGAGGCCGACCTGACCCACTCGTTCGCGGCCTGGACGACGCGAAGGATCTCCGGGTGCGCCGTGGCCAAGTCCTGGCGAAAATGGAGGCATTCGGCGCACCAGCACGTGTCATACGTGTCCGTATTGTGCTCGCGTTCCTTCTTCGAGGCTGCCTCGAAGGCGACGAGGTCGATCATGCTTCCTCGGCGCGCGCGGCTTCTTCTTTCACGTAGGTCGCGACATGATCGCGGAACCACCCCTCGTGGGGGCGAACGGCGAGCGCCGCGGCGCGGGGGTTGATCTCGGCCGTGTCGTCGCCGAAGGCTTCGGCGACGACACGGCCGGCCACATCGATCGCGGCCAGGGCCGCTTTCAGCTCGCCCACGTTCTGCGCATCGGCGAGCGGCTTGGCGAGACCCGGCAGTTCGGCGTCGAACTGCGCGAGCGCGATCACGGTCTTCGGCAGCCGGATACAAGGGGGCGTCGTCATGCTGGTTCAGCTTGCAAAATAGCGCCCACGTCTGGGGCGAGTCGAGCGGGGAGATGCTCGTCGAGCCAGAGCGGCTCGACGAGCGTCGCAGGGGTCCAGAGCACGGGGATCTCGGCGGCGCGCAGCTTGCGCACCATGTCCCCGGTCCCGGTCGGATCCGAGTTCTCTTTGACCAGGCGCCCGAAGGCGCAGCCCTCTTGCAGATCGGCTCGCACCGCGGCGAGCATCTCCCCGTTCCGCTTCGGCCCGGCGAAGCGCCCCTCTTCCCCGCCGCTCTTCTCGTAGAGGCTCCAGTCGGCCGGGTAGGCTTTGCGGCCGAAGCCGTAGAGCTTCGCGACGTCGTCGATCAGCAGGTCAGCGCCGCGGCCGGCGCCGTGCACGATGAACGTGTCGGGCGGGAGCCCGTGGATCACCTTCTCGATGGGCTCCCGCGTCGCCCAGTGCCGCGAGCCCGTGCCGAGAACGACGTAGGGCTTCACCTCGCCGAAGAACTCGGCGCCGAGGCGCTGGAGCACGCCGGCGAGGAGCGTGCGATGGCAGTGCTCGGGATCGGTGCAGTAGCAGAGCAGCACGATCTCGGGACGCGCGAGCAGCTCGTTCCACGCCTCGGGCTGCGGCCTCACCCCGTGGCGGAGCGCTGCCTCGACGTTGCGCTCCCACCCCGCCGGCGCCGGTCTCCCGCTGGAGACCAGCATTTCCGCGAAGTAGAGCTGGCGGTACAGCCTCCACACCTCGTCGCGCTTCTTCTTCGCCTCGACCTCGTAGCCGCCGGCGAGCAGCTCTTGAGCGCGCTTCGTCCCCGCCTTGCTCGGCTGCAAAATCGCCCAAGATGGAGCGAAGGGAGCGCCGGGAGGAGCCTTCCCGGTCTTGCCGATCTGATCCGTGACGAACTTCCGCGTCACGTTCAGCGTGGGCCGGCGCCCGCGGTAGCTCAGCCGAGCGGTTCGGACGGCGAGGCTCATCGAACAGCTCCCAGGTAGGTCTCGTGCCCGCGCAGCGCCGCAAGCGCATCCTCGTGGTCGGGCCAGCGCGCCGTGACCTCGGCGACGGGAGCCCTGCACAGGCTTCTCATCTCCCCCTCCCGCTCAGAGCAGCCGTACTTCCCGTGCGCGTTACCGCAGGGTCCGCAGAGCGCGCCGCGAACGATCTCCTGAACGGTCCACTCCGCGCCGCACCCGCGCCCGGCGGCGTCGTCGACGCACCGGTGCGTCGTGTGCGGCCGCGTCGCCCAGATCCCCTCGTCGACGTGCGCCTTCCAGCAGCTCGTGCAGGCGAGCGCCGCCGGCCGTGGTGCGCCGTAGGTCGAGATGTCGAGGCAGACGTCGCAGCGTCGCCGCGGCGTCATCCACATGCCGTCCTGGTCCAGCTCGGCCCGCACGGTGTGCGTGCAGTCGAGAACGCAGAAGATGTCGCCCCCGATGATCACCTCGCCGATGATGCGCCGGCTCGGGGCGATGGCGATCTTCGGGGCGCGCATGGTGACGATGGGCGGAGGGAGCGGCTCGGGAGGAAGCCCGGCGGCGCGGCGCCGGCGGATCTCGTCGACCGCCTGGCGCGCGGGGCTCCGCCCGGAAAAGGTGCCCACCCTCCCGCCGGCCTGAAGATCGATACCTTGCCGGCGCTCGCCGGCCGCCTTGCTGATCCTCGCGTCCTTCTCGGCGCGCCGCGCCCGCACCCCGTTCCTCACGAAGCTCGAAGCGCGGCCAGCTCGGCGCGCTTCGCCGAGCGGGCGCCGAGGTCACGCACGAGCCGGGCGATCAGCTCTACCCGCTTCAGGTGGGCGAAGCCGATGATCCCGAGCTGCTCTTCGCGCGCGAGCGTGCGCAGGTCGACGACCTTCTTGCTCTCCATCCTGGATTTTCAAGCAATCCACGTGCCGGAAGAGAGAATCTGGTGCGCCCGACGGGACTCGAACCCGTGCCGTCCCGATTTGAAGTCGGGAGCTTCCACCAACTGAGCTACAGGCGCAGAGCGGGGTCCAGGCGACCGCAGAGCCGATGCCCGCGGACGCCTGGCTCGAAGGCCGCCGCCGTGAGGGCGCCTTCGAGATCAGGTTCACAGAAAAACGAGACGCAGACTTCGTCGAACACGGCCCTGTCGATCAGATCCTGAAGCGCGGCCTCATCGGGCACGACGACGAACGCGATCGTGTTCGATGAGGCATACCAGGCCTGCTCTACCTCGGCGTGCTCGGCGGCGAAACGCCGAGCAGCGTGCATGCCCTGAACAGCTTGCGGCCCGGGCGGCAGGCCCGGGCGGGTGACGATGTAGAGCTTCTCGGGCACGCTGTCCCTATCCATTCCTGCGAGCGTTCAGCTCGCGCAAGACATCTGGAACAGCCCGACTGGCGCACCAGCCGCAGGCCCAACCGAACGGAGTGAGAACCCACGCAGGGCGGCGGGGGTGGTACTCGCCGCCCTGATCCCCCGGGGGCTCGCGTCTCTTGCGGCGCTTTCGACAGCATGGACAGCGCTGCAAGAGACCGCACCGAAACTGTTCGCGCTGGGGCACGCGACTACTCGGCGCCGCCGATGTGCTTGAGCCCCACCGGCCAGCCCTGCGGCTCGGGCACCGGGTTCGGTTGAAGGTCGGGTTGACGATACGGGGCCGTATATCTACCATCGACATGTGCAGCAGCAAGCATGTCGATGATCCGGCTGTGCAAGTGCGAGGCGGACCATGGGAGCAATCGGGCAACGCATTCAGGGGATCTCTCGGCGCCGGCGGTTGATGAGGAAGGCGCACGGCAATCGGAGCGAGGAGGCGGTTCTCACCGCGCTCCGGCGGTCGACGCGCCCCCGTTGGATCGTCTCGGCGCGCCCCGGTACCACCCCCGAGGATCGCCGCGGAATCGACGTCGTCGTCGAGACGTTGGACTGCGGCACGCTCTACCTCCAGGTCAAAAGCTCCGAAGAGGAGGCCGAGAAGCATCGGGCGAAGACCTGGCGCGACCCGATCGGCCTCGTCGTCGTTCTCCCCCACGACGACAGGAACACGATCTACGGCAAGGTGCTCGGGGCCCTGATCCTCTGCTGCGAAGCCTCCCCTCTTTTCCACGACAAGTAGCCCGCGCACGAGAGGTGCGCTGATACGCTGCGCAGCATGTGCCGAGGCGCGAACGCAAGGTGAGCTGGAACGACTTCAAGCGCGGGTTCTGGAATGGTCTCGGCGCGAGCATGCCGGCGCTGCGCCGCCGCTTCTGCCGGCACCCCAGCATCTCGATCACGGTCTGCCGCGAGGACATGTCGCTGCGCGCGCACTGCGAAGAGTGCGGCCATTCCTGGGGAGGCCAGTTCTTCCCGACGGTTCAGGTATGGATGCACACAATCGCGGCAGCCCCAGCGCTGGTGCAGGCGCCGCCCCTGGAGCTTGTGGCCGCGCCGAGCGAAGTCGAAGCCGAAGCAGAAGCAGAGCGCGTGCGCCTCGACGCGCATGCGTGGTCGGGGGACTCGCGCCCGCAGTAGCGCCGCGGCCCGCTCAGCCGCGGCGCCAGCCGAACGTGTAGTCGAGGACCGCGTTGCAGAGGTTGACGTCGCGCCCGGCCTCGGCTCGCCGCGTAACCCGCGGTGACAGCGCGGCTAGAGCCGCCGGCGCGGCGGGCGGCCCACAGCGGGCTCTCGGGCCGTCGGAGGCTGGCGGTCGTCGCGCGCGAAGGGGGTTGCCGGCCCGAGCTTCGGCGCGTCGCGCGCCTGGAAGTCCAGGGGGCTTTCCGTCGGCATGATCGCGTCGACGAGCATCCGCGTGTTGACGTCGATGCCTCGCGCCGTACGACCGACGGCGCGCTCGACGAGGCTCGGGATATCGGAGACCAGCGGGAATCGCAGGGTCAAAAAGTTGATCACGGCCCGCCGGATGTCGGCGATGTGGCCAGATTCGCGGGCGTCTTCGATGACGACGCCCGCGAATCTGGCCAGCGCGACGGCGAGCCCCTTGCTCAGCTCAGCCGACAAGGTCTTCTGCTCGGGGGTCAACGGTTTAGTGGGCATCATTTCAGGGGACGATGAGGCAGATTGCGTGGGCGGTGATCATGCTGGGGCCGATCCCGGTGTTCGTCGCGGTGCAGTGCCAAACCATCGGCGCTGCAAGAATGCCAAAGTTCTCGGCACGTTGCGTCGTGAGCTGGGTCTTCGTGTTCGCGACGTCGCAGCTTCCAGAGAGCAGAATATCGTTCGCGTCCAGGCACGACGCGAACGCGTCGTTGGTAGAAGACACAGCCACGTTTACCGGGACGTCGACAGGATAGACCTGCGACCTTGAGATGCCGGCGCCGGGGGCTCCAGGCGTTCCCGGCGTTCCCGGCGTTCCCGGCGTTCCCGGCGCTCCGGTGAGCCCCTGCGGGCCCTGCGGCCCGGCGACGCCCGGCGCTCCCTTCGGCCCAGTCAGGCCGAGGTCGCCCTTCGGGCCGGCGGCACCGGCCAGGCCCTGAGCACCCTCGACACCCTGCGGGCCGATGAGCCCCTGCGGGCCGGCCGCGCCGACGGGGCCGATGTCGCCCTTCGGACCCTCGGAACCCTGCGGCCCAGCTTGACCCGCGACGCCTTGCGGCCCGGCGGGGCCCTGGTCGCCCTTCGGCCCAGCAACGCCGGCGGGGCCCTGCGCGCCGGCGGCGCCGATGGCCGAACCCGCATCCTGCGTCGGCGGGTTCGGGTCGACCCCGGCGTCCGTCTCGCCCCCGCAGGCCGAAACGAACATCGCCACCATCGCCACCCCAGCCAGGTTCCACATCGTCTTCATGGCACAATGTACTTACACGTTGCGTGGGATGCCAGATGGTGTCAGTCGATGATGTCGGCCTCGCGCAATTTGGCCCAGTGTGCCGTCCAGTATGCCGTCGACGTAACCTTCGATGCGTAGGCGTCGAGAGGATCGTTCTCGATCGGGACGTGGATCAGCAGCGGCAGGGACGTCAGATTGTGTTTCCACTGCCGGAGGTCGAGCAGGTACATCCCGGAATTGGTCTGCCGAGAGAAGACGTAGATCGACAGCGGATCCGGAAGGCGCATCCCCTTCGCCGGCCCGAACGTGGTCACGATCTTGGTGGGCATGCGCGTGAACTTCGAGAGCGCGAACCCGTGCTCGCTCGCCCAGGCGATCGCGAACTGCAAGGCGGCGTCGCCGAGGTGTCGCTGCTCCTGGAGGCTGGCGGCGACGCGCGCTTCCGTGCGCGCCTGGTCCAGCGGTGCGGCGGCCGCCGGCGGCTTCGGCTTCGGCGTGGCCGCGAGGTACGTCTCGATGGCTTTCCCTACCGTGGGGGGCTCGATCATCTGCGGGGCGGTCATCTCGTCGAAGCTGTCGCCCGTGCTCTGGGGGATGACGTAGTGGGGGGCGTCGACCGCGTCAGGGCCGACGAAAACGTCGATCCCTTCCTCTTCCGAGCGCATGGCGCGATCCATGTAGGTCTCGTCGTACGTGTACGCGAGCCCGGTGCTCTCCACGCGCGCGGTGTCGCCGTGGGAGATTTCGGCGCTCGGGATCGCCGCCAGCGCGGCGTCGTCGGGAACGGTTCGGTCGGTCATGACTTTCCTTCGCCCGTGGGGGGCTCGCTGTTGAGCGCGAGGCGGCCATCGCCATACACGATGATCTCTGCCCCGTCGTGAAACTGCACCACGTGCTCGGGCCCGCAGTGGATCTGCGCAACCCCAGCTCCCGAGGGACGGCTCAGGGTGAGCCCGTTCGGGCAGGACCCCGAGAGCAGCCGCTTGCACTCGCCGCAGCGGAGCACGTCCCCCGTCGTGATGGGCTTGCCGTCGCGCTTGCTGACGTGCTGCACGAGCAGCTCGGCGACGACCTCTCGGGCTTCCCCCAGCCACAGCTCGTGGAAGGTGACGCGCTCGCGCGCGGCGAGAACGGTGTTTGCGATGCGCCATCCACCGATCTCGCCCTCGGCGGTGAAGGCGCAGCAGAAGACGACGCCATCCACCTCGATGTCGATGTGCTTCCCTTTCGCTTCAGGGTCCGCCTCCAGGATGCGCCCGTCGGCGATCACGGGGCGATCGGGGACGCCGTAGCCGAGCGGGCACATCGGCCGTGGCGCGGCGGCGTCGGGGACGAAGCCATCGATCGCCCGGTGCAGCGACACGAAGCGCCGCGCCTGCCCCGCGAGAAGCCACCCTCGCTCGGTGAGCTGGAACGAGGACTCGACGAACGTGACGCACCCCGCGTCGGCGAGGTCGGCGAGGCAGTCGTGATCGTCGTGCTCGGGGAGTAGCGTCCCGTCCGCGAGCTTGGTCCCGTATTTCGTGTGCCAGCCGAGCTGGCACTGCATGGCCGTCGCGCGGGAGCGGTTCGTCTTCGGGTTCGTTCGCCACCTGTCGGGCGGCACCGCCGCCGCGTTGACCAGGCTTCCTTCGAGGATGAGCAGCACCTGCCAGTGCTGAGGTCCAAAACTGGAGAGGGGATTCACGCCTTTTCCTTGATCCGCAGCAGGTAGCGCGCCATCGAGCGAAGACCGCTGGGAGGCAGCCTGACGTCGACGAGGCCTCTGGCTTCGAGGGCGGCGACCTGGCGGCGCACATCCGCGACCGAGACGGCAGCATCATCGATCCAGATACTGCCGTCGCCGGCGGCCTTCTCGCGTACAGCCGCGAGAAGGCCGGAGATCGATATCGAGTCCGTGGGGCTCAGCGACTCGTGCACCAGGACCCGCAGTCGCTCGGTGGTGATGACGACCCGCGGCTCTCTGATCGCCATCAGTTGAGCTTGCTGGTGGGCGGCGACCCAGGGCGAGTCGAGACGATGCCGCCGGAATCGACCCACGCCATGACGAGCAGAAGAGAGCTGCCCGGGTGCGCGGCGAACGTCGCCTTTACCTCGGCGGCAAACCGGTCGACGTCGTCGGGGGTCTGGATCTTTTTCTCGACGCGCACCGCCTTGATCGCGGTGACGTTGGCGAGCATCTCGTGAACGTGCCCCAGCGCCTCGCGCTCTTTCGAGCGTAGCTCGCGCACGGCGTACACGTCGCCGATGCCGAAGATCTGCGCCAGCTCGGCGACGCACATGTCCCCGACCTTCTTCTGATCTCCCGAGGCGATGGAGAGACCGACCACCACGATCGGTATATCCTCGGCGATCGAGCCGCGAGCGATCGCGATCCGGCGCGCGTCTTCCATTTCCATGGTGTCGGCCTCGACCTCACAGGTCATGATGTGGGGCGTCTCGGGGGCAAAAACGCCCCATTTGATCGGCATGGTTCCTCGGTTCAGAGCGCTCAGCTCTTCGGCATGTTGGGGATGGTGACCGACGTGCAGATGACCTTCGTCCCCTGCACGTCGTCGACGCGGGACAGATGCGTGCAAGCGTCGCACCGGACCACGTCCCCCGCGCGCGGGGGAGCGGAGGCCGGCTTCGAGCGCATGATCTCGCTCATCACGACGATGGTGAGACCACAGTGTGCGCAGGTGAGCTTGAAGTGTGCGTCGCCAGGGGGAGTGCTCATCGGACGTGTATACTATGCAACGCATAGTCGCGATCAAGCTGAAGGCGAGCCCGGTGCGCCATGCCCCGTGCCGTAATGCTCGCGCCCCGCGCGCGTAGCGGATATTCTCCGCGCCATGGCCCGCGGCTACGTGATGATCTACGAAATGAAGCTGGTCGATGCGGTGGTCGCTGGCCACCACGTCAAGGTCGAGAGGCCCTCGAAGATCGCGCAGATTCCGATCGAGTTCGGCTCGGTCGACGAGGGGCGTGAGCGCGCCCGCGAGGTCGCGAAGCAGCGCACGGGGCGCGCGCCGCGGTCTCTCTCCTGCCTGGCCAACGACAACTTCTCGGTGACCGTCCCCCTGTTGCTGAGCGGAGACTGAGTCATGCGCGGGTCATTTTCCCAGTTCGTTCTCAAGACCAACCCCACCACCCAGGCTCAGATGGTCGGCCAGGGGGATGCGAAACCGACCGGTGATCTCGACCAAAAGAGGGTGCAGATCGTGTGCTCTGGCGCCTCACCTGGCCCGGCGTGGAACGGCACGATGGTGCTGGAGGGAACCATCGACGGGACGACATGGGAGACGGTGACTGGCGGCGGAGCAATCACCACCACCTCGGTCATCAATGTGCCGCTCTGGTACGCGAAGATGCGCGTCAACATCACCGTGTACACCGCCGGCTCAGCCGCTGGCGGCGTCGGCGGGATCGACCTCCTCGCGAACTGACCCATGAACGATCTCGGCCTCGACGAAAAGGCGAAAGACCTCGTCTTTGGCAACGCGACGATCATCAAGGCCCGCGTCTACGGTCCCGAAGGCGCAGCGCCGCCGAACGTCACCTCGCTGCCCGAAGAGGGGCAAGGGGCCTTCACCGCCGCGGGGGCGATCGTCCCCCCTTACGATCCCGGCACCCTCTGCCTGATCGCCGAGAACTCGCAGCCGTTGCGCCCGAACGTCGATGCCTACTCGACGAACATCGAGTCGTTCGGGTACAGGCTGGAGCCCGTCGTCAACCTGACCTCCGTCGAGGCGGATCAGCAGATCGAGGATCAGATCCTCCTCGAACGGATGTACGACAACCCGCACGCGGCCGAGATCGAGGTCACGCCCGAAGAGGTGCAAGAGCGGCGGGTGCTCATCCAGCGCGAGGCGCGGATCGAGCGGCTCCAGGTCGAGATCTTCTTCAAGCATTGCGTGACCGACGGCGGCTCGTTTATCGAGCTGCGGGAGAAGACCCGGCAGGATCTGGAGATCACCGGCAACGGCTACTGGGAGGTGATCCGGAACGGGCTCGGGCAGATCACGCAGCTCGGCTACGTGCCGTCGCTGACCTGCCGGCTGCTGCGCGCGGACAAGAACTACATCCGCGTCCCCACGAAGCAGAAGATCAGCGCGCTCTCCTACCGAGAGGTCGACGTTCAGCGAAAATTCAGGCGTTTCGTGCAGGTTCTGTACGGCGTCGAGAAGTGCTTCTTCAAGGAATTTGGCGACCCGCGCGTCGTCAGCGCCGGCACCGGCAAGCCGTACGAAACGTATGAGGCGTTCCGATACGCCGAGGGCCCGAGCGCCCTTGAGGCGACCGAGCTGATCCACTTCAGGATCTTCTCGCCGCGCTCGGCGTACGGGATCCCGCGCTGGATCGGCGCGCTGCTCGCGGTGCTCGGGTCGCGCGCGAGCGAAGAGGTCAACTACCTCTACTTCGACAATAAGGGCGTGCCCCCTCTGGCGATCACCGTGAGCGGTGGCGTTCTCGCCAAGGATGCGGTCGACCGCGTGCAGAAGTACGTCGACACGCAGATCAAGGGCCGCGAGAACTTCCACAGCATCCTGCTTTTGGAGGCCGAGGCCACCGGGACCGGGACGAGCGGCAAGGTCAAGATCGAGCTGAAGCCGCTCACCGACGCGCAGCAAAAAGACGCGCTGTTTCAGGAGTATTTCTCGAACGCGATCGAGTCGGTCGGCTGCGCGTTCCGGAACCCGCGCATCTTGCGCGGGCAGATGACCGACTTCAACAAAGCGACCGCTGAGGCTGCGCTGCAATACGCCGAGATGCAGGTGTTTCAGCCCGAGCGCGCGCGCTTCGACCACCTGATCAACACGCGGCTCTTCGCGGCGATGGAGGTGAAGCACTGGACCTTCACCTCCAACAGCCCGATCGCGCGCGACCCGGCGGTGCTCACCGAGATGCTCTCGAAGCTGCTCTCGGCCGACGTGTTGACGATCAACGAAGCGCGCGAACTCGCGAACGACATCTTCAATAAGCAGTACGCGATGCTCCCGCACTTCTGGGCTCGACAGCCGATGAAGCTGACCATCGCCGGGCTCACGAGCGGCAAGCCCGACTTCACGCAGCCCGATCCCCCGCCCCCGGATCCGAACGCCGCGCCGGTGGATGCGGGTGCCGAAGACACGGCCGCGCTCGGCGCCGCGCCCGAGATGCCTGCGCTGCCGGAAGCCTCCGACGAGGCCTCCGACGAGGCTGTCGGCCCCGCGGTCACGCCCGAAGGGGCCGCCTTGCCGGAGTCGCCGGAAGTCGAGCCGACAGAGGCGGCTGCCGACCCGATCATCGGCGAACTCGAGGAGGCTTCGGCGCGCGTGGACCAGGCCCTCGCCACCCTGCGGTCCGTGCTGGTCACCAACCCGGATCCCGAGGTGCATCAGCAGCTCGACCTGCTCTTCAGCGATCTGCGGCAGAGCATTCTGGAGGGGATGGCGACTCGGCAGGCGCCCCCTGCTCTGCCCGAGCTGGGGTACCTCACCGCCGTTGCCAAGGTCGAGGAGCCCGGCGAGAACGGGGTTCTCCGGATCTATCTCCCGCCCGAGATCATGGCGAGCCTCGTGGAGCCCGAGGTCGAGTGAAGCTGGTCTACATCGTCGACCGAACCTGCCACCGGAAGCTCGTCCCTGGCCAGGTGAAACGCCTTCTCCAGACCGGAGGACTGGTCGGCTACTGGGTCGCGTGTCCGGCGTGCACCAGGATTCGGCAGTACCCCGATTCCGACGTGGGGTTCATCGAGACACCTGCTTCGCCGGGGGGACCTCGAACGATCCTTGGGACGAGGTCACCGCTGCGCTGCGAGGCGTGTGGGGTGCTGGTCCAAATCGGCGACGGCGAGATCTGCGCCGTCTCGTGATACCGTCGCCTTGACAGGCCCTGGCGGAGAATCCGTACAGCGCCCGCTCGACGGAGACGACGGTGCCCCAAAGTGTTCAGGCGGCGAAGCCGGGTGGCTGGTCCCACGACTACATCACCGCGCTGCCTGACAGCGCGTTCTTGCATGTTGACGGGGGGAAACGGCAGTTTCCCGTCAAAGACGAGGATGGCGTCGCCTCCGTGTCACAGCTCCTCGCGGCGCTGGTGAGCTTGCACCTCTCCCCTCTTCCACAGAAAGCCGATCTGCGGCGCAAGGCGTTGGGGATGCTCAGCGCGGCGCGGAAGGGCGGTAGCGAGCTGGCCAAGGGGGATGTGCCCGTGGTGCCGACCGTGAAGCACTGCGGCGATCCAGCGGCACACATTGGCGCATGTCCGACCGACGTCGGCAAGGGCGCCGAGACCACGAACCGAGAGCAGGCCACCATGAACGAGGCGGGAACGAGCGGGATCGCGAAGGGAGACATGGGCGGCGGGGGCGGCGCCGGCGGGCAGCCCACCACGGGCGACCTCAGCGTCGGCGACCTCGGCAAATTCGGGGGGCTGAAGGGGCCGGAGCAGCCGGGGGCGCGCCGCAGTCACAGCGCTCTCGATGAAGTCCCGTTGGCGACGCAGCCCGGGCTCGTGACGGCGACGAAGCGGCTCAAGCACCTGGCCAAGTCCAAGGGCAAGCGCATCGCGAAGGCCTCGCCGCTCGACGAGGTCCCGGGCCTGGAGCCGAAGGCGATGCTGGCGAAGGCGGCGCCGGCGCCGAGCGCCGCCGGGGTGCTCCGGCTGAAGGCGCTCGCCAAGGCGGGTACGGCCGAATACACCCGGAAGGCGGCGACCGAGGAGCACACGATCGTCCTGACGACGGACGTCGACGGACTGCTCTGCGTGACCAAGGTGCTGAAGCTGTTGCAGCGCCTCGGGCAGATTGGCGCCAGCCGAGAACTCTTCGTCGAGGCCGACGTGCCCGGCGGCGTCTCGTCGATCTGTGGCTTCGACGGTGACGGCTCCTCGAAGCTCGTCGCCGTCACGATCGACGGCGTCGCCGTCACGGCGTCGCCGGACGACTACGTCGAGAAGCGGGGCCCGAAGAAGGGCGCCAAGTTCCGCCGCCGCGGCGTGAAGAAGGCGCTCTTCCGCAAGCAGCCGATCGAGGTGCAGGCGGTGCAGCTCGTCGCCCCGCAGGACGTCGTGACCATGGATGGCACGATGCACGGCGACACCGACGACTGGCTGATCGAGGGGGTCGCCGGCGAGAAGTACATCTGCGACGCCGCCATCTTTCAGCAGACGTACGAGCCCGCCGACGACGCCGCGCAGGCGCTCTGGGAGCAGGCCTACGGACAGAACCCGGTCGGCGGCCCGTCGGTGCTCGCGCCGAGCGCCCCGGTGCCGATGGCGCCCCCCGAGATGCCGCTCGCCGGCGGCGCCCCGATCAGCCGCGCCTGGCGCATCGCCAAGGCGCTCTCCGCGGCGATCGAGTACGGCGGGCCCCGGCGCACGCTCGATGCGGAGCCCGCGCTCCTGACGCACCCGTCGCTGACGCTGCCGCTGACCGAGACGTACACCCCGAAGGACACCGGCGGCTGGCAGGGGGCGATCTCGCCGGCCGACGAGTCCTGGATCGGCTTCGTCGACGAAGATGGAGCCGGGCTTCTCTGGACCGAGCGCGAGCCCGGGTACGGAACCGAGCTGCGCGGCGGTGGCATTCTCGGGACGCCCGTCGCGTTCGAGCGCCCCGATCTCGCGATGGTTCCGGAAGACCCGAGCCGGCTCAACGGTCAGGGCACCAGCCCACTCGACGAGGCCTCGCGGACGCTCACGTCCGCCGCGTGCGCAGCCTCTTCTGCCGCGGCGCAGGTCCACGCGGAAACGGCGATCCCCGACGCGCGGTGGTTCGCGGCACAGCAGGCCGCGGTCGATGCTCACCGCGCCGCGCAGGCGAGCTACGCCAACCAGGCCGAGGCGCTGCACACGTCGGGGCAGCCGGATCAGGCCGCCCGCCACGCCGGCGCGGCCGCCTACCATCAGCAGCAGGCCGACGCGCACGAGGCCACCGCTGTCGCGCCGCCGCTGCCGTCGATCGCTCTCCTGGAGCCGGCGACGAAGGCCGGCTCCGGCGCGCGCGTGCACCTCGCCGTCGAGACGATCCCGACGCCGATGAAGAAGGATGCCGCGGCCACCGCCGTGACGAACGCCGGCCCGCAGAACCAGGAAGGCGACGGCTTCAAGCGCGTCTCTTACCAGGGCATCCCGGTTGTGCTCGACCGCCCCAAGGGCTTCGTCATGACGGGGAAGAACGACGAGACCGGCGAGGACTGGTCGCGCACGTACACGTGCGACTACGGCTTCATCCCCGGCACGCAAGGCGGCGACGGCGATGGGCTCGACGTGTTCTACGGCGACACGCCCGATGCGAACGACGCCTACTGGATCCGGCAGATCAAGGCGGACGGGTCTTTCGACGAATTCAAGATCCTCTTCGGCTTCAAGGATGCCGCGACGGCGAAGGCCGTGTACCTCGCGCACGTGCCGGCGAAGTTCCTCGACTCGATGTCGATCGTGCCGGTCGACATGGTCAAGGCGATCCTCGGGATCGACCCCGCGAATGGGATCGCGAAGGCCTTCATCAGCAGCATGAAGGCCGAGTCGGTGAGCCCGATCGGCGTCGCGTCGGTCAAGGCCTGGATCGCGCGGCGAGCGATCGACCAGACGGAGCCGGTCGGCGCCGCTCTCGTGAAGTCGCTGAACAAGATCGCGAAGGCGCTCGAACCGAGCGACGGCATCTCGTCGATGATCGCGCGCGCGTACACCTCGTTCCTCTGCGACGCGTGGGACGGGGCCGGTGTGCTCGCGCACGAGCCCGTGGATTACGCGAACGCGACGAAGGTGATCGCCGCAAACGCGCAGGCGATGGCGCACATCCTGACGACGGTGTTCAACGTCGCCACGGTCAACGCGCCGAAGCGCACGATGACGCCGGAGGACTGGATGCAGCTCTTCGTCGAGAGCGTGCCGGCGCCCGTGCCCGCAGCGCCGAAGCGTCCCGAGCCCGAGCAGGCGCTCGGGCTCGGGAACCGCGTCCCTGAAGCGGATCACGCGCCGGATGGTCGACTGCGCGCGCTCGACGCGCCGATCGATCTATCGCCGACCTCGAAGTCGATCACGATTCAGGGGCACGATCTCGACGTCGGTAAGGCGGCGCAGATCGCCAAGTTCGTACACGGCTGCACCGGCCGTCCCTCGGCGCTGTTCGTCGACGGCATGCGCCTCGACTTCACGCCGATCGATGCTCAGCCTACGATCGCGCCACCGGCGGCACCGTCGCAGGTGCAGCGCATGCCCGCCAAGCTCACGCCGCACATCATCGAAGTTCGGAAGGACAACTCGCCCGGCGAGCTTCGTTACGTGCTCGGAATCGTGCTGGAGCCCGACACGGTCGACGCGCAGGGCGACACCTACGACGCGGAGTCCATTCGCAAAACGGCGTGGCTCTACATGGAGCATTTCCGCAACATCGGCCTGCAACACAAGGCTCTCGTGAACGGCATGGTGGTGCTCGTCGAGAGCTTCATCGCCCCGTGCAGCATGAACCTGAACGGCACCGTGATCCGCCAGGGGACGTGGCTGATGGGGCTGCACATCGTCGACGATGGGCTCTGGGAACAGGTCCAAGCCGGGCAGCTCACCGGCCTTTCTATCGCTGGTTTTGCAGAGCGTATTCCGCTATCGATGGCTGCTTAATCCAGCCAAATTCAAGAGGTAATAGGGTCACGTGTGACCCTCAACCGAAGAGGGCTCACCGCGTGGCACTCTTCGGCACATCTTGACCCACGTGTTTTTTCCCTGATACCGTCGCCTCCAAGTGAACGACATCACGCGGATCGGCAAAGCAGCGAGAGCGGCAGCGAGATTGACGAACCTGCGCACGCAGGAAGTCAGCCTCGTCGACCACGCGGCCAACATGCGCCGGTGGGTTATCCAGAAGAACGGACCCGCCCCCGTCGCGAAGATCGACTTCGCCGACTGTATCGAAGAAGGCAACGACCCCGACGACTGCGAAGCTGTCGCCGATTCCGCAGGAGAGATCATGCCGCACGTGAAGAAGGAAGCTGGGGATCCGCAGTCGTACGGTGTCCTCGCGGATGCCAGTGGCGCTGTCCCCCCCGCTCCTCCCGCGCAAGAGGGAGAGATTCAAGATCTCGGCGCTTCCGCGGACACCAGCGGTGCCGTGGCTCAGCCCGCGCAGGCCGATGGGCAGGAGCTGCCGCAGCTCAAGGCCGAAGGCGACCCGCCTCCCGCCGATGGTGCGCCGAACGCCAACGCTCCGGCGGCGGCGGCGGAGGGCGAAGACACTCTTCAGCTCCCCAAGATCACGATGCCTGCCGAGATGCAGGACGGGATTCTGAACGGCCTCGCTCTGCTGCTCGAAGCGCAGACCGCGATGGCCGAGATGGTCCAGTCGGCGACGATCGACGACGCGGCCCCGATGCCCCCCGAGCTGAGCCAGGCCTTCCTCGACGTCGACAACGTCATGGATGGGATGATGACGCAGTACGGGATGAAGGATCCCGAGGATCCCACTCAGCAGGCCGCGGCCCCTCCCTTCAAGTCGCCCGAAGACGAAGCGAAGGATAAGGCCGAGTCCGAGAAGACCGAGAAGGGCGCGACGATCGATGCCCCCTCGTCGGCCGAGCAGCCGGCTCCCACCGATCCCAAGACGGACGATGTCACGGCCGTCTTGATGGGTCTGGCCAAGGCCTGCGCCAGCACCACCGACGCCATGGCCTCGACGGTCAAGATGCTCGCCAAGGGCATGACCTCTGGCGACGGCGCCGTCGCCAAGGCCGGTCGGAAGATGGCCAGTGGGCGTCTCTCGATGCTTCAGCAGGCCTACAAAATCTTGTCCGGCCTGCTCCAGGAGCTGGTCGCGGAGAACGGCGGCGACGAGGAAGCTCCCGTCGCGCCCGCGCCCGCCGGAATGCCCGCGCCCGGCGGCAAGGCTGCTCCCGCGGCCATCCCTCCGGCGCCCGCCGGCGCACCGGTCGCGCCCCCGAAGGCGCCTGTCGCCGCGGCCCCCGCCGCGCCGCCCGCGCCCGCGGCGCCCCCGAAGCGGCCCGCGCCCCCCGCGGTGCCCGCGGCGAAGGCCAGCTCTGTCGCGAAGTCCATGGAGTCGCTGCGCAACTTCGTGAAGCCCGTCGCCAAGACCGCGCGCGAGGTGGAGCTGGAGGCGAAGGTCAACAACCTGTCGTCGCAGCTCAAGTCGGTCGCCAAGGAGCGCGGTGGGCAGCCGCGCGCCGGGTCGGTCGACGACATCCCGACGCCTCCCGTCCCGGTGAAGAAGTCGGTCCTGTGGCCCGACGACTTGAGCAAGTCCGCCGCGGAACGCACCGCGAAGTAACCGATCACACGTCGTCACAGACGTCAGGAAGAGAAGAGTAATCCGTGGCGAACAACATGACCTACATGACCTTCATCGAGAAGGCGGATCTGAGCATCCATAACCTTACGAACGAGGGCGGTTTGCTCGTCCCCGAGCAGGCCCGGGAGTTCATCGAGATCGCGATCGTGGAGAGCGTGTTGCTCAGCATGATCACGGTCAAGTCGATGAGCGGCCCGACCTTCGAGCTGTCGAAGATGGGCTTCACGGGGCGCGTGCTCCGTGGTGCGACCGAGAGCCAGGCCCTCGGCGTGGCGGACCGCTCGAAGCCCGAGCTGGGCAAGGTGCTGCTCCAGACCGTGGAGTTCATCGCCGAAGCCAGGATCCCCTACGGGGCGGTCGAGGACAACGTCGCTCAGGGCACGTTCGTCGACTACGCAACCAAGCTCCTCGCGCAGGCCGTGGCCCGCGACATGGAAGACGTCGCCGTCAACGGCGACCTGACCTCGTCGGACGTCCTCTACAAAAAGATGGACGGATTCCTCAAGCAGATCACGACCCGCGTAATCAACGCCGGTGGCGTGAAGCTGACCAAGAGCGTGTTCGACACCATCGTGAAGACGATGCCCTCGCAGTTCTTCCGCGGCGCGAAGAACATGGCGATTTTCACCTCGAAGAACGCCGCGATCGACTACGGCTCTTCGGTCGCGAACCGCCAGACGCCCCTCGGCGACAACGCGCTCGTGAAGATGTCCTCCGGCGAGTACATGGGCATCCCCGTCGTGGCGGTGCCGCTCTTCCCCGAGCAGCTCGGCGTAAACTTGAACGCGACCAACGTGGTCATGGGCGACCCGAAGAACATGGTCGTCGGGATCCAGCGAGAGATCCGGATCGAGACCGACAAGGATATCTCGGCGCGCGAGTACATCATCGTGGCCACGCTGCGTTTCGACGCGAAGTGGGCCCACGAGCCGGCCGTGGTCAAGGCCACCGGCGTTCTCGCGGCGGCGTAGTCCCGTCCCGGGGGGGACCAGGGGCGCTCGCTCGCAGAGCGCCCCTTCGAGCCAGAACCATCTTTTCAGCCTGGCATCCAGGCGCTTCTCGGGAGAACGGTCATGTCGATTTCGCTGCTCACTCTCATCTCCGGCGCCGGCGGGAAGGCCTCTGCTCCGGCGTTCGCCGACCGTGTCAGCTTCGCCGGCGAAGCCTCGTACCTGGCCGGCGGAACGACCGGTCTCGCGGCCCGGCTGCATGCGCAGACCGGCGACTCGCGCGCGATCGTCGGTATCGTCTCCGGCGACTGCGGCGTGTACATCGCGCAGTACAACCCGGCCACGGACCTGTTGAAGGTGCGGAAGATCGTCGACGGCACCGAGCCGGCCGATGCCACGGACCTGTCGGCCACCACGTTCAACCTCGTGGTCCTGTCGGGCTAATCGGCGCCGTCGCGCCCAGACCAGATCACACGGAGGCACTTCGATGGCAAGGCACGGTATCCCGATCAACTTTGGTGAGGCAGGCGCGTTCTTCGCGCCGGGCGACGGTGCGGGGAAGCCGTGCCTCCCGGATATTCTCATCAGCTTGCTGGCTCGGTTCGCGCCGCCGCAGGCGACGACCACGGCGCTCGGGTTGCTCGACACGGACAACCGGTCCGACAGTCAGCTCGCCCTCGTCACCTTCGACGACTCGCTCTGGGTCTACGACGAGCTGAGCACGGCTGTCGCAGGCGTGAACGTCGTCGTCCCGAATCCGGCCCCCACGGCTGGTCGCTGGCTCCGGCTCGTCTCGGGCACGGGCACGAGCACCGTGCTCGGGAGCCCCGCGGCGACGACCGCCGCGCTCACCGCGATCGCTTCGGCGAACCGCGGCGACGGCGAGTTCGTCGGCGTGACGAGCGACAACTCGCTCTGGCAGTTCAGCGCGGCCAGCTCTGCGGCGGCGGTGACCGGTCTCGTGCTCGTGCCTGACGTCGGCACCGGGCGCTGGTTCCGCGTCGACGCCGCGGATGTCGCGATCACCGCGAACATCGCCACGACCACGGCGCTGAAGGGCATCGCCGCGGCGGTTCGCTACGAGGGGCAGCTCGCGCTCGTGCAGGCAGACGGCAGCCTCTGGCGGTTCGTCAGCGCGTCGACGTCGGCGGATACGACCGAGAGCCTCGTGCTCGTGCCGACCGCCGGCTCGGGGCGCTGGCACCGCGTCGACAAGCACGTCGATCTGAAGCTCGTGCTCGACCGCACCGCGGCCGACGGCGCCACGCTCTTCACCGTTCCCGTCGGCTTTCGCCTGCGCCCGACGGTCCCCTTCTGGGAGATCTCGACGCTGTTCACCACGGCCAACGCTGGCGTCGCGGGGCTCTCGACGAGCAACGCGGCCGGCAGCACCAAGGGCGACCTCCTCGGCGGCGCTGGCCTCGACGCCGCCGCCTCTCTCACCGCGGGTCTCATCGGCGGAACGGCCGGCACCAAGATCGCGACCGTGACTCCGGGCCTGGTCCTGGTCGCCGGCGACACGATCCGCTGGGACAAGACCAACGCCTTCACCGCGGGGGCCGGCTTCGCGCACGTTCCCGTCAACCTCGAAGCGCTGTAGCACGCGGGCCCACCCCCCGAGCCCTGATTCAGGAGACCAAATGGCCAACTCTATCGTTCGTATCAAGCCCTTGAACAAGCGGGATGTCCACGTAATGTGCATCACGTCCAGCGCGTTCACGTTCACGAGGGCCCGTGGCTGGTACAAGGTGACCGAAGACGTCGCCACCGCCTGCGAGAAGGAGCGCATGAACGACATGGACCCGACCTCGCCGTACGTGTTCGACGTCTCGACGCCGGATGATGCAAATGAGGTCATGCGCGGCGAGACGCGGTCGGCGGTCGGCACCGCCGACTCGCCGAATGAGCTGGCCGCGGCGTCGACCGCCGCGACCACGGTCCTGAACGCGCCGGCCGAAGAAAAGGGCCAGGCTCGGGTCGGCAAGCGGCGCGATAGCTGATGACCAGCGAGCTTCGTGAGCTTGCAGCTCAGATGCTCGCTGAGGCTGCCGAGGTGCGGCGAGAGCGTGCCCCTCGTAAAGGGGCACGTCTCGCCGCACCTCGCATCGCCGACGGGCTCAGCGCCCTGACGCAAGAAGAGCTGGCCCGCCTCATCTCCGATGGGCACATCGCCAGCGAAGTCTCGGAAGCGCTTCGCGCGCTCGACTCAGCTCCCACCGAACTACAGCCCGCCCTGATCCGGGTGACGCTCCGGCTCAACGAAGCGATCGCCCGCAGGGTGCACGCGCTCGGCCGAACCTGGGAGCTGACTTCCGCCGAGGCGCGGGGGCGCGCGTGCGCGCTGACCACCTCGGCCTCGTCGCTGACCGCCATCGCCGACAAGCTCGCGAGCGATTCTCTGATCGCTGCTTCGAGCCCGGCGCCTTCCCCCTCGCCGACGTAGAGGCTTCGATGTCCGAGAAGTTCGACCACTATCAGCAGACCAACCTCGACGCGAACTCGGGCTACAGCCCGTCGGCGCCTCGCTGGCTCGGGATCCTGACGGTGGCGCCGGCGAACGCCACCTCGCTCACCGGCATCGGGCTGATGACGCTCTACCCGCCGTTGCTCGGCAAAGCGATCGAGAACCTGACGCCCACGCGCGTGCTCCTCGTCGCCTCCAGCTACCGCTCCGTCATCCTGATGGTCTCGCCCGAGCGCAGGGTGAAGGTGCTATCTTGAGCGCGTGCCGACCTTCGCGCTCACCCAAGACGATCTCGATCCGTCGCTGGTCGTTGCGATGCGAAACGCCGACGGCAAGGCCTACGTCCCCCAAGCCGGGAGCACCGCCACCTTCAAGATGGTCCACCGAGGCACGGGCCTGATCATCACCGGCGCCGCCTCGATCGGCGGCGCGAACGGCGACCAGCTCACCTACGACTGGCAGGCTGGCCAGACGGCCAAGGTTGGCGAGTACGACGCGCAGTTCAAGGTCTTGGCGCCCGGAGGGCACACGATCAGCTTCCCCACGGCCGTCGGGCACTGCGCCTCGGGGCCGGGCTGCCTCGGGCCCGTTGTCGGCGGCGGCTCGCTCGCGCTTATCGTGCAAATCGTCCCGTCGCTGTAGGAGATCAGGATGCGCATCATCGGTCTGGGCAAGTCGAGCACCCGGCAGATCCCGGTGTTCGACCTCTTCACCATCACAAATGGGCTGATGGTCGATCCCGACTACGTGCAGTTCCAGATCTTCGACCTGACGACCGAGGACAAAAAAGTCACCCCGGTCCAGGTCTACCCGACGACGCCGGGCAACGCGTCGACCCTCGACCTGAACCCGGTCGAGCAGGGGGGCCATCGGCTCGGGCTCGCGCACTTCGTGGCGCTCTGGAGCGTGCCCTCGAACGAGCCGGTCGGCTTGCACGAGATCGTCTGGTTCTACGCGATCGCCGGCGGGATGGAGGTCGAGGTCCACATCGAGTTCGACGTGGTGAAGGCGCTGGGCGCTGGCATCTACGACGTCTACGCCCTGGTCTCCGACCTGCGGGCCGAAGACGTGTCGTCCTGCCTGGCGCGGGACATCGACGTCGGTCACCGGCTGATTCTCGCGAAAAAGCTCATCGACGCCATCACGCTGCGGTCGTTCATCCCGACGTACAAGTCGATCACCCTCGACGGGGTGGGCACGTCCTGCCTCTTCCTGGACGAGGCGATCATCGCCGTCGCGCAGCTCGTGCAAGACGGCGATGACGTCGACATGTCCGTCGTGAAGGTCGCGAACAGGCACATTACGCAGGGCCTGCTCGCTCCAGACGACCGCAACAACCCCACCATCGAGTTCGCGGAGTCGCTGCGCTCGCGCCGGCACGTGGGCGTGATCGGCATCGGACCATCCCTGCGCGCGCGCGGCCTGTTCAGGGCGGGGACGCAGAGCGTCAACATCAAAGGGATCTTCGGCTACACCGATCCGGACCCGGGGTACGCGGTCGGCGTGACGCCCTACATGATCCGGTTCGCGGCGCAGCTCATCGTGATGAGCCAGTTGCCCAAGCTCGGCGACCTCGACGAGCGATTCAGTCGCCTGAACCACTGGAGGTTCACCGGGGAGACGACCAGGGACCAGAGCTACAGCCTCGGCGCCGGCCGCCCCGTGTCGACGCTCGACGGCCCGTCGACGGGCGATCCCGAGATCGATGGGATCCTGAAGAGCTTCCTCGCCCCGATGCGGATCCGCACCGTGTGACACTGGTGGCGCGAAGCGTGTGAGGATTCCGCTCATGAACCCGACGCACCGCTCGACGTACCGCTTCCCTCGTGACTACGGCGCCATTGGAACAATGGCCGCGGGATCCCCGCGCCGGCTTCCCTGCGCAGCGGGGCCTATGCCTCGCCGCGGCGCCGCTGGTGATCGAGCTGGCGATCCGCATCGCGACCGACTGGCAGGAGCGCGACGGCGACTTCGCCCCCTGCGACGAGGCGGCATCTCCGGTCGACGTCGAGGCGCGTGGCGAGGCCAACGTGAAGATGAAGCTGCCCGCTGAAGGGGCTCTTCAGACACGCGCCGATCACACCTGCGGAGCGCACGCGCCGATCACGCTCGGCGTCGAGCGCACGCGAGAGGCCTACCGGCGCCACCATCTCCCGGTCTTGCGGCGGGGCCGCCAGGCCGCGCACTGATCTGGTAGGCTCCGCCGCATGGCACATGCTGACGACCCGCGGGTCACGACCACCGATGGCCCTGCTGACCCCGGCGCGCAGGGCCCCGCGCCCGGCCCCGTGAACCCCCTCACGGGGCAGCACGCCTCGTACTGGATCCTCACCCCCGAAGAGCCCGGGTCGACGACCAGGATGGCGAAGTCGATCGCCGAGACCTACGCGCGCGAGCCGAAGTTCTACGGCGCGACGTTCTGCGTCGCCTGCCAGGTGCACGCGCCCGTCGGGGAATTCACCTGGCTCGACGACGCGGGCACTCCGACCGAAGCGCTCGTCGGGAGCTGAGCGCGCATGACCCGCGGGCGGCTGATTCGCTGGTTCATCGCCGAGATCGCGCAGCTCGACACGGCGGCCACCGCTGCCGCCGGCGGCTACGACGAAGTCTTCCGCACGATGAACGTCACGATGCAGGACGGCGTGCGCAACAACGGGCGCAAAGAGAAGCTGATCCGGCTGCGGTGCCAGGTTGAGCCAGCGGATAACGAGCGCCAGCATCAGGCGCCGCACGGCGATATCCCGGTCCGGAAGATGGATCTGGTCTTTCTGATCCCAGACCTGGAGCAGCTCGGGCTCGTGGACCCGACGACCGGCGACCCCCTGCTTCGGAAAAACGACCGCCTCGTCGCGCTCTACACGAAGACATGCAAGCTGGTGCAGGCCTTCGGGGATCCTCCGGGGATGTACGCGCAGCACGTTGACGCGCGCGCCTACGGCCTCGGTAGCATGCGAAACCTCGTCGTCGTCACCTTTCAGGATAGGCCGCAGGGGCAGCGGTAATGGGTATCGAGTTCATCGGCTGGGACGAGGCCGCCAAGATCCTCAAGGCGCTCCCGGATGCCTCGAAAGAGGCGATGGACCAAGCGATGAAAGAAGAGGCCGAGTTCATGCAGGCTCGCCTCGTCGCCAAGCTGGAGGCGGGGGTATCGCCGTCGCGCTCGGCGCTGAGCGTCGCGCTCGGCAACACCGGCCCCCCGCTCGCGGGGCTCGCGCCCTACGTGATCGTGAAGAAGGTCGGCGACGCGTACATCGTCGGCATCGAGCCCAAGGGCGGCAGTTCGGGCTACTCGATGGCCGACATCGCCGCGGCGAACGAGGAGGGGCGCTCCTATACGACGCAGATGTCCGACAAGCAGCGGCGCTGGTTCTTCGCCAAGCTGCGTGATGCGGGCCTGTCGAAGCCGCGGATCCGTGGGAAGCAGCCGCCCTCCTCGGCCGGTACCGTCTTTCACGTGACGATCCCCAAGCGGGCCTGGCTCCAGCCGACCGTCGACAAGTACGCAGAGCCGGCCGCGGTCTCAACGCGCGTGACGGCGACCGTTGCCGAGGTGCTCCGCAAGAAGTTCGGGTGGTGACGCCGCGCTCGGATATACGGAAGCGTATTGCGTGGACGGTGGCCGCCGAGTAGCCTTCGCCCTCTTCTCCAAGGAGGTCCCCGATGAGCAAACGATTGCATGGTCCTGTCACGCTTCAGAAGATCAACCCCCCGGCGCTGACCGGCGACGGGCTGAAAGAGCCTCTTCCGGGGCTCGTCGAGCGCTACGGCGACATGGACGGCACCAACGCCGCCGAGACCATGTTTAAGGTCTACTGGCACGGCGAGCGGCACTACTTCGACTGCGCCGGCGGGCAGTGCATCGAGAGCCCCCACGGTACGATGGCCGGGTACAAGATCTCCGACGCCGACCTGGAGCGAATCCGCTTCGACGGGAAGGGCGAGTCGAAGCACACCGAGACCAAGGCCAGCGACGGCGCCAAGCTGCTCGGCGTGACGATGGCGGACCCCGGCTTCCCCTCCTCGTGGAGGGAGGAGCAGCGGGGCCAGGGCGCCCGCTCGCTCGCTCGCTCGGCCACCCCCGGGCCGCCCCTCGTATTTCGGGGTGAGCACCCCGCGCTCTCGGTGCCGCTGACCCACAAGCTCGATCACGACCCCGGCTGGCAGGGGGCGATCGAACCCATCGATCAGTCCTGGATCGCCTTCATCGCCGACAACGGCGATGGGCTCCTCTGGACCGAGCGCGAGCCGAGAGGCGGCGCGCCAGTCGGTGTGCCGTTCACGTTCAAGCGCCCCGACCTCGCGAAGTCGGATCCCCGCGCAGCCGCGGACGCCATCGGGGTGAAGGAAGTCGGCGGCAGCCTCGGCCTCGGCCTCGGGCTGAAGGTCGACGGCAAGGAGCTGGAGCCGATCCGGAAGTCGAACGCCCGTCGCGTGGTCGAGAGCTACACGGCGCCCGCGGACGAGACGCACGGCGGCGTGAAGATCCTGGCCGGCACGCATGTCGTCATGGTGATGAACGACGAGCGCCCGCTCCCGCTGATGCAAGCTCGATAGCCCCCGCCGGCGGGGGCTGATAGGCTCGGCGCATGGCGGTTCCCACGCTCATCAGCATCACCCCTGACGAGGGTCACACGGGCGGCGATACGCTCGTCGAGATCATCGGCACCGGGTTCCAGCTCCCGCCGCCGCCTCCCCCTTACGGCATGACGACGGCCCCTCCGCCGACGGTGCAGGTGCTCTTCGGCGCCGAGCCGGCGACGGACATCGGGGTCACCGAAGACTGGCAGATCTTCTGCCGTTCCCCGATCAACGACCCTGGCTCGGTCTCGATCACCGTGCAGAACATCGACCCGAGCGGGGCGGTGATCGCCGGCGAGTCGGTGACGGGGCTCGCGTACCTCTTCAGTCGCCCGGACTTCACCAAGAAGGGCGAGCTGGCGCGGGTGCTCGGGCTCTTCATGTTGGACCTGCGCCGGCAGCTCACCGACAACGTCGACTGGGCCGTGCACACCGACTTCGACGCGACGCTCGGCGACCTCAACATCGCCTACCAGGGCAAGCTCCCCGCGCTGGTGCTGGCGGACCTGGAGCTACCCGAGCGCGAGCCGCAGCTCTCGGCCGAGACGTACACCGTGCAGCTCGACGCATCGACGTTCATCGAGCGGCGCGCGCCGGTGGTCGTCGATGCAGTCTTCGCGCTCACGGGCATGTCCGACAACCCGATCGAGCTGTTCAACCTGCTCGAAGCGACGAAGATCTACTTCCAGAAGAACATCTCCCTGAAGGTCTGGCGAGACCCGATCGATCGCACCCACGGCGTCGTCGAATACGCGGTGCGCGCATCGATCGGGTCGAGCACCAAGGTGACGCGGCAGACCGACAACTCCAACATGACGAGCTTCAGCGGGACGGTGTTCATCGAGAACATTCGGCTGGAGGACATGCCCGGGATGACGACGAAGGCGGTCCCGGGTGTGCCGGCGTGGATGCCCCACGAGGGGACGCTGCGCTACGGCTGGACGGCGGAGACGATCGTGATTCAAAAATGCCCAGCCTGAGCCACGTTTGGGCGGCCGACCTCGGCACGTCTTGACCCACACCGGCACTCCTATATCGTGGCGGCGTGGAAGAACAAGCTACGGTCACCATCACGAATCTCGTTCGGCGGCCGCAGACCATCGAGCTCGCTCATGACATCGTGTGCCAACCTGGCGCGTGTCTGTGCTCCGAGCAGCTCGTCGGCGCGCGCGATCACGATGCCTATAGCGGTATCCGAACCGTTCGCGGCGGCATGAAGCGCGTCTCGCGCTCGCTGCACCTTCTCGCCAAGGGATCCAACCCGAACGACGTCACCGTCGCCGGCTTGCCCCTCTCGGTTCTGAAGCTGGAGCAGGTGCAGCGCATGAAGCGGCAGGGCGAGATCTCCGCGGTCGAGGTGGCCGCCGTTGCGCCGCCGCCGGCGCCCGAAGCAGAACCGCCGCCGGCGCCCGCGTCGCCCCCGGACTCGCCGTCCACGGTCATCGCGCCGATCTCGCACAGCAAGCCCGTCTCGGCGGTGAAGGAGTAATCGATGGCCACCGGCCTCTCGTCCGAAGTCACTTTCGATGAAGAAACGCCTGTCGTCAGGCAGATCAGCACCAACGCGAACCTCGCGCTCGGGATCGTCGGAATTTCTGAGCGCGGCGATTTTGGTGTGCCGATCCAGGCCACCAGCTTCGACGAGTTCAAGAAGAAGTGCGGCTCGTACACCGTCAATTCGATCGACTGCACCGCTGCGGTCCAGGGCTACTTCGACAACGGCGGGAACCTGCTCTATTTCGCGCGGGCTCTCCACTGTACGGACGCCACCGATCCGACCACCAAGACGTCGAACTACGCGACGATCAACCTGATGACGACGTCGGCCGCGCCGACGTCGGGTGTCGCGACCAGCGGTGTCGGGCCATGGGCCCTCGCGCATGGCCAGACGGTGGTGCTCAAGGTCAATGCGCTCGGCAACCAGACCGGGACGATCTCGGCGACGGCTGCGTCGCGGCAGAGCGGAGCCGCCGGCTCGGGGTTCGTGCTCGCCGATCTCCAGACGCTGCTCATCAATGTCGACGGGGTCGCACTCCCCCTAAAGACGTTTCACACGGCCGAGTTCTCGAACATCCTCCTCGCTACCGCGCAGGAGGTGGTGAATTCGCTGAACGCGTTCTTCGCCTCGAACACCGCCGGCTGCGTCGCCACCGTAACGGCCTCTGACCACGTGACGATCACGAGCAACCGGAAGGGGTTGGGCTCGGGGGTCAACATCGTCAGCGGCACGGCCAACGCCGGGCTCGGCTTCACCACCGGCAACCAGGCCGGAGGCGGCAACGTGTCCAACGTCGCCGTTGTGACCGTGACCGAGGTCATCGCCATCTTCGCCGCCCTCCCGCTCTCGGGCGCGACGGCGACCAACGTTGGAGGGGCGCTCCGGTTCACCTCGTCGACGACCGGCGGAACGAGCATCGTGCAGCTCATCTCGTCGTCGACGGCGCTGATCGGCTTCGACTTCGCGCAGCACACCGGGCTCGCAGGAACGCCGGTCGTCAGCGTCCTGGTCGACGCGAAGAGCGACGGCGTGTTCGGCAATGCGCTTCAGGTGCAGGTGCTCGCGCCCACCGACGGCGCTGCGGACAGGATAAACCTCTACGTCTGGTCGAACGGCGTGGTGAAAGAGCGCTTCTTCAACGTGAGCTTCACGATGACCGACTCGCGCTACATCGAGTCGGTCATCAACGACTCCGACATCGGAAGCGACCTGATCAAGGTGACCGACCAGGCCCCCGCGGTCCCGGCGCCCGGGAACCTGCCCGCCATCGGCCTGTCGGCGAACCTCGCCGGCGGCGACGATGGTCTCTCCGGGCTCGTCGACAACGACTTCATCGGTGGCACGTCGACGGGCGGCGATGTGGGCTTCCGCGTCCTCGACGCGGTCGACATCGACGTGATGATCGTTCCTGGCAAGGCGACGAGCGCCATCCACAACGCGATGGTCACGTACGCCGAGATCACGCGCGCCGGGCTCTGCTTCTGCATCCTCGACCCCCCGGCGGCGACCAGCGCCGCAGGGATGATCACGTACGTCAAGCAGACGGCGAGCCTCTACCAGCTCACCGAGATGGCCGCGATGTACTGGCCGCGGATCAAGGTGCTGAATCCGAGCCAGGCCATCTACGGCAGCGGGAAGATGCTTGTCGTCCCGCCGAGCGGGATGCTCGCGGGGCTCTACGCGCGCGTCGACAGCGCGAAGATCGGTGGGGCGTTCGACCACCCGGCGGGCACCGACCTGAAGTACCTGCCGAAGAACGTGCTCGGGCTGGAGAGCGACGAGGTGAAGAAGAAGCCGATGCGCGATCTCATCTTCCCCTCGCTGATCAACCCGATCTCGAAGGAAGACGGCCCCTACTTCGTCGACGGCGCGCGCACGCTGCGCGACAGCGGCAACTGGCCCACGATCGGTCAGCGCCGCGGGATCATCTTCGTCGAGAAGCGCCTGATCCCCGGGTTGGCCTTCATCAGGCACCGGAACATCCAGCCGAAGCTGCTCGGATCGGGGACGCGAACGGTCCTCGGCTTCCTCGGGTCGCTCGCGTCGAGCGAAGCCTTCGCCTCGAAGGATCCGAAGAAGGCCTTCTTCGTGGACTTCGGCCCGGCTCTGAACACCGCCGCGACGGCAAAGCGTCGTACGGTCTACGCGCGCCTCGGAATCGCCGCTGCCGAGCCGGCGGAGTTCGTCTGCCTGCTGATCTCGCCGGACACGCGTGCACTCGACGAAGAGCTGGCCGCGCTCACGGCATAAGGGAGCACGACCATGGCTGTTCTCGGAAAACTGCGAAGCTACCACAAGAAATTCAACTTCTCGATCGAGATCGATGGCCTCGATATCGCGTGGTTCGAGAGCATGTCCGAGCTTTCGGCCGAGGTCGGCGTCGTCGAGCAGCACGAGGGCGGCAGCCTCGTCGTGGCCTCGCAGGAGCCCGGCAAGGTCAAATACTCGCCCGTCACCCTGAAGGCCGGCGTGACGGACAACAACGACCTGTACGACTGGTGGGTGCAGGTGATCGACGGCGCCGGCAACGGCGGTACCGGCACCGGCGAGGTCAATAGCGAGTACAAAAAGAACATCGCGATCGTGCAGAAGGACCGCGATGGGTCAGAGCTGAAGCGCTGGAACCTCTTCGAGGCCTGGCCGAACAAGTTCTCCGCCGGCGACTGGGATGCCAAGGCGGAAGACAACGTGATGGAAGAGGTCACGTTGACCTACAAGCGCTTCGAGAAGGGCTGATCCTTCTCTGGCCGGCGCCGTTCCACGAGCGCCGTAAAGGGAGACCGACATGCAAGATACAGCGCCGAGCGGCCTGACCGCCAACGTCAGAAAAATCAAGGGCCACGTACTCGCCTCCCTCGCCGCCGAGGCCGACGCCGACACGTCGGCCGATGGCGGCATTTCCACCATCGTCGGTGGGTGCTGGGAGAGTACGGTCGAGGCCGGCCCCTACGCGTTCGTCACGCCCGGCGAGGGGATTCCGGACTGGAGCCGCGTTCTCAAGGGCGACCTGATGTTCTGGCTGCTGCGCCTGCGCGCGCTCAGCGTGCGCACGCCCGACAGCAATCCGGGGCCGTGGGGGCAGGGCGACGCCTACTGCTTCCCGGTCAAGTGCCAGAACTGCCCGAAGCAGTACGACTGGGAGGTCAACCTCTCCTCCCTGCCGATCAAGCACCTCCCCGAGGAGTCCGCGCAGCGGATCCGCTCGGGCGACGGCCGCTTCAAGGTGACGGTCGGCGGCCGCGCCTACGTCTACGAGCTGCAAATGCCGAAGCACGACGAGCCGATGCGGCGCGCGCGCAAGCAGCAGAAGCGGGTCGCGTCGACGATCATCGACGTGCTCACCTCGCAGACGGTCTCGATCGAAGGCGTGAAGCCCTCGATCATCGACCGGTACAACCACATGGCCGACCTGGAGTTCGAGGACATCCAGGCTCTGCAAGAGGCCTACGAGGCCTCCGACTGCGGCGTCGAGACCTCGCTCGATACGAAGTGCCCGGGCTGCCGGTGGGTGCAGGAGGTCGAGCTTCCTCTGGGAAAAGGTTTCTTTGCTCCTCGTCGCCGGTCGAAGGAACCGATCGAGGAGACGGATTCCCCCTCACCGAGCACGGTTACTTCCTTCGTCACCTCTTCTGGGGAGTCGGCACCGAGTGGTGGCACAAGCTCGTCCGCCACCTGACCTACAAGCAGCACGGCGGCAGCGGCCTGAACTGGTCCCGCGCCGACGTGCTGGACGCCGACGCTGACGAACTGATCTGGCATGCCCTCGACCTCGACGCGCAGCGCGCACGCGAGGCCGCTGAGGTCGAGAAAAGGCAGAAGACGCCGAGCCGATGAGCCGCACCACGCACCACCGTTCCCATGACCTCTCCGCCGGCCGCGCCCGGGGCACCAGGCGCCCCGGCGCGCAGCCACTGGCTCTGCGCGCGCGGTCCGCCGCGGGGCGCGTGGTGAGCCATCGGCGCGCGCGCGGCCCGGCCCCTCGCGCCTTCACCGCCGCCGAGCTGGAGAAGGCCGCGCAGCTCTACGCCACCGGAGCCTCGTCGAATAAGAACGCGCGCGACGACTTCTTCCTGACCTGGACGCCGGATAGCGCGTGGGTGCTCGGGCTCCTCTTCGGCGACGGCCACGTGAAACCGCGCGGCACCGCCGTGAAGCTACGTGTCTCTTCGACACGTAGCTTTGCCGCTCTAGTCTACGCCGACTCGGCGAGGATTCGCTGTTACCGCAAATATAGAGCCGCGGCTCCCCCGCTGGGAGGTGTGTAATCGCACTCAACGGCGCGATCGGTATCGGGCTCGTCATGACCGCCAAGGATCTCGCCACGGGCGTGATGGGCAAGGTCGAGGACAAGTTCAAAAAGATCTACGAGCAGGGGTCGCTCGCCGGCAAGGCGATGGACGGCGCGTTCGCCGCGTTCAAGGCCGGCACCGCGATCATGGGCGCCGGGATCGGGATCCTGGCCGCGACGGCGGCCGCGGCCGACGCCTACGGCGCGATGGACGATGCCCTCGACAAGGTGGCGCTCCACACGCGGCTCACCGCCGACGGCATGGAGGTGCTGGAGGACGCCGCCTACCGCGCCGGCCTCTCCACGAAGTTCAAGCCCGAGGAGGCCGTCGACGGCTTGGAGGTGCTGGCGAAGAAGTTCAACGACGCCGGCGCCGCCGCGGCGAACATCACGCCGGTCCTCAACCTCGCGGCGATCTCGATGGGTGACCTCGGCGTCGCGCAGGCGGCGAAGCTCGCGACCGACACGATCACGCAGTTCAACCTGACCGCCGCGGACACGAGCGACGTCGTCGACACGTTCGCGAAGGCGCAGCAGGTCACCTCGCTGAGCACGAAGGATTTCGGCGGCGCCTTCAAACGCGCCTCGGTCACGGCGTCGCAGTTCAATCAGACGCTCGACGACACCCTGATCGGCGTGGGGTTGTTCAAGAGCCGAGGCATGGAGGGCGGCGAGGCCGCCATGCAGTACAGCCAGTCGCTCCAGAATCTGGCCACCGACACGAAGGCTCAAGCAGAACTTCAGAGCAAGCACGTCGAAGTCTTCGACAAAACGACGAAGAAGATGCGCGGGCTGACTGACATCCTCGGCGATGTCGTCAAGGCCACGAAGGATATGACGGAGCAGGATAGGACTGCCTTCGTGAGAAAGGCCCTCGGCACGAAGGGCATGGCCACGTACGACGCCGCGGCCAAGGCGACCTTCAAAACGATGGTCGACGGGAAAGAGGTCACGCTCCAGGGCGCCGAAGCGATCGCCGAGATGACGAAGCAGATGGGTGACGCGAAGAACGCCGCCCAAGATCTCACCGACGCAATGCTCGACGACATCGGCGGTCAGCAGGAGATGATCGGCAGCGCGCTCTCGACGATCAAGACGATGGTCGGCAAGCAGTTCGCGATCGCGCTGGAGCCCGCCGCGCGCGCGGTGGTCGGCATCATCCGCAAGATCGGTACCGTCATCCTCGAAATGCCCGAGCCGCTGAAGCAGGGCATCGCCAAGTTCGTGATCTTCGCCGGCGTCCTGACGACGGCCGCCGGCGCTCTGCTCGCTGGATCCGCGGGCATCGCGATCCTGATCCTCGGCCTGAAGATGATCGGCGCGACGATGCTGTCCGTGCTCATCCCCATGCTCGGGTTCGTCGCGATGATCGGGCTGGCCATCGCCGGGATTGCCGCCCTCCGCTACGCCGTGATGCACAACCTCGGCGGCATCGGCGACTTCATCCACAAGGTGATCGACCGGGTGGTGCTCACGTGGAAGGCGCTCGTCCAGCTCTTCACCCAGGGCGGCTTCTCGGGTGCGGTGCGCGAGGCGATGGGCGACAAGGCCAACGCGCCCATTCGCGAATTCGCGATCACGGTGTTCCTCTGGTTCAACCGGATCAAGAACTTCTTCAAGGGCCTGGCCGGCGGGTTCGAGGTCGCCATGCAGGCGGCCCGTCCCGCGTTCGCGGCGTTCGTCGGCGCGCTGGAGCACCTCGGCCGCATCTTCGGCATCGTGCAGGACGGCCCCGACGTGGCGAAGGGGAAGTTCATCGCGTGGGGCAAGGCCGGCGAGCGGGTCGGCGTGGCGCTCGGCGCCGTGATGGAGACCATCGTCACCGTGATGACGGCGGTGCTCGACATCGCCTCTGGCGTGGCGTCCGGCTTCTCGTCGATGAGCCCGATCACCAGCACGCTCGGCTCGTCGCTCGGGGTCCTGTTCGATGCCTTCGGCGAGATCGTCGACGCCATCATGGGCACAGACGGTGCCGTCGGGAACAACCGCAGCGGCTGGGAGACCCTCGGCCTCGTCATCGGGAAAGTCGTGGGCGCCATCGTGGGCGCCGTGTCGGTGCTGGTCACCGTGGTCGCCGAGGTCGCGGCGATCGTGGCCGGGGTGATCGGAGCCGTGCGCGCCAACATCAAAATGGCCATCGGGATCATCACGGGCCTGATCGATGTCGTCGTGGCGCTTCTGCACGGCGACTGGGCCGGCGCGTGGGAGAGCGCGAAGGGCATCGTCTTCAAGACCGTCGAGGGAATCCTCGACATCGTCGGGAGCCTGATCCAGGGCGTCGCCTCGGCCGTCGACAAGCTGGGCAAGCTCTTCGGGAAAGACCTCGGGTTCGCGAACAAGGTCGGCGAGATCCGGAGCCAGCTCGTCGGCGCAGCGCGCGATGCTCTCGCGACGCAGCAGCAGAAGGACGACGCAGCCAAAGACAAGGCGGCCTCCGACAAAAAAGAGAACCTCGTCGGCGACGGGTCGCGGGCGCGGCCGTTCATCGGTGTCCCGAACCCCCCCGCCTTCGGGCCCCCGGCCGCCGCCGGAACGGCGCCTGGTGTGGCCGCGACGGCGTCGGCCGCAGCGCCCGCAGCCGGGGACGCTGGCGCCGCCGCGGCCGCCGCGACCGGCGCCGCGGTCGCCGCCGCGCTCCGGTCCGCGCCCCCGGCGGTCGTCTCTGCGAAGCTCGTGTGCGACGGCGAGGTGATGGCCAAGGTCGTCACCAAGTACCAGCGCGCCGCGGCCTCCAGTGATGGTACTCCTACGGCGATCGACGAATAGCCATGACGCTCGAAGCCATGATCCCGGACCGCATGTCGGTCGAGAACCTCACGACGGGGACCGGCGTCTTTGCGCAGTTCAACCCCGACGAGGTCGATGAAAAGATCGGCGTCTCGTACAACCGCCTGGCGGTGCAGGGGCTGTCGCACCAGCCGATGCAGTACCAGTACACCGAGAACATGAAGATCTCGCTCACCCTCGGGTTCGAGGCGCTGTCGAAAGATGGCGGCGGGAGGACGTTCGACACGCGAAAATTCATGCTGTCGTTGCTCTACGCCGGCCGGAACGCGCAAGACATCATCGGCGGAGAGCCTCCAAGGGTGCTCTTCATCTGGCCCCAGCTCTACTCGATCAAGGTGCGAATCACCTCGTACAGCAACAGCATGAAGCGCTTCGCGCTGAACGGGCGCCCGACCTCGTTCTCGCTGAAGCTGGATCTGGAGTGGGTGCTCGATTCGAGGATGACCTCCGAGGACATATACGAGCACGGTACGCAGTTCAGCGGATCCGCCGCGCGAGGGGGTTAACGTGCCGCCGAATCGCTATTCCAGACACAGGTTCACCACGTCGGCGGCTGACCCGCTCGATGGTAACCTCGCGCTGTCGGAGCGCGAGGCGTTTACCTATCGAGAGCTGTCGGACAACCGGGTGCACCCCATCGTCGACGGCGACACGCTGCACAAGCTCGCCGGGCTCTACTTCGCCGGCCTTCCGCGCCCGTCGGGGCTCTGGTGGATCATTGCCGATTTTCAGCCGATTCCGATCTACGACCCGACGATCCCGCTGTCCACGCTGGCTGACAAAAACCTGATCATCCCCTCGGTGCGCACGGTGCAGGAGCTGATTCTCACGGATCGGCGCGCCGGCGAAGACTCGCGCGTGATCGTATGAGCGCACGAACCGGCGCAGAGGTCTTCCTGTCCGTCACCCTGGCTGGGGCGCAGGAGCCCGAGCGCCTCGACCTGTCGACGCGGTTCCTTGGGATCTCGTACGACGACGACGAGAAGAAGCCCGACAAGCTGATGCTCAGGGTCGACAACTTCGACCTCACCGAGTTCGAGCAGGACACCTGGCGCAAAGGCAACGTCATTCACGTGTCGTGGGGATACCACGGCGAGATGTCGCCCGAGCGCGAGTGCGTCATTCAGACCGTCAAGGGCAGCACCGAGCTGTCGATCGAGGCCAACGGCAAAGAAGCCGTGATGAATCGGAAGAAGAAGGGTCGAACCTTTCTCAACACGACTCGATCCGGCGCCGTCAAGAAGATCCTCAAGGAGTACAATATCACGTTCGCCGAGGCGAACATCGACGACACCGAGGTCGTATTCGAGCAGATTTCGCAGGCTGCGGTCACCTGCTACGAGTTCATTCGCGACCTCGCTCGGCGTGAGCGATTCGAGTTCTTCATCGACTTCGATGGTGGTCACTTCCACAAGCGCAGGACCGGTCAAAAGCCGCAGAGAGAGTTCGTCTACTACATCGATCCGAACCAGGGCGACATCATCACCTGGAACATCGACAACGACATCTCCGCGGGCAAACCTGGCGCCGTAAATCTCCAGGGGCGCGACCCGGACACGAAGGAAGACGTCGACGCGAAGGCCGACAATACCACCGTTACGCGCGATGGCCCGGGCGCGGTTCTCGAATCGATCGGGGAAGACGACGGCGCCGCGCACGACGTCGCGCTCGTCGCGAGCGAGCACGTCGCCCCCACGACCGAGGCGCAGCCGGCAGCCGAGCGCAAGGCCGCCGGCCTCTACACGCAGAGCCAGCTCGCGGCGGTGAAGCTCACGATGACGTGCTGGGGAGACCCGAACGTACTCGCCAAAAGCATCATCTCGATCGGCGGGCTCGGGCCGCTGTTCTCGGGGAATTACTACGTCAACTCGGTCAAGCACGACGTCGGTAGCGGCTACACGATGGTGATCAAGTGCTCCCGCGACGGCCACGGAAAATCGGGTGGCATGGCCGGGGACACGAAAACCAAGGCGAAGCTGAACGACGCCGACCCGCCGGCGAACGCCGATGGGTTGACGCCGGTCGAGAAGGTCGACGAGGAAGACGGGACCGCGACGCAGACCTTCCAGGACACGCGGGGCCGAGGGACGCAGTAGGCGCGCCTGCGCGTGCGCCGTTCTGGTAACCTGGAACGGTGAACCGGCTCCAGGTGATCGTGGCGAAGGCCCGGGCGCGCGCGTACGAGATCCGCAATGCCTCGCCGAGCTACCAGCGCGCGGCGAAGAGGCTCGGGCTGTGAAGCACCCACCGATCGAGCGTGCGCTCTCGCGTCGATCTCGGTAGCCTGGCGCGACCCGATGCAACCCATCATTTGCCTGGTCACCGGGGAGCTGCGCTACCCGTACGCCTACCCCGCCGTCGTGATCGATCGGGAAGACCCGAAGGGGCGGCATCGCGTCCGCGCCGCGATCCGAGGCTTCTTGCCGGAGGGCACCCAGTGGGCCTACCCGCTCACCGCCGGCGGCGGGAGCCCGCAGCGCGGCGGGCATGTCGTGCCCGATGTCGGCGCCGACGTCGTGATCTGGTTCCTCGGCGGGGACATCGAGCGCCCTGTCTACCAGTGCTTCAACTGGTCCGAGCGCAAGGGGGAGAGCGAGCTGCCGACGTCGATGCGTGACGCCGGCACGGATGCCCACCTCGTCCAGGCGATGGAGATCGGGCGCTACCTGCTCACGATCGACGAGCGCCCGGGCTCCCCTGGTCTGAGCATCGTTGACAAGCTCACGGGGGACAGCCTCGCCTTCGACGCGAAGACGCTCAGCGTGCAGCTCAAGGCGACGACGATTCTGAACCTGATCGCCGACGGCATCGTCAACATCGAAGGGTCGCAGGTGCAGATCAACGGGCGTCTCGTGACGCCGACCGGAAAGGGAATCTGATGGGCGTGGACTTCTTCCCAGTTATCGTCCCCGGGGTCGCCGAACTCTGCATCGAGATGCAGACGTCCCCCGGCGAGCTGTGCATCACCTTCCCGGGTGGGGGGCAGTTGTGCGCGCAGGCGGGCTTCGAGATGGGAGACCTCTCGGGGATCGCGCAGTCGCTCATGGCGCCGCTGAACGCCGTGCTGATGCCGCTGATCCCGATCTTTACGGTGTTCGAGGTGATCAAGCTGCTCTTCGACGCGATCAAGGCGGTACCCGCGCTGATCGGGCCACCCCCCGACCCGAGTAAGCTGCTGAAGATCATCCCCGAGATCGGCAAGGTCGTCGACAAGATCGTCTCGATGCTGCCGATGATGAGCGTGCCGCTGCTCGTGCGCGGGATCATCGACGTCTTGATCACCGCGCTGCTCGGGATCAAGATCGACCTGAAGGCGATGATCTCGGCCCTCGGGCGCGTCGCCGCGGCTCAGGCGAAGGCCGAGAACCTCGGCAACGTCGAGTTCTCGGCGGCGCTGGAGTGCGCGTCGGGGAACCTGGACATCCAGTTCGCGAACAAAAACGCCTCGCTCGCGCCGCTGAATCGGCTGCTCGGGGTGATAAACTTCTTCATGGACCTCGCGCAGCTCGGGTGCATCCCGGCCGTGCCGAGCTTCGACCACCTCGGCGACGGGGCCCTGAAGATCCTCGACAATGTGATCGCCCTTCTCCAGAAGATCCGCGACGCCATCAGCATCCCCGGGGCTGGGATCGGTGCCATGTCGGCGTCGCCCTGCGAGTAGGCGCACAGCGCTCGCCGAAGCGGCCCCGGGACTGATACAGTCCCGGGGCCATGTCGACCATCACGAAGACCAACATCATCCTCGACGCGACCTCGGCGAACAACTCGTTCTCGGCGGTCTGGTGGCTGTCGAGGTGCATGAAGAAGGCGGGATGGTCCGTCCTGGCTTCGAGCGATGGCACGACGAAGGATACGAGCGGGGTCGCCGCGAGCGACAAGTGGGGAGGGAACGCCGATCCGCTGCTCGACACCTACCCGACCGCGTTCGATGCGAAGGCCCCTTGGCTCGTGCTCGACGGGCCGCGGACGGTGAAGGTCAGCATCACCGCGGTGCCGACCGGAACCTTCCTCCGCGGTGAGGGGGTCACGCAGGCCACGTCGGGGGCGACGGGCGAGCTGCTCGGGTACGTCATCAACGCGGCTGGTAACTCGGGCTGGGCCATCATCATGCCGCGCACGGGCACGTTCAACGGAACGAACGTGATCACCGGCGACACGTCGGCCGCGACGCTCACGGCGACCGCCGTCGCTTTCTTCGCGCGGCAGGTCGTCTTCTGGAAGAGCATCTCGAACGTGACGGACGGCTCGGTCTACTACATCTGCGCCGACGTCGCGGCCGAGACCGCTCAGCTCTTCTCGACGTTGGCCGCGAACGCCAACTGCACCGCGACGATTGCTCCCGCGGGCTCGCCGACCGCGGGTAACCAGTTTCCGGTGCTGGCGATTTGCTGCCGAGGAACGAGCGCCGTTGCAGCAGGAGCTGCCGCTTCCCACCAGAACCTGTTCTGGACTTCGGCTAATCTTTTTGGTCGCGCCCAGATCGCCGCGGTAAACGCCGTTCCAGCTACGGGCGTATCGGCAGACGGTACGTTCTGGGTGGCGATCTCGAACACGTCAGCTGCAAATACGTTCATATCGTGGTCATTTCACCGTCTGGATGATAGTGAGCCGGGGGACGTCGAGCCGTTTGCGTGGTATTTCCCTAGTGGCGAGGGGGTTTCTGGGTCGACGAATCGTACCCAAGCAACATCCTCGAACGGAAACAACACCACTTGGAATAACATGTCCGGCGGGCTGATGAGCTGGCGTGGGTACTGCGCGCGCGGAACCGGTGGAGCAAAGGACGCTTTCGTCGCGCTTCAGGCTGCTGTCCCGAACGCTACTGGATCTAGCACGGCGGTGGCCGTGTCGAACGCGTCGGACACGATGCGCCTCGCCAATCACCCCGACGCCGTAGCACCCGTCACGCAAGAGCCTCTCTTCATCTTTTCAGACAAAACCGCGTTCAAGATCCGCAAGGGAGCCACGCGGTGGATGGTCGTCTATCCCATCGGAACTGGCCTCGACACGTTCGACTCGAAGCAGTGGATCGTCATCTTGACGCAGTCGTCGACGTCGAACCCTGCGATCGCCCTCGGCCCGTACGATGGCGCAACGACCCCTCTCCCGACGTGAGGTGAGAGATGGCATCCGCTAATCAAGGTCTGAGCTACTCGGTTGCGCGCCGTGACTCCCACGGCGCGTCGCGACTTCTGCCCGCCTACAGCAGCACGCCTGTAGGCGGCGCGGGCCGCTACGTGTCTCGCACGAGCATCACCCTGGAGAGCGAGCGCGGTATCTCGTTCTCGCTCTGGCGCGTCCGGGTGCCCTATCCCGCTTCCGACAGGACGTTGCCGGTCGTCGGGAACCTCGTGCCGTCGGTGCTTGCGCCGATCACGCGGGTCACGCCGGTACAATTTGACGTGACCGACAACTCTGGATTTGTGAGCATCGTTGTGCTCGCAGAGCCGCTAAATGGACCGCGCGCCGAGGTCGTCTTCGACGGCACGGTGTTCTTGGCACCGTTCTTGGCCTCGTCGACGCGTACGAGCATCACCAACGGGTATCGCTTCGTTCTCAACCGCGACGGCGGGTGGAACGCCGTGGTTATCTACTTCAAGGTCGTCGCGATTGACACGTTCGGCAATCAGTCGACACTGACGACCATCAACCACGCCTTCATTGATCCAGACCTGTCGGCGCCAAACGTTCATGCTTTTTCGCCGGCGCAGGGTGGGTCGGTGGATACGCTGTTGAACGTCGACTTCTCCGTCGACGACGTCGGCACGTCGCAGCTCTCGTCGGTGGTCGTGTCGGCGGCGATGCCGAATGGCAGCATCGAAGTGATTCACGATAATTCAACGTTCGGGGCCAACTACGCGGCGCTGTCCTCGCGGTCCGACAACGGCTCGGGGTGGGACTTCTCGATTCGGCGGTTGGCCAGCGGCGCGGGGTGGCCCGCGCCAGGTTTCACGATCGCGATCGTGGCCGTCGACCTGAACGGGATCGCGTCGACGACGCTGTATCCCGTCAACGTCATCAACATCGCCCCTGTCGTCGGCACCTTTTCCCCGGCGAACGCTGGCTCGCTGGCGAAGGCGGGCAGCGCGAGCTTCCACGTGACCGACGACGGCACCCTCGCGAAGATCCTGGTGTACGTCACGCACATCTCGGGGCTCGTCGAGCTGATCCACAACGGCACGAGCTTTCTCTCCCCGTACTCGGCGAGTTCGACCAGGAGTTCGATCACCGGCGGCTACGCCTACACGGTCACCCGAACCGGGGGATGGGCCGCGCAGGGCATCTCGCTGACCATCTTCGCGTCGGACACCGGAGGGCTTCAGACCACGGCGACCTACGCGCTCACCGTGACCGATGGCCCGGCGATCGGCGTGGCACCGCCGACCATCGGCGGCTTCTCACCGCCCGAGGGCACGCTCATCGATCGGACCGACGCGATCTCGTTCGACGTGCTGGACGACTCTGGTTCGCTGCAAGACGTTCTCGTGTGGGTGACGTACCCCGACGGGACGACCGAGATCGTGCACGACGGCACCGCCTTCGCGAGCAACTTCCTGGCCCTCTCTTTGCGCACCCCGAAGGGCAGCCCGGCGCTGGTCGAGACGGGGATCGCCTCGCCGTTCGCGCTCGCCGATCTCCAGACGTTGACGCTGCTCATCGACGGCGCGGCGCAGACGGTCACCTTCCACACGGCCGACTTCGTGACGATCGCGGCGGCGGCGGCGGCGGCGGTCGCGGACGCGATCCTCGGGGCGCTCGTCGGGGCGCTCGCCTACGCGAGCGAGAGCGGCACGAAGGTGTCGCTCGCCAGCGTGACGCTCGGCATCCTCTCGACGGTGCAGGTGACCGGGGGCACGGCGGCGGCGGCGCTCGGGTTCCCCTCGGCCAAGGTCATCGGTAGCGCCGGCTGGCGCTACCGGGTCCGGCATGTCGGAGGGTGGCCGGCGACGCCAACGCTTTCGGTTCGCGCCTTCGATGCGAACGGGAACGAGGGATCCTGATGCCGACCTGGCCCCTGAATCCAGACCCTGCGGCGGAGACGACGACCGACACCGGGCTCGTCGCGCTCGGGCAGCCGAGCTTCTTTGGCTTCGGTCTGCTCACGCCGTTCAGACGGGACCTGAAGAGCGACTTCGCGACCGGCGAGATCGTCGAGCTGGTCAAGTCCAACATCCGGCAGGTGCTCGGCACCCACGCGCGCAACGTGAACGGCGGTGGCGAGATCCCGTGGCGGACCGACTTCGGATCCTGGCTGCACATGATCCGGCACCGCGACCTCACCTACGCGACGCAAGAGGTGGCGCGGGTGTACGTCAGCGATGCTTTGGCGGCCTGGGAGCCCCGCGCGCGCGTGGCGAACAACGGGGTGCGCTTGACCTTGCTCAAGCGCACCCTTCACATCGCCGTAAAGTTTCATGTCGTTGTGCGAAGTACCGTGATCGCGCGCGACCAGGATGTGACGTTGCCCCTGCTTTCGCTGGGCGGTTGAGGGATCCATGTCGATCTTGCAGCGAGACAACGACTTCACGAACAAGGATTTCGACTCCTTGTCCGCGCGCTTCCAGAACGCGCTCGCGAGCGCGTTCCCGGACTGGAGCGAGAAGTCGCGGGCGAACTTCGGCAACATCCTCGCTGAGCAACCGTCGCACATTGGCGACGTGGTGCTCTATTACGTCGACCGGGCTGCGCGCGAGAGCCGCATCGGCACCGCGCAGCTCCGCCGGAGCATTCTCGGGATCTGCAAGCTCATCGGCTTCAGCCCTGCCGGCGCCGCCGCGGCGTCTGTTCTCGTCGTCTTCACCCTGGCGCTCTCGCTCCAGGGAACGCTGACCCTGCCGCGCGGAACGCACGTGAAGACGGCGCAGGTGACCGAGCCTGTTCGGTTCCAGCTCCTCGAAGATCTCGTTTTTCTTCCCGGCGAGACCGTCAAGACGGCGCTCGTCGAGCACTCGGATTTTGCGACCGATTCCTTCTCTTCGACCGGCCTCAGCGGGCAGCGCTTCTCGCTGAAGAGTACGCCGTACCTCGACGAATCGGCGGTCATCGTCGCGGCGAACGGGACGTACACGATCGTCAGCAACTTCCTGAAGTCGTCGATCACCAACCCGAACCAGGGGCGCGATTGCGTCGTCGTGGTCGACCAGGCCGACCGCGCCACGCTGCGCTTCGGCAACGGCATCAACGGCGCGATCCCCGTGGGAACCGTGACGATCGTCTACAAGGTCGGCGGCGGGGTGAAGGGGCGCCTCGAACCGAACACGCTGACGAAACTCGACGCCGGCCCGTTCAAAGACACGCTCGGCAACGGCGCGACGATCACCGTCAACAACCCGTTGAAGACCGAGGGGGCCGCCGATCGGCTTTCTGTCGAGCAGATCCGGCTCCTCGCGCCGGAGTCGATCCGCGTCATCGAGCGCGCGACGGCGCGCGAGGACTACGAGATCGTCGCGCGCTCGGTCGCGGGCGTCGCGCGCTCATTGCACCTGACGCGCAACGAAGACGTCGCGATCGACGAGAACGCCGGGATCACCTTCATCGTGCCGGCCGGCGGAGGGATCCCCACCCAGGCGCTGCTCGATCTGGTGCTTTCCCGCTTCCAACCGGTCGCCGGCTACCCGAAGCCCACGCATCCCAAGTCGAACACCTACAAGCTCGCGGTGCAGCGGCCGAGGTACCTCTCCGTGGACGTGGCGGTGAAGATCTTCAAGCGCACGGGGGTGACGGGGGCGGTGGCGAAGGCGAACATCCTCGCCGCGCTCGCGCGCTTCTTCGCGATCAGCGTCGACAAGGATGGGAACCCGTACGTCAACGGCACACCGAACCCGCTCATCGACTTCGGGTGGGCGCTGAAAGACGTCGACGGGAACCCGAGCGACACGCTGGCCTACAGCGACGTGATGGAGAGCGTTCGCGACGCTGTCGGGGTCCGCAAGCTGTCGGCGTTCGCGAGCGACTGCACGCTGAACCTGGCGCACGCCGACGTGCAGATCGGCCACTTCGAGTTCCCCATCCTTGGTGAGGTCACCATCGTCGACGGGGACACCGGGGCCACGCTGTGAGCGGCCCGGGCGTCCCGCTGAATCTTGGCTTCGAGCTGGCTGGCGCAAATCCGGGTGAAGCCGCTGGCTGGACGGTGATCGTCGTCTCGACAGCACAGGAGGTCGCCAACTACAACGGCGGCGCCGGCGCCCCGCTCTCCGCGGAGGCCTTCGACTCCGGCTGGAGCAACGACGCCTATCTGCGGGTATTCGATCCCCTGATCGATCTGACCAGCGCCGACTACTCCGCCGCGCTGGTCATGCCGGCGGCCAAGGCCGAGACGTTCGACATCGGCTGGGACTCGAACGAGATCTACATGTTCCAGCTCGGGACGAGCACCGCGGCCAGCTACGGGACCGCGCTGGAGGACTTCGAGGACTTCGATCAGGAATGGGACTCGAACGAGAGCTACATCACGTCGTTCGTCGGCGTCGGCACGGATCTCGTCGCGGCCGTGTACGGGGCGGGGACCGTGGACAGCTTCGACACGGGCTGGGGGAACACCGTTTACCAGACCACGTTGACCGTCGGCGTCGACGCCGTCTTGGCAGTGTACGACGGCTCCTTTGCCCCGCAGGACTTCGAGGACTTCGATCAGGTGCTCGCCGACGTCACCATCCTCGCCACCAACGCGTCCACCGACGAGTTCAAGCAGTCGCCCTCGGGAACGCTGACCACCGACGTGTCGGTGCGCTTCGTGAACAAGGTGGGAGGCAAGATCCCCGGCGGGATCAACGGGAAGCTCACCTACTGGATCGGCGACATCGACGGGACGCTCTTCGTCGTCGCGCTCTCTCCATGGTCGCTCGGCGGCACGCAGATCAACCTGATGGCTGACGCGGACGACGGCACCTTCGCGACCGCCGACCCGGCGCGGTACTGGGGCAGCGACTTCATCGCGAAATCGTTCTGAGGTTGCGTGCCACACTCGACGCCCATCCCCGCGTGATTTTGGGATAGGCTCGGCGCATGCGTCGGCTCTCGGTAGGTGCGATTCAGCAGCATGCGCAAAATCGTGTTCGTGCCGACCTCGTACAGCCGCGCGAGGACCACCCCCGTCTCGTTCGAGTCACGAATCTCATCGACCTGCTCCCGCGTGAGCTTTGCGCGGCCACCCCGATAGGGGTCGGGCTGAATGAGCCAGGTATCGAGTGCGTGTCGAATGTTGCCGCTCGGCTCCGTTCGTCGAACGAAGACCTCGCCGGTCATCATGTCGACCCGCAAACACCCCCCATCGATCGCAGCAAGCACGTCGGCTCGCCCAGCCGTCAGCTTCAGCCGTCCCATGTGTTGGACAAAATATCACGGGCGGAATGGTTGGATAATAGTGGCAAGCGGCAACTGGACACTGCTCAACAACTCCCTCTCGCAGGCGACGATCGACTACGGCGTCTCGGCGGGGTTCACCCCACCGAACGGCGGCGGCCCCTTCGTGTTCGGCTTCAACAGCCTGCTCACGTCCGCGGGGTGCGTCGGGTTCTACACGAACCAGAACAACTACGCGCCCACCCCGGCGCTGAAGGGCGGGTCGATCTCCTCGGCGATGAAGCGCGGGATCTCGGCCGGTACGATCGACTTCGCCCCGATGATCTTTGCTGGCCTTCAGGGCAACGACGTATCGAGCAGCGGCTACCTGCTCGGGCTGGGTGACGGCGCCGATCAGAACCACATCGTGCTCCGGAAAGGCTCCCCCATCACGAGCCTGCCGGACGTGGCGCCTGGAACGCAGGGAGTGCTCGCGCGCAGCTCCGCGGTGTACGCGGCCGACACCTGGCTGCACCTGCGCCTGGACATGATCGTCAACGCCAACGGCGAGACGATCATGAAGTGCTTCCAAAGCGACCTCGTCGCGCACACCGTGCTCAGCCCGGTATGGACGGCGATCCCCGGGATGCCCGACTTCTACGACGACCCGATCGGCGTGAACAGCGGCAGTCAGCCCTACACGACGAGCTACTTCGGGTGGGCGTTCTTCTCGAAGAACGTGAACCGCCGGGGCTACTTCAAGCAGTACAAAACGGCGCGGCAGACGTGAAACCGATGGCACTCCTCAGCAAGTCCGCGGTGCACAAGGCCAGGGCCTGGCTGGAGCGTCGTCAGCTTCGCTCGGTGGCGAAAGCCGAGGGCGAGTTCGACGAGTCGTCGCACCCGCGCTCCGACGATGGGAAGTTCGGCTCGGGCGGCGGCGGCGACAAGGCCCCCAAGGAAGCGCCGGCGCCGGCCCCCGCGGCGCCCAAGAAAGCACCCGCGCCGGCGGCGCCGAAAGAGCCCAAGAGCCCCGCGGCGCCCAAGGAACCCAAGGGCGAGAAGGCCCCGGAGGCGCCCCCGGTACCCGAGATGAGCCAGCACGCTGCGGCCGCCGCGGAGAAGACGGCCGTCGCGACCGAGGCCTCCGCGAACGCGAAGAACCTGAGCCGAGAGGCGAACGCCAACGCGGGGCCGCCGACGCCAACGTCGATGGGGGAGCACGAGCAGGCGCAGGCGGCGAACGCCGTCGCCGCCCAAGATCACCTCGCCGCCGCTCATGCCGACGCCGACGCCGCGAAGACCGCGGCGGCTGCCTTCCACGCGGCCACCGCCGCGGCGCAGGCGGCGACCTCCACGGCCCAGAGCGAGACGGACAAGGCCACCGCCGCGGCCGAAGCCGGGCAGCCCGATGTCGCGGCCACGCATACGGCCACCGCTGCCACGAAGACCGAAGAGGCCAAGGCGCAATCCGAGGCGGCGGCGGGGCACGCGGCCGCCTACACCGTCCACACCGAAGCTCTCGCTACCCATTCCGCCGCGGCGACGGAGCACGCCGCGGCGGCGACGGCGCACGATGCCGTGACGGCCGACGCGATCCGGCAGGTCGTCGAGAACAACGGCCTGAAGCAGAGCTACGGCGAGAAGATCGAGATCTACCGGAACACGATGGCCACGTACCGATCCACGCAGGCGAAGGAAGCGGATCTCGCCTGCACGAAGACCGGGAGTCGGTCGGATCACGCCGTGGCCATGGCGGCGCATACGCGCGCCGCGCTCGCGGCGAAGCTGGCCGGAAATCCGAGGGAGATGGAGAAGCACCAGGCGATCGCCTGGGAGCATCGCCACGCCGTGGAGCGCATCGACCGAGGCGGCACGCCGCGCCCGTACAAAATGCCCACCAGCGAGACCGGCAAGCCCGTCTCCGAGAAGCCGGCGGACGAGAGCGGGAAGAAGGAACCGAAGGGCGAAAAAAAGCCGAAGGGCGACAAGGAACCGAAGGGCGAAAAAAAGCCGAAGGGCGACAAGGAACCGAAGGGCGACACGGGCCCCAGCGAGACGCTCGACGTGCTCGGGATCGGCGAGATCTTCGGCGGTACGCTCAAGGATCTCTGGCACCAAATGCTCGGGGGTTGAGGTAAGCGATGGCGAGCCTCTCCCCGTGGAAAGCGGCCTTCGGCGCCGAGCAGGGGCGCATTCAGCCCCTCGGGTGGTCCGCACCCGAGGGCAGCTACGTCTTCGTGCTCGGTAGCGATCTCCCGGATCGGACGGCCTGGTTCGCGGTCGGCGACCGCATCACGGCGCAGCAGAGCTGCACCGTGCCGGTGCTCGCTACGCTGCTCCGCGCTCGCCTCAGGATCCGCGGCGCGAGCGCGATGCCAGCCGGCGTCGAGTGGGTCGTCAGCCTGCTGATCGACGGCGTCACGCTCTGGTCGCAGCCGCTGACCATCGGGAAGCAACGGGATCGCGCCGACGTCGGCGTCAACGTCGCCCACCTCGCCGGCGGCGATCACGTCTTCGCGTTCCGCTTGGAGCTGAGCTTCCTCGGGGGCCCGGGCGCGCCCTTTTACGATGTCGAGCTGCCAGCGGTCTACGTCGACGCGCTTCTCTTCGACGAGGACACGACGCGGCCGGCGCTGCTGAATCGCGACCCGGAGCCCGCCGACACTGGCGTCTTGGTCGACGCGAAGATCCGCCTCGACCTCACCGACATCGGCGCCACCGGTGTCGACCTGACCGCGACGACGATCACCGTCGACGGGGTCAACGCCTTCGTCAACGGCGTCTTTCAGCCGGGGTTCACCGGCCCTTCGTCGAGCCTGTTCGCTCCACAGGCCGACACCCGCCGGATCGTGCTCGATCCGGTTCTCCCGCTCAAGCACACGTCGACGGTGCAGATCGGCGTCGTGTCGGCCGTGATCGGCGGCAGCGCGACGCTGAACACCAGCTACAGCTTCCAGACCGAAGACCTGACCGCGCCGGCGCTCCTGACGGCGACGGGAACGGCGCAGCGGAAGATCCGGCTCGTGTTCAGCGAGGCTGTTCTCCGGGGCGACGGTACAGCGCCCGGCGACGCGCTCAACCCGGCGAACTACGTGATCACGATCATCCCCCCGGCGACCGGGTTTCAGATCGCGGTGACGCTCGTCGTGGTCTCGGTGCTCCCGGTCACGGGGGCCGAGGTCGACCTGATCACCGATATCGAGCAGACGCCTGGCGCCAGCTACTCGGTGACCGTCAACGACGTCGAGGACACCAACGGCAACGCCGCGTGGACCCCGACCAACGTCGCTCCGTTCAGCGGGTTTCAGCCCTACGTCCCGCCGGATCGAGACCGCGAGATCCTCTGGACGCTCCCGAACATGAACCTGGAGGAGGATGAGACGGAGGATCTTGCGAAGTTCGTCGCCTGCTGCGAGGAGCTGTTCAACCTGATCCTGGTCGACATCGACGCGTTCCCCGACATCGTCGATCCGGACACGGCGCCCGAGCGCTACGTCGACCTGATGCTGCGGGATCTCGGGAACCCCTTCGCCACCTTCTCGGCGTCCCTGAGCCTGATCGATAAGCAGCAACTCGCGCAGCTCCTCGTTCCGATCTACCGGAGCAAGGGAGTCGACCCTGGTATCGTCGACGCGATCCGGCTGCTCCTCGGCATCGAGGTGACGATCACGATCCCGGCGATCTCGATGCCCGGGCTCGGGCAGTGGACGCTCGGCGGAACCTGGGTGCTTGGGTCGAGCGACATCGGCACGCGCTTGACCTTCCACGTCAACGTCCCGCGCGTGCTCACCGATCTGGAGCGGGTGAAGATGAACGCCCTCATCGCGTACATGAAGCGCGAGGCCACCCACCATCGGATCATCGAACCGGCCGCGCCTCCCCCCGTCCCGGCGCACATGGTTCTCGGCCTCAGCCAGCTCGGCAAAAACTGGACGATGCACTAACCGATCGCGGGCGCGCCCGCGATCGGTTACGCTCGCGGCACACCATGGCACGCGCGGCACAGCTTTGCGCTGACCGTGCCCCACGGGTGACGGAGAGGCGACGAGCATGTCTGGCCGACGCGATTATTTCTACCTGCAACAGGTCACCGACGGCGAACTCGACTCGGGTTTCAATGAGCTGGAGAAGGCCGATCGGGCGATGATCCTCGCGCTCGGGATGGTCGGCATCACGACGAACCTGGACGTGGTGCAGCACGGCGCGGGGGACAGTACCGTCGACATCAGCGGGCTCGGGAAGGGCCACGACAAACTGGGCCAGTTCCTGAACGTGCCCAGCAACCAGAACGTCGATCTCTCCGTCGACTCGAATGGCCAAACCACGGCGATCTCGGCGTTCGGCCTGCACAGGATCGTCAGCGTTTTCCTGAAGTTCAACCGGACCCTCTCGGATCCGCGGGTCGACGGCAACTCGGACACCGTCTACTTCGTGCGCGACGAGTCGTTCACCTTCCTCGTCATCCAGGGGGCGGAGTCTGCCGGGATCCTCACGCCTCCCGCGCTTCAGACCGACGCGCTCTTGCTGGCCGACATCACGCGCGACTTCGGTGTCGCCGCGATCCTGAACAACCACATCAGCTACGCGCGGCGCGAAGACGCCTTCGGGATCTCGAACACGCCGAGGTCCATCCGGGCCGGCACGGCATCTGGGGCGATGACCCAGATGCTCCAGTTCTACTCGAACCACGTCAACGGGGTCGCCGACCAGCACCCGGCCGGGTCTTTGACCTACCTGGGAAGCGGGCCGTGGGCAAACGCCTCGACGATCGCCGCCGGCACCGTCGAAGCGACGTTCGACACGATGGTCGCGACGCTCGCCAGTTCGTCGTCGGGGAACAGCGGGGCGCACCTGCTCGGCAGCGATGCCATCGTCGGGACGGCCAATACGCTCGCCGCCGCAAGCATCTTCACGCAACTGGGCCGCTTGAAGCTGGCATCGAATCACGAGTACGGCGGGGGCGGCACGTGGGCGGATGGCACCACCAATCCGGCCGCCTCCTCCGAGGCGCAGCTCGACAAGATCATCTCCGACCTCGCCCCGACGACGGGCGGGGCGAGCGGGGCCCATCGCCTCGGATCCGCGCAGATAGCCGGCGGCAGCACCTACCTGGCCGCGGGGACGCTGTCCTCCCAGATTACCTCGCTGAAGTCGGCGGCGAACCTCGACCAGCCGGCGCGCACGACCTGGCTCGGCGGGCGCACCAACCCGGCGACGCGAGTCGACCTGGCGATCGACAAGATCATCACCGATCTCGGCGCGTCGGACGCGTCCGACGACGGCGCCGAGCGCATCGGATTCGCACCGTCGGGCAATATCGCGGCGACTGACGTCGCCGCGGCGATTCGCTTTCTCGACGCCGAGAAGGGAGGGCTTGCGATCTCGAACACGTGGGCGCTCCAGCAGACCTTCAGCGGCGGCATCACCGCGAACGGTAGCGCGGTGGTCAACAACACCTTGGCCGTCTCGGGAGTGTCGACGTTCAGCGGTAGCGCGGTGGTCAACAACACCTTGACCGTCTCGGGAGTGTCGACGTTCAACGGAGCGAACGCCGTCAACAACTCGACCACATACGCGGGGTCGACCGCCTGGCAGGCGATGCGCGGGCTCGACCGCCGCAGCTCGGGGGCAAGCACGTCGATCTCGATCGCCGCCGACTACGTCATCGTGGGAAGCCCGACGCTCCCGACGACTGTCGACGTGACTCGCCCGTCCGCGGCGACGGCGATCGGGACGATGATCACGGTCTACGCGATCGAGGAGACCGTCTCGAACTACGTCTTCCAGGACAACGGGACGACGATGGCGACCATGCCCCCCGGACCGCGCTCACCGAAGCAGTGGATCATGTTTGTTTGGTCGGGAACGGCCTGGATGGTCGGTCCGGCGTCGAGCACGATCACGATCGCCGCGGGCTACTGATCAGCGCGAGCACACGCCCTTCAGGCACACGCCGTTCCCCTTGACGTCGCAACAGTAGTTCCCGTCGAACACGGGGGACCAGTCGCATACTCCCGCCCGGCAAGAAGGCGCCGTGCAGGGGTCTGCCGGGGTCGGGCAATCGGACCAGTCGCGGCACATCGGGGCGCTGTCGAGGATCTTCGCGCCCGCGTCGTACTCGGGCACCCCGACGGGGATGCTGCCGCCCCCGCCGCACGCGGCCTCGTTCGAGGTCTCGGCGATCAGCGTGCAGCCGCACGCGGTCAAAAGGGCGATGAGGGTCAAGATCGGGAATGTCTTCATGTCGGGCTCCTGTCTAGGTCTTTGGCGGAAAGTACCCCCGAACCAGAGGTGCCCCGCTACTTTCGATCGCTTCCCCCCGGCACTACGCGCGGCTCGTCGTCGAGCAGGGGTCCAATTCGACTGCCTTGGCGCCCCCTGCTGTGCTGGTCACCTACACGCTGACCAACATCGACGACGGGTATTAATTCGACGACGGCGTCACGGTCAGCGTCGTCCCGCAGACCCACCCGTTCTTGGCCTGGCCGCCGCCCCACTCCTGCGCGAAGATGATGTAGTAGTACGAATCACCGACGACCTCGTTCAGCGGCATGACGATGTCGTGCGGCTGGCTGAAGGCGGCCGCCTTCTCGGCGCCCGGGTTGTAGACCGAGTAGGGGATCGCGTAGGGATCCCACGCGATCCCACCGATCTTGGTCTCGACCCCGTTGCGGCCGACCTTGCGAAATTCGAGGTACGGCAGCAGCTCGTCGTCGAGCGACGTATGCACGGCCGGCGCGATCCGGACCGTGATCGACGTCAGCGTCGATCCCATCGGCGCGAGGATCGGCTGCGTCGCGCCGCTGCCCGCCGGCACGATGCCTCCGGTGACGCCGGTCGGCACGTACTTCATGCTCCCGTCGTTCAGGGTGAACGGCGTGTTCAGATAGGGCACCTGGCTGGCGCACCGCAGCGTCAGGGGCCCGGTGCTGATCAGCCCGGAGCCATCTCTGATCTCGGTGGACCCGGCGGTATCGGGGTCTTCGATCTGGATCTCGTCCTCGCGAGTCACAGAAGAGAGGCACCCGAGCGTGGCGACGGCGAGCGACAGCGTCAGGCAATAAAACGGCAAAGCGATACGGTTCATGATGAGAGTCTCCCACTCGTGTTTAACTGCGATTCAACAAAATCGCCTATGCCTGAATTGTGTAGCAAATGGCAAGTCAGTTCTGTGAGCTGGGTGCCGATCGTGGTCGATTTGTGGAGCGGTTGCCGGCGAGGGCGATTCGCCCTACTCTGCCGCGATGCGCTCACAAGGATTGGTCGTTCTCCTCGTTTTCTGCGGAGCCGCGTGCTCTTCGGCGATCCAGGTGCAGGCCGCCACCGCCGGGGCCCTCGCTCTCGGCCTGGCGAAGATCGAACAGGACCAGGGGCTTGACCCTGTGGCCGAGCTGGACGACTCGTGATCCTGCGTCTGCCGGTGAATCTCTCGACGTTCGACCGCATCGATCAGCGGACGAGAAAAACAAGCAGCGTGCACTCGACGAGCAGCACGAGCGCGAGCCCTAACGCGCGCTTGTGCACGTGCCAGAACGATGGCTTTTGAGGCATGAGGGTGATGCGCGATTCGCGCGGAGCCTCGTCGTGCTCCACCGACTCGTTCACCTCGAAAGGCCAGGGCCGCGTCAGCGCCCGCGGGCGCTGACGCGGTGGCGCGTACCGCAGCGACGAGCCATCCCCGACCCTGGTCGTCGGACGGTCATCTGGTCTCTCGACGAGGGTCGGTGTCGACGAAGACCGCTCACGCATAATCTCCAGGATATCACCGCTCATCGAGGCGGCGCCTCACACTTTCGCGAAGGCGCGCGAGCTGCTCGGCGGAGAACGGCGGTTGACGCGGCGGCGCTGGCGCCTCGTCGAGCTTCGGAAGGTTCGAGCGCGCGAAGGCGGCGTTCGCGGCCGTGACATGCTGAACGAACCGATCTCCCGTCTGCGGATGGCGGCAGTCTCCGCACGACGTGCCCCCCGTCGCCGGGTAGAAGTAGAAGGCGGTCTCGCCGCAGATCTGGCAGAAGGCGCCGGCCTTGCTGGCGAACCAGCGCGCGGCGAGGCGCCTGAAGAGCGCCAGGTCGCCCTCGGGAGCCACGCGGTACCAGCGGGTCAGGTACTCGACCTCGTGGAACTGCCCCCCGCCTCGCCCGCCGATGCAGTAGGCGTAGCCGTCCCCGCGGTTCGGCAAGATCGACATCACCATCATCGAGGGGAAGTCGCTCGCGTTCCCTCGGCGATCGACCAGCACGTCGCCGGGCTTGATCAGCTCCACCGCCAGGTGCTCGGCGGTGAAGATGTCGATCGCGGGGAGGTGGCAGGCCTCGGCGGCGAGGCGTTCGTTCGTTCAGCCATCGGCCCGCCCCACTGCACGGGGCGGGCCACGGGATGCTTCTGGGGGCCGTGAATCCCTCGCGTTTCCCCAGGCGACGATAATGGTCACCTGGGGAAACGCGAGGGATTCTGCTTTTTGGCCTGCGAGGGGTCGATGAAGGTGGAAAGCGCCAGCGCCACGAGAAGTGCGGCGACGAGGGCGTACCCGAGCGAGGTCTGGTGCAGCCCGAGGATCCCGAAGAACACCCCGAGCCCGCCGACGACGGGCTGCTCCCATCTCGCCGCCCACCCGTGTTCACGCGGAAAGCCGCGCGGGGGTGGAGCAGAAGAAGGGCCCGATGGCTCGCGCGCGGCAGGCGTTCGGTACGGTGACATGGATGCGCTCGCAGCTCTGGTATGTTCGCGGGCGCATCCTGGCCGCCGAAGCCATCACGGGATAGCGAAATCGAGCAGCGCGCTCGCCGTCGTGGTCATCCCGGCCACCGCGGTCACCTGGACCGGGCTGCTGTTCACCGGATCCCCCGAGCCAGCGATGAAGCCGCCGTGGACGGTGTCCATGTAGCAGGAGAGCACGTAGTCGCCCGGCGTCACGTCGGCGAGCGTGAAGCTGGCCGTGGCCGCGGACGTCGCGAGCGGCACGTCCACGCGCGAGCGGTAGTACACGGGGCGCGCTCCGGGCTTCGGAAGAGCGCCATCCCAGTCGGTCGCGCGGAAGAGCGAGCAGTAGATCGGGTCGCCCGCGGCGGCATCGCCCTTGATCCCGGGGATGGTGTCGTTCCTGGACAGGCTCACCTCCACGGTGGCGCCGCCCGCGCCGACGGGAACGCTGTCCGGGTACCAGCAGTCGCACGCCGCGGTCCCGCCGCCGCTCGCGCACATCAGGCTCGCCGTCGCCGGCCAGTAGTAGCCGATGGCGAAGCACATCTCCGCCGGGTAGCCGAGGCGGTTAGGGCCGCTGTTCGACCAGTCGCACTTGACGTGCAGCGCGTCGGCCGTGCCGACGAGCTTTCCGTCATCGAACGTGGTGATCGCAGGGTTGTCCCAATGCGCCGTAGTGTAGAGCGGCTGACTCGCGCCGCCGCCGCCCGGAAGCAGATCCACCGAAACGAGCGTGCCGAAGCGGTGCATGTGGCCGAACATGGTGTGAATCGGCAGGTCCGACGGGGGCTTGCAGGTGACCTCCGCCGTGGCAACCCCGTTGGGCGGGACGTCGATGTTGCCTGTCCCGACGTAGTACGTAGAGGCTCTTTCCTTGACCGTCCCGGCCGTGGCGTAGAGCGCCGTGAACTCGCTCTTGACCTCGATCGGCTTCGAGGTGGTGTTGATGTAGTGCGTCTCCATCACGTACTGCTGATGGGCATTGACGTGAAAGCCCACGCCGTCGGGGAAGGTCGTTGTCTCGGCCGGCAGACCGGAGGCGAGGATCTGGCTCCACCCCGGCTGCCCTCCCTGGGAGCAAAGCGCGGGAGGGAGATCGACGTTGTGGTCGAGCGTGTAGACGATGAGGTGATGGCCACCCTCGCTCTGTGCCGAGGTGAAGCGCGTGATGTCCTCGGCATCGGTGTTGTCGCCGCGCACGTACGAACACATGATCAGCTCCTTTCCAGCGCCGACGGTGAACGTCCCCGCGGAGAATGACTCCTCCCGGATCGCGGGCGGGGTGCCGGTGGTAGATCCGCCGCTCCCGGGATCGTCCCCAGAGCACCCGACGAACGAGACGAGCAGTGAAACGATGGCGAGGATCGATTTGTGCATTGTAGCCTCTTTGCAAAGAATGGACGCCTCCGCCGAGGCGGCTTGGCTCGCTACCTCGACGGAGTCGACCATGGTAGTGAATGCGGCAGGTGAACGCCAGCCCCAAGGGGCTATTGGCATACGCAGATCTGCGTATGCCAATAGCCCCTTGGATATGATAGGCGCCCTCGGTTCGGGCTGCACCGGCGCTGTGCGAAGATCCTGGATCCCCAGCTCGTGCCCGAGTGCTCGGATGCGTTGTGCCGCCGGCGGGTAATGTATGCCTTTCGGCAAAAGCATACACCCCGCCGATCACGCCCCCTCCGACGGGTCGCCGAACAGGTTGAGCTGACCCTTCGGCCGCTTGATCGCGACGATCAGCGCCTCGGCGATCGCGTCGGTGCGCGCTTGCCCCTTGAGCGAGGCATCGATACTCGCCGACACCGCGGGCAGAAGCGCTTTCACCTGCTCCAGGCAGAAGCGCTTTCACCTGCTCCAGGCAGAAGGTGTAGACAGCGTCTTTCAACGCCGGATCGCTCTGGATCGCGGCGTGAACTCGCCAGGCATACGTTTTCGTCAGATCCGTCATGGCAATACCCCGAACGTCTCGGCGGCGTAGCTGAGAACGACTGAGGCTCCCCGGAGCTTCACCCCCTCGACGCGCGCCTTGATCACCATGTATCTCCTGCACGGTTCGTACCCGAACAGGCACTCGACAGCGCGGGACCTCGCCGGCGTGAAGAGCAGGAACCATCCAGGTACCTGCCACCATGAGAGCGTCTTCCGCATCTCGGCGAGCCGGAGATAGGTCACGAGCGCATCTCGTAGGGTGGGGGGCAGAGTCGGCATGTAGAGAATGGCCACGGTCGCATTCCTCGAAGCAGCCGCGACGAGGTCGGGCATGTTGATCTGGTTCACTGGGTCGCGTCCATGGCGGCGAGCGTCGCGGGCGAGATCTCGCCCCACGTCTCGGCGACCTCGACACGCAGGAAGCACTTCGTGCACTCGTACGCGAGGCGCGTTCTCTTGCCTCCCGAGCAGCCGCGCCGCTCCAGGTGTCCGTGGCGCTTCATCGGCAGGCCACAGCACACGAGGATGGTCGTGATCTTGGTCGTGATGTCGTCTTTCATGAAGGTTCCGTCGGGTCCGAGAGGGTGAGAACCCAGCACCAGCGCGCTGCGGGGATCCGCAGAATCAGCTGCGGCGCAGGCGTCGACTCGTGCCACACGTCGACCTCCTTGTGGTTGAGCCAGTCGGAAGTGAGCTTGTGCACCTCCGCCATCTGCTGGATGGGTAGGACCCCCAGCAGCGGATGCGCGACGACGTTGTGGGCGATCCAGAGGGCGTGGTGTCGCAGTCGCGGGTGCGGTTTCCCGTCTGCGATGAAGGCGGCCAGCCTCTGCTCGTAGCGCTCCCAACTCGTCTGCGCGCCGGCACGTGCCGGCGCATCTTCAAAGAACATCTCGGTGCCTCTCGGTTGTTTTCCGATGCACGACGTGCGCCACCCCTTGACGTTTGCTCACTACAAACGTCCCGGGCTGGCCGTCGGGGACTCGACGGTGATCTTGCCGCCGTGAACCCGGATGACGGTGTCGGCCATCTTGATCACGTCGGGGCGATGCGAGACGAACAGCACCTTGCTGGCCTTCGCCAGCTTCACGGCGTGACGCAGCATGTCCATGAAGATCGGGCCGTTCTCTTCGTCGAGCCCGTCGCCGCTCTCGTCGCGGATCAGGGTGGCGCCGACCTGGCCCGACCTGCGGCACCCGAGCACGGAGATCGCGTCGGTGATCGCCTCGCCGACGATGACCTTCTCCCCCCCGCTCAGGTACTCGCCCGGGATCGTGATGTTCTTCGTGGCGTCGTAGACGTTGACGATGCAGTCCTCGATCTCGCCCTTCCCGCGCGACCGTTCCCGCGTCGTTTTGATGTCGATGGTCCAGCGGGGGCCGTGGCACGTGCGCAGGATCAGGTTGGCCAGCGCCGATAGATCGGGCCCGGCCGCGTCGATCTCCAGGGCCTGCATCTCGGCCAGGTCCCCGAGGATGTGCTCGGCATCGGCGAGCACAGACGCCTTCTGGCGTCGTTGCTCGGTCATGTCTTCGACCAGGCTCGCCGCGGCGCGCGCGGTTTCGAGCTGCTCATCGAGGCGAACCGCCGCGCCGATGGCGGCGTCGAGCACCACCTGCTTGTCGAGCACGTCAGCCTCCGCGCGCGCGACGTCTCCCAAGCTCGGGCCATCGGCGCCGCCGAGAGCGGGAAGCTCGGCGAGCCGCCCGGTCAGGGAATCCACAGCGATCGTCTCGGCGGCTTCGGTGGGCAGCAGCTCGGCGATACGAGCCTCTGCATTGGCCAGCGGTGCGAGAAACGAGGCGTATTGCTCCAGGCTCGCATCCTCGGCGCGGTGCCGCGCGATCCTGTCCTCGATCGCGCTACAGCGGATCTTCTCGGCTGCCGCGGTCTGGGCTGCCTCGGCGATCTCCTGGGTTGCACGAGCGATCGCAGCCTCTTCGGTGGCGATCGCGGTCTCCTCGGCGGCGATCGCCTCTTCGGCGGCGTCGATCTCGCCCTGGCGCGCGGCGAGGCGCTCGGCGGCCGCGAGCGCCTCGCGCGCCTGATCCAGGCACGCCAGCTCGTTCTCCGCCGCGACGCGCCGTTGCTGTCGAGCGGCCCCGACACGGTAGAGCGTCGTCCCCTCGGTCGGCGGGGGCAGGCCTTCCACGCCGGCGGCGAGCGCCCGGCAGCGAGCTTCCTCGTCGGCGAGAAACAGGGCGACTGCGGCGCCCTCGGTCGCCGCTTCGGTGGCCGCAGCCTCTTCGGTGGCGATCGCGGTCTCCTCGGCGGCGATCGCCTCTTCGGCGGCGTCGATCTCGCCCTGGCGCGCGGCGAGGCGCTCGGCGGCCGCGAGCGCCTCGCGCGCCTGATCCAGGCACGCCAGCTCGTTCTCCGCCGCGACGCGCGCGGTCTGCTGCCGAAGCGGCGCCGCCGCGACGGCAGCGATCGTGTCGTCGTCGACCGCGATCGTGGCGTTTGCAAGGTCGACGAGATCGCCGGCGGCGCCGGCGATCTCGATCAGTCCATCCCGGAGCTGACCGCTTCGTCGCTGTGCCGAGTCGAGCTGAAGTGCGCCAAGCTGAGCCAGCTCGGTCGTCGCCTTGGTGCAGGCCGTCTGCGCTGCGGCGACATCGGCGCGCAGATCCGGAAGCGAGGCCTTCGCCTCGGCGATCGCCTGGCGGTGTTCGAGCTTGGCTCGAAGGCGCGGGAGCCGCGCGCGCGCTTCCGCCGCGCGCGCGCGGCTCCCCTTGCCGCGCGCCTCTACGGCATCGCGGCGCGACGCTTGAAGCTCGGCTTCCCGGTAGATCTTGCTGATCTGGTCCTGGATGCTCACGACCGAGGCCAGCTTCCCTGTGGCCTCGGTGTAGCGCCCATCCGCCGTGACGATGGCTGCTTGCAACTGCGGACAGGAGGCGAGCGCGTCGAGGATCGCCTTCCGGTCACCGACCTTGGCGCTGGTGCGTTGGAGCCGGGCGCGCGCCCCCGCGGCGCGCTGCTCGGCATCGTTGAGCCGCTGCGAGGCCGCCGCGAGGGCTTGGTTCGCCAGCGCGATATCGCCTTGAAAAGCGACCAGCGACGCCTCGGCGCCGCGGATCTCGCTGATGAGCACGGCCTTGCGCTGCGCGGCGGCGCGGATGGGCTCGGCTTCGGCGAGCAAGCGACGGTTGTTGGCGAGGAGCACCGCGACGTGCTTCGCGCGCGCCTTCGCCGCCTCGATCTGGCTTTCCAGATCGGCGCGCGCGCGCCCGCGCTCTTCGGCGGCGAGAACATCAGCGCTGGCGCGCGTGACCGCGAGCCTCAGCGCCGCGGAGGTCCGCGCTGCTGAGGCTCGCGCGCGGCGAGCCTCGTCACGTGCGCGCTCGGCATCTTCGAGCGCCATCGCCAGAGCGATCGGATCCCCGCGCAGGTTCGCCGCGATGGTCGCCTCGATCTTCGTCAGCTCGGTGCTCGCCGCTTTGCTTCGCGCGCGGGCGGCATCCATCATTAGATCCAGTTGCCCGAGCCCGAGCACCCGCGAGAGGATCTTCTTGCGTCCCGACTTGTCGGCGGCGAGGAATCCTCCGCTCTTCTGAGCGATGAACTCGGTCGCGTAAAAGACCTCTTCGGAGGTGAGGTTGCGCGCAACCCACTTGTCGAAGTCGGGTCGCTTCACCCCCTTCATGAGGGGCACGCCTTCCCCGGTGGTGACGGTGCTCTCCCCCTTGTCGTTCATCTGGTCGAGCTTCTGCTTGATCACCATGTTCTGCGCGCCCGCAGCGCAGTAGACCTCGACGAACGACGAACGCGAGTTCGCGATCCTCGCCAAGCTCCCCCGGGTCGCCGTGTCGCGGTGGATCGCTCCGCCGTAGAGTTCGAGCATCGTCGTCTTGCCCTCGCCGTTCTTGCCGACGATCGCAATCACCGGGCCTTCGATCTGGGAGAGGTCGAGATCTACGGTCTCGGTGAACGGTCCGAAGCCGCGGAAACGAAGCCGATCCAAGCGCATTTGCGAATCATACGGCACCGTATCGAAAGCGCAAGCTCGCCCCCTGCGCCGAGCGCGGTATGCTCCGCTGCATGACCGAGGAAAAGCTCGACCAGGCCCCGAAACCATCGCTTCCCCATGTCCCGATGTCGCCCGAGCGCGAGGCCGAAATCCGTGCGGAAGGCGTCGCGCTCGCGGAGGCCAAGGCGCTCCGCTTCCCGCCCCCCGAGCAGATCAGGTCGAAGCTCGACGAGGAGCGTGCGCGTGTCGACGCCGAGAACGAGCGCCGCGTCGCGGCGGACACCGAGGCCTGGAATCAGGAGAACGCCGAGCGCGTGGCGAAGAAGCACGCGGCCTTCGAGGCGGCGCAGAAGGTGATCCGCGACAGGAAGGAAGCCGAGCGCGCGGCCGAGGAGGCACGCCACGCGACCGAGACCGCGGCGCGGCAGCAAGTCGAGGCCGCGCCGCTCGCCACCACGGAGAAGGAAGCGGCCTCGACGCGCGCCTTGATCGCCATGTATCTCCTGCACGGTTCGTACCCGAACAGGCCCGCGAAAGAGGGCCACCACCCCGCGAAAGATCAGGCCTCGTCAACCTCGGGAACTCGGGGCACGGCGAAGAAGTCCAGCAAGCCGTAGTCGGCCAGCCGGGTCTCGACCTCCGCACGAACGCCAGCGAGCTTCACCTCCCGCGCGTCGGTGGTGGGGTCAGTGATCGAATAGTGGGGTCAGTGCGATCCGGGGCCTATTTTCGAGGCTATGGTCGGCCCGCAACGAAGTGCTGCCCGCGGTGTGCAACCACCCGGGCAGCGTGGCCAACCCCGTGTAACCGAGGTCAACATGCTCCGTTTAGTTCACCCGGCCCCCGAGGGCCAAGCTCCCGCACGCCGTCGAAAGGGGATCCGCTCTGCCGCGCTGATTCTCTCGACGGAAGAGACGCGGCACCTCCGCGTCGCGATCCGCAACGCTGCCCGCGCCTACGGCACGCTTGCCTGCCTTGCCGACGCGATCGGCGTGCCTGTCCACACCATCGAGCAGGCTCTCTACAGAAAGGGGAAAGGCCCCTCTGGGGTGCTCGCGATCCGCGTCGCTCGCGCGGCTGGCGTCGCCGTCGAGACGGTGCTCACGGGCGCGTTGAACGCCGCTGGACGGTGCGCCACGTGCGGCCATCGGGCCGGTGACGGGCGCGCCGTTCTCACTGCGGGAGGTGCGCGATGAACGCCGTCGACCGCTACCTCGCCGCGTCGCTGGGGCACTGCCAGTACCCCTCGCCGACTGAAGCCGATCCCGCGAAACTCTGCGGGGGCATAGCGCATCACGCCCGAGTCCACAACGGCGCCATGCTCCTCGTCTGCCAGACGGATGCCTCCGCGATCGAGCGGCGCCGCGAGCCTGGCAAGAGCCTCTTCGGGGTGCGCAATCCCACCAAGGAAGAGCGAGAGGAAGAGACCCGCCTGGCTGACGCCAAATGGGACGCAGAGCGCGCCAAGCGACCGCCGCGCAAGCCTCCGACCGAGGCTCAAGAGGAGGCCGCCTTCGGCCGCCATCTACGCCGCCAAGCTCGGAAGGGGGTGCTGTGATGGACCGCGACACCATGCGCCGCGCCCTGCTGGATCTCCGCGTCGCGGTCGACGACGCTGACGCCGTCACGCGTGACATGCTCAAGGCGCCGCGCGAGCGGGAGCTGGGGCCCGTCCTTCACGGCGCCAACTACTCCGAGGCGCGCTCGAAGATCGCCGCGGGCTTCGCCTTCCTGATGGTCAGCGTCGAGTCTGAACCCAGCGATCCAGCGGGATCCGGAGGCGCCGGCCCTTCGGCGTAGCAGCTCCCCGCCGGAACATCGAAGCCCGTCCGTCACCCCAGACGCGGCGGGCTTTCTCCATCCTGTACTGCGCCGCAGCGTCTATACGTGCCCGTCGCATCCCTTTGGCGCGCTAGTTTACCTACGCCCGCACGTTGTGCTAGCCTGCGCGAATGGCCGAAACCCCGAAAAAATCCAGCCCATGGGGGGGGCTCGAACTCGCCATCGAAGGCGAGGGTCTTTCGCCCAGCGACATCAGCGTGCGGCAACTTGCCGAACTTCTGCAAGCGGCGGCGTCCGCAGCGGACGCGATCGCTGAGGAACAAGGAATCGAGCCCGTAGACCTTCGTCTCATCAATGTACGTAAAGGATCTGCCGCTTATGACTTAACGTCGCCGTCGCCCGACGCTGGCCGAGTTCTCCGCGAACTATACAACGCGGCTAAGACACGCGCGAAGAAATCAACGCCAAAAGTTAGGCACGCGATGGCGCGACTACATGGAGCCAGCAAGACTGGCTCACTGCGCATGGTGCCGCAAGATTCAAGCGGCAAGCCTATGCCCAGCGCGAAGGCAATCCATCTTGCCCCACCGGTCGAAGAAGCGAGCCATGCCATCGATGTTGGGACCGAAGTTCAAGGTCGCATAGTCGGTGTATTCGTGGGGCGTGGTACTTCTACGACGGTTCGCATTCGATATGATCGTGGTGGCACAGACGACTTCAGCGCCGAGCAAGACGTAGTCGAAGCGGCCGCGCGCCTGTTTAATCGTCGGGCGACCGCGCGCGTTACATACAATCTTGATCACGATGAGAAGACGGCCGGCATGATCGAGCGTGTTTCGTTGTGGGAAGACGATGATTTACTCGACGTAGTCCGAGCGGCTCGCCAAGACATCGAGTCGGATGGCGAATCCATTGACGTCGAAAAGTGGCTTGAGGAACTCGACGCGGCGGAGATGGCTCAATGACACAGGCTCTTGCAGTGATCGACACCAGCGTCATCGTTTTATTGCTATCAACTCCGGGTCCCACCGAAACAGAGAAGGTAAGGCTACGACGCGAGCGTGCAGAGGTCGCGCTCGCCGCACTTCGCAGTGATGGAGCGCGGTTTATCGTTCCAACACCGGTGGTGGCAGAACTGTACCGAAACGGAAAGGGATCGGAAGTAGTTCGCAAAAAACTCGTTAAACACCTCAAGAGAACAAAGTTAGAGGCGCTGACCTATAGTGCCGCCGATGTCGCCGGCGAAATGTCGAAAAAGGCGCTTGAGGAGCGAGGTCCAGACAACGAACGAGGCGCTGTGAAGTATGACGCGCTAATCGCAGCCATTGCGCATGATATCGGCGCACGTTGGCTCGTTACCGACAATCGGAAAGACATGCAACTCTGCTGATCCTCGGGTGTTACCGGGTCGAGCCCTGCGTGGGATCGGAGAGCGAGCCGGAGGGTGTGTGGCGCGAGCCCGCGTACCTGGTCCACAACATGGATCGGGACGAGGCGATCTCGTTCGGCCGGGTCTTCCGGCAAAATACCATTCTCTATGCGCAGAACGGGCGGCCAGAGCTGATCATCACTGATCCCACGGCCGACGACATCGGGCGTACGTTCCAGGGGAACTGGCGGGTACGGAGCTGAGCCGGGGAGCGTCATGCACCACGTCGGATCGATGAAGCGCGCTGCCTTGAGGATGGGGCTCCTCGCCTGCGCGGCGGCCCTCGGGGGCTGCGCTCAGAAGCGGGTCGCGGAGTGCAACGCCCTGATCACGGTGATCAACAGCGGGGTGCAGAACCTCGAAAAGACGCCGAAGACGGAGAACGATCCCACGGGCGTGGCCGACCTCAAGGCCATGGCCGAGCGCATGGACAAGGTGGCCGTCGACGCGGCGCACGTGCCGGTGACGATCCCCGAGGTCAAGAAGCTCGCGTCCGACTACCAGAAAATGGCGAAAGACATCGCCAAGGCGGAGCGCGAGCTGGCGGGGGCCGTGGACGTGAAGGACGCGGCGAAGCGGAGCGCGGCGGAGCAGGCGCTCGACGCCGCGGTGAAGCAGGAAGATCCGCTGGTCGACGCCATCAACAAGTTCTGTCAGACGCCCTGAGCTTGTGCCCGCGGGCGCGCCGGGGCGTCAAGCGGTGACGACGGTCCGGGCCAGCGCGAGGGTGCGGGTGTTGTCGGGGACGCCGTTGAGGAAGCGGTCGCGCCAGGCGGGATCGCTGATGTTCATGGCCCGCGCCATCAGGCGCTCGCGGGCGCTCTCGATCGCCGCGGCGAACCCGGGCGCGTCGCCGTTCGCCGCGAAGGCCTCGGCGTAGACGAGGCGCACCAGGGACTCGCCCTCTTCGATGCCGCCGAGGGACTCGAGGATCGCGTGGGCCTCCCCCACGGCGGCGACCGCCTCGGCGAAGCTCGTGCGGCCGATCAGGGCGCGGGCGAGCATGGCGAGGGCGACGGCGCGGAACGGAGGGGCGACCTCGAGCGCGACGGCGGCGGCGCGGGCGTCTTGCTCGGCGAGCTCGTTGTCGCCGGATTGAAAGGCGATCTTCGCGAGGTAGAGCAGCGAGACGCCTTCCATTCGTCGCTCGCCGGTCTTGCGGAACTCGTCGGCCGAGCGGAGCTCGATGCGCCGCGCCTCGACGAGCTGATCGAGATGGAGGAGCGCGTGGCCGAGGTTCTGGAGGGTGGTCATGCCGACGTCCTGCAAGCCCATGCGATCGGCCACGGCGTGCGCGGCGCGGAGCGCCTCTTCGGCGCCGGCGTAGTCGCCGAGCTCGGCGGAGGCGACGCCGAGGTTGTTGCGAACGGCGCAGGCGTTGCGACGATCGCCGGCGCGCTCGAAGGCCACGAGGGAGGCCTCGAAGGCCGCGAGGGAAGCGGCGAGATCCCCGGTGTACGCGGCGCGGATGCCGCGGAGCAGATCGATCGTGGCGGAGACCTGGGGAGCGAGCGGGGAGGCCTCGGCCTCGGCCATGGCGAGCTCGAGGCCTTCGAGGATGACGTCGGCGACGCCGGAGCGGCCGCCGAAGGTGAGCTCGATCGCGCACCACGCCAGGCAGGCGAGGCGCGCTCCAAAGGCTCCCAAAAGCGGCTCGGCGCTCCACGCCGGCTCGACCCAGCTCTCGACGCGGTCGTAGCTGCCGAGCTTGCCCGCCGCGAGCACGGCCTGTCGGATCGAGCGGTACCAGGCGCTCGATCCCGCGGTGAAGAGGCGCGTCGCCTCGACGCTCTGCTGCTCGGCGAGGGCGAGCTCGCCCGTCCAGACGTTGGCCTCGGCCTCGATCAGCCGGAGCTCGCCCAGATCGCTCCCTTCAGCGCCGCACTCCGCGCCGCAGCGGGCCATGTTGATCGCGATCGGGAGATCGTTGGCCTCGAGGGCCTGCTCGGCGGCGCGGACGTACCAGCGGATCGCTCGCTTGGGCTCGGCGCCGCGCTGGAAATGTTCGGCCAGCGTCGCGGCGTCGTTGGAGCCGGTCCGCTCGAGCCACTCGCCCGCGAGCCGGTGACCGAGGACGCGATCGGCTTCGGTGAGCGTGGCGTAGGCCGCCTCGCGCACGATCGCGTGGCGAAAGCTGAACTGCGGATCGGTCGCTCCGGGGCCGTTGCTGACCGGGCCGACGAGCTCGCGCGCGGCGAGCGTCTTCAGCCACTCGCCCGCGTCGCTCGCGTGGCGCTCGCCGCCGAGGAGCGCCGCCACGCCGGCCTTGGAGAAGCGATCGCCGAAGACGCTGGCGGCGCGGAGGACGCGCTTGGCCTCGCTGCCCTCGGCGTCGAGGCGGGCTTCGACGGTGCCGAGGACCGAGTCGGGCAGCAGATCGGCGCGCCCGGCGGCGACCGCGCGGCTGATCTGCCCACGCACGGCTGGACGGGTCCCCGAGCATCCGGTACGGTCGGCTCCACTTGGAACCTTGTCGACTCGAGCTGGTGACGGGTGAGCGTGATCAAGAGCGGCTGAACGCCAT